>Ga0247779_1000273_pt1 | contig 37334 bp, 24 predicted proteins | sample UWRJL221509R5_FD_179925 | JGI IMG/M metagenome (GOLD analysis project Ga0247779, IMG submission 179925) | Plant litter microbial communities from Arlington Agricultural Research Station in Wisconsin, United States - UWRJ-L221-509R-5 | ecosystem: Environmental > Terrestrial > Plant litter >...
TACGTTGTCGAAGGGAGTCCCGGCGGGTGGTGGCGGAGGAGGAAAGCCACCGCCGCCGCCCCTGCCGCCCGCACCACCTGCACCGCCGGCTCCGCCCGAGCCACCGCTGCCGCTGTCAGACGCGACGGCTACGTGGAATCCGCTGTACGCGACGCGGCCGCAGACTTCCTTTTCTGGAGCGCCGTAGGGCGTGTTGAACGAGAACTGCTGGGTTCGCTCCGTGCCCGTCGTGAGATAGACGAACTCTTCAGTCGTGCTGCCGAGCCCCGTGCTCAGGCTGCGAGGCTCGTTGATCGTGAAAGCGTAACCGGGGGCCGTAGTAATTTTTTCGTTGACCATCCAGTCGCTGAAATTTTTGATGCGCGGGCTCGTATTGGGGCGCGCCTGCGAGATGACGCCGGTGCCGACCGTGGCCATGTCGGTATTGGGGTCCCAGGTGGCGGCTGCTGCGAGCCCCGTCTCGCTGGCGGTAGTGGCGGCGTAGGCTTGGGTCCCGTTGCCGTCGAGCCATGAAAAGCTCAAGTGGCTCGCGAACATCCGGCCGCCGCGATTCAAGAAATGGCGAACGTTGGCGCCATTCGCGTTGCGTTGCTCGAAAGTTCGGTCGTAGTCGGTGCCCTCGCAATCGGAGACCAAAATGTCGTAGCTCTCGAGCTGGGCCGAGCTGCTATACAGCGTCGAGTCGTGCGGCGTCATGGCGTCGATGCGGGCGCCGTTCGGCGCGTTGCTCGGGCCGCCTCGGTAAAGATTGACGCGGGCAGCCCCGGACGACACCGGCGCGGCCGGGTTGCTGAACTCGGCGTTGGCCAGGCCCATCTTCGACAGCACGCACTCGATGGCGTCGATCTTGCCAGTCGTGACGGCGATGCGCGGGATGTTCACGGCGCTGCCGTCGTTCATCGAGCGCGGCAAGCGCGTCGGGTTGTTCGGCAGATCGGTGGGCAAGTCGGTCGTCTGACAAGCCGCGGCCGGCGGCAGGGTGAACTTGCTGGCGCGTCGGAAACGCCCGGCCTTCACGACCAACAAGAACTCCTGCCCGACGGGGATGAACTCATCCAACTTGAAGTGACCGGTGGCATCGGTCACCGTGCCGTTCAAAACGGGCCCGAAGTCTTGTTCCTCACAACGGTCGCAACTGCTGCCGCCGCTGGGGATGCCAGGGACAATCTTCGGTAAATCGTCGGCGTTGCTGGTCTGTAGGATGTAAACGACGGCGTTCGGCACGCCGACCTGGTTCTTGGTATTCGCGTCGTCACGCCCTGGGGTCAGCACGCGCCCGGTCAGGTGGGTCACTCCCCCCGCCTTCGAGCAATCCGGGATGGCGCTGCACAGGGCGCAGGCCGTACCGCCGCCGGTGACGCACTGAGTGGGACCGTCGACGCCACCGATGCAGACCTGGTTGGCGGTGCAGGTGAGCCCCTCCGCCGCGCAGTCGATCACGTTCTTGCACTTGTCGACGGTGTAGCCGCACGCCCAACCCAGATCGGCGCATGTTTTCTTGGCGCAGGTCCCGCCGTCGGTGTCGATTTGGGGCCCGCCCGCCGCAGGTTGGGTCGTCATGCCGCCGGAGCTGGGCTTGCCGCCGGAGCTGGGGCTGCCGCCGGAGCTGGGGCTGCCGCCGAGCTCACTCGGACCGCGAGGGTCGCTGACCTTCGAGCAGCTGCTCGCAGCAAACAGCGCTGAACTGGCCAATAACAGCGCCGCGGCCGCCCTTGACGCGAGGCCGAGCCGGCCGCGGGTGCGTGCCGAACGGCCGCTGGCGCCGGGCTCCGCGTTCAGCGGCTGGGCCAGCACTCTCACGGCGGATCTCCCCGGGTTTACCACCTACACAGCATGTGCTCACCCACCCGGATCGATCAACAAAAGACGCGGCGCTCGCACAAAGAATCACACGCCCCGCGACGCCGAAGGCTGTGACGACTCGCGACGTGGCGCGCGACCATCAAATCAAAAATCTCGCTCGCGGCGCGGCCGCACCCGCTACGACGATTGGTGACGGAAACTTTGCGCGCCAGCCGACGTGCGCGTTTCGTGACTGGCGCGACTGCACCCGTCCGACTAAACCAATGCGGCGATCAACGCCGAGCCTCTTACCTCCGAGACGTCGAGAAATGCACCGTCGCTTCGCACTTCGCGGTCAGCTAGAGCCCGCTCGAGTTGCGCTCATGCTCCAGCTGTTGATGGCTTGTGGCGGGAGCGCGGGGGGGCCGAGCGGCGAGCCAGCCGGCGGCGGCACGGGGCTCTCCGGCGGAACGGCAGCGGGCTCGCCCAGCGCGGGTGGCGGCGGCGGGCTGGTTGGCTCCTCCGGAGGTGTTGGCTCCAGCGGGACCAACAGCGGTTCGACTGCTGGTGCGCCCGCATCCGGCGCGGGTGCTGGAAATAGCGCTGGGGCGATCGGCGGCGGTGGCTCGAGCGGCGGCGCAGGCGCGGCGGCAGGCGCAGGCAGCGCCGGGAGCCCGGGCGGCGCCGGTGCCGCAAATGACGGCCCCCTCCCTCCGTCGGTGACGGGTCTCTTCCCGAAGCCGGGTGCGAGCGGCGTGTGCGTCGATGCGCCGCTGACGATGACCTTCGCGAGCGCGCCCAGCATCGGCAGTAAGGGCGTGATCGCGGTCTACGCGCAGGCGAGCCCGAGCACGGTCGTCGACCAAATCGATCTCGCAGCAGCCAGCTACAGCGACATGATCGGAGGCCAGAGCAAAAACCTCGTCCGCCCGGTGTTCATCGACGGGACGAGCGCCGTGGTCTATTTCCATCAACATAAGCTAGCGGCGAACACGCGTTACTTCGTGACCGTCAGCTCGGGCGCGTTCGTCGACGCACAAAAGAAGGCCATGGGTACGGTCAGCGAGCCAAGCGCCTGGACGTTCAGCACGGGCGGGGCGCCCGCGGCCTCGGCAAACATGGCCGTCAATCGCACCGGCAATGGCGGGTTTTGCACGGTTCAGGGCGCGTTCGATGCCATCCCGGCCAACGACGCGAGCGCGCGCACGATCAGCATCGCCGCCGGCAATTATCATGAGATCTTGTCTCTCTCGGGCAAGAAAAACCTCACCCTGCGCGGGGCTGACCGAGCAGGCACGGTCATTCAATACCCGAACAACGACAAGCTGAACCCCGGCACCTCGGGCCGCCCGCTGTTTTTCGCCAACGGCACGAGCGATCTCACGCTCGAGAACCTCACGATTTACAACACGACGCCACAAGACGGCAGCCAAGCCGAGGCACTCCGCATCCAAGCGGATCGAGTCACCGTGCGCGACGTGAATCTGAAGAGTCTGCAAGATACGCTGCTCACGGGCGGTTCGGCGTACATCGTGAATTCGTACCTCGAAGGCAATGTGGACTTCATTTGGGGCACGGGAGCGGCCTACTTCGACCGTTGCGAGATCAAGACCGTCGGCCGAGCGGGGGCCATCGTGCAAGCGCGCAATGGCGAAAGCGGCTACGGCTATGTGTTCGTCGATTCGAAAATCACGAGCGACGCGAAGGTCAGCGGGCAGGTGCTCGCGCGCATCGACGCGACGGTCTATCCAGCCAGCAACGTCGCGTACTTGAACTGTCAGATGAGCTCGGGCATCGCGGCCAAAGGTTGGACCATCACGCCCGCGGGCACCTCCTCCACCGGTCAACTGCGGCTGTGGGAGTATCAAAGCACCAACGAAAGCGGTGCCTTGCTCGACGTCAGCCAGCGAGACGCGGCTTCCAAGCAGCTTTCGGCCAGCCAAGCGGCCAGCCTGCGCGACAAAGCGACCGTGCTCAATGGCTGGGCCCCCAAGTGAGTCCCCGCCGACGCGCGCGCTCGGTCACGCATCGACACACGGGAACGCCGAGCCAACCGAGGTAACCGCTGCCGCCCGTCGGAGGACGCGAGCGCCCAGGGCCAGGCTCTTGGCCCCTCGAATGTTGACCCGCACGTCGAACGCGCAGACAGTCGAAATCCAAATGACGGAATACGTGGTCACGAAGCAGGGCGCGAACGCAGAGTGGGGCATGAACGCCGAGGGGGAAATTCAGGAAATGCCCCTATCCAAGCCCGATGGCGACGGCTGGACGCTGCATTCGGTAATCCCCACGCAGTACAACGTGATGGCCGTCTGGCAACGTGAAGAGAAGCGCAAAAAGAAGCGCTGAGCTCTTGCTGATCGCCCACTGAGTTGGCAGCTCTGGCGCGACCATGAAGGAGTTGTCACTCCAAAGGCATACGTTGCCCACGTTTCGGCTGAGCGCTTCGAGTGCATCGCGCTCGTTCAACGCAGCTGAAATCAAATTCTCATACGCGCCTAAAGCTCATGTCGGTGCGCCTCTTCACCGGTCACCAATGTGGACGAACGGAAGGTCGAGTCAGAGATCGATTGCGAACTGCGGCCCGGGATTCGTTGCCTGACACGGATTTTGCAGGCAGTATTGGTAACGATTGTCCGAGGGGTAGCGCGCGACCGTGTCGCTCCTGGGCAACATGAGGAAAACCCCGCATGAGAACCTGGCTTGGCTCGATCCTATTCGTCGTTTTGGCAACTTTTGCCGTGGCTTCCGGTTGCGGAGGTTCACCTGAGGTCCCGCGTGGCGGTGGCCCAGACCTCGACGCCAGCGTCGGCGGCGGCTCCAGCGCCGGTGCGAACGGGACAGGCGCGAAGAGCGGCAACGGTTTCATGCTCGGTGACGGCGACGGTGGCGAGGCCGGCGCGAACAGCGGCTGTCACTCGACCTGCGCCGCCCTGAATGCCAACTGCGGCTACGTGACGGACACCATCTGCGGCGGCGGCGTGGAATGCGGCGAGTGTCCGAGCGGACAGTTCTGCGGAGGCGATGGGCCGAGCCGTTGCGGCGACGGCTCGAGCGGCGAAGGCGGCGCGTGCTCCGGCCCGGACTGCGCGGTGTGCGTCCCGAAAACCTGCGACGAGCAGGGTTACTCCTGCGGCCCAGCCGGCGACACCTGCGGCAACAAGCTCGACTGCGGCCCGAGCACCTGTCCGATCTTGGGCTGGACCTGCGGCGGCGGTGGCAAGATCGGTCAGTGCGGCTGCAAAGGCTCCTGTGCGACGGTTCCGGATTGCTCGAGCAAGCCGATCAAGACCACCAGCATCAAGGGCAAAGTCTACGACCCGGCCGGCAATAACCCGCTCTATCACGTGTTCGTGTACGTCGCGAACAACCCGAGCGATCCAGATTTGAAGGCCTTCCCTCCCGGCCTGACCTGCGATGTGTGCGGCGCGACGGCAGCCGGCTCACCGATGCTGTCAGAGGGCAATCAGGCCGGTACCTATACGGACGTCGATGGCAGCTTCACCTTGAAGAACGTGCCGGTCGGCAAAGGCGTGACGCTCGTGATCCAACTCGGCCGCTGGCGCCGCGTGTTCCAGGTCGACGTCGACACGCCCTGCGCGGAAAACCCGATCGCGGACAAGACCCTGCTCATGCCGAGCAAGAAATCGCAGGGCGACATCCCGTTGATGGCGATGGTCACCGGCGATGTCGACTCGCTCGAGTGCGTCTTGCGCAAGATGGGCATCGACGGCTCGGAGTTCACCAACCCGTCGGGCGGCGGTCGCGTCCAGTTTTATCTTGGTAGCGGCGCCGATGACAGCACGGCCCACTATGGACAAAAGATCAACAGCACCACGCCCATGCAAAAGGCGTTGTTCGCGACGGACCCGGCCAGCAATCAGCCGGTGATCAACAACTACGACATGACCATCTTGGCTTGCCAGGGTGGCGAGTATGCGCAGAAGGCCGGGGATATGAGCGCACTGCGCAACTATGCCGCTTCCGGCGGTCGCGTCTTCGCCACGCACTACAACTACACCTGGCTGACCAAGAACGACCAGAACACGGCCCAGGCGGGCGTCGCGGACAACTGGAGTGAGGTCGCCAAGTGGCACGTAGACGAGGGCGACAAGACGGACGGCTCCATGGTTGGCCACATCGACTTGGTGAGCAATCCCAAGGGCGCCGCGTTCAAGGGTTGGCTGGAAGCGGTCAATGCCTCCACGCCCGGCTCCGGCAACGTCACGGTGAACGTGGTCCGGCACGACAGCGACTTGATCTCTGCGGTTCCCGGCAAAACCCAGCAATGGCTGTACCGAGACGGCATCAACTACAAGACCTGCCGGGCCGGTGGCGCGAGCTGCAGCACGAGTGCGAACTGCGCGGCAGCCAAGGTGTGCAGCGTCAATACGGGCGTCGATTGCAGTGCCAACGCCGGTCTGTGCACGGCGAGCAAGGTTTGCCGGAACAGCCCCTATGCGGCCTGCACGCTGAACTCCCAGTGCACCGGCCCCAACAATGCCTGCGTCACGCAGAGCTGCGTGGATAGCTGCGTCGGCAACGACTACAGCGGCAGCCAAGTGCCGCTGCACTTCACCTACAATACGCCGGTCAACCTGAAGGAAGACTTGACCACCAATCCGCCCGCGCTGCAGTGCGGCCGCGTCCTGTTCAGCGATTTTCACGTCGAAGACGCGCGGGAACACGACAAGATCTTCCCCGCACAATGCGGCAAGGTGTGCACCGCCGACACGCAGTGCGCGACCGGTGGCAAATGCGTGAGCGGCTTCTGCCTCGATCCGATGAGTGCGCAGGAGAAGCTGCTCGAGTACATGATCTTCGATCTCGGCTCGTGCGTGCCGCCACCCGACACCTGCGTGCCCGCGACCACCTGCCCTGCTGGGCAAGACTGCGGCTTTGCCGCGGACGGCTGCGGTGGGCTCGTGGCCTGCGGCGAATGCAAAGCGGGTGAAGCGTGCGGCGTCGGCAACCCGCCAGTCGCCAACAAGTGCGGCAAGGGCACGAACACCTGCGTACCCAAAACCTGCGCCGTGCAGGACGTAGAGTGCGGTCCGGCCGCTGATGGCTGCGGCCAGAAGATCGACAGCTGCGGCACGTGCGACCAGGGTGAGCTGTGCATCCATAGTCACTGCGTCAGCATCCAATAAGGGTGCATGCCGGACGCGTTGGCGTTCAAGTGTTCCGTGTGCGGGGCGCCCGCACACGGAGGTGATTTCAGCTGCCGCTATTGCGGTGCTGGCATCGCCACCGTGTGCTGCAGCCGCTGTTTCCAAATGAACATGGCGCACGCGCAGCACTGCTCGGGCTGCGGTGCCGAGCTCGGGCTGCTGGTCGAATCCGCGCTCCAGAGTAGCCAGTGCTCGGATTGTCACGGCTCGCTGGAGATCATCCGCGAGCCCGCGGGCAGTTTGCTCAATTGCCGAAAGTGCGGCGGACAGTTCGTCGAGCACGCGCTGTTGCGAAGCTTGCTCGAGGCGCACGAGCAAACCGCACAGGCCTTTCCGGACGCACCTTACCAAAGGCCGAGCAACGCCAATGCTCAGCGCGTCCAGTACCGCCCCTGTTCGGTCTGCCAGCGCATGATGAACCGTCGGAATTTCGGCGGGGCAAGCGGCGTGATCGTCGATGTCTGCGCGCCGCACGGCGTCTGGTTCGACGCGGGCGAGCTGCCGCAGGTCTTGGCCTTCGTGAAAAGCGGCGGGCTCGTGCGCGAACGCGCCCGCGAACAAGAGCGGCAGCGCCAAGCCCGCGCGCGTGAGCGAGAAATGGCCGGAGCATCGGCTCAGCCCTCGCCGCTCGCCTTCGACTCACTCGCGCAAAGCGGCGAGCACAGCAGCTTCGCCCAAGATCTGTTGGAGTTCGTGCTCGAAGTGCTGACGGGCCAACGCCGGCCGCCCTAGGAGAGGCCCGCCAAGATCCGCTCCAGAGAAAGATCTGCGACGCACGTCACGCCGTCCGACGCACCGTAGTAGATCCGCACCAAGTCGCGCTCGGCGACCAGCCCGCAAGTGAACACGACGTTGGCGAAGAAGCCCTTGAGCTCATAGGGCGCTTCGGGGAACAAAATGGGCTCGCGCGAGCGCCCGAGCACGTGACCCGGATCCTCGCCGTCGAGCAAGAGCGCGCCCAGTGAGTAGGTGAGCGGTGAGGCCGTGACGCCGTGATAGACAGCCAGCCACGCGGGACGGCCGCGCACTTGCACTCGAAACGGCACCGCGCCGCCGCCCACCTTCAGATCGTCCCACATGCCGGGCCGCGCCGAGGCCAGCAAGCGGTGCTCGCCCCAAGCCTTGAGATCCGGTGAGGAAGCCAGCCAAATCGCCGGTCTGCCGATGTCCTCGGGCATCGGGCGGTGCAGGGCCCAATAGCGGCCCTGGATTTGCTCGGGAAAGATGGTCACGTCGCGATTCGGCGGCGAGAAGATGATGCCGTGCCGCTCGAAGTGACGCAGATCGCGGCTCGACGCCAGGCCGGTGGCGATGCCGGCCGAAGAGACCGCGGTGTAGTTGAGCCAAAACGTGTCCCCGATGCGGGTGATGCGCGGATCCTCGACTCCAAACGCTTCGAGTGCGTGCTGCGGCGAGAACACCGGCCGCGCTTCGACCTCGAAGTGCAGGCCGTCTTTCGAGCGCGCGCGCCGAAAGTGCGAGATCGACGTCAAGAACGTGTCTCGGCCGACCACCAGCAAGCGGCTATCATCGAGCTTGAGGCCCGGCGTATCACGGCTCCACGTTCGCAGCTCGACGCGGTCGGACTCTGGATCGTAGATCGGCGAGGCCACGCGATCGGCTGCCACTCCTAGCGGCGCTTCCGCCACGCGCAGCAGCAGGATCGTTTCGTCATCCACGCGAATCGCGCCTGGGTTGAACACCCCCACGACCTCGAAGTCCGGACGCGAGGGCTGGATCTGACCCGGCACCAGAATGGGATTGTTGGCGAAGCGGCGAACCGAAGCATCGTGACTTGCCATGGCGGGCATAAGCCTGGCAGATCGAACGCCCGGCTACGAGCCAAAATCCAGGACATTTCGGCCACAGACTGGCGATGATCGGCCGCGATCGCGCCCCGATCTCGCCCCCCATCTCGCCATCTCGGCAGAGTCGCAATAGGGTGCCGGCCCCTTGGAAGCTCTCGCGCCCCAATCCGCCGAAGACAGCACTCGATCCTCTGAGCCGAGCTCCGCTCCGGCACCGCCAATCTCGCTCACCTTGGCCCTGTTCGTGCTCTCTGGAGCCACGGGATTGATCGACCAGCTCTGCTTCTCCAAGTACTTGAGCTACATCGTCGGCTCGACGGCGTATGCCGTCAGTGCGGTGCTGGCCGCCTTCATGACGGGCCTTTCGATCGGCGCCTACTTTGGCGGTAAGGCATCGCTGCGCGTCACCCGACCGCTGCGCGCGTATGGCTGGCTCGAGTTGGTCGTCGCGCTCGCGGTGGCCGGGACTCCCTTTGCGTTTCATCTGCTCACGCCGCTGTATGCGAGCTTGGCGCGCAGTATGCCCGAGTCGCTGGTCACGCTCAGCGTCGTGCGCTGGCTCACCGCGCTCGGCTTGGTGGTGATCCCGACCATGGCCATGGGCGCAACGCTCCCGCTCTTGTCGCGCAGCTTCGACACCGGCGAGGTCAGCGCCGCAGCCGCCGCTTTGCGCGAGCGGCGCTTGGGCGCACTTTACGCGATCAACACCCTCGGCGGCGCGCTCGGCGCGCTGGCTGCCGCGTACCTGATTTTGCCGCTGCTCGGCGTCGACGGCACCGTGTTCGCTTCGGCGGCTGGCAGTGCGCTGATCGCGCTGCTCGCCATGAGCCAGGGGACGCGCGTCGTGGTCAGGGCGCTAGCTGCGACGAGCAGCCAAGAGAGCGCGCGTGAACCTGCCGCGCGTGAACGCCGCTCGCTGTTTTTTCTGGCCTTTGCCTCGGGCTGCTTGGTGTTCGCGGCGGAGGTCGTGTTCACGCATTTACTGGCCCTGATCATCGGCAACAGCGCGTACGCCTTCGGCCTAATCCTGGCCGCATTTTTGAGCTGTCTGTTTTTGGGGGCCTCGCGGGCGTCCTGGGCACAGCGCCGTTTCGGCGAGGCCTCGCTCCCGCTCGGTCTGGCCGCGAGCGGCCTGGGCCTGGCCGTGAGCTTGCCGCTCTGGGACAAGCTGCCGTATTTCTTCAACAACACGGGCGAAGTGCTGACTTCGTTCGCTGCGCGCGAGGCCACGCGGGGCGTTGCGGCATTTTTGATGCTGCTGGTGCCGACTACGCTGATGGGACTCACCTTCCCGCTCTTGCTGCAGCGCGTGGCGCGCTACGCCCACGTGGGGCGTTGGGTGGGGCGGCTCACGGCCGTCAACACGCTCGGTGCCGTGCTGGGCGCACTGCTCACGGGCTACGTGATTTTGCCCTGGCTCGGTTCGCAGCGCGCGCTGCTGGCGATCGCGTTGTGTTTTGCGCTGGCCGCGCTGCTCGTGCTGGGTTGGGCTCACTCGCGGCGCCGGCAAGTGACCCTGGCCGGCGCAGGCGCGACGCTGCTGATCGCCCTGGTCAGCCCGCGCTGGGATCTGGCGATGTTGACCAGCGGCACGAACGTGTACTTCGACGGTTACCACGCGCCCGACGAGATCCTGATGATGCGCGAGGACGTGCACGGCGGCGTGACCACCGTGACCGATACCGGCGGCGTGCGCACGTTGCTCACGAACGGCAAATTCCAGGGCAATACCGGCTGGGAGATGAACGCGCAGCGCTTCTTTGCCCACTACCCCTCGCTGTTCGTCAAAGACTATCGCGATCTACTGGTGATTGGCTTGGGCACGGGCACCACGCTCGGCACATTGGCTGGCTACCCCTGGCACAAGATCGACGTGGCGGAGATCTCGCCCTCGATCCTGTTCGCGGCCAAGAGCTATTTCGGTGAGTCCAACTTGGGCGCGATCGACGATCCGCGTGTCACCGTTCATCACGCCGATGGCCGCAACTTCGTCCTGGTTCGAGAACAGAAGTACGACCTGATCAGCATGGAGCTGTCGAGTGTCTGGTTTGCGGGCGCCGCAAGCCTATACAGCCGTGAGTTTTACCACTTGATCCACGAGCGCTTGAAGCCGGGCGCCGTGTTCCAGCAATGGGTGCAGCTGCATCACATTCGGCCGCGAGATTTTGCGATCATCCTCAATACCTTGCGCCATCAATTCGCGCACGTGACGCTATTCTACGGTGGCGGTCAGGGGATCGTGGTCGCGTCCGATGCCGAGCTCGTGGCATCCAAGGCGCGCGTGCAGGCGCTGGAACGAACGCCCGAGGTCGCCAGAACCGTCCCGCGCGCGCGTCCGCTCTTGGATCTATTCAACGATGTGCTGCTCAGCGATGCCGGGCTCGACCGCTTTTTGGCGCAAGCTGCCGTCGAGGCCGGGGAATCGGTCGAGCAAATGATCTCGACCGATGGCAACCTGTACCTGGAATACGCGACCCCCCACGGCAACGTGCTGCCCTGGTCGACTCGCGAGGATCTCGTGACCGACCTCCGCCGTTACCGCGACCCGCTCGCGGTGGCCCAGATGATCGGTCCCTGAGCACGCACGTTCGCGGGGCTGGCAGCGGGAGCGGCTTCTCGCTCGGCCGGACGGCGCGGCGTGCCGGTATGCAGCGTGGCGCGGTCCAGAATCGCCTCGCACAACTCGGCGAAGCCAAAGCCGGCAGCGCCCGCGATCTTCGGCAGCAGGCTGGTCTCGGTCATGCCCGGCAGCGTGTTCACCTCCAGCACGTATTCGTTCTGGCCCTCGGTGACCAACAAGTCGACGCGCACGGCGCCGCTCGTGTCGAGCGCACGAGCGGCGCGCTCGGCCAAGCTCAAAACGCCGCGATAGCGCGCCGCGGGCAGCCTTGCCGGCATGAAGTAGTCGGTCAGACCCGGCGTATATTTGGCGTGAAAGTCGTACACCCCCGAGCTCGGCGCGATCTCGATCGCCCCGAGCACGCGGCCGTCCAAGATGCCGACCGCCAGCTCCTTGGCCTCGATGAACCGCTCGACCAACACGCTCGAGTCATAGGCCAACGCTGACTCGAGAGCGTGCGCGAGCTCGCTCAGGTCGTTGGCTCGGGCCACGCCCAGGCTCGAGCCCTCGCGGCGCGGCTTGACGATCACCGGAAAGCCGAACGAACCGTGGATCTCTTCCAGATCTGCCGCGCACTGCTGGCTGCCGAACGCGTAGTACGGCGGCGTCGGCACGTTGTGCAGCCGGAACAGCTCCTTGGCCTTGAGCTTGTCCATGGCTAGCGCGCTCGCCAGCACGCTCGAGCCCGTATAAGGAATACCGAGCAGCTCGAGCAGGCCCTGCACACAACCGTCTTCTCCCAGGCGACCGTGCAGCGCCAGGAAGGCCACGTCCAGGTCGGCGTTCGCGAGCTGAACCAGCGCTTCGCCTCCCGCGCCCAGTAGCAACGGAGTCACGTCGTAACCGAGGCCAGCAAGTGCGCCGACCACGGCTTCACCCGAACGGATGGAGACCGCGCGCTCCGCGGACGCTCCGCCCATGACGACTCCGACACGCCTGGCTTTCATGTCTCCAATGGCTAGCGAACGCTTCGCCCATGGGCCAACAATCCGGCCGAGCTACGAGACTTCGACCACCACCGCCGTGATGTTGTCCTTACCGCCCCGCGCGTTGGCGAGCTGGATGAACTTCTCCACGGCAAAATGCCCGCCTTCCGCCATCATGTCCGGGATTTCTTCAGGCTTTAGGTAGCCATGCAGGCCGTCACTACAGAGCATGTAGGAATCGCCCAAGCCTGCCTCCCAAACGCTGGTATCTACTTGGACATAGTCGCGGCTACCGACCGCGCGCGTGATCACGTTGCGCTGTTTGCTGACGCGCGCTTGGTCGGGTGTGATCAGGCCTTGCTTCAGCTGCCACGCGATAAGTGTGTGATCTTCCGTGAGTTGTAGCGCATCCCCCGTGCGCACACGGTAGATGCGACTGTCGCCGACTTGGCCCAGCACGACGCTATCGCCGAAGCGCATCATGGCGCTGATGGTCGTGCCCATGCCAGCCTTGCCTCGGTCGAGCTCAGCCATCGCGAACAGAATATAGGTCGCGGCCTGCACGGCGCCTTCGAGCAAGCGGCACGCGGCGCGCGCTTTCTCTTCGGTCTGCGGACCATCGAGCGCGAGCGAGGCCTTGCCGCGCTTGACCATGCCGTGAATGGTATCGATCGACTCACGGCTCGCGACTTCGCCGGCGGCGTGCCCGCCCATGCCGTCGGCGACCACCCACAAGCCGAGCTCGTCGTCGCAAAGGTAAGCGTCCTCGTTCACCGAGCGACGACGCCCGATGTCTGTCCCTCCGTAGGAGCGCATGATGTACGGCGGGGCCACGACTGGCATTCCTCACCAGGCTATCAATGTTTCAGGCCGACGGAAGCCCAGTTGGCGTGGACAACCCCTTGCGGGCAGGCAGGCCCCGAAATAAGGTGCACACATGAGGGCCACAGCTACGAGCCTGCTCGTCCGCGGCGAAAGCCCAGGGCGGCTCGTCAGCTCGATCCGTGAGGCCTCCGCGGGTTTGGGCGGCCAAAAGCCGGCCGGCGGGCTCGTCCTGGTCGCGGGCGGGATGGCCAGGAAACTCGAAGCGATCGCGGACGCGCTGGGTCGAGCCCGGCTCGGCTTTCCGCTGTTGCTGGCTTCGGGCTCCGGCGTGCTCACCGAGCGCGGGGAGATCGAAGGCGAGTCCGCTGCTGCGGTCCTGCTTTGGCTCGGCGGTACCGCTGACGCCTGGGTGGTTTCCGCCAGTCAGTCCGAGCTGTGTCTGGCGTTGAGCCGGGAGCTCAGCGCCCGCAACGACGCCGCTCGCGCCGAGACCGCGTTGGTCTTTTTGCGCCCGAACGGCGTGCAGCCACAGACCATCGAGGCCTTGCACGGCCTGAAGGGCACGCGAGTGATCGGCGCCGGCACGCTCTCGGATAGCGACGTCTACGCAGTCAGTAGCTCGGGCACGGTCAGCGCTGGTGCGGCCGGCACGCTCAGCGTGCGCGGCTTGCCACCCCCGATCTTGGCCTCGTCGCCCGCGTGCAAGCTGCTCATGCCACTACGCGAAATCAGCGAAGTGCGCGGCTCGATGGTGCTGTCGATCGAGGGCGAGCCCGCGCTCGAAGTGCTGAGCACGGTGGCGCACGCGCTGGTCGACCAGCCGCTGGTGTTCGTCGCGCTCGCCACCGAACGCGGGCAAGACAGCGTTCGGCCCCCGCTCTTGCTGCGCGCGGTGCAGGGGGTGGATCCCGCTCGCCACGGGCTGATCGTGTCGGAAGAAGTCAAACAAGGCATGCGCATGGCCTTCGCCGTGCGAGACGCCGGCGCGGCCCGCGCCGATTTCGAAATGCGCATTCGCGAAGTGGCGCGAGAGTCGGCGGGGGCCGCGCCGCGCTTCGGGATCTGCTTGAACTGCGCCGGCCGAGGCGTCTCGCTGTATAAGAACCCGGATACCGATCTGCGCATGCTCAAGGCGCGCTTCGGCGAAATCCCGTGGGTGGGCATGTTTGGAAGCTTCGAAATCGCCCCGCACGGCGGTGAGCCCGCGCTGCAGCTGTATAGCGGCGTGGTCGGCCTGTTCACTTCACCGAGCTGAATCCAAAGGCCTCCCCCATGCCGTCCCCCGCCCTGAATCTGATAAGGCCCAAGGCTCGCTTCGGCGTGGCCGACGCCGTGCTCGCCGCTCTGGTGATCGCCGTAGTCGGCTTGATGGTCGTGCCGCTGCCGACTTGGCTGCTCGATCTGCTGATCGCCTCCAACCTGGCGGCGTCCGTCGTGATCCTGCTGGTCTCGATGTACGTCAGCGAGGCGCTGAAGATCGCCTCGTTTCCGACGCTGCTCTTGATCACGACCTTGATTCGCCTGAGCTTGAATGTCTCCTCCACGCGCCTGATTTTGCTGCAGGCGGACGCGGGCGAGGTGATCAAGGCCTTCGGTCAATTCGTGGTGCGCGGCAACTACGTGGTCGGCGCGGTGATCTTTCTGATCCTCACCATCATCCAGTTCATCGTGATCGCCAAGGGCGGTGAACGCGTCGCCGAGGTGGGCGCGCGCTTCGCGCTCGACGCCATGCCCGGCAAGCAAATGGCCATCGATGCGGAGCTCCGCTCCGGCGCGATCGACGGCAGCGAGGCGCGCGCCCGGCGACGCAGCTTGGTGCGCGAGAGCCAATTCTACGGCGCCATGGACGGCGCGATGAAGTTCGTCAAAGGCGACGTGATCGCGTCGCTCTTGATCACCGTGGTCAACATCTTGGGTGGCCTGGCCATCGGCATCGGGCAAAAAGGCCTGGAGCCCGTGGCCGCCCTCAAGCGCTATGGCTTGCTGACCATCGGCGACGGCCTGGTCACGCAGATCCCCGCGCTCTTGATCGCCACCGGCGCCGGCGTGCTGGTCACGCGCGTGGCCAGTGAAGAGGCCGATACGCCGCTCGGCGTGGAGCTCGCCAGGCAACTGTTCGATCAGCCCCAGGCCTTGCGCGTGGGCGGCTTCTTCGTGCTGCTGCTGTCGTTGATCCCCGGGCTGCCCACGCTGCCCTTCTTGGTCATCGGCGTGCTCTTGTTGTTCGGCTCGCGCGCGCGCGGCAAGGTCCTGCGCAAGACCGAAGATGCGCCCTTGACCGAAGTCACGCCACGGCGTGCCGGCGGCGCCGCGATGCGCTTCGTGCCCGCGGTCACCCCCTGGGGCCTGGAAGTGTCCGCCGATCTGGCAAGCTTCGCGGACGACGAGTTTCGTGGCAGCGAAGTGCGCCGGCCCGGCCTTCGTTCGGCAATCAGCGCCGTGCGCGAGATCGTGTTTCGCGATCTCGGCGTGCCGCTGCCTCCGGGGCGCCTGGCCGAGAACGCGCAATTGCCGGCGCGCCACGTGCTGCTCTCGATTCACGAAGTGCCCGCGCGGGCGTTCGCCATCCCCGCAGACGTGACTGACGCCCTGCTGGCCGAGTTCGTGGTTGGGCAAGCGCTGTCGGTGCTGCAAGCGCGCGCCATGGATTTCTTGGGCATCGCCGAGACGCAAGGTTTGCTCGACGAGCTCGAGCAAATCGCGCCCGCCACCGTGCGCCAAGTCGTACCCAAACCGATCGCAGTCACGCTGCTGGCCGACGTCTTGCGCCGTTTGGCCGAAGAGCGCGTGAACATTCGCGATCTGCGCGCGATCCTGGAAGCCTTGGCCCTGGTGGGTAACGTCGAACGCGATCCGCTCAATCTGGCGGAATTCGTGCGGTCTCAACTGCGCAGGCCGCTGACCTACGCGCTCACTCAGGGCGGTCGCGAGCTGTCCGTCGTGCTGCTCGAGCCGCAAATCGAAGAAGCCATCCGCGCGGCCGTATCGCGTACCCCAGCTGGCAGCTTTTTGACGCTGGCCCCCGCCGCCGCGCGCGACGTGGTGTCCGCGGTGCGCCGCGCTTTGCAAAGCAGCGAGACACCCGGGATCGTGCTCACCCAGCCCGACATCCGACGTTTCGTGCGCAAGTTGCTGGAGCTCGATTTGCGTGACGTACGCGTCGTATCTTATGCCGAGCTGTTGCCGGAAGTGGCGATCCGCCCGGTCGGGCGCGCCACGTTGGCCGGGCTTTAGTCTCAGACGCGGCGCTGCACGACCATCTTGCGCGGCACCGCGCCGCTCTGCTCGACCAGCTTCTGGGCTTCCTTTTTCAGCAGCGGGTGCGAACGCTTGGTCATGAAGCCGCCCAGCAAGCGGACGTCGACCGTCATCAGCTTCTTGAGCGAGCGCCGCATGCCCTTCAAGTCGTTGGTGTAAGCGTAGGCATACGCCAAAGCGCGATACAGCTGCGGGCGCAATTGCTCGTAAACCGCGTCCTCCGGATCGATCAGAGTCAGCGTTTCGACGCTCTTCTTCGCGTTGCCGGTGCGGGCCCAGGCCTCGCCGCAGACGGCGGTGAGCATGGCGCGCGTCTTCGGATCGCGATGACGGCTGAGATCGATGTTGTCGACCAACTGACGCGCGGGGCCGATGTCGCCCAAGGTGAGGTGAATCATTGCGCGTTGCGCGCGAGTCTCGTCCGCGACCGCGCCCATCACCTTGCTCAGGTCGATCTTCTCGAGCGTGGCCAAGGCCTTCTTCGGGTCGTCCTGCATCTCGAGCTGGGCCCGCGCGAAGACCGCGGTCGGATCGTTCTTCTTGTACGTGGCATCGAGCTGCGCGAGCGCTGCCTTGCGATCCTCGGCCGACTCGACCCCGCTCAAGATGCTGGCCACGCCCTGCGCCTTCTTCGACTGGCGCAGCGCCCAGACCACGACCGCCACGGCCAGCACGCTGACCAGCGCCGGAATGGAGATCGCAATCACCCGCACGGTGGTCGTCTGCGAGAACGCGGCGACCAGCCCGCCCACGAGCCACGCGCCTGCGACCGGGATCAACAGCCGGCCGACCATGCCCTTTAGCTGCTGTGAGCCCAAGGGGCTCTCGAGGGCCGCCTTCACCGGCGGCTGCGAGCCGAGCGGCGCTGCCTTCGAGCCCTCCGTTTGGCGATCCGCTGCGCGCTTGAGCTTCCGAGTTTCGCTTGCCACGTTCGGGCTATAGCCGGGGGTTTGCGACCAAGCAAGGCCCGCAAAGGGCAAGCCACCCCCGGATTAGCTGTCCGAGCTCGGCAGCAAGCTGTCGCGTGGTGCGTCCGGCATCGCCTCGTGCCGGAAATGATTGAAGACGCCTTGCGTCAGCGAGAGCACGGGCACACCCAGCAAGGCGCCCCAAATGCCGAAGAAATGCTCGCCCGTGATCAGCGCCAGTACCACCAAAACCGGGTGAATTTTGGCCGCTGTGCCAATGATCTTCGGATTCAGGAGGTTGGCCTCGATCTGGTGAATGCCAATGATCCAGATCAGGACGGAGAGCGCGGTCCATAGCCCCTGAGTGAGACCGATCATCACCGCTGGAATGGCGCTGGTGATGGAACCGAAGATGGGCACGATGCTCATGATGGCTGCGACGATCGCCAAGATTGGCCAATACTTCAGCCCGAACAGCGCGAAGCCGATGGCCGAGAGCACGCCGTTCACCAAACAAATCAACAGCTGACCCCGCACCACCCCGGACAGGCCTCGGTCCAAGCGCACGAGCAAGCGATCGAAGCCAATGCGCGACCGCGCAGGCAGCAAGGATCGAAAAAAACCGACGATCGCCTCGCGCGTTTGCATGATGTAGCCGGCAACCATTAGCGTCATGAACAGCAAGAAGATGCCGCGCGCGACCTTCTGAATCAGCGCGTGACCGAGCAGAACCAGCTCGAACGCGTTGCGTTTGACGTAGCTTACGCCCTCGTCGAGCCCCTGATTGGTCAGGTCGGCGACGCTGAAGCGGCCGCTAGGCTTGGCCTGCGCGGGCACGACGCGCCAATGCCCTGGCCCGCGCTGCACGACGTCGATGCCCGAGCCGACGTCGATGTCGAGGACGCCATCCGGTCGTTGATGCACCTGCAGCGCCGCCGGGGGCTCGCTCGGCGCGGGCTCGCTCGGGGGCTTGCTGCGGCGGTGCTCGAAGCTCTGTACCCACTCTTCCACGCGCGGGCCCCAACTGGTCGACGCGCCGTCGAGCAGCGCCGGTGCGTCGCGGGTGAGCTTCGAGCTCTCTTCGTACAGCCGGGGCGCGATGGCGGCGATCGAGAAGTAGATGATGCTCAGCGTGACCGCGTACACGATCAGGATCGCTGCCGGTCGCGGCACGCGCGCGCGCTCGCAGCGGGCGACCAGCGGCGTCAGCACGTAGGCGATGATCACGCCCAGGATGAACGGCAGCAGCACCGCGCTGGCCCAGATCACGAAGGCGATCAGCAGCGCCGCGCTGACGGCGAGGAACACCACACGCGGCCTGGTCCAGCCGCCCGCTGGACGACCCAACGGCGGAGTATTCAAACTGGCTGAACCGGACACGACACCACCGAACCCCGGGCATAACGTCTATGTTCCCGACACGCAAGGGATTGCCTCGGCCTCCGCGTCATCGGCGCGAGCCGCCGCGGCCAGCCCGCCCAGGAACACAAAACCAAACGAGCCCGAGTCGGCGACTCGATGTCGCCGGCCCAGGCTCGCTTGCCGCCCTGACCGCGTGCGCTCACGAGTGAGCGGCACGCGGTCGAGCACGTTTCAGTTCGAGTCGCTGTCTTCCGCGGGAGGCGGCGGCGGCTCGCTGGCGCTCCTCTTCAAACCGGCCAGCTTGTCCTTGAACACGTCGCCCAAGGTCGCGCCCTTGCCGGTCGACTCACGCTTGAGCACCTGAATGTGCTCGGCTTCGACGCTCTCGCCGGGCTTGCGCATGGTCAGGGTCAGGCGACGGTCCACGGTGTCGATGTTTTGCACCTCGGCCTTGACCTTCATGCCCGGGGTGAGCTCGGTGGCCGCGGGGATCTCGTTGGACGGGATCATGCCCTCGATGCCCTCGACGATGCGGATGAACGCGCCGTATTCGGGAACGCTGAGCACGAGCGCGTCTTCCACGACCGTACCGGGCTTGTACTTGCTGAACAGATCCGGCCACGGATCGTCCCACAGCTGCTTGACGCCGAGGCTGACCTTCTTCTCGTCATGGTTGATCGAGAGGATGATGGCTTCGACATCGTCGCCCTTGTTGTACAGGTCAGCCGGGTTATTGACCTTGACCGTCCAGGACAGGTCGGTCTTGTGGACCATGCCGTCCACGCCCTCTTCGATGCCGACGAATACGCCGTAATCGGTGAGCGAGCGCACCTTGCCGCCGATCTTGTCGCCCGGCTTGTACTTGTCGGTGAACAGCGTCCAGGGATCGGGCTCGAGTTGCTTGAGACCAAGCGAGATGCGCTTGGCGCGCGAATCGACTTCGAGCACCTGGCACTCGACCTCGGCGCCCATCTCGAGCAGCTTGGACGGGTGCTTGACCTTCTTGGTCCAGCTCATTTCGCTCACGTGGATCAGGCCTTCGACGCCCGGCTCGAGCTCCACGAACGCGCCGTAGTCGGTCAGGCTCATCACCTTGCCGCGCACGCGCTTGCCGAGGGGGTACGCCTCCTCGACGTGGTTCCACGGATCTTCTTGGGTCTGCTTCATGCCCAAGCTGACGCGCTCGGTCTCGGCGTTGTACTTGAGCACCTTGACGGTGACCTCGTCGCCGACCTTGAACACTTCGCTCGGGTGATTGACGCGACCCCAGGACATGTCCGTGATGTGCAAGAGGCCGTCGATACCGCCCAAGTCGACGAACGCGCCGTACTCGGTCAGGTTCTTGATCGTGCCCGTGACCGTCATGCCCTCTTCCAACGTCTGGAGGGTCTTCTGCTTCATCTGGTCGCGCTCGCGCTCCAGGAGCACGCGCCGCGAGAGCACGATGTTGCCGCGCTTCTTGTTGAACTTGATGACCTTGAATTCGTAAGTCTGGCCGATCAACTTCTCGAGATTGCGGATCGGGCGCAGGTCGACCTGCGAGCCCGGGAGGAATGCTTTCACGCCGCCGCGGATGGTGACCGACAGGCCGCCCTTCACGCGTTGGCTGATGGTGCCTTCGATGATCTCGTCACGCTCACAAGCAGCGGAGATCTCGTCCCACACCTTCATCTTGTCGGCCTTCTCCTTGGACAAGGAGATCAGACCGTCGTCGCTCTCGCGACTCTCGATGAACACGTCGACCTTGTCGCCGACCTTCACGCCGAACGTTCCGTCAGCACCGACGAACTCGCTCTTGCTGATGACGCCTTCGCTCTTCCCGCCGATGTCTACGATCACGGAGTCGTGGTGCACCTGCACGACAGTGCCGCTGACGATTTGCCCTTCACCTCCAATCTCCACTCCAGCAGTGGTTTCGCTCGCTTCGAACATGGCGGCGAAGCCGGAGAGGGAAGATGTTGTGTCAGGGGTTGCGGGTTGAAGTTGGGTCATGGATTGGAACAATGCCTCCTAAATTGGGATGCTCGCGCTACGCGAGGGTGCCTAGCTAGAGTGCGGGGGTGCACAAATAAGCAGGTCCTCGCGTCGGACGCGCTGAGGTAGCGCACGGGTTCGGTCGCGTCAAACGCAAAAGCCGTACCCGCATCTCGATCGGTGACAGAACGCAGGTCCACCGAGCGAGGGAGAGAGTCTAGGGCTTAGTCGGGGGATGTGCAAACTGGGCCTTGAGCAGGCTCGCCAGCCACTCCACGCCTCGCTCCAGCTCGGGCCGCGTCCAGCTGAGCTGCACTCCCACCTCACCTTCACGATGCGGCACGATTTTGGCGTTTTCGAGGGGTCGGCGAGCTGCTGAGTCGGGCGGAGCGGCAGCCGCGAGGACTGCAAAGGCGGCCGCGATGCCGGTCGGCTCGGAGCTCGCCCCGGGTCGCAGCCGAACCGCCACATCCACTTCGACCTGCTGGGCGAGCTGGACGGACCCCGATACGCTATCGAAATTCGCAAAACCGGGAGGAAACGGCTGGGCGACCCGCAGCGCGAACCCCCCCGCGCCTTCCGGCGGCAGACCCAACTCGAGGTAAGCGTTCCCTCCCCGCAGCGCCGCGCGCAACCGGGCAGGGTCCGAGGCCACGACCAGAGCGCCATCGGACGCTTGGCCAATGGCCGGGCCATTCTGGACTTGGAGCACGCCGTCCTCCAGCACGCTGGGCGTCGGCTCCTCGGCGAGGGTGGTCTGCAGGCCCTCGACCAAGCCCGATTTCGGGAACTTGCCGCCGAACACCAGCACCCAACCCGCATCACTCTGCGCAAGCACGATCTCGCGCAGATCCCGGCCGAGCTCCACGCCGGTGTGCGCACGGAAGCGATCGTGGCGCGCTTTGAGGTCAGCGCGCGGAGCGCCCTGATCGAACAGCGGCAGCAAACGAGCGCGAATCGGGTCGGAGATGAGCAGGGTCTCGACGTCGATGCGCGCGCACAGGCGCGTGTCGTCCGGCAAGTGACGAGCGGCGACCCGGCCGTAGGCCACGAACTTGAAGTAGATGAAAAGCCCGCCCACGAAGGCCAGCGCGAGCGACAGCCCAAATACGGTAAAGACCGTGCGATGGCCGAGGCCGGTGCGTGGGCGTGTCGCTGCTTCGTCGTTCACGGCGCGGAAGCTATCACCAGGCGCAGGCGGAGCCACGGCAATTGACGAGCTCTGACAGCTCGTCCTTGCCCAACACGAGCTGCAGCGACACGTACTGCCCGGCACTGCCGACCTTCACTCGCGTGGCGAAGCGGGAAAGCCGGCCCGAGCTTTGGCCGAGCGCAGCACACATTTCACTCAGGGCGTGCGCCACCTGCTCGGCCAGCGACGCGTCCTCGAATTTCAGCGCCAGGGTCGCGTCGAGACCGGAGCCCGCCAGATCGGCGGTCAGCTCCAGTCGCTGGGCGCTGCGAACGACGCGACGCAGGCTGGCCACGTCGGCGAGCAGCTCGAGCGGCAGCACCTGCGGCCGCGCGACCACGGACAATACGCCCTTCTCTGCGGGCTCCAGCGCGGGCATGCCGCGTTGCTCCTCGAGCGAGCGCTCCACGCTATCGATCTCCGCCGCGCTCAGGCTGACCAACAACTCTTCGCCTTGGACGTAGATGCGCGCGGGGGCGCCGCGGGTTGGCGGTTGCGCGCGGTCGTAGCGCCGCAAATCGCCGCCGAGGTCGATGGCTCCGGCGAAGCGCGGCGTGCTTTCGGCGCGATGCGGATCGAAATTGGGGAAGTGCCCGGACATCACGAACACGCTATCGGCGATCTCCAGCGTTCGCGTGGGCCGCACCCCGAGCCAAAGCGTGTCGGTCTGCTCGAGCGCGCGCAGCAAAAGCACTTCGGTGCCGCGATCAGCGGAACGGATGCGCTGCACCGCCTGCTCACTGAGCGCGGTCATGGCCGGAGCGCCCAGCGCATCGCGGATTTTGTGTAGATCCAGGCGCAGCACCAGATCCAGATCGGCGGGCATCGCATCGGCAGCCCGCGAAAGCCGGGGCGCGTTCGGCGGCGGCCCGATTCGGCTCGACTGGCAAGCAAGGCTCGCCAGCGCGAAGAACCCCCACAGCCACAGCGGCAAGCTCCGCCGAGCGCCCGTCACCCCTTCGGGTGTCACGAAGCGCGTCATGCGCGGGCGCCGAGCTCTGCTTCCACTTCGCGCACGTGCGCGACGATGCGCGCCACCACCTGCTCGATCGACAAACTCGAACTATCGATCACGCACGCGTCGAGCGCCTGCTTGAGCGGCGCAATCGGGCGCGTGCTGTCACGCAGATCGCGCTCGGCGACCTCGCGCATGACCTCCGCGAAGTCGGGCGTGGCGCCGCGCGAGAGCAATTCATCGTAGCGACGCCTGGCGCGCACGTCGACGCTCGCGGTCAGAAAAAACTTGGCCTCGGCGTCGGGGAATACCACCGTGCCGATGTCGCGACCCTCGAGCACCGCGCCACCGGCGGCCCCGGCCTGGCGCTGCATGTCGAGCAGCGCGTCGCGCACCGCGGGCACGGCCGAGACTTTGCTCGCGCCTTGGCTCACGTCCGGATTTCGGATCGCGAGCGAGACGTCTTCGCCCCGCAGTTTCACGGCAAAGCCGCTGGCATTCTGATTGCCGAGCTCGACCGCGTGCTCTTGCACCAAGCGATAGGCGAGCTCACCGAGCGGGCCAGCGGCGTCCCAGGAAATGCCCGCGCGTTGCGCGGCGAGCGCGACCGTGCGGTACAAAGCGCCGGTGTCGACCAGCAGGTAGCCGAGCTCGTCGGCGACGCGTTGCGTGACGGTCGACTTCCCTGCCCCCGCCGGCCCGTCGATCGCCACCACTGGCCTGCGACTCATCGCTGCACCTCGATGTCGGCACCCAACGCGCGCAACGTGCCAGCGAAGCGCGGGAAGCTCACCGCCAAACAATCTACGTCGTCGATGATCGTTTCTCCGTCTGCCAATAGGCCGAGCACCGCGGCGGTCATGGCCACGCGGTGATCTCCGCCGCAGCTCACGCGCGCGGCGGTCAGCGCTCGCTCGGGCTGCCCTTCGATCACCAAGCCATCCGGGCGGGCCGTGGCTTGCACGCCGAAGGCGCGTAGCAGCTCGCTGAGCGCAAAAATCCGATCGGTGTCCTCTTCGCGCAGCTCGGCCACGTCGCTGATTTCCGTGACGCCACGGGCGCGCGCCGCGAGCGCGCAGATCACGGGTAGCTCGTCGAGCGTGCGCAGCGCCATTTCACCGCTGATTTTCGTGCCGCGCAGCACCGAGCCCACGGCATTGACCTCACCCCAAGGCTCACCCAACGAATCACCCTTGGGAGTGATCCCCATGCGACCGCCAAAAGCGCGCAGCACCTCCAGGATGCCGGCGCGCGTCGGATTCAAGCCGGTGCGGCGGGTGGAGACGTTCGAGCCGGGGACCAGCTCGGCCGCAGCCAGCACGAACGCGGCGGCGGTGATGTCACCCGGCAAGTCGACCTCGAAACCGCGGATCGATAGCGGATCCGCGGGCGGATGCAGGCTGACCATGGAGCCTGCGGTGCGCACCGGCATGCCCAGCTCGCTCATCAGGCGCTCGGTGTGATCGCGAGACACGACGGGCTCGAAGATCACGGTCGGTCCGGAGGCGAACAAGCCAGCGAAGAGCAGCGCACCTTTGGCGTGATCGTTGGGCGCGGTCATCGCGTATTCGATGCCAGCCAGGCGTTTGCCCGGCGGCAGCCCGGCGATCTCGAGCGGCAGCGCCACGTCGTCCGGGTGGGCGCTGCAGGCCGCGGCTTGGATCAGCGCGCCACGCTGCACCAGCGGCGCGACCACGGCTTTCATGCGCCGGCGCGACAACGCCGGGCTGCCGATCAAGCGCGACGCAAAGGGCTGCGCGGAGAGCACCCCGGCCAGCAAGCGCGCGGTCGAGGGCGAATGCCCACAATCAATCTCTGCCGCGGGCGCCTTGAGCCCGGCCAGGCCCACGCCGCGCAGGCGAACGGTCCCCTTTTGATCGTCTTCGAAACGCACACCGAGGGCGCCGAGCGCGCGCAGCGTGCCGAGATTGTCGTTACCGTAGGCAAAGCCGCGGAGCTCGCAGGGCCCATTGGAGAGCGCCGCCAGGATCAACGCTCGGTGCGTGATGCTGCGGTCACTCGGCACCGGCACGCTGCCCTCGAGCGGGCGGTGCTGGGGTCGCACGATCAGACGAGCGGGGGTCATGGATTTTGCGCCAAAGCCTTGCTGCCGAGGTACGTCGGCAACTTGTCGAGCAATTGGATCAAAGCCGCGCCATCCAAGCCGACCACGAACGCAGCCTGCTTGCCGTTGGCTTCGGCCTGCAACTGCCGCACCGGTTGCGGCACGCCCACCAGCGAAAGCAGCGTGCCGTACGTGCCGAGCTTCTGCGCCAAGGCCTGCACGTTTTGCGCGCCCTGCGCTGCGCCGGCGGCGTCGCCATACACCAACGTGCCGGCCAAATTGACGCCGGGATCCTTGAAGTTGCCGACGAAGGCCATGGTCTCGAGCCCATTCAAGAAGGCCAGGTTACTGCTCGCGGCCTCGGGCAGCGCCTGTGCGCGCAGATCGGCTCCGGCCACGATCGGCGCGCTCTTCTCGCCGTCGAGCAGCTTGTCCATCCAGGGCAAGGTCTGCCGGCGCACGCGGCCCTCGCGCACGCGATCGAGCGCGCGCCGGATGCCCGTATCGTTGCCGAACAAGGCGGTGTGGTCGCTCAGTAGGCAGAAGCCGAAGCCCGAGGCCGTGTACAGCGTACGGCCTGCATACTTTCGCTTGGCGATCGGCACGCCTTGCGGCGTCTTTTCCACGCCGTTCACGGCGGCTTCGATCTTGGCCTTGTCGAACTTGCCCAGGGCCACGCCGGACAAGTCCACCCCTTGCATCGAATACAGGCCGAGGTACAGGTGCTGCAAATCGCGAGCGGGATCGAAGCCCGCCGACGGCGGCACGGGCAAGCGCTGGTTGAGCAGGGCGAGCAAGCGACCGCCGAAGGGCGAGGCCACGAGCTCCGTGGCGTTCAGCGAAGCAATGCCCACGACTCCGCCGGGCAAGAGCGCGAGCGGCTCCTTGTCGACATCGACCGCGCTCGCTTCTTGGCCGGCGCCAGTTTGCACGATCACGTCGTCGACGTGCGAGCAGCCGAACAGCGGCAGCAACGCGAGCAGCCAGGGTGCGAGCTTCGGAGCCCTCACGAAAGCACCTCGCCCAACGCCTTCAGAAAGCGATCATTTTCGACGGGCTTACCCACGGTCACGCGCACGCTATTCGGCAAGCTGGCAAACGGCCGTACGATCACGCCCTTCTGCAACAGGGCATCGTAGATGGCCCGCCCGCTCTGTTTCATGTCGACCAGGTAGAAGTTGGCCTGGCTGGGCGTCACGCTCAGGCCCAAGCGGGTGAGCGCTGCGCTGACGCGCTCGCGTTCACTCAGGTTCAGCTGGTGGCTTTGGCGCACGTGCTCTACGTCGTCGAGCGCGGCAATCGCGGCGACCTGGCCCAGGTTGCCGACATTGAACGGCGCGCGCACGCGATTCATGTACCCGACCAGCTCGGCGGTCGAGACGCCGTAGCCCACGCGTAGCCCTGCCAAACCATGGATCTTGGAGAACGTGCGACACACGATCAGCCGCTCTCGCTCGCCGCGCAACTTCAGGCAGTCTGGGAAATCAGCGGCGCTCGCGTACTCGATGTACGCCTCGTCGATCAGCACGATCACCTCGGGCGGGACCGCCCTCAAGAAACGAGACAGGGCGTCGAGCGAGACATAGGTGCCGGTCGGGTTGTTCGGGTTGCCCACGAACACGAGCCGCGTCCGCGGCGTGATCGCAGCCAGCATGGCCTCCAAGTCGTGCGTGAGATCACGCACCGGCACGGCCGTAAAAGGCACGCCATGGGCCAGCGCCGCGATCCGGTACACGACGAACGCCGGCTCGGCGAAGACGATGTGGTGCTCGCTGGTGCAGAACGTGCGCACGGCCAGGTCCAAAAGCTCGTTCGAGCCGTTGCCCTGAATGATGTCGGCCATGGGCACACCGTGCTCGGCAGCAAGCCGCTCGCGCAGCTTGAAGGCATTGGCATCCGGATAGCGATGCACGTCGTTCAGCACCGCCCGCGCGGCGGCCAGCGCCTTCGGGCTCGGGCCGAGAGGGTTCTCGTTCGACGCGAGCTTGATGGCATCCGAGATGCCGAGCTCACGCGCCAGCTCCTCGACCGGCTTGCCACCTTCGTACGGCAGCAGCGACTCGATCGACGGGGACACCAGGTGTGACATGCGGCCGGAAGAGTAATCTTCAGTTCCCGCAATCGCTAGTGTTTGTGCCGGAATTCTCGGCCCCGCAATCTTGACGGACCTTTCATCTCGCAGCGATTGGATGGGCGATCGCGTTCCCGCAGCGCAGCTCGCAGTCCGCGTGGTTCCTGCCTGCTCACGGCTCCCAGATTTTGAACCGCCAAAACGCCAAAACGCCAGAAGAGGAGCCCCCCCACAGCGCTCAACCGACGCGGAATCTCGATGCAAACTCGAAGTGATTTGGGGTTAGCGATCGAGGGCGAAACCGCGAACTATCCACGATGTGATTCGACGCCGAGCGCGAACCCCGCAATCTCCCCTCTTCTGGCGTTTTGGCGTTTTGGCGGTTAATCCCTCTCGGCCTCCCGCGACGGGAATGCAGCGCAACGAGAGGTGCGATGCGGGAACGCGATCGCCCCCCTCTCTCACGCACTAACGCGTGAGGATTCGAGCCTCAGCCGGGAACCGATGGGAACGAGCCGAGCACCTTGAGGTACTTGGTGCTGCGTTTGACCGCTTCGAGCGCGGTCACGACTTGGCGCTCGGTCACGTGTCCGGCGATTTCGATGTAGAACACGTAGTTCCAGCTTTCGCGCGGGACGGGCCGTGAATGTAGCTTTTTGACGTTGATGCCGCGCTCGGCGAAGTGCTTGAGCACGTCGAACAACGCGCCTGCCGAATCGTCGACGCTGAGCAGCAAGCAGGTCACGTCCGTGCCCGAGCGGCTCGCTGGCCGTTGGCTGGCCACGCAGTAGCGCAGCTTGACGTCCGGCAAGTCGCCCACGTTGTCACGCAGCAGCGACAAGCCCGCGTTGCGTCCGCACGGCTCCGGCAGGATCGCCGCAGCATGTGCTTCTTCGGCTGCGAGCGCCGCCGCTACGACCGGCGATCGCACATCGATGATCGAGGCCCGCGGCAGCTCTTTGTCCAAGAAGCGCGAGCAGCCCGCGCGCGTCGCGGCCGTCGCATACACCTTCTCGATGTCCGAAATCGCGACCGCGCGGGACATGAGTTGGTAGGGCGCGGGCAACGAACGCTCGGCGACGAGCACGAGGTCGGTATGTGACAGCGCGGTGATCGACGGCTGCACCAAGCCTTCGACCGAAGACTCGAAGGGGAAGGCCGCGAATGCCGCGCGGCCACGCACGACTTCCTCGAGCACTTCTTCGACGCTGGCGGTTTCGACGAAGCTCGCGCCGGGGCCGAAATAGCCGAGCGCCATTTGATGGCAAAACGAGCCCTCTGGGCCCAGATATGCCACCCGCGCGGGCTGTTCGATACCGCGCGCGGACGCGCGGATCTGCTGCAAAATGCCGCGCAGATTCTCCGCCGGCAGATCTCCGCTGGAGAGCGCGATCAAGCGCTCGAGCCACTCCTTCTCGTTGACGTCCGCGCTCGGGTCCGTCTCGATTCGGTTGTGGATGTCACGTGAAATTTTGGCGCGTGCATCGAGCCGCTGCACGATCTCTTCGTCCAGCTTGGCGATTTGCGCGCGGAGATCCAAAATTTCACGTTTGGCGTCCATGACGGCTTTCAGTTAGGGCGTGGAGGTCGACCCGGTGGTGCTCTTGGGCGTTTCGGACTTGGTCTCGGTCTTGGTTTCCGGCTTCGATTCGCTCTTCGATTCGCCGCTGGTCGAGCTGCTGCTGGAGCCTTCGAGCGAGCTACTCGAGCTCGCCCCGCCGCTGCTTTTGCTCGAGCCGTAGCCATCGGCGTACCAACCGCCGCCCTTCAAGATGAAACCCGCCCCGCCGGAGATCTGGCGCTTGGCGTGATCGGTGCCGCACTGGGGGCAAGTCTTGAGCGGAGCAGCGCTGATGGCCTGCTCAGCCTCCCAGCCGTGCCCGCAGGCGGTGCAAACATATTCATAAGTCATCGGACCGGAACCTCTTGCCTGCCAAATGTGTCGCTCCGCGCCAGATGTCAACCGAACGAACTTCCTTAGTCTTTCCCTTTGCCGATGGTCCCGCAACCCGAACCGTCGCCAGTCGCTCGAGCGCTCGATTTCGGCCGCTGAGCCGACTCGTGCCTCGAACGCGAACCGCGCACAAAAGTAGCGGGCGTGAACAGATGGGTCTTGTATGCATCCGTTCAGCGGCGTAGATCGGGACGACGCGACGTGACCATACAAGCCGTGCCACGAGCCTGTGTACTGTCTGTGGGCAGCGCAGCTTGCGGACTGCTATAAGCCGATCGCCGATCGGCTGAGGGAAAGTTTATCGATGCACATAAAGAAGTTGGAGATCACGGGCTTCAAGTCCTTCGTGGACCGCACGGTGATCCACTTCGACCACGATGTGGTTGGCATTGTCGGCCCCAATGGCTGCGGCAAGTCGAACATCGTCGACGCGATTCGCTGGGTTCTCGGCGAACAGAGCGCCAAGCATCTCCGTGGCAAGAACATGGAGGATGTGATCTTCAACGGTTCCGAGTCGCGTGGACCGAACGGCTTGGCCGAAGTCACGCTGACCTTCGACAACACGAACCCCGAATACGCCCAGAGCCTGCCCATCGAGTACCGGGACTATCCCGAGATCGCCGTCACCCGCCGTTTGTATCGGGATGGGACGAGCGAGTACCTGCTGAACAAGACCCAGGTCCGCTTGCGCGACGTGACCGAGTTGTTCCTCGGCACCGGCGTCGGCACCAAAGCCTACTCGATCGTCGAGCAGGGTCGCATCGGTCAGATCGTCAGCGCGCGTCCGGAGGACCGGCGCATGTTCTTGGAGGAGGCCGCCGGCGTCACCAAGTACAAGCAGCGCAGGAAGCAGGCCGAGCGCAAGATGGAGCTCACGCGGCAGAACCTGCTGCGCATCAACGACATCGTTTCCGAAATCGATCGCACGCGCGCTTCGCTCAAGCGTCAGGTCGCCAAGGCCGAGCGCTTCATCGAATACCGGAAAGAGCTCGATGATCTCGTGCTGCACGAGGCCTCGCATCGCCTGCTCGAGCTGATCGTCACCGAGCGCGTCGAAAGCGACGGCTTTGGCGCGGCCAATGAGCGCGCCCAAGGGGCACGCGGTGGCCTGCGTGAAGCAGACGTGCTGCTCGATGCCGCCCGCGAGGAAGCGCTGTCGATCGAAATTCGCGCGGATGAAGCCTCGCGCAGCGCGTTCGAAGCCGACAACGAGGTGAGCTCGTTGCTCGCCGATTTGGAGCGCTCACGCGATCGCCTGACGCACCTCACCGAGCGTCTGGATGCGGTGCAGACCGAGCTCGAGCTCAACGAAGTGCGCAGCAACGGCCTGCGCGAAGAGCGCGAAGCGCTAGCCGCGCGCGTGGCCGAGCTGTCCGGCGACGAGCGCGCCCGCGAGGCCGACGCGATGAGCGAAATCGAAGCGCTCAGCGGGCTGCAAGCCGAAGAAGCACAGGCCAGCGAAGAAGTGCACGCCCTGCGTCGCCAGGCGGGCGACTTGACCGCGCGCTCGGCCGCAGCCGAAGCTCGCTTGGACGGCATCGCGCAGCGTCTGGTCGAAGCCCGCGTGCGTAACGATCGCCTGGCGGCGGAGCGCGACCGGTTGACCGGGGAGCTTTCCGACTGCCTGGCTCGCAAGCAAGCGCTCGAATACAGCGTGGCACAGCTGGCCGAAGGCAAGCGCCTCACCCAGGACGAACGCAGCGAGCTCGAGACCGAGCTCACGGGCCTGCGCGGTCGCACGCTGGAAAGCGAGCGCGGCGTCGACTCGGTGAAGAACGAGCTCGGCTCGAAGCGCAATCGCCTGCGCGCGCTCGAAGATCTGCATCGCCGTTTGGAAGGCGTCGGCGGCGGCGCCCGCGCGTTGCTCTCGAAAAAGGGCGATCCGCGCGTGCTCGGCATGGTCGCCGATCGCATTCAGGCGCCCGAGCATTTGACGCACGCCCTGGCCGGTCTGCTTGGCCCGCGCTTGTCGTGCATCGTCGTTTCCGACGCGAACGCTCAGGTGGATCTGCTGGCGGAGCTGCGTCGCGGAGAGCGCGGACGCGCGGATGTGATCGCGGCGCGCCCGCCGTACATCGCCGGTGGCGGCCGCGGCTTCTGGGAGGGCGACGCGCAAGTGGTCAGCCGTCTCGCCGACGAGCTCAGCTATGCCGAGGCGGACGAAGCCCTGGTCCGCGCGCTGATCGGCGAAGCCGTGTTGGTGAACGCAGCCAGCGACGCGGTGGCCGTCGCGGGTCGCTATCCCGGTGTCACCGCGGTCGCGCTCGATGGCACCGTGGCTCATCCCGGCGGCGTCGTCAGCGGCGGCACGGGCGATGAAATGGCATCCGCCATGCTCGATCAAAAGCGCGAGATGAACGTGCTCACGGGCGAGGTCGAGCGGCTCGAAAAGGAATACGAGAAGCTCAGCCTCGACCACAATACGCTCCGGGCGCGCATCACGGAGGTCAGCACCGCGCTCGACCGCGCTCGCCAAGAAGCTCATCAGGGCGAGCTTTTGCACGTCACCGCGGAGAAAGATCTGGCGCGTACCGCCGCCGAGATCGAGCGTCACGAAAATCGCCAAGATTCGTTGGACTTGGAGCTGGCCGAGATCGCACGCTCGCTGGAAGCCGCCACGGGCGCGGAATCCGGCTCGCGTAACGAGCTCGACACCGTGCGCGCCGAGCTCGATGGCCTGCAACATGCGCTGGCCCGCTCGGAGGCCACCGCAGCGTCGTGGCGCGAGCAGGTCAGCTCGCAAGCGTCCCTCGTCACCGAGCGCAAGGTGCGCTTGGCCCAGGTCCGCGAGCAGGCAGAGGCCGCCCGCGTCGCAGGCGTTCGCATCAGCGCCACCCTGAGCGAGCTCGAAGCGCGCGCCAACAAGCTGCGTGAAGAGACGCTCGAAGCGTCGGTCAGCTACGGCGAGACCGCAGCGCGCATCATGCTCGCCCGCGAAGCGCGCATGTCTGCCAGCGAGCGGGCCAAAGGCGCCCACGCCGAGCTTACCCTGGCCAAGAGCCAGCTCGATGCCGTGCGCCAGACGCTGGGCTCGAAAGAGGCCGAGCTCAAAGGCCTACGCGACGAGCTCGAGCTGGTGGATGAAGCCGTCCGGAAGCACGAGATGGCCGTGCAGCGCATCGCCATCGAGCGCGAGCACCTGCTCAACACCGTGCGCGAGAAGTTCCGCGGCTTGGATCTGCGGCGCGTCGTGGGCGATTACCACGCGCGCACGGCTCCGGACGCCGAACACCGCCGCCGCATCGACGAGCTAGCGCAGTTGATCGACCGCATGGGCCCGGTCAACCTGGACGCCAAGGCCGAGCACGACGACGCCGAGCGCCGCTTCATCGATCTGAACTCGCAGAAGATCGACATCGAGAAGGCCCTGGAAGAGCTGGATCACGCGATCCGGCACATGAACAAGGAGTCGCGCCGGCGCTTCAAGGAGACCTTCGAGCAGGTCAACGCCCTGTTCAAGAAGACCTTCGCGCGTCACTTCCGCGGCGGTCGCGCGGAGCTCTTGCTCACGAACCCCGACGATCTGCTGAACAGCGGCGTCGAAATCGTGGCCCAGCCGCCGGGCAAGAAGCTCGGCAACATCGAGCTGATGAGCGGTGGCGAGAAGGCCCTCACGGCCGTCTCCCTGATCTTCGCCATCTTCCAGCACCGTCCCTCGCCCTTCTGTATTTTGGACGAGGTCGATGCGCCGCTCGATGAAGCCAACGTGGCTCGCTACAACGAGAGCATCCGCTCGATGACCGCGAGCTCGCAGTTCATTCTGATCACGCATATCAAGAAGACCATGCAAAGCGTGGACGTCTTGTATGGCGTGACCATGGGTGAGCCGGGCGTGTCCCGTATCGTCAGCGTGAAGGTCAACGACAACGCGGTCGCCCGCAGCGAAACCTTGTCGACGACGGTGCAGCAGGCCAATCGCGAGCTGAACGCGCACTCGGAGCCCGCCGCTCAGAGCGTCGAAGTCGCCTGAGCCGAACGCTCGCCACGCGCCTGCCGCGTGGCTGCGTCTAGCAGCCGCGCGTGCCCAGGCCGTCGAAGGAGTCGACCGGGAATGTCAGCCATTCCAGACTGGGCTCGAAGGCGTCCGTGCCCAGCGCATCACCGCTCTGCACGCCGCACTGGCGTCGCAGACTGTGATCAGCCGTGCTGATCGCGTCGTCGCCCCAGGCGTCGCCAGGATCGAGGCCGATCTGTCCAACCACGTCCAGGAGCATTCCGTCGCAACTGAGGGTTACGACGTCGTCGCCGTTGAAGGTTAGATTTCCGACCTGATTGCAGGCAGCCTCGAGCTTCTCTTTCAGGGTGCTGGTGCACAGCGTGAGCACTTGGCCGGCTTCCAGGATACCGCTCAAGGTCGCAACGGTCGTGGCTTCGGTTTTGCCGTTGAAATAAGTGCTGACCTTGCAGCCATCGAGTACGGCGCGCGCCTGCGCCGTGATCTCGAGGGCCTTGTTGGACGACGAGCCTTCGATGTACTCGCTGAACCAGAGCACCGGGGGCGGATCTTTTGCCGGCGCGCCTGCTGCGCCGCCGCTTTCACGATTGCCGGCGGAGCCACCGCCGCCGGCGGGCAGCCCGCGACCGCCAGCACCGGCGGAGCCACCGCCGCCAACCGAGGTAGCGCCGCCGAGGTCACCCGCGCTTTCGTCGACTGCGCCCGCACGGTCGCTGCTTCCGGACATGCCGTCTGCGGCGGGCCGGTTGCTGCCATTCTGGTCGCTGATGTCACTGATGCGTGAGCTCTCGCCATACCCGACGGCGGCATCGACGTCGGTCGCTGCGCCCGCGCCGCTCAGGGTCACTCCGCTGGTCACGGGCGCGGGGCCGCCATTTCGAACGGGCAAGTCCGAATCGAGACTGCACCCGGCCAACCAGAGTCCGAGCACAGCGGACGACACACGACGGCGATAACCTTGCCTACTAGTCATGGCCTTCGGTCGGTCGAGCGCCAGAGAAGTTGCTAGCTAACTCAGTGAAAATCCCGCGAGACAGCGTGAATGTCGCGACCAGGGACGTCCAGCCGCGTCAACCTGCGCACGATCAAGTGGATCACCGCAGCATCACCCGCGCCCGGCAGGTTCGAGCCATCAGCACGCACTTGGCGTTCGACTTCCCCGTGGGCGAGCAGGATCGAGGCGTGCCGCGCGGGCAGCCGAAATTGTTCGTACACCGTGCGCCACAAGATCAGATTTGCAAATCCGTCTTCGTCCTCTAGCGTGATGAAGACCACGCCGCTGGCGGTGCCCGGTTGTTGCCGGCAGATGACCACCCCCGCCACGCTCACCTGCTCCCCTTTCCCGCGCTCGCGCAATTCGGACGACCTGAGCACGCCCTGGCTCGTCAGCTTCTTGCGCAAGTGGCAGAGCGGGTGATCATTGGCCGACAAGCTCTTGTGCTGATAGTCCAAGAGCAGCGTTTCTGCGGCGTGCAGCGCGGGCAGGCGCACTTCGGGCTCGAGCGCTGTTTTGTCGGCAAAAAGCCCTGCAGCACGCGGCGCGCGTGCCCGCCACAAGGCTTGCCGGCGGCCCGGCAGCAAGGTCTCGAAGGCGCCGGCTTCCGCCAGCCGTTCGACTTCGTCAGCGCGCAGTTGGCTGCGCCTAAGCGCGTCCTCGAACGAGGCGAAGGGTCGCTCGAGACGCACGGCGACCAGCTTTTGCGCACATTTTTCCGACAAGCCTTTGACTTGCCGGAGCCCGACACGGATCGCGCGCGGGCAGCACTGAGTCTCGGCGTCTTCGGAGAGCGCGCGCACCGGCTCGAGCGTCGAATCCCACTCACTCCGAGTCACGTCCACGTCCCGCACCTCCACGCCGTGACGTTGCGCGTCGTGCAAAATGGTCGCTGCCGAATAGAAACCCATGGGTTGCGAGTTGAGTAGCGCGCACGCAAAATGCGCCGGATAGTGCCGCTTTTGCCAGGACGAGGTGTAGACGAGCAAAGCAAACGAGGCCGCGTGCGACTCCGGAAAGCCGTAGTCACCAAAGCCTTTGATCTGCTCGAACAAAGCTGCGCCGAACTTGCGACTGATGCCCTTGCGATCGAAGCCGCTGAGCAAGCGCTCGCGGTGGCGCTCGAGCTTGCCGGTCTTCTTCCAAGCGGCCATGTCGCGTCGCAACTGATCGGCTTCACCGCCCGAATAGCCAGCGCCATCGATGGCGATCTGCATCACTTGTTCTTGAAACAGCGGCACTCCGAGCGTGCGTTGCAAAATCGGCGTCAGGCAGGGGTGCGGCGAGAGGCTCGGTTCTTCGCCATTTCTGCGCCGCAGATACGGGTGCACCATGCCGCCCTGAATTGGCCCGGGCCGCACGATCGCGACTTCGATCACCAGATCATAAAATTTCTTCGGCTTCAGGCGAGGCAGCATCGCCATCTGCGCCCGGCTCTCGATCTGAAACACCCCCACGGTGTCCGCGCGCGTGACCATCTCGTACACCGCGCCATCCTCTTTCGGCACCCGCGCCAAAACGTCGATCGGGTCGAACGCTTCTGCCGGATCCAAGGTCAACGCTCCCTCGGCGTGAATGCTGGCCAGCGCCTTGCGAATCGCGGTTAGCATTCCGAGCCCGAGCACGTCGATCTTGAAAAATTTGAGCGTCTCGATGTCGTCCTTGTCCCACGGCACCACGGTGCGTCCCGGCATGCGCCCCGGCTCGACTGGCGCGACCTCGGACAAGGGCGTGGCCGAGAGCACGAAACCGCCCACGTGAATCGACAAATGCCGAGGAAAGCCCGACAATTCTTGGGCCAATGCCAAAATGCATCGGATGCGCTCAGCGCGCTCGTCGAAGCCCATCTCGCGCAGGCGCTGCGGGCTCACCTCGGCCGTATCCCAATGCGTGATCGTGCCGCTCAAGCGGTCGATTTGCTCCAGAGACAACCCGAACACTTTGCCCACTTCGCGCAGCGCACTCTTGCCGCGATAGCAAATCACCTCCGAGACCATGGCCGCGCGATCGCGCCCATACCGCTCGTAAATGGCCTGAATCACTTCTTCGCGTCGTTCGTGCTCGAAGTCGATGTCGATGTCCGGCGGCTCGTTGCGTTCCACGCTCAAAAACCGCTCGAACAGCAGATTCGAACGCTCGGGGTCGACCGCCGTGATGCCGAGCGCATAACACACGGCACTGTTGGCGGCACTGCCTCGCCCTTGACACAAGATGCGTCGCTCGCGCGCCATCTGCACCACCTCCCAGGTACTGAGAAAGTACGAGGCCACCTCCATCCGGCCGATCAAAGTCAGCTCCTTTGCCACCTGCGCCCGTACGCTTTCGGGCGCCCCTTTCGGGTACCGCTCGCTGAGCCCGGACCAGGTCAAGCGAGCCAACTTCTGATCGGCACTCTCGCCCTGACTCAAAGCGCAGGGAAATTGATAATTGAGCTGATCGAGCTGAAAACCCAGCCCCTCCCCCCACTCCCCCGCAGCCTCCACCCACTCGGGATGGTCGGGAAATATCTGGCGCATCTGCGCTTCAGAACGCAGGTAGGCCTCCGCGTTGCCCGAAAGCCGTGTGCCCGCGCGATCGAGCGTCGTGCCCAGGCGAATAGCGTTCACGACGTCGCACAATTGCTTGCGCGCAGGCTGATGAAACAACGGCCGCGCGCTGGCGATGATCTTAAAACCGTAACGTGCGGCCATCTCCAGCACCCAGGCGCAGCGCCGATCGTCGAAGCCGTCCAAGTGCCGATACATGGCAATCGCTGCGCGTTCGCCGAATGCGTCGCGCACGCCGCGCAGTTCGCTCGCACTCGGCGTGCTCGCATCCGCTGGACAACGCGGAGCGGGGATCAACGCCCACAGCCCCGCTGAGTGCGACGCGAGCCAAGCGAGCTCGAGCGCGCTCTCGCCCTTCGGCTGATCCGCGTGCGACAGCGTGAGCAGCCGGCACAGGTTCTGGTAGCCCGCATGGTTTTCACACAAGAGCGCGAGCGTGGGCAGATCGCGCGCAGCGGTCGCCCGCTTTTTCTTCCCGACCTGAGACGCTTCAGACGCCTCGGACACGAACGTCAGCTCGGCTCCAGTAATGAAGCGTTGCCCCGAGATCTTTGCCTGATTGAAAGCCTTCACCACGCCGTACAGCCCATCGCGATCGCAAATCGCGAGAGCCGAAAGCCCGAGGCTCGCCGCCTGCTGTACGAACTCCTCCGGCTGCGAAGCACCGCGCAGAAACGAGTAACAAGTGGTGGCGAGCAGCTCGGCGAACATTGAGCACTGAACGTATATTCAGCTAAACGCGCTCGTCCAGGCATACGTCCAGGCTACGGAGATCGCTCGCTTTTATCCGAGCAGCGCGGTGCATGTTTCCCGTGCTCGTGAGCTCCTGTTTCAGTGACAGCGAAGACCTCGCTGCCTCGGCTCATGGCAACGCCACAAAAAACAAAGTGCTTATACACACTTTGTTTACGCCCACGCCTCACGCCTCACGCCTCACGCCTCACGCCTCACGCCTCACGCCTCACGCC
>Ga0247779_1000274_pt1 | contig 37166 bp, 38 predicted proteins | sample UWRJL221509R5_FD_179925 | JGI IMG/M metagenome (GOLD analysis project Ga0247779, IMG submission 179925) | Plant litter microbial communities from Arlington Agricultural Research Station in Wisconsin, United States - UWRJ-L221-509R-5 | ecosystem: Environmental > Terrestrial > Plant litter >...
AAGATAGGAGCTTCTCGCTGGGCGTCATTAACCGCGTAATTTACTCTGTAATTTAGTCTAAATATTATCAGCAGTTCCATGTGCTCCAATGCAACATGTTCGGGTATACGGAGGTCCTCCAGGTATAAACTATCGTGAGGGGTCTATTTCTTGGGTCGTTGAACGCGCTGAATCATGCCAGATCTCTCGCTAAAACGTCATGGACTCGTTTCAAAATAGATATCGCTTTCATTTTTGTTGCGTATGAGAACAATAAGCCAATTATATTGATGCAACGAGAGCCTACATCCGGTACAGTTTGAGTATAAAAAAGGCGTACGTGTTATCTATAGATTTGATCCGCTGGTCGTTTTTATTTCCCCCAGTTCGAGGGCTATAAATGCCACATGGATTCCACTTTTAAGCGCTAGACAGCTCGGCCAGGCTATCCTGTTTATCTATAGATTTAAATATACCGTAAAAATTTGTCCTTGGAGTACCATCGTTCAAGATACATAATCTACCATGTTCTGCGGGCTTTCGAGAGCGATTCCTGCCACAGTAGTCCAGATAATCACTGTTACACGATTTCTCAGCCTGTGGAGCTATACATAGTTCTTTCCTTATGCTGTATTGAACAATCCTATAGCTTTAGAGCCCACGTCTCGTAGAACAATGATCATCGTGTGGACGACGTCCACACACGCACAACACATGCTGGACCTTCCTAATCTGTAGATCTGCACCCAGATTATTTATAAACGAACACATCGCAAGTATGAATAGTAACTATTAAAGATTTACACATGAATTGGCAATTAGTGTTGCATGGTAGGCGCGACAGGACTATGCGCATGGGTGTATACGCGAAAAAGAGAAATAAAGAAGGATATAGTAGGAAAGGTACATTTAAAAACGCACTCTCCGTGGCATCTGAGTATGTTTTTTTTTCTCACAGAGAACACATTCTACGCTTCTTTTTCAACAAATTTAGAGATTCTAGCGGTCTGGAATTGATGAAAAACTTGAGAAACCTCCTTGCGCCGCTCTAAGTACGGCCAAGACGAATATGTTAGGTTATAGAAAGTCTGAACTCACATTCCATCTACTTTAGATACATGTAGCTTTCAACTTGTTACGGAAGGCATTATATGTTGCTGGGTGGAGTTACTACTGACTACTGTGCCTTTCGCGTGCCACAACTTTCCAAGAAAATCGTAATCATTTGCATAACGTTTGTGGTTCATCGTTCATAGAACATACTGAGATAATGAAAAGTCAAAATAATCTGCATGCATGCTATCCATTAATTGGGTCCTATAGTGGTCGCTTCTTCGAGAAGCCTGAGCGCTGAGCAACGGACCGTCACCTTTTCAAAGATTTCATGAGCGGGGTGCGGCCCGTTGTATATCATTTTCTCACGGTAACACACGCTGTAATGAATTTTGAGGTGTATGAATGTTTCTCTCTTACCTGCAACCTGTATGCGCTAACTTGTTCAAAATACTCACATAGTGGCACGCCCAAAACTGACTAGTCTATGACTGGCTTTTCTGCCTTAACATAGATGAATGTTGCAGGCCATCGGATCCGAATCTGACGATGGCAGTCCAAGAAACTTCCCAAATGCGCAGTCTTTTAATTTTGAAAGGTTACTCGCAATCTCAAATTCCTTGTCACTCTGTCGTCATTTGGCCTTACATACGAGGTCATTGACCGCCTGCAGTCTTCCCGGTACATCGTTGTGATGGTTTTGCCTTGGATTCACGTTTGGTCGAATGATATAGGAAGTTAAATACAGAGCTGCTTTTTGTATCTGTGGACCACCGTAAGCCCAGCGTCTGCGGGTAATTCGTAAAGATACGGCGATGGGCTTTTAGATGTATCTGTGGACAATATGCCAAACTGTGCTCAGTGAACCTCACTTCTGCGCAGTCCCAGCCAAAGCTAACGAATGATAGGACTCTGTTACCCCCCGAATAGGGATTTACTTCCAGTAACCAGCTGGAGTCCCGATAACGTAATTCGTGGACCATATCTCCCTTAGGCCTTGGATGAATCTTCAATGTTCGAAACCCTGACGGGGGTGCGCCCGGCAGCATTCTAATTTTGGCTCTTTTGCTGCTATGCTTCTAGTTCCACTCCTCGCCAAAAAATTCGTATAGGAATATGCAAATGGCATGTCATCCCCGGCAGGGTCGAAGCGAAATGACTTAAAGGTGCAGCTTCTGTTTTTGAAATTTAGGATTATCTCTCTCATTCACGATGGCTGTACCACTCGCGTTCCTTGACTTCGACGCGACTACAATGCCTGAAGTTTGGTCACTCGGAGATCTCTTCAATGAACGCATATCATCCTCCTCGTTCAGCTCCCTTCTCGACTTCTTATGCTCGGAGACGACTCCTGCTCTTTATTCACCTGTCCGCAGCCGCCCCGCTCTCCCTCATGCAGAACTCCGCCATTTCATCGCCAATTTTGTATTGCCTCATTCCGTCGGTCGTCAACCTCTGGGACCTAATGACCGTGTCCTCCTCATGCTGCCTGCCAGTCCCGAAAACGCTGTTGCAATGCTGGCTGTGTGCTGTTACCATTCATGTGCTCCTGTCAATGCAACTTGTACCACCACAGAGTTGAAGGACGATGCTCGGAGGCTCGGTGCAAAGGCAATTCTTACTACCAGGGAAGCGTCAAAACGCGTCGATCTCGCGTCGCTTCAAGATGAACTTCAATGTGAGGTTATTTACTTGACTGAACGATCCACTGGACCCGCAGGTCTTTTCGATCTGTCTACGTCTGAAGAAACGTCCCCGCCAATGCCACTGCGTCCATCCAGAGCTCATACACTCGATGACATCTCACTTGTTCTGCATACTTCAGGCACTAGCGGCAAGAAAAAAGTTGTCCGTTACACTCTCCGAACAATCTTAGTGGGAACGTGGAGCGTAGTGCATTCTTGGGCTCTGACACCAAGCGACATTAACTGTAGGCTTTTTTTCGTCATCTCACTTTTTTAAGTGCCATACTAAATTTGAGTCTAGTGAATATGATGCCGCTTTTTCACGTAGGGGGGATAGTGCGGAATTTGTTTGCTCCTATACTTTCTGGAGGGAGTACTATCATGTGCTCAGGCTTTGATCCCAACGCATTTTGGACCCATGCACTAGAACTTAAAGCCACGTGGTGCGTCCCAGAATAATGCATGTTTCCGTATTTTCGTTACTAAATTAAGCAAATGATTTTCCTGTAAAGGTACTATGCTGCGCCGACCATCCATCAAGCAATACTTGCGGTCAAGCCAGATAGTATAATTCCTTCGAGAGACCTCAAAATTCGGCTCATCTGCAATGCTGCAGGCGGTTTATTACCTTCGTTAGCATCCCAGCTGAAGGTTGTCTTTGCCGCCACAATTTTACCTTCATATGGAATGACTGAGTGAGTTCCATAATTTTTAAAAAAAATTGTCTCTCATCATTAATATGTATATAGGTGTATGCCTATTGCAACACCTCCCACAGATTATGATCTTGATAGGCCTGGGTGCTCAGGAATTGCTTGCGGGCCATACCTTTCGATACGTGATCCTGAAAATGTGGAATGCGAACTCATAACTGGAAAGACGGGTGCTGTTTGCGTTCGTGGGCTGCCTACCTTCGATGGTTACGAGGTATCTCCGGACCTTAGCGTTCCTCTGGATAGATCAGCATTTTCTAAAGATGGCTGGTTTGATTCTGGTGATGTTGGATACATGGATAAGGATGGGTATATCTATATGTCGTTCATGTATCAATATTTTGCGCTGATATTAAAGTCGTCAGGTACTTGTATATCACTGGGCGAAGCAAGGAAATTATCAACAAGGGCGGAGAAGTTGTATCTCCTTTTGAAGTTGAAGAGGCTATCATGACCGCAGCAAAAGATCATGTGAAGGTAAGTTATCATATATGCGAGTTAATCTGGGTCTGAATGAACTTCCGAAGGCTGTTCTGGCGTTCTCTGTGGAGCACGATGTTCTGCAGGAAACTATTGGCGTCCTATTGATTCCTAATGACAGCCGCCCTCGTATTGGTTTACGGCAACTGCATGATGTGCTCAAGTGAGTCTCCTTTTTTTTACGTCCCACAAAATTTAATTAATAATTATATGAAGAGGACACCTTCATCCATCCAAGTGGCCGTTTGCTGTGGTATACATTGATAGCATTCCGAAGAATAGGTAAATTAAAAGACAATTTACCACCCAAATTTGCTAATTGACTACCATACAGTGCGGGAAAGACTCTGCGAATAGGACTTGCAAAACGTTTGAACATAGGAAAATTAACGGATAACAACCCGGTTTTACATCGCCACTATGAAGCCACACTACCTCCACAGTGTGATTCACTCTCCGATTTAATTCCCTGCTCACAAGTACAAATTAACCAGGATGTTGTCGACACAGAGATAAGGAAGATCTCAGGTGTCAAGGACGTAGCTTTACAACAACAATCTGATGAAACAGTCGATGTGTATGTTTCTGTGGCCCTTGGGTCAGCCCTGTCTTCGAACGACATACTTTCACACCTCTCGTCTGTTTTACCTGGATATGCCATCCCGGACCATATCTTTACTCTTCCTGCTCTTTTACGCGATGCATCTGGCGATTTCCAATTCGAGACAATGCAAAAGGAGTCCTTGCGGACCATGTTCCACAAGTTAAACAAACACCAGTTGCTTGTCTGCGACATCTTCTCTTCCCTCCTGAATGTTGACGCCGCCCATGTACGCCCCGATTCCGACTTCTTTCTGCTAGGAGGCAATTCTATGCTTTTAGGTCAATTAACTCACCACATTCGGAAGCGATCCAGCGTCACTATTGGGATAACTGAACTCTTTGCCGAGAGTACAGTCAATAGCATCGCTTCTATAATAGAAAAGAGGGCGCCTCAAGAGGCGCCGGATGACGAAGATGACGAAGATCCGCATAATAAAGGGACTCGCAATTCTTCAAGGACTTTTCTTTCAGCGGAGTACGATTATGAACATGACGCAGAATTTACTCAAGGAAAGGGTCTGCGCGGTCAAAAGCATCCTTTGTGCCTTATTGTGCAGATCATACCTTACTTGTTTTTCTATCCCTTGAAGGCCGCATTAACGTGTAAGTACAAACCTTTCATCTAAGCCACTTCGATATATCTAACCGCATCTCCACAGGGACTCTCCTTGTTTTCATGCTATCTCTTCTCCAAGTCCTTTCTGGTGGAAATTTCTGGAGGCGCTTGCTGGCATTAATGATTTCGATTATAATTGCTCGGACCTTGGGACACATAAGCACTCCTCTCGTTTCCATCGCATTTAAATGGATTGTTATCGGAAGACATAAACCTGGTACCTATCCCATGTACGTCCTTTCAACTCGAAGATTATTCATAGCACTCACATCGTGCCCCAGGTGGTCCACGTATTATCTTCGCTGGTGGATTGTTAACCAAGCACTTAGGCAAGCACACTCAGCGAACATTATAACTTGTTGACTTATTTCGTTTACGCATTCAGGATATCCGGAAGAGGAATATTCGACGCACATCCTTCACTGGTATTACTTTACTACCGCCTTCTTGGGGCAAAGATTGGCCGAGACGTGCACTTAGACGACGAAGCAAGATTATTCGAACCTGACCTTTTATCCCTGGCCGATGGATGTCGTATTGACGCTACCACTTTACGCGCGTTCTCGGTTGAAAGGGACGGCTACTTCAGATTGGCACCTGTGACGATAGGCCGCAAAGCCTTCGTCAACTCGTACACCAACATTTCTCCGGGAGCCCAAATCCCTGATAATGCTGTCTATGGGCCGCATGCAAGTTCTTACGATGATCCCTCCCCCAAGTCATATGCTGCTTACAATCGTACCTTGCTCTTTGAACCATCTCTATCTCTGAAGGTGTTTGTCGCTTGGCCAATTATACTCTCTGTCAAATTGGTTTCCTGTAGGTACACTTTGTGGGCGCAATTGGTATTTTATTTATCATTTATTTCAGATATTCCTTGGGCACTCGCTATTTATGCGATGGTTCATGGAAACCATATAGTCCAACACGGAACTAATTTAAATAGCTTAGAGTCCGTCATCAACTGGTTTTCCTCTCCACAGCGTGTTGCGTTCCATGCCTTATCGAGGGTCGCCCGTTCCCTTTTCAAGCCTGTAATTCAACTCATCCTTGGTATCATGGTCAAGGTCATTCTTGGTTACAACACCGAATTCTCAGAACCGACCGTACCTCAAATCGTACTCTTGAGACGATATATCAATTCGATCCTTCTTTCGAATGCGGTGTTTAGAGAAGCCTTTGCTATTCTCGGAACCCATTATGAAGCTGTTTCTGTAAGTTTGGCCAGCTTCCTCTTTGCTGATGCCCCGTTGACATACTTCTCAAGTTGGTTTATCGTGCTATGGGAGCCAAAGTAGGAGAACGAGTTTATTGGCCCGGTTCTGGCATCAACTGCACAGACCCCGAGCTATTGGAGATAGGGGACGACGTGGTCTTTGGATCTCGCTCCACATTCATAACTACTGATAGGCTTGGTTCCGGAAAGATTGTAATTGAAAATGGTGGTACGAATGTGCTTTCTTCGCAGGATTATACCTAGCCTGACTTTCCTCCCTAGCCATGATAGCAGATCGTGTGGTTCTGCTGCCTGGAACCCATGTAGGACGAGGGACAGTGATGGGATCAGGAGCACTTGGCAAGCGTGATACAACTTACGAGTCTGGTTCCACCTGGATAGGCAATGGTAAGCCATTTACCAACTATTTTTCCAGGAAGATGGTTCAATGTCTTTTGAACATGATAGATAAAGGCGGGGCAATTTGTCTCAGCCGGTTCCCGAACAACCAAAAGGAAAGATCTAAGGACTATGATACTTGCACGCCATTCGGAAGGGCCTACTACAAGAAAGAGACCAATTACTTTGTCCTCCCGTATATCATGATCCTCTTCATCAACATCGTGAGCGTTGTGTACTCCGCTGTCTTCTGGTCCATCAGTGCAGTCTCGGCCGCCCAAATTTTACGACAGGCACAAGCCCACAAAATGCATATTTTCGACCTTCATTGGTACCGATTCGCCATAATATACGGCATTATTTCCATATGCTTCATCGTGGTCCTTAGTTCCCAAGGGTTGTTCTCCATGCTGTGGGTTATTGGTACAAAATGGCTCATCATAGGAAGACGACGTCCTGGGCAATACGACTGGGACGAAAGTAATTATTGTCAACGATGGCAGCTTCACCTTACGCTGTCCCGCATTATGATCAAAGGATACGGCTTTACGACTGTTATTGGCCCTTTGACTGGGTCTGCTTATATAGGATGGTTCTACAGAGCCATGGGTGCCAAGATCGGAAAGAATTGCTGTATATGGGCGGGTGGACGAGTTGGTTTGATGACAGAGCCTGACCTTGTAGAGGTAAGCCCCTCACCAAGTACTTTATATATCATGGCGTATTGAAAGACTTTGCAGTTGGGTGATAACGTCAACTTGGATGACTGTTCAGTTGTTTCTCACATAAACTCGAGAGGAAATTTCTCCCTGAACCGACTAGAGATTGGTAGTCAATGTGCAATGCGAGCGGGCTCGAGGCTGCTTTCTGGGGCTTCTATGGAAGACAACAGTATGCTCTGCGAGCACACACTGCTAACTTCTGGAGAAGTAGCTGACTCTGGGTCGGTCTATATTGGCTGGCCAGCCAAACGATATCAGAAACTACCCAACCCCAACCGCAACAAAGTCAAGCCAAGTAAGACCGAGTCGGCCCTATTGACCTGTCCAATTTGTCATCGATTCCCTAAAGATAGCACAGTCAGCAGTTGTGGACACCTGTTTTGTCAATCGTGAGCAGGCTCTTCCCTTGAAAGAGTGATTCGTTTGTCTGATTTATTCTTCTACAGTTGTATCGCGCGATCGGTATCCAACCGTAAATATTGTCCCATATGCTTTGAACCATCTACATTACAACAACTTAAGAAAGTGCATTTATCATTCTCCCTGGACAACAACTAGCCCTATTTTTATTCCTTCTTCACTTTCCAGCAATCAACCTAGATTATCACGCTCACCAACAGATATGTATCTTCTATATACTCACACTGGAATGGACCACATACATTATTAGAAATTGCCTGCGCAGGATCGGTATAGCAAAATCTCATGAAAGGACGCTAGTATATAATTAACGATGTATGTAACGATTACAGTACTTGAATGGACTCGCCAAAGAGCGAATGAAATTGAATTGGATGTTTGTAAAACGATTTTCACCTCTTTTGAAACTAGGATTCCTCATTCTATGATATTGAGTTCCCTTAGACGAGCTTTGGCGAATTGGTCTTTGTACGTGTCCCAAATCCTGTAATTTGAGGTTAAAGTTTAGTCATAAATGTCTCAAGTGCGAAGAGATGGACAAACCTAGTGAGCTCGTCGATATACATTTTCTGGACACGCATGACTTCTTCCAGGCTGGGTTTATCGCATTGTTGGACATGTATCGGCCTTCCAACTGGAATAGAATAAGTTAAGATTGTGCACCAATAAGTCCGCAGCACTTAGACCACTTACTAACGGCCACTATTTGTCTCCTATATGGCATGAGACCGAGGTTATCTGCAATGAATGTTGTGAGATTCTTGACGATCTGCATTAGCATTAAGCTTATATTAAACAATACGTACAGTTTAGAAGACCCCTGCCATGGAACAGCGGTAGCGTGAAACCGAACACAGACTGGAACTTTCTTTGTAGTGCGTAAACAGTTGTCCCCTTTTCATTGGGCATTTGTTGGTATATCTATGAAGAATAATTGGTGAGATGAGAATCGAGGTGGAAACTGAAGAGAAAAAAAATACAACATACGTCGTTTTCTCCGAATGAGAATACGGGCACTAGGTCTGCTCTGTTGCATGTACGTAAAAATGAATATATGCGCTTGAATCGGATTGGTGTTCGAACTAATACTAACCCATGTTGGATGGCAATTTTGATGAATCCTAGCCTACAGAGAAAGCATATATAGAATGTAATTTGGATGAAGCATGTTTTCAACATTCAGGAAAATACATTACCTTTTGCGCAGCGTCAAATCTGCAGTGCCAGGGTGAGCACTTAAGCTCTCCGCAGCGCCTCCGACCACGATCGTAATGGCAGATCCCGGACCAGACTTTAGAATGTTGGAACAGGACTTCTTGCTCACACTGCATACGCCATGTGCCATAAGAATATCTCTGTAAAACGGCATTCTGAAGTTTGTTGTCAAAGTCAACAAATGTGGCTTAATTCCGGGAAATGCTTTGGAAAAGCCGGTAGCTAAAGATAGAGGGGTCCAACGATAAGTGCATGCGCAGTATTTTGCGGTATTTGATGCTAACCTTCGGTCGCAAAAGTTGCAAGGGCTCCCATCCCAATGATACCTACGAGATGGGATAATTAAACGTAGTTTGCAGATTGTGCAATGTCACAAAATATTCACCATGGGGATGGTATCCAAACAGATACGGTCTATCTGCAGGTAAGTCTGCTTCCTGTGGTATGTTCTAAGTATGCTGACTTGCACATAAAGAGTGCAAAGCAATACCTTCAGAAACCTACACCACGGTCAGTATGCATTGTAGCATTCAACTTTAACGACTTACGATGCAGGGTAATAATCCGCAAAATATCTCCAGAATCTCGACGAACGAAACCACTGGCTGCTTCGCCCTCCTTGGTCTGGTGCATTGTCGATGAACCTTGCCCATATGAAATACACAGCTAAGATAGGCCATAGAGGCGGGATGGATCTACAGAAGAAACATGAAAAATGGTCAGTAATTGCACATATATGCACTCAAAATCAGTAAGACAGAAGAAGAATCTTCTTTTCTCTCATGTGGAAAGCAAAGAGCGATCAACGCGAACAACAGCATGTGGGAGGGGATACCTACAGTAGCAAAAACCACGCGCACGAAGTAATCACAATCATCACCGACCAAACTGCGACCGCAAGCATCTGCAACCTCCTCTTCCTCGGAATTTGCGCTGGAACGAACCTGCATAAAAAGAAGGGAGATGATTAGTTAGAACTTGGGCAGTACGCGAATTAGTGTGAATGGTATAAGAAGAGACGCACTGGACATTGGCTTTCAAAGCAGCTACAGGGTTTGACACACCCAGAGGCGTCGTGGCCATCTTAGACAGTCTGTCCTTCAGTGAACTCGCCGATAGTGTCCGTGAACTGCTGGAAAGTCCACCAGGCCGTAGCTCGCTTGACTCCGTCGATGACATAACAAACAAGGGTCGTTCACCGACAGATATAAGGGAGAGAAGGGAGATTTAATACGGTAGACCAAGATAGTGCCTCGAGGTTGGTCAGTGGATGTCGAAATGAGCAAGAAAAATAAGTATGGACTAAAGAACGCAGGACATTGGCGATGGATGGCTTTTGGGTGTCCGGACACGCCAAGCACTGATATCATTCATCCCACGTGAAAGTTACAAGTCATGAATAATGACTAAATTAAAACCCGCAAATTTTGAATTGCATTCGATGATTATTCATTCATAGTGAAACTTCATGCCAACTAGTCGAGAGAACGAAACATCTAGTATTTTCTGTTGAGCAAATGTACAAATATGTAACTACAATACGCGACGTGAAGGGTAAACAGAGAAAGAGAAATGCGATGATAGAAAACAAAGTGGGAGATTCATTAGGCGTCATGTGCAAAGCGATCTTCAAGCCCGGGAGGAACACAACACGTCGATTTATGCGTATAGGTCGTCATCGGCTGTGTCGTCAGCGAATCCTGCGTTACCTGAGGCAGCAACAGGAGCTGATTGACCTTCACCCTCAGGGAATTTGAAGTTGTTTCCGAACCCACGCGATTGTTGCAGGTTCTATGACAAAATGGATAAGTAAACCGCTCTGGACATAGAAAACCATAAAACTACGTACCTGGGAGAACATCTCGTACCGCCTGATATCCTGGTCAGATACGGAACGACGAGCATACTTCATAGCCTCTTCGAAGTGATCCCTTGTGATCATAGGAACAGGGTCTTCTTCTTCCTCTTCTTCTTCCTCCTCCTCCATCTTGGTATCCTCAGCAGCCTCCTCCTTTGCCTTCTTCTCGCGCGCAGCCCGGATATCAGCATCGATGGATGCACGGATAGCGAGCTTAGCAGCTCTTTGACAGATTTCTGTCAAATCGGCACCAGAGAATCCATGAGTGTTCTTGGCCAAGAAGGCAAGATCAACATCAGGAGCTACAGGAGACTTCTTGAGAGCAGCCTTAAGAATGGACAAACGTGATGGTTCGTCAGGCAAGGGGATGTAAATAAGTTGGTCAAGGCGACCAGGTCGGAGAAGGGCGGAATCGATTTGATCAGGCCTGTTGGTGGCACCGATGATAAAGACGTTCTTCTTTGCGTTCATACCGTCCATTTCAGTCAAAATTTGGTTCAGTACACGATCGCTAGCACCTCCCGCGTCACCTCCGGCACCGGATCCACCACGAGCCTTGGCGATAGAATCCAACTCATCGAAGAACATGACGCAAGGGGCTGCGGCACGAGCTTTGTCGAAGACATCACGAACATTGGCTTCTGATTCACCGAACCACATAGTAAGCAGTTCAGGTCCCTGTCAGAGATAATGAGCAATAAATAAATAAATCATAAATAAGGATCATGAATATCTCACCTTGATGGAGATGAAGTTGGCATTGCACTCGTTGGCAATGGCTTTGGCAAGCAGAGTCTTACCAGTACCAGGGGGTCCGTAAAACAGAACACCCTTTGACGGCGACATGCCGTACTTGAGGAATTTCTCGGGGTGCTCCACAGGATATTGGACGGTTTCTTGCAGTTCCAACTTGACCTTGTCGAGTCCACCAACATCGTCCCAGGTGACAGTGGGCACTTCCACAACAGTTTCGCGAAGAGCAGAAGGATTCGAGGTTCCCAAAGCAAATCGGAAATTGTCCATGGTAACGCCTAGCGAGTCGAGGACTTCAGCATCAATAGTGTCTTCGTCAAGATCAATGAGGTCCATCTTCTCTCGGATTTGTTGCATAGCAGCTTCGGAGCACAGGGACGCAATATCGGAACCAACATAACCGTGAGTGTCGGCAGCGATCTGATTTTATAGTTAATTAGAATAAGCTCATGAAAGAATGACCATTTCAGCTTACTTGTTCAAGGTCAACATCATCACCAAGTTTCATGTTCTTAGTATGAATGCGAAGAATTTCAAGACGGCCAGTGGGATCAGGAATACCGATATCAACTTCACGATCGAAGCGACCAAAACGTCTAAGGGCAGGGTCAATGGAGTTGGGCCTGTTGGTAGCAGCCATAACGACAACGTTCGAGCGAGCTTTCAGGCCGTCCATGAGGGTAAGGAGTTGGGAAACGACACGACGTTCGACTTCACCGTTAGTCTAAGATGACCCGTAAGCAACCATAATCAACAAAACAACACAAAATTATATTACCTTTTCACGCTTAGGCGCAATGGAGTCGATTTCATCAATAAAGATGATAGCAGGTGAGTTTTTCTCGGCCTCCTCAAACGCCTTTCGGAGATTGCTTTCACTCTCTCCAGCCATTTTACTCATAATTTCGGGACCGTTGATCAGGAAGAAGAAAGCACCAGTTTCGTTAGCAACAGCACGAGCCATGAGAGTTTTACCAGTTCCAGGAGGACCGAACATAAGGATACCGCGAGGGGGTTTGATACCGATGGATTTGAAGAGTTGAGGGTGGCGGAGGGGTAATTCAACAAGCTCGCGAATTTGGGCCATTTGTTTTCTGCATCCACCAATGTCATCGTAGCCCACATCATTGAGATTTGATTCTTCGTCTTCGCGCTTGACCGGATCACCCTCTGTCATTCATGATATAGTTAGGACCCAGGTTTGATCGAATGTACACCTTACTTACCTGTGTGGATGACTGTATCCTGCGCCACGATACAGAACTCAGATGGGTCGGTTTCAATGACTTTGAATTCTACTGTTCGCATGCCTCCTCGGACAAGGAAAGTGTCGCCCTTTCGTACTGGTCGGTAAGCTGGAAATTGTGAGTAAATGATATGCATGCGACATCACAAAGTTACACGTACCTTCCAAGAAGTATGGCTTGAGGTAAACGTCAAAGATATTGCCACTTAAGCCTTCGATAGAATCGTCGAAAGGTAAGATATGGATGCGTTTTCCGTATTTGATGTCAGCGCATTGGTGAACGTTGACGAGATCACCAAGTTTCACTCGCAAGTTGTTACGAGCGACCTTGTTCATTTGAATGCGACCTTCCTCAACATCATCAGAGCTCAAGCAAATGAGCACTGTGTCGCGTCTCTTTTTGCCGCTATTGACGTATTTAGCATAAAAATGAAACGGAAGAGGGTCAAGGACTTACCGAACAATGATTGTATCACCTCTGAAAAGTGATAGCAATTCCATCGTGGCAGGGTTGAGAGTGGCGACTATGGAGGTCTATCAGAAATTGCAAAATTCTGGTACGTACACACCAACTTACCAGAGTTGTCATCTGCGGTGGCTTCATCGACAATGAGACGATTTGGTCTTCAAGAAAAGTGAGAATCATGAAACGATTGTACGAAATGACATATCGTAAACTTACGATTTCTTAGGGCGCAAAATCGCGGTTGAAATGTCGTCAGGACCTGGTTGAGGTGCTGCACCGCTAGGGTCGGCCATGGTGAATGTAGTGATAAGAGTGGAAAGTAGGTAATGAGAAACGAGCCCGTAAGTAGCTCTGAAATATAAAGGAAGAAAGATGGACGCGCGTCCTCCTTGTGTGGGGATATCATTGGACCCCAACACAGCCAAACTAATTCCAAGTACACGTGGCTGCGGTCTTGTCATCATCCTTCCCGTTCCTTCGACCACTTTCCGGACCCTTAATTTTTGCTAATCCTCACTTCGGCCTGCAGGAAAAATGGAGAGTCTTACTAAACTGTTCGAGTATGATTTGTTCTCTTATTTAATCCTCAAACCACAGCAAGAAAAACAAAGCGGTATACGAATTACATCTCCTCGTCATCGAAATTGAGCTCTTCCACAGGGTAGTCCCCAACCTTGACCTTTTCGGGTTTAACAAATACTCCATGCTTATCTTGACATGTAAAGTATCGTTCTCCCTTGACCCTGTGTCATATTTAGCGGTGAAACGCGCTTCAATGTTGTGAACTCACGATCCATCGTTCTTCCCGAATGGTTCATCATATTCGACGCCGACCCAGACACCTTTGCTGAATTTCGTCGTTCCAACGAACCTCACAATACCCCGCTTGCTGAGACCTTCTTCTGTCGACTCTACTTCACAACGTGAGCCAATCGAGATATCCGCATTGACTGTCGATGAGTCTGCTTCTTCAGCATTTTTGTCCGCGAAACGACCAACTTTGTGGCGTTGCTTATACACAAGTACAGTGTCTAGTGATAGCAGAGATTTTTGAAACAGTTTAGTGATCCGCCTTCTCGTTTTAATGTACCATTTACCTTGTCTTTTTGCGTACTCCTCTTCCGTCAACTCGAATTTATCCACCTGACTGACATCTGTCAATTGACCAGTGAAGCTCACTGCAGGATTAGTATCCGTCACCTATATAGAATCACAGATGGTAAGACAAAGAGTCCAAAAGCTATTCTGAGTTACGGTAACGCACTTTAATGACTTGCCAATCTGCAATTCCATAAAATCCAAGTGGCTTAGAATCATCCGACAGTTGTGCTAAAGGCCTGGGATCCGCCTCAGATGTCAACAGACTGAGCTCCTGGTTCGAAGAAGGTACACCAGTGATTAGTTCCAATTTGGCCTGCAGAGAGACGGATTGTCAACATTACTTGCTGAACAGCGACCAGAAACCATTCATCCGACCTTCAACTGCTCAACCGTGATGTGAGGATCTATGCGTCTCTCTGAGTGCGTGTCCGCCGAGATAACCCATACATTGACGATGGACATCGTTATTTGTGCTGGAGATCGTCCTTGAGGAGACTGATGAGAAGAATGGTTTGCAAGCTTCCAAGCCTCAATGACAGTGTCTTTATAGATTCTTGAATCCTTCTGAGGTGCCATCGATGATCTTATCTTATCTTATCTTGCCAAATCAAATTTCGACTGCAAAAGTTGTCGTTGAGTGACAATTTGTGAACCTACACACATAGGAGTACAATTCGCAATAAAACTACATATCATGGTCGTTTTTTCTTCATAAATATCGTGAGTGACAGCCATTCTTAAAATCTTCATCAGCTCTCATCATCGAAATTAACAACCTATGGTAATTCCATTGAAGGGTCCTAGAATTTGAATAGTCATCAGCAACATCCTATATTTCAGCTGAAATAGAAAGACCTACCGCTGTGATCACCAGCATCTCCCTGGAAGATGTTAGGGACAGTCCCAATCGTGCAAAGGGAGTCAGTGTTATCGGTACCTTATAGAGGAATGATCGATAACTTCAGATTACTAGAAAATTGTACATAGACAAAATACACTTACCAGGACAGGAAACCCAAGCGTTAGACGAAGTAATGTGGATTTCTCCTTCAGTGTGAGAAAATCCAAGGAAGCGCCCAGGCACAATGGGAACCAAGTCCTTCCTGTAATGGGAATGAGTGTTAAATTTTTAAATCCTATACTTTAGGCTATGAAAACACCGACTTGTTGTTAATGCGGACCATATCAGCCTTAGCGTTCACAAAGTTCACGAAGGCTTCATTGCCAACCTGGAGAATATCCCATAAGCATACGCCATTGAAATAATTGTAATGAAAACAACTAACTCTGGGGGAAGAGAAAGAAACAGTCTTGATCTTGGCGGTAGGGATGTTGACCGCCAAATGAGCGGTGCTAATGATAGCAAGGGCACCCCCTGTAGAAATCCAATTAGCCAATGTAATAAAAAAGAGAATCTACCTTGGAAATAGTTACCTAGAGAATGTCCAACAATGGTGATCTGCGAGGTGGAATACGTGCTTAATCCCTTCTTGACAGCTGCGAGTACAGCTGCGGCAGATCTGTGGAATGTCAATTAGCGCCCGATAGGAAGGAGATTCCAACTAACTTCGCATGAGCTTCACCGAAGCCATTATGGGTTTTGATGGAGCTGCTTATTCCGGGGAATAATGAAGTACTCAAATCATCGAGGAAGAAGTCTAGGTCCGTGACCACAGGAAGTCTGAATAGAAGACGATGATCAGAACTTTTCGACTGGCATCAAACAACTTTGGTCAATCACGAACATTTTATCGGCGTCTGTGCCCTATGCAACCCATCACCAATGTCAGTCATTTCAACAGATTTCTTGCGAGTAAAAATAACAACCTGATAGCCAACAATAACGGACTAGAGAGTGTTTTCATATCAATACCATCGAGATTCGATGCATGAATAAAGTTTCAACTATACCTTCAAAGTCGAATCATAGCCAACATACCAGTATTGCACTGTAGCCCCATTACCTCCAGATGCGATGGGCTTGAAGGAGGGGTTCTGATTACAGTTGGCTGTGCGAGTCAATATAATGGCACAGAAGAACTAATATTGAAGTCCTCTCACTTCCGCAATTCCAAGCTAAAGTCGTAGCTGGCTTGCAGTACGCAGCACCAGCGTAGTACGTGTATGGCTTGTAGCTATTGATTTGAGTCGAAGTAAGAGTAGACGTTGCACGAGCTTCCAGAGAATCTGCTTCCGGCCCCGAGACTTCGATAGGCTCGACGGCCTCCACCTCGATAGGCTTGACGGATTCAATGCCATCAATAGGCATTGAGGCAACGCTCGCCATCCCCATGAGAAGCACCAGCAGGATTCCTGATGCTTGGACCATCGTTGCCAGTAATATGTTGCCTGGTAGTAAGGGGGTTGTTGGGGAGGTGCGGGGAAGGAGGGATATGACTTTAATCATTTCACAACATTTTCCGATCCTTTAAAACGACTGCAATCCTTCGAGATCCCTTGCCATGATAGGCCATGATTCATCCTGTTAGATCCTTTACTATCAACAAGAGCTGTCGGTCATTTCTATACGTTGCACTTGCCAAGCCATTCAACACCATGGGCTTCTAAATGTCACAAGAAAACTCCGGTCATTGGATAGGAAAACGTGAGGTGCGATCCATATGCACATTACAGTATTAAGCGCGGAAATTGTCATGGCACAACATGGGCGCAGATTGAAACCGGAGAAGGGCACAGTTGATTGGATCGCCTGACACGGTGACCCCAACGGTTGATTGAGGTGCCTGTGGGGATAAGTAGTGTGTCAATTGTTGTTTGTTCAACTTCACTGTTCTTGTTACAGGCCCAACACTGGGTCCAACAGGGCTTGACCGGAATTTGGAAACATCTAGTAACCCGGTGATCTAAGTTCGATGTGTCAAAAGTTGATTGTCCATCATTTTAGCATTTAGTTCAGGAGGTAGGAAAGTTAACGTGACTAAGAAAGGTGTTTATGTAAAGGGAGATTTGCAGAGCACCGATGTAAATCCTACCATCTACGCCAATTGCCATCATTTACAACCGAGAGAAGCATGCATATTCGCGCGACCGCGACTCATCAAGTTCGTATCTTCCAAAGTTTCCCCAAAACTTTTATTGCACGAACGTTCGGTATATTTAGTTATCTACTTTGACCCAAAAGTTAGAACCAAGAGCGTTTAGGTAGTCAAAAGCTCCAGAGACTTTCTACACGTGCGTCAAGTTGCCGACGATATATAGTATGCCATAATAGCACTAACTCTCACCATGCATGTCTATGCAATGCCATCGTTCAAATTTCAAAGGCATTTATTGTTTTTAATTCTTTTCTACGTCGGCTATAAGTGGCTGTTCCGTTGCTATCAAGACCATCGAAATAGAGGAATGTCAGTGCGAACTGCGGGGCCACATGTCTTAGGTGAGATTGTCTTCGCGCATCTTCAACTTTCTTCAACTGGGCACATGATATGTTCTTCGGCCGTTAGTAGTAGGAGAGTGATAAAAGGTGTCGGCTTATCGCAGCTAGTAAATTTCAAAGAACAAACAGAACAAGGAAATGGGTATAAATTGGTATAATCCAACCGGAAAATATCTGAAGTTATAAACGAAGTGTATAAACAGGGGACGCGATACCTGAAAAATCAAAGCATAAGAGAGAGAGAGGCTCAGCGCTCAGCAGTCAAAAGGCCAGCAAGTAAAAAAATGCTTACTATGTCATACACGATGAAAGAAGCAGGGATAGCAGACCATATCATTGTTGGACATAAGGAGCGCATACATTTGGATCATGCACCTCCGATGGATCCTGAGTAAGATAACCACGTCGTAATCCCTCCGCATAGGACCATTGGCGCGCGGTGTCTCCGGCAAGGGTCGAAATTTCAACTTTGAAGTTCCAGAACTACAGAGACGAAGAAAAAAATCAGACAAATCAGAACATAAAAAGACAGCCTGATCTATGTAACAACAAAAGACGCACAATCCATCCAGCTCCTTTGGAATAAGCAAGCTTCTGAGCATCCGCCCACTTTACCAAGAAAGCATCAGACGCTGTGAATTGGGTGGGTAGGCCCCACTCTGTCGAGAACTTGAGAAACGTTTGATGAAATGCATGATTTCAACTAGACAAACCTCCGAACCACAGGGGACTGTTGCCGAGCGCAGCATCAGCCTGAACACGGTTGAGGTCTATTTTTCATGAGTAAATGCACCGACAGTTGGATAAACGTGGCATTTACTACAAATGCTAGTCATATAAGCATCTTCGTTGGCATCAGCTACTCCTCCGAACCTAGTATGGAAAAAATAATTCAATTAACGAGAATTAAGAAAAAGAGATCTGTTAACATACGAATAATACAAGTGATTGTCGTAACCCTGAGGGCCTACAGCAGCATCAGCAGGGTTAGCCGGATTATTGTGCTGCCAGTTAACATCCATAAAGCTATGTATGAGCAGCACAAGAGGTTAGTATTACTAGGCTGCCATTTCGAGAACGAGAATTATCAACGCACGTTGTCACCAAGGGCTGCCTTCTTTGGGATGCATGGTTGAAATCGGGTACCAGAGTGAGTTGTCTGGCCACTTGTGTGAAAACAGGGATACTGTCCTGAAGAACTTGCCGAACTTCGTCACTGAACAAAGAAGATTCTGCCGCAGTAGAAAAACACGACGTTGCGTTGCGTGAACCAGAATCAGGCATAGGAGAGTACCCTGGAACAGGAATACCGAGCGCCCATTCAACAGCCCGTACTACTTGGACGAAGTTCTTTTGGACTGCAAATCGTGTCAAAGATGGAGGAAAAATGGCAAGGACATTCATCATAAAGACTCACAATCACCCAACCCCGGTGTTTGGTTCGCATCCATGATGGGCTCATTCATCGCCTCGATGGCAGCAACGGTGCCAAAGTTACTGTCAAGATGCGAAAGAGCGGTCATAACCGCAGTCCAGATAAGCGCACGATGATAGTTGGCTGGTGTCTGATACCAATTATTTGGTTAATATCGGTTTGACGAGAACAGTTGAAACTTGAAACTATCAGTCCTTACATAGAATTCTACATCGTCGGTGCATCTAAACGCGCAGAGCAAAATCAGAAAATGATCGCTATCAGGGGTATAACACGAAATTTTGGTCTTACCTTCCCGCGAACATTTGACCAGGAGAAGCGACTCCGGGAAGAGCATGGTGGTCTAGAATAACCGCTATTCCGGCTTCTTTGAGTTGTTTCAAACCTCGTTGCTAAATAGTTCATGGCATAAATTACAGGAAAAATCGGTATGCATAAATTGGACTGTACCAGCTGCAAAATCCCCCCTCTCGGATAGAATTCCGTAGCTCTGTTGACCAAAGGCTCTACTATCCAATAACCGAGCTTGATGTCATCGTTAGTGCATATCCCATCACTATACATTAAGTATAGCGCCTGCATACCGGAACCCGAACAGTATTGATTCCCGAAGCGACGAGCTGGTTGACGTCTGGTTGGTTGAACCAGCTTTCCCTATAATTGCATTTCAAGTAATCTGCCATTAATGAATGGGACGGGAAATCGTAATACCATACTCACCAATGACCTTTGAATTTCTGATCCACGGTGTCGGGATACGCCTCGGCAAATGCGCTTAGATTTAGATAAAGTCAGGAAATGAAAGAAAGGCGATGGACAGAAAACGTTATATACATACAATTCAGTTGCAATACACTGCGAACAATCGTCGCACTGCTGGCCACCCATGGCGACCCATTCTAACATTCGATCAGCACGAGAGTGGTTCCTGTCTGGCAGAGAAAGGTCTACCAGCTGGAAGCATCCATGATTCGAGAACAAGCCTTTCGGACGGGTTCGAAAGTAAGATAACTGTAACACACTTTTGGCAAACAAGGATATATGCGCACCAAGAACCGAGGTTGACTCCGTAAATCTTGTCTGGAAGCCCTGGCAAGGAGCTTGCCGCAGCGAACGAGGAGGCCAGGAAAGAGAGGTAAAGCGAACGAGTAGAAGGCATACTACGAGAACTTCCCCTTGTTTCTACAGAGCACTTGCGAAAGCAAGCCTGGGGTATTTAAGGAAGAAGAAAAGAATGTGGTGGTGGGTACCGGATGGTGTGGTGGCTGGCAGAAGAAGCTTTGCTCTGCTGGCACATGTACAAATGAATCGTTTGACTACTACGAATCAGCTAAGTACTGACATGCCGTTAGTAAAACATATAAGATGAAGTCATGACTAGACCATTTGGGGAATAGGGCAAGAGAAAAGGCATCTTCTCGCTTCCCGGCCATGCGCCTTACGTCTTTGCCAGAATTTTTCTGCCTTGTCTGCTGGCCCGACATTCACCGTGATCTTGAATACCTCTCCTCCATCATACATTTCCCGCCTTGGACAACTTCAACGAACCTTCGCGGGCCTGTCTCCCGTCCAAAAGGTGTCACGAGGATAAACAGCCATGCATTGCAAACTTCAAAGAAGACGACGTGTAAAATACAGGATATCATTTCACTCCATTGAAATCATGTTCGTCTGTACGTACTGTAGAAAAACGTCAGCTCGAGAAGAAGAGATGTAAGCAAACGTGTGCTTACGGTGTTGACGCAGGTTTCATCCAATATCCCAGGTCTTATCATGACTGCCTGCACCTCAAATTCAAAGGTCTACATTATGGGCCCGCCGAGCTTTCCTGATCACTGCTGGCGTCGCAAGAATACTTGTTCGTTACGACGTCGAGGTCCACATACTAATTATCAGGCATTAATTGATTCGATAGTGCGGAGCTACTGGCTGAACCTGAAAAAGGCGGCGAGCGCCGAAGCTAAATACTGTACATCAGGCCCATACCGTTCCCACTCAACTTCTGCACCGTAGTCTCCGGTATGCATATGATCATCTTTTGTATGTTCATCATCTGGAGTTTCTCATCCTGATGATCTTCGCATGAACGCTATTTTTACTGCCATCAACCTTTACAACATCAACCACAACTGCGATGCGGTTGTCATACAGCGTTGATGGTTGTAGGCCAACTCTCGCCTCGGTGACTGACTTATACAGAACATACGCACACCCTGATTACCTGCTCCCGCTTGTACATATCCGCCTGTCAAACATGAGATCTGCTCTCACTTGACGGACTAGCCGTGCTTGCTTAAAAGGGTGGCTGTCAAAAAACTATTCGAATCATTCCTCCCGGTCACCCCGCTGATTCGTTGGTCTTGTTCTTGTGTTTCGTCCTGCCCTTTTCTTTTTATTCGTTCTCTTGTTCTTTTATAGGCTAGTCCTACTTGATATTTTCTATCATTTCGAATATTCGTCTGGACGACATCACCGCTCATTCACTTAATATACCTTTGAACAAGACCGTCGTTTCATAATGGCCCACCTTTCTGCTTTCTTCATGCTAACCTCTATTTTACTTTCTGCTCTTGGTCTCGTACATGCCGCCCCCTTACGCCGCGATACCTCATCGGATTTGACGACACTCTCTTCTGATGAAATCGCGGCATTCAGACCATTCAGTTTCTATGCTGCCTTGGCATACTGCCAGCCGTCTTCGATACTGAGCTTATCTTGCGGTCGTAAGTGCTTGTGACATACAATGCACACATATATCGATTAACAACGTACAGAAAACTGCGACGCGAACCCAACGTTCCAGCCAATCGCATCTGGAGGTGACGGAGTTGACGTACAATTCTGGTATGTCGGCATTGATCCTACGCTCGAGGTAAGAGACTTTATGATTCTGGAAATCCCATATCTCATTATGTGCCGTCTGGAAGACCGTCGTCGTAGGACATCAAGGAACCGATCCCTCAAAAATGTGAGTGCAACCACCCTTGGAAACCGGGTTCTTGCTTATCGCTCGCTGAATGTAAAGCGTGCCCCTCCTTACTGATGTCGACTTCACACTCGAAAACTTGGATTCAACTCTGTTCCCTGGAATCTCGTCTGATATCAAGGTACACAGTGGATTTGCTGACGAGCACGCAAAGTACGTCACCGATCGCGTTTCTGGTTAATCAATCTATTCATCTTCTGTATATAGGACGGCAACATCAGTTCTCGCAGCAACCCAAAAAGCTTTACAGCAGAGCGGCTTGAATAAAGTCACTGTGGTCGGCCACTCCCTCGGTAAGAGTCATGATTTTTTTTGTTGATGCATTGCCAAATTTATCACGCATTTTTTTTTACTAACAGGCGCAGCGCTTGCCCTACTTGAGAGTGTCTATCTTCCTTTGTTCATTCCCAACGTATCTTTCAGAATGGTAGGGTATGGGATGCCAAGAGTACGTCTCTTTTCAAATTTGACATTCAACGTTGAAACCCTAAAAAATCTATCAAAAGGTTGGTAACCCAGCGTTCGCAGCCTTCATAGATCAAAACGTCCAAGTAGACCATGTCAACAACAAGTAAGTTTTTGCAACGTCCGAAAACTAACACAATAATGTTCTAAACACACTCGTATGAAGGGAGGATCTCGTACCAACTCTTCCTGGCCGCTTCTTGGGATTCGAGCACCCCCAAGGCGAAAAGCACATCCAGGATGATCTTTCTTGGGTTGACTGCACTGGCGATGATAACACCGACAGCAGATGTACCACCGGTGATGTTAGCAATGTTTTCAAAGGAAAGATTGCAGATCATGATGGTACGTCCCGATTCTACGCCGACGGCATTTTACTCAAGGTCGAACATTAAAAAAACTCACGCGAATACCCATTTAGGTCCTTATGATGTAGTCACAATGGGAAGCGCTACATGTTCGTAGTGTAGTCTACTCTGAATTTTAGCTGCATTTTTGTGGGGTGAATTAGGTCGTTTCCTGAGGAAAAGAAGAGTCCGAAAGAAGAAAAAAATAGGGAAGACATTCAGCAGGAGAAGTTTAATGTTCCCTGCACATCGCGGAATGCCGATTTCTTAGCGATTCCTAAATCGAGAGCCAAGGATTATCACTCCGCAGCTCGGTGCAGGGAAAACTAAGGCTGATCTGCATTCAGATATGTTTTCTTCCGTAATACATAGCCTTGAAGCAACAATAGATAAGGTTCTGTCAAGAATTGGCGGACAGCTTTTCAGCTCCTAAACGCATGTTAAATACAGAAACCAAAGTGACCTTGATCTTCTACTAAGCAAGCTTAAACCCTACTACTACTACACATAATTCTTGCAAAGGGAGAATAATCATGCCTAGAAAAGGCCCTTGGACACCACCCGTTTACGTAGGCCCTCCAGATGAAGCTCCAGACAGAGTTTCTGCCCAATCGGCGGCTAAGGGACGCAATCGAAAAGCCGGGCCAAAGTGTGGTACTTGCTTCGACCTTGATCTACGTTACATCCCACAACCCCACAAAGATCAGGATAACTGTTCATATGGCCAAGTTTCCCGCCACTGGATAAAAACCTCCGATCTCGAAAAAGACAAGTCGTGCGGGTCGTGTCGCTTCCTGAAATCCGCGTTTGACACTTTGCTGAACTCTGGTGAAGTGATCAATGTACCTCCAGGATATGAGATCGGCGAATATTTTATTGCTATATTGGACCGCAACGATGACGATTCGGCCGATGGAGAATTCAAGAAAAGGAAGAAGCTAGCTGAAGAGAAATATGAATCCTCGAAGAGCCTAATATTCGAGATGCGATGCGGTACGAGGAAGCTGGGAAGTGGCAAGCAAGGTCGCAATGGTACCGATGAGGAATTCAAAGTCGAGATATATACCCAACCAGGCGGTATGTGATACATTTCATTCGCAATTCATTCTTCCTAATGCTGGGATTTCAGCTCCAGCTGCACCTTGGAAAGCAATTGGTCCGGCTGGCGAAGTTCTTACAAACCCCAGCGTAGACGAATACGCTAAAATCATCCATAGTTGGCTCAGAGAGTGTGATGAGAATCACAAGATATGCCAGACAGAATGGAAGAGCCCGAATGGTGAAAAGGAATTATTGCCCCGTCGAGTGCTTGATCTTTCCAATGGTCAAATTCGATTGGTAGAAACGGTGGAGGGTCAGCGCGGTCATTACGTTGCGCTCAGTCACTGCTGGGGAAAAAAGCAATTACTTACGACGACTCGCGCGACGATTGATGACCACATGAAAGGAATTCCGTTCGAGAGGTTGCCCAAGACGTTTCAAGATGCTATTGTCATAACGAGGGGCGTGGGCCTGCAGTATATTTGGATCGATTCTCTGTGCATTATTCAACAAGATAAAGCGGACTGGGAACAGCAAAGCGCGCTTATGGCAGATATTTATGGTCGATGTTACTTGAACATCGCAACCACGAGAGCAGGAGGTGGACATGAAGGTTGCTTGGGTCCTAGATGGACTACGACGGATACGTTGAAGTGGGCAGCCGAATTTGCGAAACAAGTGGGGGATGACTCTGACGACGAGAATGTCAGCGGCAAGAAAGCTGAAGAAATCTCGAAGATAAGGAAATGCGAAGTTAAATCGTTTAAAATTCCTGGTGTGGAACAAGATATTCGTATAAGGCTCTCTATACAATCCGCTCACGAGGCTCTTCAAACCCCGCGATGGATTCAAAACCATGCAGCTACGGCCCCATTGTTGCCCCGTAGTTGGGTCTACCAGGAGCGATTTCTGTCTTCGCGAACTGTCCATTTACACGCCAACGAGATGGTTTGGGCTTGTAACGTCAGTCAACGATGTGAATGCAAAGAGCTCGACGGATCCCCACTCGATGGTGACGGTTGGAGCGCTAGCAAAGACCGCGTTGTCAAGCTCCCCGAGAATAGAAACCTGAAGGTGATACATGGCTTGTGGAGGACGATGGTTGAGGATGTCAGTCTACTGGATTTGACGTACGAATCTGACCGGCTTCCAGCACTTGCAGGTCTTGCATCGAGATTCGCAAAATACTTTCCCAGGAATGAGAGGTATCTTGCTGGTTTATGGGAAGGTGATCTGCCTCGGGACCTTCTGTGGGAGTCAGGTGGAAGTGAGCAAATGAATGGACCAACAAGAATACGTGATAGCAACTTGGGTCCATCTTGGTCATGGGTGTCCCTCATGTGGGGTAGAAGTGGAGAATCGATCAGTGGAATGAGATGGGAATACGAGACCAAGCCAAAGCTTGCTGAATGGGCCGGGGTCAAAACATACAAGCAAGATCCTCGAGTGAAAATCATTAGCGCATCGGTAACCATCGAAGGACAAAATAAGTATGGTGTGGTTAAGGAAGGATGCATCATCATTGAAGGACCACTGTGCGCCGTTGTCCTCAAGAATATCTCGAGGCCTTCGCCTTCTCCAATCGCCAACGTCACCACGGTGAAAGAAACCATATTTAATTCATTGCACCTCAATTACGACACTGCTCAGGCTGAGGCGTCTGCTGGCGGGACCATATTCTGCCTTTTCATCGGGTCATTCAGCGAGCGATTCTCCCACAGCAATTCAGCGCATATCAGTCACAATGGCCTGATTTTGAAGCCCATTTCCGGTGGGAAATTCGAAAGAATCGGCAGATGGACACAATACGTTGAAGATTGGGTTCATAACAAGGATGTCTGGACCAAGAAATCGGGGATTCACAGAGTTTCGATTGTTTGAAAAAGGGTAGGTTGTATGGTCAACTGTAAATGTTAATTCACCAAGAATAAATGAATTCCCAAGGTGAAACGATGTGTTTCCGAACGAAGGCAATTTTTTTAGAACACTAGGTTGGCCTTGTTCATTCTGAATCTGAGCGGAAGAAATGATAGAGTAAGTCCACCGAAGATAGAATCAAAAAATTCAAGATGAGGTGATTGTCCAAGAACCAAAATTGAGTCATTGACATTGGATTTGGAGGGGCTATATGTCCTTGTTTGTGAATCTTTGGTCCAAGGAGTCGGGACTTTGGTCAGAGCTTGTCTGTACCATCATCATGAACGCCAAAAGATCAACCTGAATTTACTTGTTGAACGATGTCGGGCCTGATTTCGAAATCAACATCGACCCACGGATACTGTTTCAAGGCGAAAAGAACAAATTCCTGAGCTTGTTGCTTTTTCTCCGACATTTAGTACGATATATCATGTTTTGATCATTGACGATAGCACTGGAAGCTGCTGGTAGGCCGAACTCTTCTCTGTGATACGTTATTGAGCTTTATTCCTCCGACTTTGTCTTGACCGTCGAGGACTAGCTTAACTTCTTGGGTGCTCTGTACTTCGTCTAGCGTCGGTCTACTTTCTTCTATCTTGGCCGGTGCTTCGTCTTCTAGCGCGTCAAACATCATTGTAAATCACTGACACCGCAAGTCCTTTCAGTCCTTTTTTTTTGGGGGATAAATCATCAGCCTCTCTGCCTAGCTCCAGCACATGGAATTACTGAGATAGAAATATTTTGGTCGAGTCATCGTTCATTGGCATCGCCATTCCACCCGCATTGGTTACCCACAATGGTCTACTTTTTGTCGCATATGCCGATCGTTCCAACTCCTAGCTGTATTTTTCCACCGCGAACAACAATATAGGAGGCTCTGCATCGCATCAAGAAAGACTTCCATCAAAATCGCATGCAGCACATCGAGTGTGCCGCTACACTCTCGACATGACAGACGCAAGAATGAAAACGTTGAATGTTGGGGTTGGGGTTGTTTCGCCGGGTAAAAGAGAGCGTTAATCCAATAAGGTTGCTTTGACCGAACAGGTCGTCTTCTTGTCTTGCCTTCAGTCAAGGCCCCACCCGAGAAGTTGTAACCACTACAGAAAAATCCAGATTCCTCTTTGTTGATATATTCGGAAATTGGGATCTGATCAGAGAGCTAAGAGCCTCTGGTGAAGTCTGGTCTCCGAGATATGGCACCGTAGAATCCAGGACAAAATAAAAGGTGAGAAAACAAATCCGATCAAACTGGGGTTGCGTCACAAACAACCCATCGAAAAAATCGCACTCTAGGCTGCGAAGATGATCTATCAAGTTTACCTCGTTCAACAGTACCAACCGGATGTCGAAGTGCAGCTCAAGATTTTGCAAAGCCGGACAGAATTCTTCATTATCCAGTAAGATGGAGCATGAACGGAAAAACCTGCTATTTGAGTGGCAAATTGCGACAAGAGTGTGCAGCTTCGGAAGGCTGCGAAGTGGTAAGGGTCTAATTCCACCCAATGCTGATGAAGCGACATGGAGATTAGTAAGTCTTCCGGTGAATGGGTATGAGTGAATGATAGGGGACTGACTTATTCTGACAGTCAATATCTGAAGACTTGAGCTGGCACCCTGCAAGATCTCCTCCAAGGCTTGGCTCATACGTTCGTTTGTTGGAATGAGGTCAAAGCTGAGCCGCTGCAATTTTGAGAAAATGACCGTTGGCGATACTTGCAGAGTTGGGATCTGAGAAATGTCCAATATGGATCGTACTGAAAATCTGACATTTACATCCAAAGATTCTAGGATAACGGCTTGATCATGGCCTTTTCCAGTTATGTCCGCAAATAAATGTTCGGGAAGAGGTTCTGATAGCGAAGTATAGTTAAGTTTCAAGTGTTTTATGCAAGTATTTCGCAAGAAGTTTCGAGGGATATGCTGAAATTGAGAGATAGATAATGATTCCAATCGTGACCGATGGCAAACTTCGAATAGAGCGAGCGATAGATCCTTGTCGAGCGCTAACCAGCGAGTTCCGAGATAAAGGGACAGTTTACATGGAGCGGGGTGTGTCACATCGTCGTCCTGATCCTTGAATAATTTCCTAAAGATGACAGCCAGTGGTTTAGAGTCTGTTGGCTGGAAAAAGTAGGTAAACGAAGTGATCCTGGAAGCTAAGCCACTCGTCTCCGAAAATGGATCAGCTTGGATCAGCTTGCAAAGCTGGTGCGCTGTTCTTGATGTATTCGGGTTGTCCCTGTTGATTTCCACAGACGCAAATAGGTGTTTGTGTGCCCGATCGCGGAACGGCTTCGAAACGAGAGATAGGTCCACGAGTCCTCTGGTCCATTCTGATTGATCGTGTGTGTACGAGATCTCATCGATGATAATGTCAAAAGGTTCTTGAGGCAATAAAGTCCTATTGGACGACATGGTTGTAGAAGAAGAGTGGCTTGGACGAAAACGCGTGTTTCCCTTCCACATCAGTATGTTTGCCATTGTTTTCTTACATATCTTATCATTTTTTGTTGGTTCATTGTCGTCATTTTTTAAAAGGAAGTGGTGTGGAGAGCTTCATGAACTGATACGTGGATTATCTAGAATTTGATCAGATTTATTTCAAAAGTTTGTCCGGGACTGATTTTACGATTCCTCTCAGGCGCAGGGGGTGGAGCTCGGAGACCCCTGAGAATGATAGCCGAGTTATACCAATCGAACTATAATTCATCTAACCTTCGGACTTGATTGAAATGTATGTTAGATATACCTAATTCACCAATATAGGTAACTCGAACGCTCTCTCTGCGTATCGATTTCAGTACTTTCTCGGAATTTGTGCACGTCCAGATGGTGTAGTGGGAGCCCGAGTTGGTGGTGAAGCGGGATTGGAAAAATATTCCTACAATATTTTCAAGCTCGATTCATCTCGCACTCGCACTTGCAGCTGACCACTTCATCCAAAGGACAATTCATTCATGTACTTTCAAATGTTAATATAACCAGACTTTGTGATTAAACCACTTAGCCCGCTTCGCGTATGACTAACTCTTGAGTCTACGAACGGCTGGCATTAGTAGGTTGACTTTCTTCTATATTATTGTAGGCCTGTATATAAGAGGGAAGTTTCTCAGAAGGAGGAAACATGCGACGAGATGTTAGACGCGACGTTTGTAATTGCTTGACATCAACTTTAGCACGTGATGAACGCGTCTCGAATAGCGCAGGAAGAGCTTTGAAGCGTGAAGTTGCAACCTGATTGCTTCAAATTCCAAACTACACGCATTTTCTTCTTGAAGTCAAACGACAGATGAACGACTCCGCAGCCAGGACTTCCTTGTTTCGGTTTCGTGTGTTTGTTTGGTATACGCAATTTCAGAAGACTCCTGGGTTGGTCGTACTTCAGGGTGAAGGTCAGTCGACCTCAAGGTCTTGAGTTTATAAATCATGGGTGCTGACGAAATTCCTTCACCCGACTTTCCAAGAAAGACATCTACTTCTATCAGTGCAAGGATACGAATTCCTGATATCTTCCAAGTTTCCGATGTACCATTGATACCTCTGAGCTCTTGGACGACGAGGGAAATCTGCTTCGAGGACGTTGTCAACCCAACCCCAGGATTTTGAACGTGATTTGAATACTCTTTCTTGCTCCCGGAAACGTATCGAAAATGACCAAGACTTGAAATCGAGACATGAGAAGGAGAGGGTCCAGCCGGTCTTCCTTTACTAGACTCCACTTAGGCGATGATTGAACAAAAACTCATCCATAATGATGAGCATTTCGGAAGAATATCCTCAGATGGTTATTTCTCAACTAATCTTGCTCTTGAATCTTGTGGTAGCTGCGAACCCGCGCTAAGGGCGTCTACAAGAAGGCAAAACGTTTCTGGTGAAAAGGGAGGCTGAGCCAGGGAGTGCCGTCTGCAGGAGGATCCAATGAGGTGGCCTTTTCCATTAAAGAATTTCCGTTTGCTGACGCTGAAGTTCCTCAAGGCCAAATAGCATAACCTTCCGATCTTTCCTGCTCACAAAGAAACAGCTTAGCGAAGCTGCCGGCCCAAGATTCAAGAGAATAACAGTTCGTGAGCGTCCAGGAGCATTTTTGCTTGTGTATTGCGTGTGTCATCGAAGGTACCATCGCAGCCATTGCTGAGTCCCCAAACTCTGAAAGAGATAACCTGTGATCTGCCCCAAGGCTTGACAGGGTGCCACGCTCTTCATCGGAATTCCAAAGAAAACCAATTGCTGACAGGGACGCCCAATTTTGTTCCGTTAGCTTTCCAGAGGAGAGGCAAAATTATGGCGAGCGAACAGAGAATATCTGATGTGCATAGTCCTGTAAGAATAAATCGCCGATCCGTCTCCAAGGCCGGCATGTTTAGATACCCAAGGAAGTAATAAAGAGACGATGGAAGTTGGCGTGACCAGTGATGCCAGTCTTGGAACGTTTGAGTGGGGAACTTGGCTGATCCTAGTCTCTAGATATGTCCACGTCGAAATTCGAATGGCAAACCAACTTGAAGAGCTCCTCAGCGAGATGGAATAGGTAGGAAGTAAGATCCAGTACGAGGATTGGTGAGGGGTTGGTGGGCGTAGGAATCAGAATTGACGAGGCTTGATGTGGTTGAAAAGGTCAGAGCTTCCTAGAAACGGAAGGCTCCGCCATGGTGGATTGACGGAGGAGCATCAATTAACGGTTTTCGCAACTTGATAGCTGATAGTCCAATAATCTTATGTCACCAAATTTGCTGGAGGTCTTCACCAAGTGGCTCCAAGAAACATGAAAATCAAAAGAGCGTAGAATGTCGAGCTCCGGCGACATCCGTTGCTTTGAATGTTGTGTGAGCCACAAAGCCCAGAGACGTCAGAACCCTGTATTGGTTTGAGGGCGTCGCAATAAGGCATGAGAAAAGAGGCAAAGTGAAAAGAGAGGAGAAAGAAAGGAGTAAGAGAAGCGGACAAAGGAGATCGTGGTTCCAAATCTCGGAGATTCAGAATAAAAGATTAATGTTGTGAGAAAATATATGCATACCACGTGATTGACCACCTGAACTGTTCGAAATTTCTATCACGTCATTTGTCATTCTACTTCAACCTTCACAAGAATTTAGATCGTTGGGTCAGAGTCTCTGTGGCACAATGGTAAGTGTTATGACTACTTATTGAATCATATCAAATCTTAATAACCTCTACAATACCTGAATTGCCTCTATTAGAAAGGGGGGATGGAGAATATCCGTATGGCGTATATGACAGCAATGAAGTCCCCGAACCCTTTAGTGCACCACTTCATGCATCGGATACCCGGGGAAAAGTTATGTTTGCCCAAGACTCACAGAACAGACACGTTGCCATCAAGCTTGTACGCGCGGATACCGACGAACATCGTATCCTGGAATTTGTCAGGCAACATCTATTGAATATTCTCAAGGAAAACTGCGTTGTTCCGGTCCTAGAGATCCTTCCAATTGAAGGCTTTTGCTTTGTTGTAATGCCCAGGTACTTCCTCTAACTCTATCCTGCGATTGAAAAGTCCATTGACGATCCAGATGGGGTACCGATATCAATTTCCCTATGTTGAGGACAATGGGTGAAGTTCTTCAGATGATGCATGCTATGCTTAAATTGAGTTGAATCTAAAATCAAGTCGAAGTGTAGAACTTACTGTTTCAACATCGTTGCGGAAGGGCTGAATTTTCTTCACGAGAATAATATCGTCTATGGAGTAAGTTTATTTGTAATATATATGTTCTTGGGTGTATTCAATAAATTCAATAAATTCTTCTAGGATATCGCAATTCGAAAATTTTTAACAGACGACTTTGGGGATTTCATGGGGGGGATCTTCAATGTTACCATGGATTTTGCGCAGGGAGAGTTCGATTATAATCCATTTATCACGGACGTTGGAGCATTAGGCGTGATGTTTTCGGGCGAATACCAGGTGCTTCTTAAATCAAATCTAGAAGTAATTGATATTTATGACCGGTTCTCAGCATTTGATTCCAAGTCTCCCTATACTGGCTCCTTTCCTAGACAAACTCACGACCCATCGGTTAAACGAACGTTTCACGACGTCCGAAGCGCTTTCATTTTTTGAAGAATTCCATTCACAATTGACAGAAGAGTAATTAGAGAAGCGGACTTGGGAAATGCCTGGCAAAGATTATGTTCCCTACCACAAATATGACAGATGGGCTCAAGTCCCTCCCGAGCTCGCCCAAAAGTGGGCACCCTACAGGGAGCCGCCTTTGCCTTTGAGCATGGTAATCCTGCGTAAGGCTTGTAGGTATGGATTCATTGGGCGTAATGTGGCTCGAGTTCGTAGGTATCTTGCCTGGATACCCGCGCTTCGACGAACAATCTTTATATTTTGTTAGAGATCCGACATAATGACTTTTATGATATATATATATCGTGTCTCTATATGCGTTCGCCATTGCTTAACCTTGTATTACCTACTTCGAATATAGATATTTTATATCTTGCATTCATGTCTAAAAAGAACGACGTTCTTCAATGACCTCGAATCCTCCATGGGTTGGTGTATCCGCTCCTTCGAATTCGCCCTGATATTTCTCCAGAACATGCGTTTTGAATTGAAGATAATCAATGAACCCATTTTGATGGTGTAGCACGAATCACGCATTATCGAAAAGCAATATAGCTGTCGGCATTGATGCTCAGGAGCGTCGAGCAATTTGAGACCGGATATGTTGGTTGTAGGCGCCCGTACGTTTAGTTCATTCCTTCTTCGTGATGAAATTACGATTCCTTGATGAGAATACACGGAGATGCGGGGTCATCACAACCTGACGATCATAACGATGGGCTGAAGGACATGATGACCTTATTTCTACATTCTGCGAACATCAGGTTATTTATTGATCAATATCAAGTGTATAGATACTTGCCTAACGATGCTCGATGGAGCAAACAGGTGCATCATATGCAGCAAGGCCGTGCATAGGCCTCCATCTTCCTCCGATAAATTGCTCTCCAGTAAAACGTAAAAATTATTGAGCGCCCGGTCGTCTAGATCGGTAGCGTTACTCTATGGCATCAGCTTCGAGGTTACGGTTACGCAGTTTTATCCATATCCGTCGTCCAGATTGTCTCTGCCCCGCACAATTTATAGTCGACCTTTCCGAAAAAAAAAAACCTGTAGATTCTTCGGAAGACCCAGACAATCTTGTCTGTGAACCCGACTCGGATCGCAGAAAGACTTCGAAACCAGGGGCGGGTCATCCTGTACATTCTGCTTGGCCAATGCTGTACGATATAGTACAGATGATGAGATAAAAATGTTCTTGAGGTGGTAGAGGCCTACTCAGGGCCCGAACAAGGATTTTGACTCTTTTTCTCTCTAGAACTCAAGGTGGACGATAGAAGGTCAAGGAGAAGAAGAATACGCCAGCTTCGAGCAAGATAGTAGTAGTCCGCCCAAGGAGGGTCTTTCGTTACTACCATACTTCTCCAAAGTTGGCTGGAAATCGGGTACACCATTTTCGCCCATCAATTCTGCGTGATCTGAAAGGATACCGAAGAGACAATAGGGGGATGCAGTGAGTATAGACGGTTATGGTTATGAGTTGTTAGGCATGGTCCGCGAAACCAAAAGAGAATCGACAACGATACGAAAGCGAGTGAGAAATTGGATCGAAGTGAAGTTGGTCGCCAAAAGCATCGGAGGTTTCTCGGAAGCCGAAGCCTAGTGATAATCTCCGCCATAGAAAACGTAATCCCATACCGATGGTCCAAAGATCGATTAATCAGTCATATCTTCATCGTTTGGCTCCAAGAAACTGCCCAAGACACCTGCCCAAGTTTCCAGAATCCCGTAAGAGTGGAATATTGATTTATATGCAACAGGGTTCAGGACCTGGGCGATTGAGAATGCTGTCTGAGGCCGCTGTTATGTTAAGTATGTAGGAAGACGAGGCGAGCAGAGGGAGTGAGCAAGGCAAAAAGACTGCGGTATAGGTTGGGCTAAGGAAATCTGAATCTCCGAGATTCAGAAATGAAAATCGCGAGAAAAAATGTGTTAACCACGTGATAATCACCAATCGGCGTCCAAATAGACGGTAGTATATTGGCTCGCAGCTGCCAGCAAGCTTGAACACTTTCATATATGTGCATCTTGTGGGGAGATTAGGCTGGAGGTCACAGGCAGGTTTTAATGAATTGTGAGTTTTCTATCTAGCCTTTGAAGGATTCGACATCTCAACAAGTGGTCCCAGATAATATATTGATATATTCAATCATTCCATTCCATACGAACGATGCCTTGAAGACGATTACTATGATCGGGGAGCTTTCTCAGCCATATTAGAGGTTTGAAAAGAAGGATTACACGTTCGGTGAGCTATGGGACGACTACCGTGCTCAATCATCTTGCATTCAACGACAGGCGACGAGGGCCGCGTATATGTGATTTTTATGACGATTCCCGACGGACAGAATCGTAGAAACTATTTGAGAAGCGACTAAGATGCTGGTGAAATTGTTAACGATATGATAGACTGTGTCAAACAGCTATTGGAGATCCGGTGTATTGGGAATCCTCTTGCTACCTATTATCAGGTAGGTGTCGGCTTTGATCGCAGTCTGCAGATTGTCTTATTCTAAAGCAGATCTCTCTGGTAATTGACTATAGGGCTACCAATATATGCTCTTCTAAAGCTGTTTTATTTTTGAAAACTTCTATTCGGTCCTGACAGGCCACAAGGACGACGCCACTTGATACAATTACGATGGATGGGCGTCCGTACCTGTTGGCTTTGCTACACAGTGGGCACGCTATGGACGTTTCTACGACTTATAGTGCGATTTCTTTATCGTTTCAGGCGAGGAAACATGCTTTTCATGATTTTGCCTACTTTTACTTACTGTAACCTGTGGCTGCTATCTATCTTCTAATCATATAAATCTGTGTCATACTTGCAATATCATAGTCATTTCTACAAATACTTTACATCCGCTACCTGAAACTCTTCCCTTCGAACAATAGGCTGTCGATTACAGGTAGGGCAGCTCTCTATTCTTTCGTGAGGAGATCACACTGACGAATGGTCAATAATATTCTAGTGGATCCTACAATTGACGACAAATTCACAAGGGAAATTCAGGGTGGCTCGCCTCAATGGTTTTACCACAGCTATAAAGTTTCTGTGGTGAACCTCCTTTGACGATCTGATATCAGCAGATGTTCCCTTGCAATTGGGGGATTACGTCGACAGAAATTATTGCAGCTCATTTTCTAACCAACAGGCGCATTCGCTTCTTTACTCCGATTCCGAGTAGCTTCGTAGGTCAGGGGACACTAGGTACTCTGTGGGTCAGTGAATCATCCAATTAAAATCCACGACGAATGCTCTAGAGTCTACCTCGTGTATACTGCGCAGATTGTCTGAAATAGCATCGTTTCTTCTTGTTATCACATCAAGTCAAAGGCATTGATTTTCCCATTTCCGAGGGTGAAATTCTATGACAAGCAATGTTGGCAAGACGGTGATTGTTGTTCTTTCCGGATATCTCTCTCATCGCTTATAAATTATTCCAGAACAGGTTACCGATTATTCCTAAGGCCTAAGGGTTGGTTCTCGGGAATACAGGAGTTAACCTATCGACCTATTGTTCGATGCTTCTATGTTCGCGCATCATTTCTTGTCCTTTTTGTTATGCCGGTATGTCTTCGTTATATTTTGCGCATGTAAAAGTCCGTCATTAACGTTGCGAGAAGTTTAACCTGAAGGTTCTAAATTTGTATACCACCCTAAGTATAACATACCAATTATACGTGTAGATCTGTCCTGGTATCTTACGTTATCTGTCTACGATTCATTATAATCTCCTAATCCAGGTTTGTCTTCGTATCTTTTGTGTGTGGCGCGCCATATGTATCTCCTCCGCATGATTCTCGTACATATGTCTCCATCATCGGTTTTTAAGTGCTTCCGGTGAGCCTTTGCTGTTTCTTCTCGAGCTCTCCCACCCATATATCCCATCCCATGACTTAGTCGTATCCCTTAAATGTGTGCAATAAAGATGTTGTTTCTGGATCGTCTTTAAATCCTTGCTCTTTGGTGCTCCGCTTGACAGCGGAATTCCTTTGTGCAACGTTTCGCCGGCAGTAGTTGAACGGAAATCAGTCGCTATCAATGAGAGAACCATAGTATGTGGGAGCAAGGTTGATATCTTGCTGCTCACTTCTTATACACGCGTAGAAGTCTGAAGCCAACTAGCCACATCAGGAAAAAATCATTGCATGCATGCCCAAGTCTTATCGAGAGTGACTTTTGATCTTACTCCGGACATCTTATAAATACCAGCTACGTTTGACTATTGTTGTAGACAGAGAATCCCCAGCTTTTGCGTCTTATTCTTTGCTAGGATGTCTTCCATTAACGATATCAAAGTCGACGATAATGCTCCAGACCCCCTTGCGGTATGTTTTCACTGTTAATTCTTGTACTACAACTTGCTTGTGCTGAATAGCTTTCAGAACGTGAAACTTTTTGTCACGTTGAACGACGGTTTCGAACTTGTAGGATATAAGCATAACCCAAAAAAAAAATTGCCACAGAAAATTCCACACACCATGCCAAAGGGGTCAAAAGATGGTGGTATCCATTTTGAGATATTCGATGAGTCCAGACATATAAGATTTTCGGTGAGTAATGCTAACTCCATTAACACATTTATATTATGCTTGTGCTTACATGGACTTCTAGGATGTTAATCCCAAGAAGGCACCTCCAAGGAAGGAGTATAGACTCCGGTGCGACCTCGAGCAGATTTGCTGCTATACCTACAGTACTATTACCAAGGTTCTCAGTGGGAAGGTCCCCCACGCGCAGCTGCTTCCGAATGACAAGAAACGCAACACTTTCAAAGGTACCATTCCCAAAGCTTCAAAATATAGGGTGAGAGTTGTTCAAATATATCAAGAGTTATCGACTAGTTCTGACGAGAAGTTGACAGCCTATGGAAACGAGCCTATCCCTTTTCACGTGGGGGGTGAATCTACACGATCACGAAAGGGACGAAGCTTGCTATTGCTGGAAAA
>Ga0247779_1000275_pt1 | contig 37163 bp, 39 predicted proteins | sample UWRJL221509R5_FD_179925 | JGI IMG/M metagenome (GOLD analysis project Ga0247779, IMG submission 179925) | Plant litter microbial communities from Arlington Agricultural Research Station in Wisconsin, United States - UWRJ-L221-509R-5 | ecosystem: Environmental > Terrestrial > Plant litter >...
GAAGAGTATCATTATACTATATACTTGCTGCCGGTAACTGCACTTTTGATTCAGTCAAGACAGGAGCAAACTCTCTACTCACGCGGCGCAGTGCGCACGTCCCAGCGTACGCGCAATGCGCGCATGCGAAAGTTTCGGCAGAGCGGCGCATAAGAATACTATGCACCGGACTCAACTCGTTTGTTCTGAAAGCTTGCCGGAACTACGAGTCCGAGACTTCATTCCTACTCTCTTCCATTGCCCAACATCTGGCCCAGAGAGGTCACGAATCCTTACGATTAGGAGCTATTTTCATCACCATGGCCCTATACAAGCGCGTGAATCAACAACAGTGATGATCATGATGGCAATTTACTTGGCGAACTCGGCACGAGTCGCTTCCTGTCGCTTCGCCTTTTAACTACCTTCATCAAATCGTGTGTCCTGCACAACCCAGAAACCAGGGCTTCAATGGGCCATATTAAACCCTTCTATCCACAAAATATCAACATTTAAAGTGAAAGGCACATATTCTCTGATTTTGTCCCTTCCCGATGGACTCCTGACTTCTGACTTCAAGTTGGATTGAGTCGGGTTGAAGAAAAACGAAACCGCTACAACGGTATATGTGCCGGTATGTACTTCGTTTAGCACTCCGTTATCAGGTGCTGCACATGGGTTGCTGGTAACAAAGTTCGACTGCAGCTGGCTACAGTCAACTTGAAGCCGGCCAATTACACATATGAGCTCATGAAATCCCATGGATTCCAGAAAAAAGATATACGATCGTCGGAGAACGACACGGTTCTCCATCATCAATCAGCTCTCTATATCAACTTCAGGAACCGTACGTATATATAAAACAACTGGGCCAAAAAAAGTTAAAACCCTACAAAAACACGAGCAAGGCAACAGCAGTCGGAAACCCTTGACAATATGTTTTCTTCCTCCTTCGTGCGGAGCGTTCTCGCTCTCGTTGTCCTTTCCGGTGTTGTCTCCGCCACGAGCCCGTTGGATCACAGAAGGTCGAGGCACCCCAAGCGCCAGAGCATTCCTGAAGATAACATCGTTAACTGTGATTTCGTCCTCCAACCCACAACAGAGGTCGACCCGTCATCTACGGAGGATCTTTCTTTTGAGTTCCAAACAAGTGAGTCTTACTGCCTTGCTCTGTTATATATACTCGACTAGGAAAAGGAAAAGCTAACCAGTTTGTTATCATCACAGTCATTAGCGGTGCCCTTCAAGGCGCTACCGGTTCTACCGTCAATGTACGCGTTCTTCACTCCAGAATTCTTCTTCAAAAAATAAATAAATCCGGCGTTGACATAAAACTGACCTTTCCCTTTTGACGTCTACTTACAGAGCATCAGCACCAACTTTACCGCTAACCTTGACGAGAACTACACTTTCAACGTTCACGACAAGCTCGGTGCACAGACTAGCACAAGCGCGGAGAGCAAGGAGATCATTGAAGACTGGGCTGGTACGAGTTTGCCAGGGTTCGCCTCCAACTGGATCGTGCACACTGCCTCTTGCCAGTAGTTGTGCCATATGTACATTATTTAATCCACTCAGCTTTACAGTTGAAAATATACCCACTGATGTACTACTGGATTCATAACCAAGGGTCAGAAAGTTCCGTCCGTCCAAAAGCTGATCTTATTCTTGTCCGTATTGTAGTACGGCGTTCGATTTGCGTTGCACGATTTAATGCTGGCCATAGACGTCATAGTTTGACTCTAGTATTACCAGGTACCCCATATGACTTACAAGTTGCAACGTTCGTTACAATGAAACAGTTCCAAGAAAAAAAAATCGTGTTCTTCGTAATAAAGGTAGCGATAATAACTCATAGAGAGGTTGTGCAGAAAAGACACAGAAGTACTCATTTCATGACTACTTTTAGTCTCCAAACATAACCAGTTCATGAGTCGAATGTGAATGACACGCCGACCTAAGAAAAAATCTGTGAGATGAGAATCATAGGGCAAAGAAAAGAAACTCGCCTTGTGGGCGGGGCCGGTAGGGTTAACAGCGTTGAGTTTTTGGGTGTCGAGAGCGAGACCGAAGGAAGCCTTAACGCCGGGGCGGAGGGACTGTGTGTAGCCTGAAAGGAAAGATATTAGTATAAATGAAAGCCTGAATTTATAAGGACGCACCGAGAGCAATGACACCAGAGTTGTTGATCTTAGCCTTGACAAAGGCAGAGGCGTCGAGGTAGGCCTTGGTGCCAACTTCGAGAGCAACACCACCCTGAGTGGCCTTGGAGTCGTAGATGGCCTTGGCACCAGCCTCAACGTCACGGGAGACACGGTGGTAGTAGCTGGCAGAGAAAGTCTTGAGGTTGTTCAATCCGTGGACGGTGACGGCATATTCGGGGGCGTTGTAGCCGATGGCAGCAGCGTAGCGGGTGATATTGCCACCAGTGACGTTGTATGCAGCCTCAGCACCAACGAGGAATCCGTCGCGGCCGAGAACAGCATCAGCGGTGAAGGTAGGTCCCTACACAATAAAGAAGAAAATAAGCCAGAAGCCTCATTGACGTGTCCACCGGAACGGACCTTGAAGACATCAAGGAAAGCACGGCCATGGAGACCAGACTGCTTGTAGGTGGTAGTGAGGACAGCAGTCTTGGCACCCTTGTCTGGGGTCAAAGAGGTGGCAAGGTCGAGCTTGAGACCCTTAGCGATGAGGTTGTCGAGCTCGATTTGGTTACGGAGGACGTTGGCGGTGGTCCAGGTTTGGGTGAGGGTCAAACCATGGACTTTGTCAGTCCATTTACCCTCAATATCACCAGTGATGATGTCCGACTTGGTGTCGCGAGTTCCGGCAACCTTGAAGGCGACGTTGGAAGGAGTTTGGGTCTTAACTTCGAGCGAAGCACCGTGGAAGTTGTAATCCTTTCCGAGCAAGTCATTGGAGGACTTGCCGAGATCCTGATCAACGCATTTGTTAGAAGCAGAAACGACTAATAACCTTGGTTTCATATTTTCTTACCTTCCAGGATGGGGGAACAGGTTGGGGGAAAGACATTGTAGTGGTAAATAAGTGAAATGTACTGGCGCGACAGGGTGCTTCGTGTCGTCAACAAGTTATGGGGAGGACCGTGGGAATTACAAGGGAAGAACCGGCCGGTCATGACGACAATCCTTCCACAAATGTCGAGCACATTCCACTCAACCAACGACGACAATACCTCTTCATATCAACTATGGCGAGCGGGCTCAAAGGATTGAGGTTCATGACATATCAACGACCCTGCAGAATTTGGATCCAAGGCAAATTGTAGTCATCAAGTTGATTATCTATCGCACGGCTTGTGGAGATCTCGAGAGATAAGATGCAAAAACTATCGCCAAAAGAATTCGATGCGGGACTCCGTTATGAAATGGACTCATACTACAGTACTTCCAGGAGCGAATTTGCGAATTCTCACGATCTCATCCTTCAATGACGAGCAATGAAAAAGGAAAGAAGGAAGAGTTTAGACGCTGCTAGCAAGAAACCTCCTTCAACTTCGGTCATATCGTGTAGACCTTTTCGTCTACTTCATGTATGCCTCCTTTTGCACGAAACAGAAAAGTATTGAAAATAATGGAATCAGACGCTCGTGTATGGGTTCGATGGCAACCAACGGTCTCTTAAACAGCTTCTTGCAAATGTTTGAGACGCTTGCCAACCAGACCATCCAACAAAATGAGATTAGACACATCCCGAAACGCAGAGCTGAAGTTCGTCTATGTTTAATTTTTGCATTTGCACGCCCATTCGCTCAAGCTTTGGCTTGTGTTTGTGCAGTCGCATCGTTTACCCATTCTCAAATACACGAGATTGGAAGAAGAGAAAAGAATGGATCAAAATTCAAGGAATTTGACGCGCACTGCCCAGAGGGGAAAGTGCCCCATTACGCGATCACGTTGACGAAGGACCACTGCCAACGATGCTTGTTATGAGTTGTTATGGACGTAAAGGAAGCAAAATTACGCATGCGACGAGCGGTACTTGTGTCCCTCGCAAAACATATTTAATGGAGTGCACATAAATAGAGAAACCAGGAGAAACCTCGTGTAGGCCTCATGTATGATGTGACGCGTTTTTTTCTCACCAGGACGCGTTGTTATGCTATGTTGTGGCACTGTTCGAGATGAAGCAACAAGCGTGTCCCGGACTTTCTTAACTTTGTTCGTTTGTACTTCTAGTCCAGCCTAATCCCCTCTCATAACAGCTGGAGCTGCTGAGCAATGGACACTATGCAAGCCCAGCTCCATAATGTGTCTGCTGACGCGAACGATGTTTTCTCCTTATCCGACCAGGTGTTGTCTGAGCGTGTAGAGTTTGTTCAAGAGGTGCGGTGCAATTCACTTCATGGAGCTCTCCTAAGCTTGACTGTACGTGCATGTAGATTGGCTGTGGAAACTGGGGAAGCGTCTGGCTATGCAGACCCAAACTATCATCTTCCGGGACTTCTGAGGAGGACGTCAAACTGGGGCAAAAGCTGGCAGCTAAAATCGTACATCGAGAGAAGACCGCAACGACCGCCGCTCGTGTCAGATCACTGTGCGCTCACATCTCCGTCATTCGAGAGTTTTTACTGACGGATATGCTACAGATGGAACGAAATGAAGATAGTCAGATCGTTCAAATCCGACCCCCATCCCTCCATTATTCATTTCCACTCGTTCATCATTACTCCCTCCTTCGCACTAATCACGATGTGAGTTTATACCTTATACTTCTGCTTTAACACTCCCTACTTTGTTTCGTTCGACTTAATTTACGCGACAATGCCATCAACCCCGGGTTTTCCTTGACTACCGCTCTACCGCTGCATTGATGCTAATTTCACGCTTGTGCCTGCAGGACATACCTCCACACATTGATCCCGGTAGAGGTTCACGAGTCAAAAGCGCGCGAATGGTTCCGATACTTGCTTTCTGGTCTCGAATTTCTGCATAAGCGTGGGGTCGTGCATAATGATATCAAGTACGCCAAGCATTTCATTTTTGCATACAATATGAACTCGATTATTGAGCGCGTTTACAGACCTGCGAATATTCTTTTATCACACAAGAATATACCCGTGCTCGTTGACTTTGGGTTCGCCGAGAAATATGATATGGAATCCGACACTGCTTTCCACAGCAATCTATCGTATGGAACACCAGAGGTACATAATCAATACCAATGCTTTGTCTGTATGAAGTGTTTTAAACATTTCGCAGTATTTATCCCCGGAACGAGCTCGTGGTTTACCTCATGACACGCGCAAATCCGATGTATGGTCTCTCGGAGTAACATTCTTCGAGATTCTTGTCGGACGGACACCATTTGAATACTCCGATGGTGAAATGCTCAGTACAACTGCAGAGCTGGAGAAGTACTGGGCTCGTACTGTAAGTAATTTTATATTCCCGTATTGAGCGTGCTTACTCAGAGGACCCTTTTCACTCTGTAGCTTCGAGGTAAATGGGTCGGAACGTGGAACTTCTCTAAGCCGTTGGAAAAGCTTTTGCAAAGAATGGTCGCCCCAAATGCAGATTTGAGGTGTACAGCTATGCAAGCCATGGCTGATTCGTTCTGGAAGGCTTCGTCGGAGTCTTCTTCACATAGTGAGTCGACCTTGATTTCCAGTCAGGCAAGAATTTATTTTCTGTCTCTAGAACGTGCTTCAAGCTACAACTCCTCTATCGTTTTCGAGAAAGATGTCGAGAGACTGTTGAACTTGACACCCTCAGCCTGGAAAAGCGACGCAATCGAGGCCTCTGCAGCCCTCCGTTCACCTCCTGGTCTCGACATTTTCAAGGATGAAGAATCCCTGGGTAGAAGGCCCACTTTATCTAAGTCTAGATCCCAGAGTAAACCTCTATTCTCAAAATTTCCTGTGAATATATTTTGACTTTGACTTACGTAGTTGTTCAACCGAGGAAACGCGGCCCTGCTCTCCCCGTCACCGACCTTTCTCCCATCAAGGCTTCACCAAATGCATCGCCGCTGCCCAGTGCGACAGCAAAGGAGAATATTTCCACATTCAATCGATTAGCCAACGTTGTCAATGCCGATAAGAAGAAGAACCCGCGGTCCGAGAACGCTCCAAATGGTCTCAAGGACAAGTATCCCAGTCGTAAAGCACAGCAAGAGAAGGAGAATAGTGGCAATATAAGTGTCACGAGCAGTCGACGCCCCTTCGGTGCTTTAGCCCAATACGACAGCAATATACCACGCGCCGTAGCGTCGACACTGCATAAGAAACCTTCAGGAAATACCCATGGAATGAAGGCCGTTAAAGTCCTTGGAGAGTTTGATGCTAATGCCAGCGGGAATATCAGCAGGAGAGATTTTAGTTTTGACGGGGATTCTTCGGTCAACAAAAGCAAAGATTCAACAACGGCGAAAGATCGGGTTAGAGAGTGGGAAAGGGAGAAGGAGAGGTTGAGGGAGATGGAACGATTATCAGAGATAGAGCGGGAGAGGGACGAGATGTATAAAAGGGAGAAAAAGCATCGTCAGGCGGTGCTTACATCGAAGGAGAATGGCGAAGGGAGCCAAAGGAAGGAATCATTACAGCAGGAGGAAAGAGCAAGAACTAGTGAAGAGAGGAGAGAAAAGAGGAACGCGTCGATCAAGCAGATTAAGATACCGCGACCTGGTTCTTCTGCAGCAAACAGAGAGAAGAAGAATTCTGACTGGGATAAGGAAAATATCGCGAGTTCAGCTACTTCACCTGTTCTGCCTATGTTCAAACTTACGTCTCCTTTAACGAATTGTGAGGTCTTGTTTCTTTTCAACAGAAATGGCGATATTGATTTTGATTCTTCCAATGAAGCCATTTTACATATAGGAAGAGACACGCCATCCTCGACGACCAAAGAAACGAAGCAAAGCAGTAGTAGGTTTAAGCATAGCATCAAAGCATCGATTGGTGAGTTCTTGATCGCGAAAAGTCCAGACCACCGTTGTTGCCTTCCATCTCGAGGCTTCGAATAACTATAACAACGGCAGGTCTTGCAATAAATGCAAGTATAGCTAATATATCACGTACTTGACAGATAAAACTGTGCAATTTTGCAAGTCATCTACGCTAGGGCAAGTTGCTTCTGGAAGGTCAACACCTGCGCGGGGATTCTCCTTTGATGTTAACAGGCCGACTGCGAACCCAGAAGTCAAGGCTTCAGCGAAGGACGGACAAGACGCCTGGGTCGTTGCGGATCAGGATGGGACAAGTCTTCCTGAAAGTGAGTCTTTCTTTTTTTCTTTTCATCCTTGGAAAAATTGTACTTCTTTGGATGCTTGATTCCCGGCTGTCATAGACAAGTTATAAAGCAGTTACATTTTGTTGGGCGAATTTACTGACTTTTTTATATCCTTCTCTACCATGATCCCTTTTCCAGTTTCACCTCTCCCCATTATCAAGAATGCCGCAGAGACCGAGCAAGTTGCTGCTGACTCAAGGAATGATAGGATGAGTATTTGGATGCGTAATGTCGATAGTAAGTCAAACGTAGTGCTTCTCATGACGAGAACTTCTCCAACGTCGTTTCCTTGATTACAGAAGTCGTTGAAGAGGCAAAACTGAATTTTGCCATGGCATCTCCTAAAGAACTTGCATTACCTCCTCTTCCTGCACCTCTTTCGCGAAACCCATCTCAGAACCGCTCGAGGCTACCCCGTCGAGTGCTTGCCGCAAGTCAGATATTCCAGTCCGATGAGAATGGTAACATCACCCCAATGATGGACCACGATCAAAGTATGATGTCTGGCCAAAACTCTTCCTTCCTTTCAGCGGGTAATATCTCGCGGAACAACAGTCTTCCAAGCCCCTCTCAAGCATTGGGCACCCCAGCTACTCCTCTAAAGATGAACTCGGTTTTGCCGACTATTGAAGGATCAGAGGCGAGCCCAAGTCAGTTCGTTATTCCTGAAATCCATACTCCTTCGAGACAACGTCGGGCGACCGTCAATTCTCGCTCTCCTGAGCCTGCTGCGCGGGCTGTTGTTGATCCAAAGACCGGTATTGCACCTGAAGGCGACAAGGACACTGAGCTTGGATCTCCATCTAAACGAAGAGAAAAATCGAAATCCCATGGACACCTGCTAGACAAGCATATTATTCCTATCTCCTTGCTGGAGATGCAAATAAATGCTCGTATGTTTATTCTTTTTTTTTTTGCTGTTATAAATTTAACTTTTCCCTCTTTGTAGCCGCTCCACCTCCACCACCTACTCCTCGTTTATCCGAAGTCCTCGATAGAAGCCTCTTCATTGCTCCTCCCTTGACATCGCGAGACAACCTTCTAAACTGCGAGAGCGTTGAGTACACACGGTCGCCCTCCCTCGACGATCTGACTTCTTCTCCGTACCACGTGGAACCTTACCCACAAAGAGTCCGTGCTAGCTACGATGCTCAGATTCCCGACACACCCAGCCGACACCGCATAGAAAATGTATACGACCGCTTCCTTATGGCGACCTCTGGCGTCAAGCGACTCGGAAAGGGATACCAATCTGATAACATTGGTCCTGTTGCGAATGGTTCAAGGCAATTATCGACTGGATTAGGCCCACAGAAAACCCGCTCCCACTTCTACTCGACAAGGAGGCCCATGCCCCCGCCGGTATCCAGTAACGACCCTGAGCGGAGGGCGGCTTCTGTCGACGAATTGGGCATGATTTCGCAAGCGACATCTCCAGTCAGCCCAATCAGTAATGGAAAAGATGAATCTGCAAATGTTACGACGCTCATGCGCAAGGCTATGAAGATGATCGTACCCAAGACGAATCATGCCTCGAAACGACTGTCTCGCATTGGTTGAAAATCTTTTCAACTAGTGCTTGTATTTCCAATTTCAGCTTATTTATTGCTCCTTTCTGCATTAGACAAAAAGTACTTTGTCTTTTATCCTCATTTCATCATCATATATGCACATAATCATTTTCATCATTCAAGACAATTTTTTCTTCCGCATCTTTTCTCCATCCACCTTTGAACCACACTCGCTCATGATTCTGTCACCTTTTTAAAACCACCCCCTATCAGCTTGCTCTCGACCTCTTTCTTCTGAATGTACATTGCTATCCTATTATCAGCCGCTATCGCTCATGCTTTCTTCTCGAATACTTCATTCTGATTTTGATACCATTCATTCCCACTCCGCCTTCTATACATTCTGCTATCCTTTTTTGTTCTCGATTTTCTTCTGTTCTTCTTTTCTTCAGCACTATTAGTTTTACATTGTGTACACGTATTCTTGTTCACGTCCTGGATGACTCTTACGAGTGATGAATGTGTCGACGTCTATCTACGAAATGTTTATTTCTGAATCCTGATTATCAGTGTTTTGTTTACAATTATCATGATGTTTCTGCCATTTTCTAGTACTTCCGGGTGACCTTTGAGTGCGAATGATTCAAGTTCATTTATGTCTTAATGGTAAGGGCCGTAAAGTTAAATACCGAAGTGCTTGAAGTGTGCAATGATGAAGGCGTCTACTTATTTCTTCGCGGGAGAAATACTCAGTGCCAAAAGGTAGAGTGATTATGTCAGCCGTTTGGCAGTCCCCATTTGATTTGCACTTGGACTTAATGATACTCGCAACAAGGGCACTGGTACCATGCAGCAAACTCGGTCTTCCTCTCCACCACCACTGAAACGCATGCGACGAACAGGCTCATCCCCACCTCCTTCTGGAGAAAATGGTGGCAGTGGAAGCGGGACGAACGGGCACGCTTCTGGGTCCGCGCAACACACAGGACCGCACAGATCGTCTAGTTTCAATGACTCTGAACAACTCCGCCCTTTGTCTCTTTCTATCCTAGGTGTTGAGCCCCTCGATGAATTCATCAAAGAAGTAGCAGACTTTGTGCATCATATGATTATGAATCGGCCTGACATACCCACTGGAAAAGTAGAGGTGGAGGCGAAGGTGGGGGTGTTGAAGGACAGAATGACTGGGCAGAGGCTACAATTACCAGTATTAGTGGAGACGAGTGAGTTTCTGTTCATCACTTTTACCTGTTTACTTTGTAAAAGCGGATCATTTTTTGTATTTCTTTCAAAGAAGATTCTTAAAGACAGCATACTAATCTGCCCACTTACATGTTTAAGTATTGACGCCAGGAGCTACTGAGACGCGCTTTGAGTCCAATATGTCAGTCGTACGTCCGCCCCAATATCTTATGGTTCATATTTCCATATCGATTGCGTACTGAAAGATCATATAGCATCAACATAAACACTTCAATGCTCTCCTCAACGGACTCAAAACTGCCTCGTCGCAACCTTCACATGTCGGGAGTCCGCTAGACTATAACCACCTATACCTTGTCGATTTATTTTACACCAACCCCGATTCGTCAGGAGGAAGAAGAGAGGATAAAATCAGAGTAACGAAAGACGAGAAGAGTGGAAATGTGCTTGAATGCATGCGCAAGATCCGATTGGGAGACCTGAATGTGTATAGTCCGAAGAGAGAAGCGGATTGGAGGATTAGTGTGAATCTCGAAGTACCCAGTGAGCTTGGCTTTATGCTCTCGCCTTTCCGAATATAGAATTGAATGCATTTATAGTGACGCAACCATCTGGCTCTCCCTCTCCGAGTTTAACGAGACGGAAAGACAGGATGAGCTATTCACATGAAGAGTTCAAGATTGACTTGACGCAAGTCACGTCTTTAACCTCACCCAACGCCCCTGTAAAGAATTCCAATGCTCTTCACACTACTGCTCATTAAACTAAAACGCATTCATTTAATTAGCCACAAATTTTACACGAACTGGAAGTCGAAATCGCTCGTCCTGACCTCCTCCTTGCCACCGCACTGAAGCGAAATGACCCCAACGTATCAGACTTTGAACGGAGCTCCTTTGATGAGCTCATACGCGCTTTTGTGAACAACGCACGCATTCTAGTGCGGAATGCAAACGATGGGTGGCAATGAGCTTTCCGAATCAAGTGGTTTATTTGTTGGTGCCCCAATCATTGACCTTCATCCCGTTTCATTTTGTTGCCACATATGCATCATCTCATAGTATATTTATTATGCTCTTTTCTCATATGGGTAATCGATTCTGAAAATAGTGTATTGGACTCAAACTTACTGTAGATGAAAGTGGGAGACATAAAGAGAAATGGAAACAAGATTGTATCCCAGAAGTCAAAAACAACCAAATAAGCAGGAGAAACCCGTAGGCATGGGCATAAGCTATCAAAACCGAAATGAAAAGGAGAGAAAAAATGAGAAAAAGGACACGGAATCTCTGGTCACAGACCGACAACTTCAATCATATCCCCATCTTCCACATCCTGCTCTCCAATAGGGGTGCCGTTGTCCATTTTGTCACCTTCGATGCACAGCCTTGGATCTTTGGCAGGAGCAGCAGCAGCGAGTGCCGCTGTTTCTGCAGCAAGCGTGACCTTGCTCTTCCTTCCACCCTTCTTTGGAGGTGGTACTTGTACAGGTGGAGCAGGCGGTTCGTCAGACCCAGCTCCGGGATATAGGTCAATCAATCCCGCTTTCTTCAAGAAGGCTTTAACGATGGCACCACATTTTGTGGTAGGTCGGACGGTCAACGTGATGTCTTTCTGGGTCAATGCTGAGCGCAAAATAAGCTTGAAGGTCTCGCCTTCAGCTTCAGCGTCGGATTCATGGAGTTGAGTCTGGAATTGTGTCCGGGAGGGGGGAGGAGAGGGGGAGAAAAAGGTATCCTTGTGACCTAAGGCAGCAGCTCCCAGGATGTCGGAGTTGCTATCGTCGGAGTCGGTTTCGATTTCGATTGCTTCAATTAAGGGTCCTTCTGGATGCTTTGTCCGGCTTGTGCCAACCGCAGGAGCTTGTGATGAGGCGTAGTGAAGAACCGCAGGGTTCTTGTGAATATATTCATACGTGCTTTTTTCGTATGCGACTGGAATGACATGTAACTAAAATTATGAACGAAGGAAGCAACTGAATAAAACGGTACCTATATCGGCAGAGTCACTCCATATTTTCAAAATTTGGGGAGTAACAGAAGGGAAGAAACGTTTGCCCAGATATGTGAGGATAAGGTTCTCGGGTTGGATCGAGGCATCTTCAGCAACGGCCTCAAATAAGTCACGGAAAGCGTCAGTCTGTAGAGGCAATTGAATTTTTTGATCGTAAATGCGGGATGAAAGATATGCACCCTATCAATTTTGTACTGGAACTCTTGATCAGGTTCGTTGGCTTGAGGACTGAGTGGGTGTGGTTTGAATTTGACAGTGAGTAGAATATTATCCTCATTGGCGGCTTCAGGAGCTGGTGTACTATGCGTATGTGAGAACACGGATTGTTCTCTCTTGAGTTCATTCGCGATAGCAGTAAGCTCTGGTTGAAAAATGATAGTGTCCGTCGACTCGTCTGCGTCAATGTCGAAAGTGGGAGATGGTGCTCGTACAGGTATTTGAAGCGCTTTGCTATAATACAGAACTTACGGTGAGCACCAGTAAATAAAGGCCTCAAAAATATCCCTTACCGGACAACAGCCTTCGCATTCATTATCTGATCTTGAGGTAGAGCGGGAGGTGGTGTAATGGATCGCGAACGACTGCGCTGCCTTCGTTTACGTTTACCATTAGCTTTCCCGCTTGGTGTAGACAAGTCTCCAAGAATTTCGATGTCGGAGTCTTCTGAAAGATCTTCACTGAGCAGGCTGAAGGACAAAATTTGAGCGGTAAGTGGCATGACCTGCATACATGTATAATACAAAAGGCATACCGAGTCATTTGTTTGTGTTTCTGCCATAAAGGAATGTGCATGGCCTCTTGTTTTTTCTTTGTGTTCTTCCTCTTGCTAGGGCTATGTCCAACATCATCACTGTCGCTTGAGACCTCTTTGCGGTATTTGTTGGCCTCTATGAAAGAAAGCAAACGGTCAGTTCTCAGAAAAAGTAAGATATATAGCGAAGTTAACATACCTTTATTTATCTGCTCTAGTCTTTGCCACTCCTCAAAAGTACGATTCTTGTTGCGGATGAACATGTCATCCGAGTCATCAATCTCGATCACGAGGTTACGCGTTGCGGGGTTTGATGATACTTCAGGAATTATAGAACTCGACCCAGAGGCTTCACCAGGAGTGGCGGATGTTTCTGGTGCATTTTGTAATTTTGGTTTGGGCTTGGGCTTGGGTCGCGGTCGCGGTCGCGTCGTGGTGGAATCACACATTTGTTGCAAGCGGCAATGGCGGCTCAAAAGAGGAAATTAATCGTGGGAAACTTGAGCATTTTCGCGCTAGTCATTTAATTTGCACGTGATTCACGTGATGTCAATCACGAGTCATTACTACAGCTTTAATAATATGGGTTATCGGCACGACTACATATAAAAACCCTCCAATGGATTCCACTCCCCCCGTTATCTTCAAGCGCAGCAAAGCAAAACCCACCCCAAGGGCAAGACAACCCTCCCCAGAAAATGTCGGGACTACCACGGAAAACGCGTCTGAAACGGCTGAGGACTCTCCAATTACCCTAGCTTCAAAGCTGAAGAGTAAGGCTAAGAAAACCAAACTCAAATCGCGGTTGAGTTTCGGCGGAGACGACGATGAGGTTTGAGTTTCATTCATCCCGAAGTCCTGCTACTAATGATCCTTAGGGAGGAGAAGGAGAGGTCTTCAGGGTTAAGAAGACGAGCTTAAGTAAGAGGATGGCTCAAGGAACACATCCTGCGTAAGTTTCTCCGTGAAGGACAAATTAGGAAAACATTACAACATTTTGCACAGAATTATACCCTCAACTTTGGATCAAGCCACCATTTCCGTGAATGAGGGTCCTAAATACGACGCTGCTTACTTACAGGAGTTGAAAGCAAGCACACCATCTGCCAGGCCACCACGGCCAGTCGATGTTGATTCTTACGATGCTGATATGTCTATAGACATTGGAGATGCGTCAATACAGACGATAGACATGGATATCGGTCAGTAATCAAGCCTAATGGTACTGACAGAAAAGACAACATTATCTTTACAGAAGAGACTTCGACATACATACCCGCCGAGTCTTCAATCAAAGTTGCTAAAGAGAAAAGAGAAAGACTCCGTTCAGCTAAGGCAAGCGGCGAAGAAGAGTTTATCTCCCTTTCTGTCTCGAAACGCGAAGATTTTTCACAAGGACCTCATCCAGAGAGTCGCCTTGTGAGAGAAGAGGATGAGTTGGGTGAAGGTGATGACGGTGAGTCAAGACCTTGTTTTTGGAACAAGCACACTTATGGCACATAGAGTTTGCTGAGTACACCAGCGCACAGGAGCGAATAGCTCTTGGTAAGAAATCGAGGAAATTGGAAGCAAGTCAACGTAGGACAGCAATGAAAGAACTAATAGATGATGCGTACGTAAATCACCATTGTGGTTATATTCTCTTGAAACTAATGTATATTATAGCGAAGACGAAGACGAAGAGACAGCAGAATGGGAACAGGAACAGCTACGCCGAGGAGGTCATCGAACGCCTGATCCATCGTCATCGAAAGTGAAGCAAGTTTATAAAGCTGCTCCAAGTATGTGGCATTTGGCTCTATCTTTTTGACACTAAACATTCCACTAATACAGTACCTCCTGCTGCGCCAATACCTTCGTTGGGCCCAGCAATCTCGAAACTATCTGAGCGATTGGCACAGTTAACAATGTCGCATGCCAAAAATTCGGCGACTTTAAGTTCTTTAGCCCTGGAGCGTCAAGAAGTTGAATCCAGAGAAGTTGAGATGAGAGAATTAGTAGAAAAGGCGGAAGAAAAACGAGCTTGGTTCAGCAGTTTCAAAGACTGGACAGAGAGTGTGGCCGGGTTTCTTGATGAAAAGGTCGGATATTGCCGCATTCAATAATTCCTATCTGACCAGGAAATTCTGCAGTATCCTTTACTTGAAAAACAAGAAGAGGAATATTTATCTTTACTCAAGGAACGTTTTGACATGATTGTCAAACGGCGCAAAGAGGATAATGAAGATGATCTTGCAACATTCATCGGACCTTTACCGGACGCGCCCTCGACTCAGTTGGAAGAAACAGATGATCATGGTCGTGTCATACCCGCGACAAGCCCGCTCGTTCAAAGGCGCGAGAGGCGCATGGCAAGGACGGCTCGTCGGCAACTACGTTCAGCTCGTCGGCCTAATGACGAAGAGGAAGGATACTCAACTGACTCTTCTATGGCACCACATGATGCATCTGCATATGCTGAGGCCCATCAGTCGCTAACATCAGGGACCAAAGATATTTTAGCGGACGTTAAAGCTGCAGAATTCAAAGATCCGGGGAAAGGTCGATGGGGTATTTGGAGAGAGAAATATTCAGACAGTTACGTTGGTGCGTGGGGCGGCCTTGGCGTAGTAAGCGTATGGGAATTCTGGGTTCGTTTGGAATGTGTGGGCTGGGATTGCATCGAGGTCGGTTCCAATACTACATGAAAATTTAAGAACTGCAACAAACTTCAGTTAATCCCTCCCTTTTTATTGCAGGATGCACGCAGTTTGCATGGCTTCAAATGGTATAAAGGTTTATATGAATACAGCAGACCTGGTGAAGGCAATGTTGTAGAAGAACGCGAACTTGGTCCCGACGGGGACTTGGTTTCATCAATGATTTCCACGGCCATTATACCTTATGTCTGTAAAGTCGTTGACAATGGCGGCTTGGATGTTTACTCCTCGAAACATATGCGGAGAATCATTGACCTCTCTGAGGAAATCGAAGCTAGTCTTGATTCAGGTAGCGTGAAGTTCCAGGTACGCAACCGCGTGGTTCGATACCTTTAATGATGTTTAATATGTGCTTGTTTCCCCAGAACATACTTAAGTCTGTGGTAACTGCATTTGACAGGGCTGTATCTGAACTGGAGGAGAGCATTACCAAATATATCACTTCTCATCACCGTTTACCTGGATTCAACCCCGACTCTATTCCTTCTAGAAGACGATTGTTGAACCGATATACTAAACTTCTGAAGAATATGGTACGCTGGAGGAAATACGCAAAAGAACGATTCGGAATAGGAGCACTTATAACTCGCCATGTGGAGAACTGCATTGTGGCTGTTGCCAGGACTGGATGGGACGTTGGTGGGGAAGAAATCACTCTCAAGGCACGTACGATCGCACACTCTACGAACATGATTCCATCTTACTTCTTTCGTTTACTTATCAAGGTGGTTAAACTTCTCCCATCGGAGCTTGTTCCTAACCAACTAAGCCGACTATCATAATTCACGGGCGAGTTTTTGGCCAGCGTTTAGTGCGCCTAATTGCAATGCTGTTTCCTATGCAATATGTAACAGACCGTTTCGTGACACAATTCGCCGAACGGCTCGGGCCATCGTCTCAATGTGAGATACGAACGTCTCATTTCAATTTGTCATCCATCTACTGTCTGCATCTCGAGTGCAAATTATTTAGCCTGTAGCGCTGGTGCCTAGAGCACTAATTCCACGCTGCTGACTAGAAACTGCACTCGAAGAACGACTTTGCGAAGCTTCTATTGACCATCACAGGCCGTCTTTTATTGACTCTTTATTCTCGCCGTGAGTGGCTCGTTCCGCTGTCCGACATCTAGGGCATCAGCACTTCAGTACTCTAATGCTCGCTTTGCCCTATATTCATTTTTGCTATTGAGTACAATTTTTTTCGCTGATTAGCCCACTGTCCTGGTCTCTGTTCAAACAACTGACTAGCCTTGCAATGTTTTGTAAAGTTGGCTAGGCATTTCGCGCCCCTCATGGTTGTTCAAAAATATCATATCGCTTAATGATTCGAAATTCTGCAACCTGTTGAGGCCAGCCTCTTGCAGCCTCTCGCCTGTGACTGTACAGATTTTACGGGTGTGTACTTTTAATATGTCGACCGCGGTCGTACAATAGAGGCAAGCGCGCCGGATCACAGTTTACATTGCAAATCTTGGCGTGGAGTTTTCCCGATTAGGTGATTTTCGTCAACAAACATCGCTGTCTGTATGGCTCCGAAAACCAAGAATGGAGTTCAAATATGTTCAAACTTCAATTACTCCAGGACCCACTCTGAAAGCTCCTCTTGGATGCGTATGTACGTAGGACCTACTCCCTATCTGCAGCGTGGACCATATTTACGGTGATCTCTGACCTGGCGATAGGTACGCTTCAGGAGTACCCCCATAGTCGCTTAGATTTCGACCACCTGCTCCCTGGATTAAAAATAACCCATCGCTCTATCACATTTTACCCACTTTTTCATTCTCCCCTCGTAAGGCCCTTTACACGGCAATCTAGGTCGCCCGTCCCCGGCTTATCCTCTTCACAATAAAAGCGACCAACCTTTCGATTTCTCTTCCATCCCTCTTCATCTTTCTTCATCTCCACCACTCCCCGCATCCATCGATCCTCCCTGAAAAATGTCGCGGACCGCTTCTTTTGACAGCCACACAAGAGACTCAACGCTGCCGTCTGATTCTCGAATGAAGCAGACCCCTGGTCATAAAGAGTATGTTGACTCGGCGAGCTCAAGAATCAAGGATTCTCCAACGCACAAGGAATACATCGAAGATTCCGCCGATGTCGTCGAGGTCATGTACCCTAACAAATGGGCGCGGTATCGGTAAGTGTCGTCACTTTGACTTTTAAAGTATTTCTCAATCGGCATTTAGTGAATACGTCCGTGAACCGTTCGCCGAGTTTCTTGGGGTCATGATCTTGATTATCTTTGGCAATGGTGTCAATTGCCAAGTGGTGTTATCAGGGGACCCTGCTGTTAGTGCAGGCGAACAGGGAGTACGTACAGCTGCAGCCGGATAGTACTTGATTCTGACGCTTTTTAACAGAATTACCTTTCAATCAACGTTGGATGGGCTGTTGGAACCGCTATGGGTGTCTGGGTTTCAGGAGGTATTTCAGGAGGACATATCAATCCCGCTGTAATATTATATTTCTCGGAGCTTAGTGCACGTTTTAATGCAGAATCTCAACAGGTTACTCTCGCATTGGCTACATTTAGAGGATTTCCTTGGAAGAAGGTTCCAGTGAGTAGTTGTGTGTATTGTTAGTTGCATAAAACCTATCGAACCCCTATAGATTTTTCTCGTCTCACAACTGTTCGGTGGCATCTGTGGAGCTGCTATTGTATACGCCAATTACTTCCACGCGCTCAATATCTTCGAAGGATATAATGTTCGCACCCTCAAGACCGCTGGACTCTTCTCGACATACGCCGTTAGTATTTTTCATGAGGTCTAAATTCTGAATGTTGAGTCTGAAGAATTTTATTTATCAGGCTAGTTACATGACCAACGTATCGGCCTTCTTTTCGGAATTCCTGGGCGCCACCGTCCTCATCCTTGTTGTTCTCGCGATGAATGACAAAAAGAACTGCCCTCCTCCCGCTGGTTTAGGTCCACTCGTTCTTTTCCTCCTTATTCTTGGTATCGGCACATCGCTTGGTACAGAAACAGGTACATGGCATTTTCTTATATGACATACCACGGTAGTGTATCTGATCAATATGTGAATTTGTATCTTTTAGCCTATGCTATCAACCCTGCTCGCGATCTCGGTCCCAGGCTGCTGACCGCAATGGTGGGCTACGGAAAGGAAGTATTCACATACAGAAAGTAGGTTCTTTTTACCCCTTTCCCCTTAACTTCAATGCCTCAACTTTATGCACTCTTAGTCAATACTGGCTCTGGTGCCCAATCCTGGCGCCTATCTGCGGGGCTATGTTTGGAACATTTGTATATGACGCAATGCTCTACACTGGTGAAGACAGTATCCTCAACAAACCGTTAGTAATCTACACATGCGTTCATTTCGCGCTTTTACTAAACCGTCTAATTTTTCTATAGAAATGTCCAATACCTCCGCCGCAAAAGTGGAGTATAAATCGTGGTGGAATGGACCACTGCGATGCTCCCAGAATGTCATCATGTTAACGAACATTCACGATTACTACGATCGCCTCTCTTCTCGGTCTCATGTTCAACACTGTATCTTTATTTTTATTATCTTTTCGTTTTCATCGCTCAACGGTAATCGAGTTTGTACTAATTTCCTATTACTTTATTGATATAAAGAAATAATTTTGTACTTTTATTCCCCGCAATGCCAGATATCTCTCTATCGCGGTGTTGCTGTTATTGTGAGTTGGTGTATGTCTCAGAAAACAATTGTGTGATCAATATTGTATGAGTCGATGAGGCAACTTTTTATGGTGCACCAGGATTAGACACCGCTACTTTTGTGCAGCGGCCAATTTGGTACGCAAAAAAAATAATTCTTATTCATCAATCTCATTTCTGTCAGAAACGCAGATCTGGGTCATTAAATATCTTACCACTAGCTTGCAATTAGTGGAACTTTAGAAGCAGATATCTGGAATGGAATTAATTAGCGAAATAAGATCCTCAAGTTTCAATATAGCACCTACAAATATTTTGGGATGTCACAGAAAGCCACAGCGTGGAATAAAATTCTGCTGCAGCACATGCACAAGCATTAAAATTTGCAAAAAAAATCACATATTTCTTTATCGTTTGAAGCCCACCTGCGAGTGCCATCCTTCAGTTGAAAGTTCAAAGAAATACACCTCTCATCGCCGTGTACCGGAACGCATTACACAAGCCTTTGATTAGATTTACCCCACCTTCCATATATAGACACAATTATATAAGCTAGCCAATTTGAATTTGTCACGATTTTATAACTCACTCAGTTTTCATAGTATCAAAATTCTGTTTAGAGAATCGATTCATCTTGATGAAATGATGCTTTTCACTAAAGGATTAAAAAATCCGGATAATTTTGGCCTCTCAATTTACGTTACACAAAAGTAGCGGTGTTTAGTCCTGGTGCACCATAGCTTTTTGATGAAAGGAGAGACGCGGCTTGCACGAGATGAATGTGATGATGACGTAACTCGAACGTGCCTCTTCAATCGCGTTTCTGCATGTTCGCGGTTTATACTGGTATCAAACAATTTCAAGGACCAAGAAGATCCCTATATCAGCGACGCAATTTTGTTCAAATTACTTTTAAACGACCCTGCATATTGTCAGCCATGAAATATATGAACAGCGATGTACGGTTCTTCGTCCTGCAGTACAAGTAACCATGACTGAAATGACATTTTTTCGCTATCCCTCATCTCTCGATCGACCCTCGTTTCCGACCTTAAAACTTGAAGGAACTCGCAGAGCTGATGAAAAGCGGAAAGGAACCGAAGAAAGACTTTTTGGTGGTCGATGTTCGAGACGACGACTTTGTCGGTGGAAATATCAAAGGAGCAGTGAACTTACCATCGAGAGAATTCCTAATGAATGTTGACGGTCTTGTCAAAGATGCGAAGCAAGTTCCTTTGATCATTTTCCACTGTTCGTTATCCCAAGTCCGGTATGTTATTCCATTTCTGTCATTGTGGGGTGTCACTGCTTGCTGATGCCACGAAGTGGTCCGAAAGCTGCTAGGGTATATTTAACCTCTGAGTCACGCCATGCATTGCGGTTTAATGAAGTCCTGTAGATTTATGCGGAGACTAGGCAAAATATCTTGGAAGGGAATGCTATTCAGCAAGAAGTTGTGATACTACGTGACGGTTTCTCGCAGTTCCAAGTGAAATACAAGGTAACGTAACGAGGTGCCTCTGCATATATTCTTACGCGCTGAAGGAAGAAAAAAAATGGACTCAGGACGATCCAGCACTGATTGAAAATTGGGATAAAGATGTTTGGGCCTCCGACTGGAGTTGAACTTGCATTAGACTTTGAAAGGTTGGTTGATTGGGGAATTATCGATTATATGAATACAATATTAGTATTTGTTAATTCGAATATCAAGTCTATGTGCTTGTAGAGCTTTTGCCTAGTTGACTAGATGTGTCGCCTTCCGCTAAGTTTTGCTTGAGGGTCCGCTTGGGCATGTTTTCGATGACCTGCGTAATCTTCCTACGTTCGTCGGCATATTGTTTCTGACATATATGCCTTTATAGAAGGTGTCGTCACTGGCTGATACTGACCACAACCAAAAGTTGACTCACCATGAACCCAACGAAATAAGAACGAATGTCCCTATCGCCCAATGCCCCGCCATCATGGGGCCTGCAGAGAAACTACGATTTAAGAACATTCGGCGAACGAGTTCAAAGATGTCGGGCGCACCTGCGGTCAACCCTCGTATAAATCCCATCCCTGTTCCACTCGCAATTCCGGCTAACAAGGCATTTCGAGCGCACGGTAGGTCAGAGACATGCTTCGCGCTCTGAAAATAGGAATGACGCGTTCGGAAAGTCAGCAAACAGTTTAACCAGCTAAGGAAAATTGATTCACCTCTATTGAATCATGGATAATGTTCCCGGTCGGCGGTGGTACCTTTGAGGGTAACACTGGCTGCTGAGGAGTATTACTGTTGTTGGAAGACATAGAGAGTTGACAAAGGCGAATCATTGGGCGTTTTACACGTGATGATTGACTGATTCACTCACGGCCCGGTGATCCTGTCTAAGAAAGTCCATTTTTGTTACTGATGAACCTCGAAGACTCCAACTAGCTAGTAGCACAACTCGTTTTGGTTAGACAGGCGTCTAATTTCAACAAAGTTGCTTTAGCAAGTAATTATCAGCCGCCCATAATCAAAAGTGAGGACGTTGAAATTAACTTTGGGAAGGGTTAACACGTGACCATATTTGCTATTTTAAACTAGCATTGATTGAGCAACTTAGCACCTCATTCTTTTCAATTTTCACACCGCTGAGGAAGAACACGTCGGGAACCCAGTAAAGACGAGCCTATTATCCCAGTAAAGCTCCTAAAGGCTTGGGTCAATGCTAGCCTTCGGAATTCATCATAGCCAACCATGGGGCACTCCTAATTGGTTCCCCGAGTCCAAGTTGTAATCGTCTGCAGCCTGCGCAAGTCTTTGCATTCTCACTGCCAGGTGAATGTTCCAACGGAACTAGTCAAGTGATGCCTTGGACACGAGGAACATTATTCAACAGACAGGCCATGAGAATCGTTGTAAGAATCGCCACCCAACGAAACGCAACCGAATGGGACGCGACTATGATTGTTCTGCATATCGGCCTCCGAAGGACGTTGCGAGGACGCGTTGACCTCTTATGATTATGTCAAGCATAGCTACCTTGGGCTCCTTGAAGATTCATCCGGGTCTTATGATGCTGTAATTTCCAATTGAAGGGAGCGACTTGCTCTGAATATAGGTTTCAAATCTATTGACAGCGTTGACTGAAAAACACAAGGAAACCTAACAATGACATCTGATGCATCTTCTTCAGTGTACTACACTAGAATCACTTACATGATTGGTACGTGTGAAAGATTCTTTTCTCTGATATCCCCCTTTCATTATTTTTTGACATAGTATATGCGACGGGGGACATATAAATGTGAAAGCCTACGTATCATTTAGAACGAAGGCGACCCCTTGTAGTTATGCGTTCTCGGATCCTTCTTTGTCTCGCTCTGAGCCTAGCCTACGTCGCTGCTGTTCCAGCCACAGGCCCTGCTGTCACCCTCGATAGTGGCACCTTTGTCGGAACGACTTCAGGCTCCACTCAGAAGTTCTTGGGTATCCCTTTTGCACAACCACCGTGAGCATATTTTTCGTGACTCTGTAAGCTTATCCGCTCAAAAGATATATTCATTGATTTTCCAGAGTTGGAGATCTTCGTTTCAGGTTGCCTCAGACTGTTCGGCCTTATAACGGCACTTTCGACGCGACAAACTTCGGACCATCTTGTGCCCAACAAGCGGTCGATCTTCCTATTGTTCAAGGACTAGCTGCAGACGCTGTGGACTATATTGTCAATTCTATTTACGGTCAAATATTTCCGGACTCCGAGGATTGTAAATGATTTTTTATTTATTTAAGCGAGCTCGCTCCATTTACTATTTATGTTATAAGGCTTAAGCATCAATGTCGTCAAACCCGCCACCGCTACATCAACTTCCAAATTACCAGTGCTAGTAGTAAGTGACTTAGTCTGCTTCCTACCCCATACATAATTGACCTATCTATAGTGGATATTTGGAGGTGGGTTCGAACTCGGTAATCCCAACATGTAAGAGCATCATCGGAGTCAAGCACTCAGAATCATTGCTCATATTTTTGTCGAAGCTACGATGGCAGTGCCATTGTTTCACGTTCCATCGCCTTGGGAAGCCCAGTTGTCTACGTGAGCATGAACTACAGGTATTCAGAGCCCAGTAAAACTTCATTGGGATTGATATCAAACTAACAATTTCTATTCAGGTTGACCGGGATGGGTTTCTTGGCCTCGAAGGAAGTCAAGGCAGCTGGAGTTGGCAACCTCGGTTTGCAAGACCGTAAGACTTATTCAGCAAGAATTTTACGTTGTAATACTTAATACATTTGATCCAGAGAGAGAGGCCTTACGATGGGTACAAAAATACATCACAGCATTTGGAGGAGATCCCACAAAAGTTACCATGTATGCACTTCTTCCTTATTCTCCTGCTGCATTTTCTTATACATATAACTAGCTGGGGTGAATCTGCTGGTGCTATTTCCGTTTCTTTGCAGATGCTCGCCAATGGCGGTAATACCGAGGGCCTTTTCCGAGCAGCATTTATGGAATCCGGAGCCCCCGTTCCAGTTGGCGACATCACTCATGGACAAAAATATTACGATTCGATCGTAGCAAACACTGGATGTTCCAGCGCTACTGACACTCTTGCATGCCTGCGCACAGTTCCGTATGCCTCGCTCAAAGCTGCGATCAATAAAACACCCGGAATTTTCTCGTTCCAGGTAATTGGCCACCACCTGTTTACAAAATTTATCGCCCCTAACTAGAACTTCTGACAGTCTCTTAACCTTGCATGGCTTCCTCGAACGGATGGGGTTTTCCTCACCGATAACCCTCAGACTCTTGTACAGCAAAATAAAGTGGCAAATATTCCATATATTACGGGTATGTCTTGAATGCCCGATCCATTTGGTCAATGAATGTTTAACGGATCACAGGCAATTGCGACGACGAGGGGACACTCTTCTCTTTATCAACTCTGAACTTGACGTAAGCATAACTTTCTAACAGAATTATTCTGATTTTCAACGACTTCGCCAACAGCACTGATGCACAGGTCGAGAACTGGGTCAGGACGAACTTCTTCCCGGGAGTTACGGATGCACAATTAAATCAATTCAAAACGCTGTATCCCTCTGATATCACTCAAGGATCGCCTTTCGATACCGGAATCCTAAATGCAATCTCCCCTCAGTTCAAACGTATTGCCGCCTTCCAGGGTGATGGTGTTTTCCAAGCACCACGCAGATGGCTCCTCCAGAATACAGTCCCCACGAACCCCAACGTCTGGTCATACAGTGAGTCACCAGTCAAACACGTCGTCTAAATCATTGACACCTTCTCCCAGTTAGCAAACGATTGAAAGCACTGCCAGTCCTAGGATCAGTAAGTATACTTCTTTTTTGAGTGAGTTGGTTAGTGATATTGAATGCGAATGTATACTACCAATAGGTCCATGGATCTGATATCCTCAACGTCTATGGAGGCGGAGAGATGCAGGATTACCTCATCCGATTCGCCGTTACTCTGAACCCAAATTCGCCCAGTTTGTTCAGCTTCCAGTGGCCCAAGTTTGACTTGAAATCACGCCAACTTCTGGTCTTCCAAGACGGATTGATCCCTCTCGCCTTGACCACCGACACGTACAGGCAGGATGCTATGAATCTCTTGACAACTGTCAGTTTGGCGAACCCTGTTTAAACGGAATTTTCATTCTGTCCGAAGTCTCAGGAATAATGATAGTATTCGCATAGATTATAGGGTGCATATGGTAGTTGCCTTGGGTAGCTTTGATGTCTACGCTAAATAAAGAGAAAAAGGAAAAGAAAAATTCAGTCATATATCAATCAAGTGGTTCGTCATCTAACCGCGAACGATTGTCGACGTATGATGGAGGTAAAGGACTTGTTCCATCGTTAGCAAAGAAGTCATCCACAGTCAAAGGACGTAAATCAAAGCCCTAACCAAACATCAGTTTAAAAAAATAACCGACGAGAAACTGTTTGGACATACCTCTAGTTGTCCTTTCACCAATGCCTCATGGTTGTCGGATGTGCTGCGCATGAACTCGCGAACAGGCACCATGGCGGCATTTCGACATAATTCTCGTAAATCGGAACCTGATAACCCTTCCGCCTGTGCTGCTAAAGTCTGGATATCAAAATCAGAAGCAACTTTAGTGTCTTTGAGCATCTAAGATATTTATCAGTAATTGATATTAGTCAATGTAGACGGAAAAATGAACAATACCAAAGTTAGGATCCTGGTTCTTTGTTCCAGGTTTGGCAGATCGACAGCAAATCGTTTGGGCATTCGGCGTAAAATGGCGGAATCTATATCATTTGGGCGATTTGTCGCTCCAAGAACCAAAATTCTGTCTGTACCCGACAGTAATCCATCCCACAGCCTGTGCAAAAATAAAAAATAAGATTCGACGTATACAACGGTGAACGACGGAACAAACGTCATGAACTCTGCTTTCATCATTCCGGTTACTTCGTGGTCACCTTTTGTGCGTTCTCTGAGGAAAGAGTCGATTTCGTCAATGAAGATAATGGACGGCTGTGTTTTGCGTGCGAGGCCGAAAAGACCAGCTACGAGCTTGTTTGACTCCCCGTACCACTTGTTGGTGAGGACAGACGCGGCTATGTTGATGAAGGTCGCTCCAGACTCTTTAGCTAATGCTTTTGCCAGCATGGTCTTTCCGCACCCCGGAGGGCCGAACAGAAGAACGCCTTTGGGCGCACCGAGTAGAGAAGATGATGAGGTGAAGAGGTTCGGATACAGTAGTGGATAAATCACGGATTCTCTGAGTGACGACACGATGGAATCCAAGCCACCAATATCTACAAATGATCACGGTCAACCTCCAGAGCATTAAGCGACCGTTTCACGACACGCACCAGCAAAGGTTACCGAAATATCATCTGGATGAATAACTTCGTTCGCAACCTTCCCTAGTATCCCGGAAACCGATGAGAAGGAGAATAAAGGACCTCGGTGTTCTACGTACGTTCGTATTCGTCAAGCTTGAGTTCGTGGTGACCGAGGCGTTTCAATGCCTCCAATTGTTTCGCCTTGACAGTGGCGTCCTTCTTGTCCCCAGATACAGAATCTAAAACCCACTTTATGTGTTATCTCGTCAGGGAATGTCGTCGACTTCAACGGAAGAAAGCCGAAATCTCACTCGTAGGGTATAATACAAAGCTGCCTTGCAGAGCACGCTTAATGAGTCTTCTATGAAACTCGGAAGAAATTGCCCACCTGGGATGCAAGGAAAAGTGCGACTACAAACCACTGTTAGCTTTGCTATACCTCCAGCACCGAAATGTCAGGACATACCTTCTAAAGCTGCTCGTTTCGCCCCTGAAGAAACCATATTAAGGTATATGCCTGGTTAAGATTGTGGTAAGAATAACACGCGGTCAACTGGATTTGCGTTCGTATCAGAAAAGAGAAGAGGCAAAAAAGTAGATTGCCGGCGTCGGGACGCTTATGTCGCGGTGCAAGCAGCTCTGGCCCTATGGGTAGCTGAATTTTTGTGCCCATAGCATGACGTAAGCGTCGGCGTGGCAGTTTCCGAGACGAACTTGTCCTCGTTTTCGACCTCCGAGGCTCCTCCAAAGTCGACACGCTGAGCAGCGCTACTAGCACATCTCAAGTTTGAATGATACGTTTTTCACATACACATGTAGGTGTATATCTGTCATATGTCGACGGGTCTTTTTACTCTTTTAAGCTCGGATGGAGACGTCCTGGTCTTGCCGGGGATTGAATCGGCCAATTCGGTTTGGTGGTTGTAAACAGGCATTTACCACCAACGCTATACTAATATCACAGCTATTCTGCTTTTATAAATCTGTCATCAAGTGTGAAATACCCCTAATTTCACGGATTGAAGAAAGATCCGTATCGATATAATGACTTGCTAATGTTTGATGTGAGAACTCATAAAAGAATTTATTTCAGGTTCGAAGTAACGGATCCTTTCGAGCTCTACGACAAAGAAGATTCAATGATGCTATCTGCACGCAAGAGCCGGTACACGCATTGACTAGTAGGATTAAATATATATGCTGTGGGAGTACAGAAGCATCCAACGTCTTCTTCTACGAAATCCCGCACATTTGGAATCCAAGATTCAAGACAGGCTTTCATCTTTTGGGGAAAGCACATCAAAGGTATAATCTTCCGATAGAAGTGAATCTATCTTGCAATATCTGTTTAACCATATATATTTGAAAGAGAGAGAGAGATAATCAACTTCTTTTTTTGAAAGACATGACATTGATGATGTAGTATGCAAACACGAAAGACTACCAATTGTACGTCTACGTTTACAGATATACAAAGTCGGTATTCAAGTAGAAGGAGAAAAAATGAACTGGACTTGACAGAGACTATGATTGATAAGTCACAAAAAATACGAAAGTGGATTGAGAAGGGGTAGCAGCTTTAAAACGAAGTTGCAGAGACGATTTACCTAAAAGAAAAATGATCGATACATTCTTGAGAATATTAAGAGTAGGAAGACTCGGATATTTGACTAACCTATGAGCTAGCACGCATATCTGTTGTCTCCAGAAGGTAATCGATTGGGAATACGATTTGCACGAGAATAAGAGTGATTCCCGGCGGTAGGTGCTCTTATTTTCGACTTGTATTTGATATCAGCCTCCACTGGACGGTAGATCGCAGTATCTATTCTGCTGGAGACATATTTGAAAGGTGTCATAAAAATTTTGCGCCAGGATTGTGGTGGGAACTCTCTATGGAGCGCGGTGAATGCGACCTGGGAATCAGCGACGACTTGTCGCTTGCAGTGGAAAGAACCCCAAATAACAGAGTGAACTTCGGGGTGGGCCGAGTCGATTGACAGAGCCATGATACAATGGCAAATATGCTTGATAAGAAGAATAGATGCGCTCAACACTGGAGAATAACAAAACCCGGGAGGGCAATTTTAGAAAAAAGTCTCACGTTGGATAGAGCACTTACTCAACAGGATCACGATGGATTTGATAACGAAGCTGGCGGTCAGGATTTGTTGGCTATTCTCGCTAGTATCACTGCCGGCCGTAGTAAGAAATGGTGTCTGCAGGCTACAGACATCAATAGCAAGGGTTAATGATGCCGATTGAATGACAGCATTAGCACTCTGGACAGCCGAAGGAGACAACATTTGTACTATATCTAGATTATGAGAAGATTTGTCTAGTAAGGAAATAGTTCGATAGATCTGGCGTTAGACTACTCACCGAGGAGTACTTCGATTTCAAACATCGCACAGGAAGAATATGTTTACCTTGACGGTAAGAAAGTCTCAGAAAGCGCTCGAGTTTATATACCCTGCGGACCCTAGGAGAGCTCTAGCTGTTTGTTCCAATCCCTCTATTAGGACAATTAGTTTCTGGATCTGGTCGTCTCTTGTGGTGAAGCACAAGCTCGCGTCCAGGCCCGTGTTCTAAGCGCTCCGCAGGCGATGTGGACACATGATGGACCCACATACAGTAGTTGTCAGAAGTAGATTTAACTTTTGGGTCTGAAGAAGGTAGTAAATTAACGAGGGTTTAAGGAGAGTAAAGATTATCTGCATTCGGATAAATGACTTCCCTTTAGTCTAGGATCTCAGTATGTGTTGGAGACATGCACCTGGCGGCGGAATCCTGATACGCTAAGAGTCGTGGGAATAAACCCGGCGCTTTATTTTAATTCCATTTGGTATGTTCGGTGGGTATAGTGCAATAGATTGGCTGCTTTGATAGCATTCAAGTTCGCTGAGTTAAAATCCCGACTGGGGGATTTTCAAGGCAATCTATAGGCACTATCACAATGGAATCGATAATCGTGCTGAGCTATCGGATAAGGATTTCATGTGACAAAAAGATTCTGCTTCTCTATCATGAACACGTTCCCTGCACAATAGGTAAGTTCTTCTCACACCTTTTAAGTGCTTACAGTTAATATAGCTCGAGTACTGCTCTCGGAGGACTATTGCGGCAAAGGAACACCGCTCACACACTGAAGAGATCCAGCATTTTCTCACAAAGAGTAGGCACGATGCTCAGGCTCTGTAAGCGCTGCGTGCGTCGAGTATACGTGCTGCTATGATTAAGGATGCTTAATAAGTCTGACTTTATATATTTTCTCCGGGATCTGATTTCTCGATGCATCCTACGAACAAGGTGAGTAAATTAACAAGTATTACCGGTCTCATCCCAACACTCCGTTCTATAAAAACTAGAGTATATTTAACAAGATGTCGAAGAAAATATATGGCAGGGGTGAATCAGAGCTTCAAGTTGATTAGCATAGTATTTGAGATGGATGGGAGTGAGCCTTTCCCCGGGTTCTTGGTTCATCTTAGTCCTAGTGCGTCGTAAAATTTAGACACATGCTAGAAATAGAACATATACTAGGTTTTCTCAAGCGTAACTGGTCGGTAGCTCCTGGCCGACGTCGTATGATCTTCCGAGCCAAGTCTGTGTAGATTAATGGTAGCTCGTAGGCCCGTAGGATAAATGTAATGATCTCCTCAGTACTCAATTGGATTTCTACTCATACGGTGACAACTTGGGCTTTTAAGTTTCAGGCTCAGGAATAATGGGGGGTTGGCATGGTATACTCGTTCTCAAAATGTTACTTGCTGTAAACTTTATGATATACTTGATAAGCGCCACTCCTTAAGCAGCTCCTATTCTTTGGGTTTTTGAAAAAAAAAATTTTTTTAGTCAAAGCCCAAACGAGTATGCGAACAATTCAGTGAGCAAAGCATCGCGAACAGTTACAACTAAAATCATGCTCGTAACCTCATCAAACCAAGGGATCGAAATTTTGGTCACCTAAATCTCACTTAAGACAGGAGATGATAGTATCTTCGTCCCGGAAGGTGGTACGAACTGCAAAGCATTACTGTCTTAAGTTCTGGGGTAACATCCGGAGTTGAAAAAGCGCCGAGCTGACTCTTCTTTACTCGGCGACGATCATGACGTAGAGATCCGTGGGACCATTTAGAATCGTCAGTGAAGAGAAAAATATATGATCAAGACACATTATCATTGTAGTAGGAACAGCGATGGCCACAATGTACCATAAATATCACAAAAAGGAACGTTGTACAGGACGAGAATACAGAATATCGTAATGAACGTGATGCAAGTCATGCTTGATAAGATGATGGAAAAACAGAATGGCATATCATCCTGATAAGGCTAAATCAGCATGCTTTTGGGCACACCGTGCACGCGAAGATACGTTAATGTTAAGAATCACATCAGGCAATAACGGTTAATGTTGCGTTAGCGCGCCTGCTGCCTGCAGTCGGTGCTGTAATTTTCGATTTCATGACGTGGACTTTCGCAGGAAGACAGATGTCTGCCAATGGAATAGGAGTCCTGTTGTCTGGGCGAATCAAAGGGACCCTGCTGATCGAGGATGATGTAGACGTCGTCCGACGCAGGGGCAACCACTTGCCGAAGACCTTTGTAAGACTTCTATCCGTGGATGTGACTGGTAGAGTAGCTGAGGGAATGTTGTACATTCTAGGGGGCTCCTCAAACAAGGGAGGTGCCTCAGAAGGCGAAGTTCGTGGCTTGCAAGTGCAATAAAGATGGAGGGCAACGAAAATCATTATGAAAATAACTAACAAACGTCAACGGATTAGTAGAATGCCGCAATGTGGAGGATGCGCACAGCGTACCGATGCCGATGGCTATAGACCTAGCGACCCAGCTACTGACTCCTACATGGGCCGTCTGGGAATCCTCCCCTCTTCCCAAAATTGGATGCGAAAGTACATCCATCGACTCGAAAGAAAGAAGGAAAAGTATCGTTGCAAGGAAGGATGGTATGTTGTCCTGTAGCATAGCTCGGAATATATAAAGGCGATAAAGATAGCTATCCTTCTCCAGTAGTGTATGGAAGAGATCACAGCTAGGAGTGGAACAAAAATGACTCCCACAATGGTGCTACTGGATGAGGTAGCTGAATGAGGCTTTGGTGTTGTACAAACAGTAATCCACGTATTTATATGCCTTCTCTGTATGGAATTAGATCTAGGACAGCCTTCAACAGTCTACTTTTTATTGGATTAAGCGCTGGACTTGAAGTTGAAGGCTGTGCCACCCACACTTTCATCGTCGGCCGGTAACGGATAGTGATCTGAGATCTGAAGCTTTCAAGTTTAGAAGGACGGCTATTATGCTTAGCTCCGCAGGTCTTGGTTTGAACTCAGCGACATACTTGTAATGAAATAACTTGTGTAGTAGTACTTGCGGTATCGCTGTCTTTAAATCATAGCATATAATAGAAATATCATCAATAAGCACCTTTTTGTCGTCAATCGTAAGAAGAGATAAGTCCCAGGGCGAACAAGATATCAAGTGTATACATTCACGTTTGAAGAACTTAACTGCCAGGATCAAATAAAATATTGTTTCTATTTTTAGCTCATTTCCAACTTGAAGTAAGGTCACGTGATGTCACTCTTCCCTTTCAATCGCGTGGCGAGTGTAGTAACAATTCAAAATCCAGATGACCTTCACTCACTTCGCTCCACCAGGAATTGCAGTCTTACTATTTCCAACTGTAATTCTACCCTTTGGCTTGTATATAATCTTGTCGCTTTGTCGCTTGAGTCTACGTTCGGCAAACCGCAGTCATCGCACAGCATTATTCTACGAACTTGGTTATGAGTCTGGGGAAGAGAATAAAAAACACGTAGTAGGCTTTTTTCATCCATATTGGTAAGAGCTCTACGGACCTTTGATATAATGTGAGCTAACGCTACCTGAAACCTGATACAGTAATGCCGGCGGGGGTGGAGAACGTGTCCTATGGACCGCTATAGCTGCCATGCAGAGGACAGAACCAGACGTCATCAGTGTCGTGTACAGCGGAGATATGGATGCTACGAAAGATGAAATTATTGCAAAAGTTAAAGTGAGAATTTGATGTACCTGCTTGGGTATGTAACCACTGAGGCTCTGCTCTGTATGATACAAGGCTCGATTTGACATTACTTTGGATGCAAGATTACTCCATTTTGTATTTCTACATTCACGCCATCTCGTGGAAGATTCGACATGGCGCCGATTTACCTTACTAGGTCAAAGTCTAGGATCTATGTATCTTGCCTGGGAGGCCATGTCAAAACTGGTGCCTGACCTATATATCGGTGAGTTTCTTGTATGGACACCTCAGAAATAAACATGAACTTTGGTTATAGATACCATGGGTTACGCATTTACTTTTCATGTTGTGTCACTTTTGGGGCGCGTACCAATTGGAGCTTATGTGCATTATCCAACTATCAGTACAGACATGTTGGCAAGAGTAAAATCCCGCACCGAGTGGCACACAAACCGGAATGACGTTTCGTCATCAGCACTTCTTAGCTCTTTCAAGCTTCTGTATGTGTTATGAGTTTTGCATTTGGTGACCGACGATTTGACACATCCATCTCCAGGTATTATCGTCTTTTTATGTATTATTATAGTCTATCCTTGCGGACGGCGAACTTTTTGACGGTGAATTCTTCCTGGACAAAGAATCATATTGACTCAATTTTGCGGCACTCCGACACACTATTGGATACACTGCACTGGCTACCTCCAATGAACTTGGTAAGACTCTTCACGTCACAAAATGCACCAGATACAGCAAGGATTGTGTATCCACCTTGTGACACTCGTGAAATGGCCCAATTTCCATTAACACCTCGGCAACGAGTGATTTTGAGCGTAGCCCAATTCAGGTTAGAAATATGCCCATGACACTTTCACTCCTATTGATTCAATATCATAGGCCGGAGAAAGACCACCGTGCTCAATTGCACGCTTTTCATAAACTCTTGAATATGCATCCGGAATATGCACGGAACGACGATAATAGTGTCAAGTTAGTTCTTGTTGGCGGGAGTCGTAACGAAGGAGATGCGAATCGTATCGTCGAGCTTCGGGAATTGGCGAAAACTTTGGACATAGAGGTTCATCCTTTTCGCTTTAGCATTCTTTTCCTAAACAGTACACTCATTTCACACTTGTCTCACAGCCCCATGTTCTGTTCGTTGTCAACGCATCGTATCCTGATGTTCTTGATTGGCTATCCAAAGCAAGCATCGGCCTTAGCACAATGATCGATGAACATTTTGGAATTAATGTAGTCGAGTTTATGGTCAGGAACGCTGATAAATCATCGAATTTTGGGGTCTGAACTGTCCCCGCTTATAGGCAGCTGGCGTAATCCCCGTCGCACATGCGTCTGGAGGTCCTCTGAAAGACATTATTGTCCCTTTCAACGGTGAACGCACAGGTAAGATCAATCTTCTCCCGAAGATATCAGCTTATGTCATTTTATTTGATCTACAGGGTACCACGCACAGTCCACTGATGAGTTTGCAAATGCGATGGAAACAGTTCTGTCACTATCGCCGGAAGAGGAGCAAGCTATGCGATGGAGGGCGCGCGCTTGGGCGGTTCAACGTTTTTCAGAAGAAGAATTCGAAAGGGGATGGACACAAAGCGGCTGGCGCAATTGGTTGACCCAGTAATTCCATTTAGCAGAAAGATTCCTTGTAACTCTGGAAATATCTACAGAAACAAAAAAAGTCGGTTCTAGTTGCCACCGAAATCCATCGCGTTCGGGATCCTTACTTCATTGCTATAATCTACTCACGAGGGAGTTTCTTACCCTACTTTGTCCAAGTGTCGCAATCGCGATCGACCTACCTCGAGCACTGTCAACGGAGCTGCAAGCGCAAGTTCTTAGCACCTTTCACCATTAGCGTTCATGTGCCCACTTCGATCCTTGGGTTCCTTACTTTTGGGGCACCGAAATACTAGGTAATTACGGTACGTACTTGCGTGATTTGAACATTTAAACAGATACTTGTGAGCACTAAAACATCAGGGGCCATAACTGAGGTACGTAACTGGTGCATAGTAATAACTCGCGCGCGAGTGGACCTTAAGTAGGTTATTTCCGTATTAAGAGGCGCAATGGTTTGCCATGTGGGATGAGGCAATGAATTTGACACCCACAGCTTGATTCATATGGGGATCCAGAAAACTGTACACGTACAAATGTGTTACGTAGTGTTGATCACGAAGTATGAGGAAATGGGTTGCTGTTTCATAGTACATGATGCAGCTTCGGTTTTTCTTGTAGCGAGAAGATTTGCGGACTGCTTTGATCCTTGAAATAGGTTGTGAGGAAGTTTACAAGGAATCAATGACTCTCCAAGAATCAAGGTAAGTAAGTATACAGAAAGCACACGCCACCGCAGCAACATGACTGGTACCTTCTGCGAGATCAGAATACTGCGAGACTCTATCGCCTTAAAGGTTAAAGTTGCCAGTATTGGTCAAGTTGGAACGACAAGTTGACAAGTGAACATTGTAGAACCACGGAATCATACAGCCCATGGACATCTTGTATACATAACTTCAATTGTGACTGCATAGAATGTTATTAATTAATTCAATATTGTGATCAAGTAACGGATCCGTTTGTCTCGCGCCGCCAATACGGTTTCTATAGCATTGTTAATTGAACGAAAACGAACAATACCAACACACCAATCTGACTTGTATATGTGTACATATATGTCGTTGCAAAATACCAGCTTCTGGGGAGAAGGAAGGAAGACTAATTATATCATTACATATGGGTCGAGGGTAAATGCGCATGCATTATGATTTACTGGCCTCAGAAACATAGATGAGTATTGACAGATGGATCCACGGCAATGTCAAACGGATGAAGAAAACGTTCGTTGAATGTTCGATGTGCAAGAGAAAACAGTATGGTATTTTGGGTGCGAGAAAAAAAATCTGCTCATCTCCACATAGAAAGCTCAAAGTCTTTGAATAACGGGAGCTTCTGCACTGCCGAATCATCCTGCTTTGTAAAGAGAAAGGGTCCAAGAAAGAAAGAACAGAAATAGAATATTCAAAGCACAAGAGAAGAAACGAACTTATTAGATTTGATCTTGGTATGAACAAGGCAGTAACAGACAAATCGCGATTACATTTATGCGCGCAACGCATGTCTATCGGTGTCTATCAGTCATCCTTCCATCGTCTTGCTTTTCAAGACCAGCAGCGAATGTCTAATTCAATCGCATGAGAACTTCCTCGCCCTTTCCTTGAATATCTGCAAGACTCTTATATCCGGCCAACCCGAGTGTGTTATCAAGATCGGCAAGGGTGTGTCGCAGGACCTGTTCGACACCTGCTTGTCCACCAACGATAGAGCCGTACAACCATGGGCGGCCGACTAGATTAGGATAAATAAACGTCACAATGTCATGTTATGGTAAGGGAACAGAGGGACATACGCAAAACGGCCTGAGCTCCGAGTGCCAAAGCCTTGATAATATCACTGCCTGTTCTAATTCCAGAGTCGAATAGGATGGTAAGCTTTCCAGATTTCTGAGCTTCCTTGATTTTTGGGGATTTCATGATTGTTTCAAGGGCCAGTAAAGAGGGGATGGCTCCATCAACCTGTCTACCACCTAGAAATACTTAAAATAAACTAGAGGTGCGAAATAATCGACACAAACCGTGGTTAGAAACGATAATTCCGTCTACACCGTATTCCAATGCCAGTTCTGCATCCTGTTACAGTGACAAATTGAACAGCCAAAAAGCATAAAATTAACTTGAAGCACTGACATGTACGCTTTGAATTCCTTTGAGAACCAGAGGCCCTTCCCAGTTTTCTCTCACAAATGTGACATCTTTCCATTCTCGATAAACACCCGAGTTCGTCTCCTTCAGCCATTCCGCTCCAAGGAAGACATTATCGCGTGTTTCGGCATCCCCTGCCACAAACGCCTGGTCGATCTTAGCAGGATCGTAGGGGAATGGGGGGTGGTCTTTTGTCACTGGTTGCCTACCGTGTTTTGCCATGAAGACGGGGTCGGATTTACCGATTTGGATACCTACTCCGTGCACGAAAGGGATGAAAGCAGTTTCGAGATCGTGCGGACGCCATCCAAGACCCATGGTGTCAAGAGTGATAACAAGGGCTTTATAGTTATTCTCTTTGGCGCGTTTGAGAAGAGAGAGCGTCACATCGTTGTTGATCGGCCTGTTACGAAAAAATCAGACATCTAGCGATGTGCTGAGCAAGAGATCACGAACCAATAAAGCTGATACCAGCGGTATCCATCACCGTTGGCTTCTGCAACCTCTTCAATCGTACGACTCGCAGCCGTGCTCAAGATGAAGGGCACCCCGAGTTCCTTCCCTGCGCGTGCAGGATTTAATTCGGCATCGGGGTGAAAAATTGCTTGTACACCTATGGGCGCTATGAAAACTGGTGCCGAATGTGTAACGCCAAAGATCGTGGTCTAACGCAGAGGTCTTCATCACATAACCTGTAAGAAAAATATATTCACAAACCTCTAGATTTCTGGTCGTCGCATCGACTAGCATACGAGGAATAATTCCCCATTTGTTGAAAGCATCCGCGTTAGCACGATATGTAGCATTGGTGCCTGCGCTTCCACCAGCGTACATGAAGGAGCCTAACGGGCTCAACACGTTTAACTCTTCATGTAGTAATTGTAATCCTTCTACCTACCACCATAATCTTTCAGAGTTTCCTTCGCCTTGGCCTCGATCTCTTCGAAAACTACTGTTCCCAGCGGCTGAGGACCTCGTCGGCTTCTATAAAGCGCCTGCATATAGGAGCTCCATGGAGTAGGATCAGCGACAGGATTGGCCATAATTTCTTCAAAATATTGTCAATGGAAATCGTTAGGATGAGAGTACCAAGGCCATGCATAGATCATACATCTTTATAAGCGTTTCTCTCAGGGAGCCGTCTAGCATACGCCATTGTAGTTTGCCGTGGTTATGACCATGGTCATGAGTGGTTGGTGATAAAAGATTAAACCGGAGATATGGTCCGGGACGTTCCTGAATGAGCCAGCAACTATAATTGGTCTCAAGCGGGGCCTTTTACGTGGGCGAACGTGTCGTATACGTTTCTGTTCTTTTCCTTCAGTAACACTTTCTTCAGTCCTTGGAAGGTGCTGTAGTCCTTCAGAAGGGCCGCAGAAATGCTTTCGGCTCTGCCGATATCCCTGCTTGCGTTACTCTTTGCGTATCCGGCACTGGCAGATTATGATTTCGAAGAAGCGGAACCGACG
>Ga0247779_1000276_pt1 | contig 36843 bp, 25 predicted proteins | sample UWRJL221509R5_FD_179925 | JGI IMG/M metagenome (GOLD analysis project Ga0247779, IMG submission 179925) | Plant litter microbial communities from Arlington Agricultural Research Station in Wisconsin, United States - UWRJ-L221-509R-5 | ecosystem: Environmental > Terrestrial > Plant litter >...
AAATACCTGTGCTTGTATAAAAGCAATCCCTAATTCCAAACCCGAAAAAGCAATAATAAAAGCTAAAGGTATTAATCCTAAAAAAAAGAATATTATACCACTTGTCATAATATTGTATGTAAATCCAGCTAATATATTTAATAGCATATGACCTGATAAAATGTTAGCTGCTAATCTTAAACCTAAAGAAATATTTCTAGCTAAATAAGAAATAAATTCAATAAGTACTAATAATGGTAATAAAGCTAAAGGACAACCTGCGGGTACTAATAAAGAAAAGAATTCTAAACCATGTTTTTGAAATCCTAATATAGTTGCACCTAAAATTATACTAAAACTTAAAGAAAAGGTTAATACAAAATGACTTGTTGAAGCGAAACTATAAGGAACCAATCCTATTAAATTATTTATTAAAATAAAAATAAATAAAGTATAAATAAAAGGGAAATATATTTGACCTCCTTTAGAGTTTATTTGGTTTGTAACTATTGAATGTATAGTAGCATATAAAGATTCCTGACTTATAGATCAATTATTACTAACTAATTTATTATAGTTTGTACTTAGAATATTTAACATAAAAATAAAAAAAGCTCCAACTGTTAAATAAAATCCTATATTAGTAATAGATATATGTAAATTACCTAAAGCATCTAAACTTAATAAATCTCTTATCTCAAATTGTTCTAATGGACTAAGAATATCCTTATATAAATTAACTACTTTAACATTAGATTCTATACTTAAAGTACTCATGTACTTTAAGCCTCTTACTGTATACTCTTTAAAAACCAACTCTATATTAATAGTTAGAGACGAGCTAAGAAAAATACTAGACTTATATAAAAAGTCCTTTTTACTATAGGGTGTTTAAAGTTTTTAATTTAAAATATAACTATATAAACTCTAAAGACTTAATTATTAAAAAGGACTTTTTTATATTAATACCTGATAACTCTTACTTATAATTATCTATCAAGAAGTTTTGATATAAAACTACGAGATAAAAATAAACGTACAAATCTTGGTAATATATACTTTGATAATATGTATATTGTTAAAACGATAATTACAAAAGTGAAGGTAATTTCGTTTACAAAGTAAAAAGGTACTAATTGAGGCATTTTTTGTTTATTTTTTTATTTCTAAATAGTATTTTGTATTCACGCTAACTACATAACGAGTATGAGTTTAATGGGGGTAAGAAAATGAACCTTCTTACCTACCACTTTCACTCGGATTTAAGAGTATAAAGAAATAAAAAATTAACAAGTCTACATAAAAAAAATTAATCGGTTTAAGTAAATGAACCTTAAATGCAAACTTATTAAGTTTCATAAATATTATGAATAATAAAAAAAAAAAAGGTTTTTTTTCACATAACTTATAAAGTCTCCTTAATTTTAATATTTAGCGTGTAAGGGATTCGAACCCCTAATCTTAGCATCCGTAGTACTACACTTAACCATTTAAGCTAACAGGCTCAAAATTCTTTCCGCGGTAGGAACAAAATTTTTTATTTTTAATCTAATTTAGCTAGTAAATTAATTAAATTATAAAAAAAATTCTGGTTTAATATTATATATAATATATTAAGCTTGTAACTGAATAATGTAAACCATCTAAAATAAAAGAAGGATATATTCCAAATATTACTGTAATAAAAACTAAAATAAACAATAAAAAAAATTCTCTTTTTGTAACATCTATTATATTTTCTACAAAAAAGTTACTAAATGAACCACCAAATGATATTCTATTAAACATATAAATAGTATATGCAGCTGAAAGTATAATAGAAGAACTAGCCATAACACCTAAAAGAGGTAGTCTTTCAAAAACTCCGTATAAAGACATAAATTCTCCTACAAAATTTAAAGTTAAAGGTACACCGCAATTACCTAAAGATAATATAAAAAATAAAATAGAAAATAAAGGCATTGTTTGAGCTATACCTTTATAAAAATAAATTAATCTAGTCCCAGATCTATCATATAGTACACCTCCTGCACATATAAAGAGACCACTAGATACGAATCCGTGACCCAATCCTAGAAGTATCCCTCCTTCTATTCCTTGTATAGTATTACTGAAAACTCCTATTAAATAAACAGCTGCATGTGATACTGAACTATATGCTATTAGTTCTTTTATATCAGTTGTTCTTAAAGTACTAAAACTAGCATAAATTATAGTTATTACACCTATCATATATACAATATAAGTATAATTTAAAGTGGATTTAGGTAATATAGGTAAAATCAATCTAAAAATACCATATAAACTCAATTTTAATACAATACCTGCAAGAACTATACTTCCACCCAAAGGAGATTCAACATGAGCTTTTAATAATCAACTATTTAGAAAAATAGTTGGAGTTTTTACCGCAAATGCTATAAATATACCACAAAATAAGAATATTTGAGTATTGTAATCAAAATTATTTTTAAATAATGCATCAAAATCAGTAGTTCCCATTATAGATGACATAGTTAATATAGATAACAATAAGAATAATGATCCTCATAAAGTGTATAAAAATATATAATAGCTAGCTCTTACTTTATTACTAGACCCGAATAGACCTATCAATAAAAATAAGGGAGGTAGTATACTTTCAAAAAAAATATAGAATAATAATATATCCAAAACTAAAAAGACAGCTAATAATAAAGTTTCTAATAATAAGATTATTATTAAATAAGATTTTATATTTTCAGTTATTGAATTTCAATTAGATAAAATAGCTATAGGCATAATTAATGTAGTTAATAGTACAAAATATATTGATAACCCGTCTATACCTAAATAAATATCAAAAAAACTCATTTCATAATGTTCTTGTACAAATTGAAATTGATTGTCACTAAAATCAAACAATACATATATCACTAAAGATATAATTAAATTTAGAATAGAAGTAAAAATAGCTATTTGTTTATAATATAAATTATTTAACGATGCCCCATACAAAGAAACAATATCAAAACCCTCTTTTTGTTGAGTTCCAAGAACGGGTTTAATCTTGTTATGATATTCATAAGAACTTGTTCCTCATATTAAAAATATACCTATGATAGGTATGAACAATAAAGATGATAGTAACATAAGTTATTTGTTTTATATTTACTTAAATAAAGCTTCTTAAATGATCATCTTATACATAACTGTATGATTGTAAAAATATGCGAGAATTTACTCAGAATAATCCTATCATGTTAATCAACGATAAGTTCCCCAAATTAATTCTCGTAAATAAAATAAGTTTTCTAGAATAAATTTATTATAATAAAAATCAGCTATAAGTTACCTAGAATAAATTTATATTGGCGGGGAATATGTTGTAACTATATAGTACACAAGGTACTAGTATAATTAAAGCAAAAATTATAGGTAATAGGACTGTTCAACAAAAAGCCATTAATTGATCAAAACGTATTCTAGGGAAAGAAGCTCTAGCTCAAATAAAGGTAAAGATCATGATTGAACTTTTTAATCCTAAATTTAAACCGTATAATAGTCCGTCTAATGTGGGGTTGTTAAATATACTTTCTATATATGATCTTCAAAAAAAGACTCAATCTATAAATAATATATTTGAAAATATAAAATCAATAAGGTTAAATAAATCTGAACAATCTATTAATAAATAACCCCCTAAAAACAAAATACTTGTTAATATACACATTAAAACAATACTACCGTACTCGGCTAAAAAGAAAAATACAAATACAACTGCAGCATGTTCTGTCATAAATCCACTAACAAGTTCTGATTCAGCTTCTGCCAAATCAAAAGGAGCTCTATTAGTTTCAGCTATAGATCCTATAAAAAATATGATAAATATAGGCAATAGAGGCAAAATAAATCATACAACTCTTTGAGATTCTGTATTAACAGTAAGATTTAAATTACCTGTTAACATAATTACAATCAAAATAGCTGAACTTAAAATTAGTTCATAGCTAATTAATTGAGCTGTACTTCTTAAAGAACCTAAAAAGGCATATTTACTATTAGCACTTCAACCTGCTAATAATATACCATATGTAGCTAAAGAAGAAACAGCTAACATATATAATATACCTAAATTAAAATCGTTAACAGCTAAACCAGGACCATAAGGTATAACGGCATAACCTAATAAAGAAAAAATTAATGTAATAACTGGTCCTAAAAAAAATAAGATAATATTAGCCTGTGTAGGTGCCACATATTCTTTCAATAATAATTTTAAAGCGTCAGCAAATGCTTGTAATAGTCCATAATATCCGACAACATTAGGACCTAATCTTCTTTGCATGCTTGCCATTGTTTTTCTTTCAGCTACTGTTACATAAGCTACAGCTAATAAAGCAGGAACAAGTACTAAAGCTACTTCGATTATAGAAATTAAAGTAGGAATATACAACATAAAAAAAAAGGGATAGTAAGGTGATTTATTTTATGAGTCTAGAATAATATATATATATATATTTTTAGAAATAAATTGAATCAAAATTGGAACGTATCTCATTCCAGACTCGAACTAGAATCTTCCTTAATATTAACCTTTGGCATAGGTCAGGGAATGGAGAGTTTTTCCTTTAAACTAATGAGAATCAACTAATATAAAAAATATATTAGATAAGTTTATTATAGAAATCTATAGATTCTCTCGGTATAAAAAAAGATATATAATATATATATATATATATTAAAGATATTTTTTTCTCCCATTCTAGATTCGAACTAGAATCTTAATATTAGAAGTATTAAGCTTTACCATTAAGCTAATAGGAATTGTTATTTAAAACCAGTTAAAAATTTTTTAGTTTAACCTCAATATACAGTAATATATATATACATAGAGGCTAACAGTTGAGGTAATCCTCAAATTATCATTAAGACATAGCCTTAATAATTCCTTAGTTATGATTGTAAAGGAAGACTTACAAATGCATGAGGTTTAGGTGGACTAGTTAAAGCTCACTCTAAACTAGGATAATTTCTACCTAAATTAGCTTGTAAAGTATCTATGAAAAATTGTGGAGTTCGTCAAGGATATCTATTAGCAGCTTCACCTTCAACTAATTGTACATAAACTATATATAAAAATAATCAAGCAGCTACAACACTAATTATAGATCCAAAACTGCTTATTAAATTTCAACCTGCAAAAGCGTCAGGATAATCACTTATTCTACGTGGCATACCTTGTAAACCTAAGAAATGTTGAGGGAAGAATGTCAGATTAACCCCTATAAATAGTACTCAGAATTGTACTTTTGATAACATCATGTTGTAATTTAAACCTAATATTTTAGGTACTCAGAAGTATCATCCACTAAACATTGCAAATACTGCACCCATACTCAAAACGTAGTGAAAATGCTTTATCTCTTAATAAATTATTATATTTGATATATTTATGCTAATTTTTTTATTTAAAAAATTGATAATCATGAACCTATACTAGAAAGGGAACTAATATCCAAAATACTATCAGAAAATGTAGATTTTAGTTGTTGCATTATAACATCTCTATAATAATGATGGTTAGCTCAATATTCCGCAGAGGTTTGTTTCTGACCTAATTCAGAAAGATATTCTTGAAAAGCTGCTAATCTGGAACTACCACTTGAGTGAGGTTGTTCCCTATCTAATTTTACTATAACTGAAGTTACGCTATTTATTTCTAGTTTTATAGCAGAAGCTTTATTGGCATGAAATAAACTAGCTGTATTACTATTCGTAGAAAGAGATAATAATCCCACGATAGTTCCAGGGTTAGCTTGCATAACAGTATCTTTATAATTTTTACTCATTATAAAGATAACTTTACATAATAAATTTAAAATATCATAATTATATCAAATAGTAATAAAAATTAAGAGTAATGCGATAAATAGCCAAAATTTGTTAAATTTTTTTTTTGATATTTATTAACATTAAATGTGGACTGTATCTTTACCAGTAATAGGTATATTATTTATCTTTATACGTTAGATATGTATTAACAAAAGGGACCTTGTATCACAAAGGATTTTGGTATTTAATTCAATCTTTTACAAAATCCGAATATATTTTATGCTCTACACTACCTTGAGGTGATAATTTATATTTACGAATTTCTATAAAAGGTTTAATTTTACTTACCCTATAAAATTTCATATCGCAATACAATCTATTTTTCATAAAATAATCATAGATAAATAACATACTATTAACATTTTGAAATTTATATGAAATAGATGAAAATTTTTTTAAGTTACCTTTAATCGAGGATTTTTTACGTATAGATATAGCCGGTTTACAATTTAATATTGTAGAGTCAAAATTTAATAAAGATGTATATTCATTGTATTGGAATTCTAAGTTACACTCAATTCTATTACCAGCGTAATTAAAAACTATACTACCATCTGTATCAATTAAACCTGCAAAATAAGGATCGTATAATCCTATATTATAATTGGCTTGTATATATTCTATATTATATAAATTACAAGCTTCTTTAAAAGCAGGAACCTTAAGTCTAATCAAACCGTTAACGTTTTTAATAATATATTCCATATCTTCTTTAGTAGATACTATATACATAGAATAAGGTTTATTTTTATCCGTTCTAATTCTACCTATATGTAAAAAATCTAGTATACGTCTTAATATTCTGATATCTCGATTATGTAATTTAATTCTAATTTGTTTAAGTACTCTTTTATTAATAGTAGATGATAAAGGGCTACTTTTTTCCTTTACTACTCTAATATCAAAATTTCCGTCACCATCTATAACACCCGCAAATCAATTTCAAAATTTAGAATCTTCATTCTCTGGTAACTGACGTGCAGTCTCTGAGAATCCTTTACAGTTTTCTGCTGATTGTATATTAGACAATTCTTTGTTTGAATTGTACTTAGTATCATTATTTTGACTATTTAAAAGAATAATGTTATTATTCTTACTAGCATCTAATTTATAAAGATAAAACGTATTAATAAATAGTAAACAATACATTAATATAGTTTCCAGCATATAGTCAGTTACAAAATAATTAAAAATTGGAAAGATTGCTCTTAATTCCAAAATTAAAGAATAATTACTCTGGCCCAATTGAGCAACTACGTAATAAGTATCATGGAATGCAATATCAAGAGATGCATTAGCTAAAACAACACCACTTAATCCTCCAATTGTGAACATAAATACAAAACCTAAAGCAAATAGCATAGAAGGAGTTAATTTAATAGATCCTCCATAACATGTAGCTAATCAGGAGAATATTTTAATTCCAGTAGGAACTGCAATAATTAATGTAGCTGCAGTGAAATACGCTCTTGTATCTACGTCTAAACCTACTGTGTACATGTGATGCAAAACAGTTAGCAAATGTTTTATATTTACCCATACAAATTTGTATGCTTCTTTCACAAGAAGTCTCGGACTATATCTTCATCTTTAAGCCGCTCCTGTCTTATTAGTAGTACTATTATTTAAATTGATTTGTTTTTGCATAACTTTTACCTTTGATAACCCTTCATCAGTTAAGTGAATTTTTTTAGATATTAAGTTGTGAATATTTAATCATTTTTGAAATGAAAGATCTTTTTTAGTTTTTAATGGGAATAAATTAAAATATGCTATTACATTATTCAATACCTTAAACCCAGTAGCTGTAAAACGATATACATTATCAGTACTAGATCTTAACGATACTTTACCGAACCCAAATATTTCACATACTTTATTTAATATATCAATATCTTTTTGGTCTAACATATAACGCATTTTTACAACATGGCCTAATGTATATCTAGAATTTTTTGTAATAGATACATTAAAACATCCTTCAGCATCGGTAAACCCTGATAATCAGGCATCCTGTAACGTAATTGAAACAGGAGTATCGTTTAATTGTATAGTTTGATGACCATACCGGTTATTTAAAGCATTAACTCATAAAGATAATTGTTTAATTCTATGCTCTTGTACTAAATTACCATTGAACATAAAAGCTAATAGTAAAATATGTGAAGGATTATCTACTATTAATCTGTAGAAATCATTATTTTTACCACTCTTTCCTTGAGGAAAATGTTTCACAACTCCAATATTTAATTTATATTGTATTTCATAAAGTATCTTACTTTCCTTTTGAGTAAGAACAAATCGGGTTCTTTTACCTTCACCGTAGGTTTGAATAGCCCCATCTCCTTCTGTAAACCCAATAAATCAGGTTAATCAATCATCAGAAAGAGCGGGCTTAGATTTAAATAATAGATAATAATAATCATAGAATGCGTAAAATCGAAAAGATGTTTCGCGTGTAGTCTCTGAGACACTCTGTTTGTCTTCATTTAATGAATACAGGGACAGATTGTCTGCTGATCGAGTATAGCTAATTAAATTTTTACCGTTCAAGGTACTAATTAGCACTAAACTGTTCCAGCATATAGCGAAATTAATTTTAGTCCTTATATCACTATAAGGTGAAGCCATCATTACTCAACTTCAAACTATGAATCCTAATACTCCAATAGACATCATAGCGTAAACCATACCTATGTATCCGAACACTGATTTATTAGAATTTGCTGATATTGTTGTACTTATTATACCAAAACCTGGTATAATTAAAATGTAACATTTTTTTGATTAAAAGAATAGCTGTGTCTTATTACACAGTCTTTTCTTATTAATACTCAAAGACTTTTATATATCTTTGTTAGGACTTTATCTTAAGTTGTAGTATTTTCTTCGTCCACTACGAAGTGTTCGTAGACCCCAGGTCCTAAAGACCTCGGGTCTGGACCGAAGTGTGACGATTTATTAATGATTTAATTATTAGTATTTTTGCTAGACCTTTTTCTGTTAAGTGTTCCTTGTTTTGTATTAATCTATAGACCTTTCTTCATCTTAAATAGCTTATATGCTTTCTAGATTGTAAGTGATATTTATCAAAATATTGTATAACATTTTTAGCAGAACCGAAATTAGTAGAACCATAATAATAGGTGTCTTGAGATTTTCTATATCCAATGTTTCCACCTAAATATTGTTTTATCATAATTAATAATAAATCCGTTTTTTGATCAATTTGAAAATTTAACCTAATTTCTGGTTTATCTCTCGTAATACGTTTGATAATTTTTATTTGAAAACTAGCATCCGCATCAGAAAAACCTGCTAATCAATGATTATCAAAATTATTGCTTGAATCCATAGTAAAATTAAGATTTAGTGCTTCGCCTTGATACCTACTATGACTTAATATATTATTAAGTAGTTGGTTAAATCTAAGTTCTGTTCTTAACTTACCATTTATCAAGTTAATTACAAGTAAGATACCTTCTTTATTAGATATTATTAAAAGGTAAGCGTTCTTATCCTTGAGTTTTTTGACATTTCCATATCCTATTTTACCTTTTAAATAATAAGCTAGAAATGCATCTGAAGAACTAAAAACTATAACTAATTGTTGAGCTTTACTAAAATGACCGTCCCCGTCTATTAATCCCGCTAAATAATAACCTAATTCTTCATTATTAAAGGGCTTCAAGTGCTTAGGGACATGATTTGATATACGTTTCACGTTTTCGTCGCTACATAACGATAAATTTACTACAACTCCGTCGCGTAGAGTCTCTGAGGTTCCATTATTTGTATATATAATGTTACCTGCTGATTTCCTTCTTTGTTCTAACTTTTTTACTATGTCATTTAAGATGGAGTATTTAGAACTATATAATGAAGCAGTCCCAGCATACAGCAACGTTAAGAGGCCTACATTTGTAACCTCTGGATGTCCGAAGAATCCATTTCTCCAAATTTAACTTCACATTCGTATATAACGATGTCCTCTTATTAAATCCAGGTACCAGTAATTCTGGGCTTGTGTATATACATATAATATAACTATATATATATAGGAGAAACCGACTGTACATTAAGCAGCATTTCAGCCACCCACCAGTGAACCAGTCTGTAGCGGTCACTTAACTAACCGACGGTCTTTAAATGAGAAAATTCATTGACCGTTAACACTAGTATTGCTAATATATAAACTATATTCCTTATATTAACTATAAATTAAGATATTTATAGTTAATATGAACAACAATATACACCTGACAGTATATACATTGTTCTTAAGAGTTGCCTATAGTCATGATAATATTAACTAAATCTAAGGTATATTATTATTAAATATTTGCTCTTTTAGACCTTATATACTTTTACATCTGTCTTAAGAGCTCCATAACTTGCACATTAAACCTTGACTTGTTTTCCCCAATATCTTAATCAAATTTATTTATTAATCTTGATCTTTCTATCATTTCTGCGCGTGTAGAATCTAAATGGCGTTTATTTAATAAATCTGTATGCATTTGTCTCCATAAATAGTAAGAAACAGCTTTTTTAGAACATAATGTATGATTATCAAAATAAGGGAATATATTTTTACAATTTTTTACTCCACCTATTCTATACTCATATACATTATCTACGCTGTGTTTAGATACAATACCTCCATTGAATAGGACGCACAAATGTTCTAATACTACAAGATTTTCTTGCCCTTTTTGGGCTATATTGAAGTTAAAACTAAATCCTTTATCTTTTCCTATAGAGCAAGCAAAACAACCTTCACCATCTGTAAATCCAGATAATCAACTATCATTTAAACTAGGTAAAATATCTCTATCTTTAAATTGCACAGTATTTAATCTTATCCTACCTTTAGATACTCAGATATTAAACCCTTTAATAAAGTTTTCTAATCTTATTTTTCTACTAGGTAAAATAAGATTACCATTGAATAAATGAATAATTAACTCTATTTCCTTTTTATTTTGTGTGACATATCTACTAGTATTAGCTGATTGTGGTATTACTTTACCAAACCCTAATGTTTCCTTTATGAACTCTAAAACTTCAATATCCACGTTACTTTGTGTAATAACAAAGCAAAGATCACCTCTATTATTTACAATAAAAGATCCTTCACTTTCAGTAAATCCTATAAATCAACTTAAAAATTTATAGGAAGGAGGAGTTAAGGCTCCCTCGCGTAAATATAAAGATAATCTCTCATAAAAGTTAATAAAATTAAAATTTCCTATTACAGTGCTGTTATTAGATTTAAGGGTGAAGTTCAATGATTTGCTGCAAAGATTAAAAGAAATAATAGGTATAGATACTAAATAAATTTGATATAAGATACTTCTTGAGAAAAGATGTTGGAATAAAATAGGATCACCACCACCAGCTGTTTCAAAGAATGATGTATTAAAATTTCTATCTGTCAATACCATTGTAATTCCCCCAGCAAGGACCGGTAAAGATAATAATAATAACACAGCTGTTATAACAACAGCTCATCCAAATAAAGCTAACTTGTGTAATCTAATTCCAGGTGTTCTCATATTAACTATTGTAGTTATGAAATTTATTGCACCTAATAAACTACTAACCCCTGAAAGATGTAAAGCAAATATAGCTAAATCAACACTAGGTCCACTATGACTTTGCACACCAGATAAAGGAGGATAAATAGTTCAACCTGTACCAGCACCACCTTCTATACATGCAGAAAACACTAATAATAGTAAACTAGGTGGTAATAATCAAAAACTTATGTTATTAAGTCTTGGGAATCATATAATCTTTTTTTTACTTTATATAATTTATAGGTACATCTATTTGTAGGATCTCTTAATAATAAAAGCATCTTTAGGTACATCTAATTTTAGTGAACTAATAAGTTCAATAGCCTCAGGTGTAATTCTCCTACCTTCAGTTAAGCTTGCCTTATTATATAGAGTAATATACTTGAAAACTTTAGTCATATAGCTATTATATGGTGCAATAGTTGTTTGACCTAGTCTCGGGCATCCTACGCCAGCATTTATGTATGTTATACCTTCATAGTTTTTTAAATATGCAGCTAAATTATCCGTATCCGTATAATTAAAAGTAATAATATGATTAATAGATAACTTACCATTTGGTCCAGTAGGTAAATTTGAACCTTGACCCATAATATGATCAGAAAGAGGAACTTGAGAAGAACTCCCTGATGATGTATACACAATATAATTATGAATATCTCATAATCAACCTAGGTAAAATAGAATACCAAAAATAGCTAAAAAAAAAAGAACATTATTCTTTAAAGGTAATCATTAAAAAATTAAAAGTAATTTCTTACTTTCACGGACTATGTCTTCATCCATTACAAATAATATAATGGAGCTTCGCGTGTAGTCTCTGAGGATCCTACTCATAAAAAATTAAATTTTTTTTTGGTTTCCTGCATAATCCTCCCATGTATACATAAGTGTTACGACTAATTCAGTCGATTGAAAATACAACTTTATAAGTTAAATTAATAACTTCAATTAGGTGTCTATGTATCTGTTAACTGGAAAATTTATTCCAAATTCGAGAGATTCCATGCATATAGCGTAGTAATAATTAAAGAGTTTACACTCTTTAACGGCATTCCTCTTTTAGGGTTTAAGCGGGTAATAAATTACCCGATTAAGATATAGTAACATATGTGTATATATACACATAATTATAAAGATAATGCATTTAAGTGATCTCAAGTAAAATAAGATCTTTGTCTATTCATACCCTTTATTATAGATTCTGTTTTAGCTATACCTTGTTCTGTATAATGTTTCTTTTCAAACATTAATAAGACTATTTCCTTTCAATCTTTATAATCTAAATATCTACTTGAAAATAGGGGGTGTATATCCAAATATTTTACTATTATATCTAGAGATACTCTACTTGAAGCTGCTAAAGTATAGTATTCATTACCTGTAGATTTTTGTTTTCTAGTCAACAATGTACAATTAAGGAAATTAGAAACATCTGTTAAAACTTTTGAATAACTATCACCAGTTATAGGATCTAACTTTCTTTGTTCAATTCTCAATCTACAAGATATTTTTCTTTTCTTAGCACCATTTTCTAACTTAATATGTTGTACAGAAAAAGTACCATCAGCATCTATAAATCCACTTAATCAATGATCTTCAGATAAAGAACTCTCTTTCAAAGGTAATTTAGTAATATTAGCTTTATGATTTTTATTTAATCAGTCTATTAACTTATATACTTGATGTATTTTAGGTGTTCTTAATTCACCATTTATCATATTAACTATTTTTTTTAAACCTACGACAGGCGAAACAACTAATACACAGGCATTATTTTTGGGTTTATATCTTATAAACCCTGATTCTATTAGCTGTAAGAGTTTTTTAGCCAAAGGTTCATTTTTCATACTAAAAGTTATATGAAATCTTGGATTATGCTTTTTCTTCTTTTCACTAGATTTTTGAATTCAAATATGACCATCTCCTTCAAATAAGCCTGTTAAATAGGCATTAAATCAATTATCTTTATTGTCACTATTAAGCGGTGAATTATTACTATATCTTCTTATCTTAAACCCAAGGAGAGCTTTTATTTTTGCCATATCTGGCCCTCCTACCATTAAAGGCATTAAAAAATTCCCAAACCCACCAATTAAAGCAGGCATAACCATAAAAAAAATCATTAGAAGAGCGTGCGCCGTTATGATACTATTATATAACTGATTATCCGCTATATATTGTACTCCAGGTCCACTTAATTCCATTCTAATTAAAACAGAAAAAGCTGTACCTAATAACCCTGAAAATAATGCAAATATTAAATATAAAGTACCTATATCTTTAGCATTAGTAGATAAAAATCATCTTTCAGTTCAGAGAGATATAGATGAGTATAATTTACTATTAATCTTTCAACTATCGGCCTGTTCACCTTTAACGGATTTAATAACATTAAAATATAACCAACATACCTGATCCAAAAAGATGAAATTTAATTGTATAAACTCCAGCATTATGAAATTAAATTTCATAATACATCCTACCTTAAATACATTTAAGACCCTTGCCTTTTTTGTCGGCAGAACCCATGCATTATAAGGGTAGTTTTTCCTTTTTATACTATAAGGTCTTATATTGCCTTTGTCTGGAGAGTAGTAAGTTGTTTCTGTGAACATTCTATGATGCCAAAAAGACTATGTAGGAATCGAACCTATTACTTAAGATTTGCAGTCAAAGTGTAAACCAATTACTTCATAATCTTTAATTAAGAATAATTTCAACTTGATTTGGAAATAATTACGATTTATCAAACTTAAACTAGGCTTTAACTTAATTTTTGTAGCTAATTAAGGCTTCTCCTTTTTCATTTAAAACATCTAAAAAAAGGGGGTTTATCCACTTTCTATTAAACCTATTTAAAAGGATTAAACAAATAATTAAGATATGTCTTTATATATATTATCTAGTTAGTTTTATTTTTGATAGAAATTAGAGTACATGACAAACCATCTAACTTATTAATATTAATAAAAATTAATTTTTATCTTTATCGTCTGAAATTAGTTCTAGTCATCATATCTGCTAATATTTTACCCCTAGCTGTAACTGGGTCATTAACAGTAACTCTATGTCTATTCAAAAGAGTTCATTGTTCATTATGAGCATTAGGACGATTGTATATTCTATTTACTGTACCTCTATTCAGGTCCAAACGAGCCTGTATTTGATCTTGCAATCTAGTAATTTCTCGTACGGCTGGGTCATCTTGATTAGAAAGTATATTAGATGTATTTCCTATACTTTCTAAACTCTCAATTTTAGCCCTTATGAGATCAAAATTATAATTGTATGTCATATCTGGTCTTGAAAAACACTCTAAGAACTTATTTACATACACATTATCAATGACATTACAGTTTTCAATAGCTACTTTTGTGTAGTACGTTAAATCCAGTAAATGATGCAAGTCTAAACTAGCAAAATGCACGATGAAAACATCAAAATGTCTTTTAATTATTACAGGATTATTTACATAATTTATAGAAACTTTCCTAAAAATAGGGGAATTACTGCGAATAAGTTTACGGCCAGCTAATTGAGTAATAAAGGATTTATTTCGATTATCTTTTACGAAAAGACAAATCAACTAAAGTATTTTCAATTAAACTAATAAAAGGAACTATTATTAAAAAATGAGAAAAATATAAAGCAGTACTTACTTGTCCAAACTCTATAAATGGAGATTCAACATGACAAGCTCCTAATTTCATTAATATTAAAAAGTTAACCACAAAAATTCAGAACATAAATTTACTTAAAGGTCTGAATTGGAAACCTTTAGATCTACCTAAATCTGTAATAGGTAATATTAAAATTATAAGTATAGCCATAAGCATAGCTATAACCCCTAATAATTTATTAGGTATAGATCTTAATATAGCATAAAAGGGAAGAAGATATCATTCAGGTACAATAGCTGGCGGAGTTTGCATAGGATTTGCCATTATATAATTTTCACTATCACCTAAATAATTAGGCATAAAGAAAACGAATAAACTTAAAACAAATATAAATATAAATATAGTAATTAAATCTTTAAATAAAAAATAAGGAGCAAAAGTTATTCTATCATAATTACCTGAAACTCCTAAAGGATTGCTTGATCCTGCAGTATCATGAAGAACAATTAAGTGCATTAACACTAAAGCAACTAATACAAAAGGTAAAACAAAATGTAAAGCAAAAAATCTATTTAAAGTAGCATTGTTAACAGAGAAACCACCTCAAAGGAATTCAACAATATCTTGTCCAATTCATGGTACAGCACTAACAAGGTTAGTAATAACAGTAGCACCTCATAAAGACATTTGACCATATGGAAGCACGTATCCGAGGAAAGCTGTTATGATCATAAGTATAAATATTACTGTACCTATAATTCAAACTAATGTTCTAGGAGCTCTATAAGATCCATAATACATACCTCTTCCTATATGTAAATAAACTAAGAAAAAGAAAGCTGATGCAGTATTACTATGTAGATAACGGACTAATCACCCATTATTAACATCTCTCATAATATGTTCTATAGAATTAAAAGCTTCTAATACGCTTGGACTATAATGCATAGCTAAAGTAACACCTGTTATAATTTGTATAACTAGGCAAAGTAGTAGTAAAGAACCGAAGTTTCATAAATAACTTATATTGCTAGGTTGCGATGCGTCTATAAGATATGAATTAACTAATTTTAATAAAGGATGACTTTTTAATATTCGCATTTTTTTTTTTTGCAGCTGCTTTGCAGCAAGTTAGGATTGTCGTAATAGAGATCATTAAACCTAAAGAATCTGGGTATTTACTTATATCCAATATAGCTAGCACACAGGTACGTACGCAGGTAGTCACGCGCTCAGCTACGCCTCCACACACTTCGTAGTAGCAACTTGAAATATATAATTTTGCTCTATAGTGTATTAATACACAAAATAAATTAGGTGGCCGCTGCATACAACTAATTAGAATTTTTTATAGTAGTATTTGAAATACCACTTATATATTTTCAAACTTCAGATTGTAAAATATCTTCTTAGTTCGATATTGTGCAATTATAATTAAATTAAACCTATATTAACCTATAATTTGCTAATTTATAAAAGCTTATTATATATTAATAACTATTGTTGATTCGAGGTAAGACTGTTACTCGAAGAAAAACTACTAAAAACAAGTAATAATATTAAAACAAATAATGATAAAATATTAAAATCGTTAGTATTAACAACATTACTTAACAATAAGATAGAAATAAAAAATACTAAACCTGTAGTTAAAAAAAGAGCATAACTAGGAATAATAGTATCCTCAGTTATTTTCTCTATATTTTTACTTAATTTAGATAAAGCTCTCTCTGCTCCATAAGGCCCTATTAACTCAATACTACCTTTATCTAATATTTTTGTAGATTGTTCCCCTAACTTTAGTATTAAATTTGTAATATATTTATTATAAAATAATTCAATTAAAAACCGCTGGTTAAAAAATCCAAAAATATTATAACCTAATCTAGAAAATTTAAATTTAATAATAAGTTCAGATAAAAATTCCGACAATACTATAGCTAATATACTAAAAAAAATAGTAAATATTAAAGGTAATAATTTAAATAAAGTAGGGACTGCAAATTCAGTGTCTATCATTATTTCATGAATAGGATGAATAAACAAGCTATTGTCTATAAAGAAACTAGAACCTAGTCCTATAAAAATATCTTTTGTTATAAATCCAAAAAATATGGAAAATAAAGCTAATATAAATAAAGGTAAACTTAAAAAGAGATCACCTTCATGAGCGTGTTTATAATAATTAATTGATCCATTAGGGTTAGTTAAAAAAGTTAAATATAAAACTTTTACTGAGTATAAAGTAGTAAATATAGCACCTATTACGGCTATAATATAAACAGCAGTACTACTAAAAAAATATTGCCCATATGCAGATTCTAATATAAAATCCTTACTGTAAAAACCAGTCATAAAAGGGAAAGCAACTAAACTTAAACTAGCTATTAATATAACAGAGTAAGTTAAGGGTAAATAAGATATTAATCCCCCGTACTTTCTAAAATCCTGATTATCAGCTACTGCATGAATAACCGCTCCAGCTCCTAAAAATAATAATCCTTTATAAAAAGCATGATTTATTAAATGAAATAAAGCAATATTATATGAAGATAAACCAACAGCAATAACCATCATACCAAGTTGACTCATAGTAGAATAAGCAATAACTTTCTTAATATCTTGTTGGAATAAACCAATAAGAGAACTAAAAACTGTAGTTATTGCACCTAATCATAAACATAATAATAATAAAGTTGAACTATATTCTATTAAAGGTGAAGAACGCATTAATAAATATACACCCGCAGTTACCATTGTAGCTGCATGAATTAATGCAGATACAGGAGTAGGACCCTCCATTGCCATAGGTAATCATACGTGAAGTCCAACTTGAGAACTTTTAGCCATAGCACCTATTAATAAACATATTCCTATAATAGTTACAAGATTTTCATTAATATAAGGAGCTAATGAAAATACTGTAGCATAATCTAAATTACCTAAAGATCATAATATAGCAAACATACCTATTGTTAAAAAACAATCCCCTACTCTATTAGTTAAAAATGCAGATATAGAACTTTGATTTGCAGCTATTCTAGTAAATCAGAAACTCACTAGTAAATAAGAACAAACTCCTACACCTTCTCAACCCACAAACATTAATAAATAATTATTAGCTGTAACTAGTATAATCATCATAAAAGTAAATAAGCTTAAATAACTAAAAAATCTTTGTACGTGCGGGTCGTTACTCATATAACTTATAGAGTAAATATGAACTAAAGAACTTATTATTAAAACAGGGATTAACATAGATACTGTTAGACTATCAAATTGAAAACCTCAAATGATATTAAATCATTCACTATCTATTCACCTGAATAAGTTTATTGTAACAGGAATATTATTAAAACCTACTTCAAAAAAAGTAATAATAGCTAAAATTGTTGTAATTATTACACTTGAACATGTAATTATTTGTGCACCCTTAACACCAACTTTTCTACCAAAAAAGCCAGACACTATAGACCCTAATAAAGGTAAAATTATTATACTTAAATACATTATTTATATTCTATTGCAATACTCCCTCTTAATCTATAGAAAGCTACAAGAATACCTAAACCTATAGCAGACTCTGCACCTGCTATAACTATAATATAAATAGCATAAGTTTGGCCAATAATGTCATCCATATTAAGTGAACTTACCAATATTAGGAATGTTATAGCCAATAACATTATTTCAATTGAAATAAGCATTAATATAATATTTTTTCTATTTAATACAAATCCTAAGATTCCTATTAAAAAAAGTACCAAAGTAATATTCATTGTAAAAAAAAAATTTTTTTTTAATTATTCGATAGATCCTCTTTAAATCAGAGGAGGCATATATAAGATTCGAACTTATACTCCTAGTGGCCGAAACACTATATTTTCCCATTTAAACTAATACGCCTTAATACTATATGGATGCGAATTAAAAATATAATATTGTCGGATATTATGGATTCACCCGTAGTGAATATTTTAAAAGAATAAATATAATATTAATCTTTTAAATTTGAAAAAAAAAGAATATAGTAGATGAAACTTTAACGAGGATACTGCATATATGGGCTAATGTGACAAATTAAATTATTAAGATCTTTTTTTTGAAGAATCTTGAACTACACTTGAATCTGCACTTCTTTTATTACTACTTAAGCTATCCGAGCTTAAGATTTTACGAGTTTCCGCCGCAGATTCTTTAGACAACATAGTCAATTGAGCAAAAAGTTCATCTAAATTCTCCATCTTAAATGCTTTTTCCTCTTCATCTTTACAATTACTTATTTCAGCCGATAGGGCCTTTATTTCAGCACTAATACGTTGAGCTTGTAGATCAAAAAGTTCTACATACCGCTTTGATACATAATTCCCTTTTCCCTTATTAATTGTAGAATTAGTTTTTTCAGGTGTTTTATCATCTGATGAGGATTCTTTTTGAACATCTGTAGGGTTATTAGTTGAAGAAGAACCTATAGAAGGATTATCTTGTCTTCCCCCTGAATTAGAGTCTATAGAATTTATATCTCCTGTACCTGTCATAGCATTATATGCAGGAAATACATCCTTAAGTCCATCTTCTATTAAACCCTTTAGTCCTAATCTACAAATTAATCCTATAAATGATGCCAACAAATTTTCGGATATATAAGGAATATTAGGAATATAATCTTTTAATATGTTTAGTATAAGTAGCGGTAACCCTAGTTCTTTAATTAAAATAATAATTAATAAAGTAAGAACACCTGTTAGAACATTAATAAAGGATATATGCTTTCCTATACTTTTAAAAAAAGCCATCAGGCTATTATAAATATGTAACATTCAAATTATTTGTTTTATATTTACTTAAATAAAGCTTCTTAAATGATCATCTTATACATAACTGTATGATTGTAAAAATATGCGAGAATTTACTCAGAATAATCCTATTATGATAATAGGAATCTGGATTAAACTAGGATAAAACCAAATTTACGCATAATAATGCGATTATGTTAATAGGAATCTGGAATAAATCTAGGATAAAAAAAATCAGGTTTTTGAATATAAATTTATTATAGGGAATTTAACCTTTATTTTTTTTTTATATAATATATTATTGTTCTTCTAATCATGTAAGGAATTTTTCTAAAGATACAGATTCTATTACTATAGGCATAGAACTGTGTAATATACCACAAATTTCTGAACATTGGCCATAAAAAACTCCTTCTCTATTAATAAAAACAGAAACTTGGTTTAATCTACCAGGGTATGCATCAGATTTTATACCTAAAGATGGACAAGCAAAGGAATGTATTACATCCCCAGCAGTAATTATAAATCTAACATGTGTCAATTCTGGAAGTATTACTCTATTATCTACTTCTAACATTCTTAATGTACCTTCTTCTAAATCAGATTCAGGTACTATATAAGAATCAAATTCTATAAATTCATCATTTGAATCTAAGAAATCAGGATATTGATAACTTCAATATCATTGATGACCTTCAGCTAAAACTGACATTGAAGGGTCACTAACTTCATCCATTAAATACAACAATTTAAATGAAGGAAAAGCAATTAATATTAATATTACTGCAGGAGTAATAGTTCATATTAATTCGATTAATGTACCATGGTTTAAATATTTATGTGATATAGGAGATTTATTACTAATATAATTTCTTATTAGGGATAATAAAATTCATCCTACACTAAATAATATTATTACTAAATAATACATTATATTATCATGTAATTCTACTAATCCTTCCATTTGAGGAGTAGCGCTATCTTGAAAATATATCCCCCAGGCGGTAGGAGCATCAAGGTTTATAATAAGAAAATTTTGTATTAAATCCATTTTCACTTCTTTTTCCCTTTTTTTTCTATATACAAAAAATTTAATTTAATAACAATATTATTACTGAATACGTTATATAGAATTATTAATAACATAAATATTTATAATTTAAGATTCACTAAATTAATATTACATACTCTATATATAATATCTTAAGCACGTATTTACGAACTTCCTCCCTACCCTACCCCTCATGTTTTAGATACACAAGAATGTGTGTTATACACATCACTTATATATTTTTAATAAAAACTAAATTTTTTAAGTGCAAGTAAACTTTAAAAAGCCTTGACTAAATTATTTTTAACCAAAATATATAATTGATGTATATAATTTAAACCTTAACTATTTAGGTGAAGGTCCTCAATTTAATAAAGAAATATTAGTAAAGTTTGAATTTTTTTTTCCTAAATCTGAATTTTGTTTAGTATATATGTTTAAAGCACCCTTACCTAATTCAAATATGAAACCTAAAGTAAGAATAAAAAAGAATATTAATAGTACCCCTAATCCATAAATTTCATTATTGAATGAGCTAACTGCATAAGGAAATACTAAAAATATTTCTAAATCAAAAAGTAGAAATAAAAGACCATAAATATAAAAGGTTATATTAAAAGGGAATCTAGTTTGTAAGAAAGAATGAAAACCACATTCGAAAGCTGATAATTTTTCTTGGTACGGATTATGTGGGGCAAACACTAAATTAATAAATAAAAATAATAAAGCAATTATACAAACTAATATAATAAAAATAGTCATACTACTCATTTAATTATTAAATAAAATTTGTGCCAATATGGCACCCATACTTAATCACTCCTTATTCATGAAAATGAATAATAATATTATTAATGTAATAATAGAAATTGTAATAGCCATAGGGCTAGAAATAGATATGTTTTTATAATTAAATGTAACATTTTTAATAACTTTATTATTTTTATTTAAAATGTTTCCATTTAATATTAAATCTTTAAATAAAGGATTTACTTTATATTCAGGTGAAAAAAAGAAAATTTGTTTAATTATATTTAAATAGTATACTGCACCAATTACACTAGTAAGTATAGCTATTAAAGATATAAAAATATAACCATTATCTAAAGCGGCGCTTAAAACCATCTGTTTAGCAAAAAAACCTACAAGAGGAGGTATACCTACAAAAGAAAAGATAGTTATAGTTAAACTTAAAGATAATAAAGGATTTATATAAAAATATCCTTTTAATTGACTAATTAATTGTATAGGAGAATTACTTTTATCTAATAATTCTTTATCTAATTTTTCATTAGTTTCCTTTAAAGAAAATAAAGAAAACCCTATAGCTATTAATATTATAAATGCATTTAAATTACTAATAGAATATTGTATTAAGTAAAATATAAAAGCTTGAGTAGATTCTATACTAGAAATACTTAAAGCTAATAGTATGAAACCTAAATGAGAAATAGTACTGTAAGCAAATAATCTTTTTATTCTAAATTGTGTTAAACCTACAACTGTACCTATTATTAAAGATAATAAAGAACTTATTAATAAACCAAATGTTCAACTAAGAGTCTGTCCCTCAAAAAAAAAATTACTTGTATAATAAACTAATTCTAATAAAAAAACAAATATAGAAATCTTAGCTATTATAGCTACAAATGTAGTTACTATAGTAGGAATAGCATCATAAACGTCAGGAGATCAAAAATGAAAAGGAGCCGCGCTTATTTTAAATAAAAACCCAACACTAAGCATGAGTAAAGAAAAATTAATATAATAAGGTTTGTATCAAGAAATAATATTATTATTTATATCACTTATACTGCTAATTATATATAATCCTTCCATACTAGTAGTACCTGAATTTGCATATAAAAGACTTGTACCTAATAAAATAAAACATGAACTTAGACCTCCTAATAAAAAATAAATTAGACCTCCTGTAGTAGATAATTCTGAATTTCTATATATAGTACTTAGTAAATATAAACCATAACTTTGTAACTCTATTGATAAAAAAATAGATACTAAATCACTAGTTGACATTAAAAGTACAGCACCGCTAATTATAAATAATAGAATCAAGGGATACTCTATTATTTTTAAATGTTCTCCCATTTTATTAATAATTTTTGTTCTATAATATACAAAATTATTAAATAAAAGATCTTTTAATGAAGAATATTCTTTTACTCAGACTTTTCTAGGATAAAAACTTGTTAATTGTAATATTAATATACTTATAATAAATATAAATATATGAAAAATCTGTGTAATAGTAGTTATATGCAGCAAACCCCCATGTATACCGATACCTTTACTTATCACAGATAAACTTAAGATATCATGCAAAATACAATAAAATAAAGCTATAATTGCTACTCTATTAAAAAGTATTGACATATCTCGTCTTAAAGTAACGGCATTAGAAATTAATAAAGAAAGTATAGAAAATAAAATCATATATAATAATATAGTGTAAATTGTTTTACACGAACCGGGAGAGAAACTCGAATTCTCATCTTTAACGTATGAAATTAAGGTTTTAACCAATTAAACTATCCCGACTTAAATTGGGACAATACCCTGAATTGAACAGAGAACCTACTGTGCCACATACAGTCGCTCTACCAATTGAGCTATATTATCCTTGATAATCCAGCCTAAATTACACATTAAGCTGGGTAACACTAAATTATTTTTAAAGACTACTATTACCATCCATAAGAATCATCCGCGCCCTATTTTATGTTGGAGTGATTCGAACACTCAATTAAAAGCATCAAAAACTTATGACTTACCCATTAGTCTACAACATATAAATATAAATGAAATAAGGATTTAAAAGGGTTAAATTTAGAACTATCCGCTTTAAATTCCTATTTATCTTATTTATAGGTGGCAAGATTTGAACTTGCATAGTATTTAAACCATTCCAACCTAAAGGGAACATGTCTACCAATTTCATCACACCTATTGTAAAGAATAAGACCTTATTAGTAAAAGGGAGAGGGGGGGAGAGTAGGGATAGTTATAATCAAAAAAAAAATTTTTTTTTTGTAGCCATATAAATTGCTCGAGGTAAGATTTGAACTTACAACCAAAGCAGCTTCAATACTTTGCTCTACCAATTGAGCTACCCGAGCTTATTATATCAGATTGAGATTTTTTATACTACTTTTAGGAGCCTCCTAAGTAACGTCTAAAAAGCAGCCCTCATATGGAGATACTAGGAATCGAACCTAAGAATCTGACGTGCAAAGTCAGTGTTTTACCAACTAAACTATATCCCCTTCCCTATTTTAAGCTTTTTTCTTTTTTTTCTAAGTAACTAGTTTAACAAGCTACTTAGTATATGATTATCTTATAATATAAAAAATATCCGAAAAAGGACTTGAACCTTTATGGCATTACGCCTACACAATTTAAGTGTGTTGTGTCTTCCATTCCACCACTCGGATTTAGAGTTTATTGGCCTAATATAACTTTTATGACAAAAACTATGCGGATAAAGGATTTGCACCTCTATTTTTTGGTCATGAGCCAAATATGTTTCTATTACATTAATCCGCATTGGTAATTTTATCTAGAGCTCTCTCTAGCTCTATAATTACTCTTTATAACTATGTGTTATAACTTTCTTCGTCGATAAATGCCTTCGTCAGCATATAACTTTCTTTATAATCTTTCTCTTCGTCCACTATATTACTCTATTCGTGGACGATGTAAGGCTAAAGTGAGTTGAACACTTATAATTACCGTCATGAGCAGTATGCTTTACCAATTAAGCTATAGCCTCTCTATAAAAAGAAGTATATAAATTTAGATTAGGCGGGGTTCGAACCCGCGATTATAGCATTGAAAGAGCTAGGTCTTAACCAACTCGACCACTAATCCTGACATTTAGCTCGATACAAGTATTGCACTTGTGTCCATTGTTTACAAAACAATTGCATTACTTTTATGCTAATCAAGCTAAATGAAAAATGAAAGATATATTAATTGACTAGTTTTTTATAAAATTAGTACTTAGTTCCTTAAAATCTCTAAATTCTTACAAACAAAGCCTATTTGCGTAATGTTCTATTACGTATATTTAAGAAATATCTTAAGGTAAGTTTCGTGCCTATATGCTTTCAGCACTTATCTTTGGCTAACTTAGCTTTCCTGCCGTGCCTATGCTACTTATTTACTTAAGTGACAGTAACATCCCTTATATAATAAATCTAAATTTATTATATTAATATTGGGCACATAAACAACAGGTAAACCATAGGTTAACAAAACTACTATGCAACAAGGCATAATAATAGTACCCCACATTCCTTTCGTACAAGGTTATTCCTTATTATATTCTAATTCCCTCTAGAAGATAGAAACCATACTGTCTCACGACGTATTTAACCCAGCTCATGTAACTTTTTAATCGACGAACAGTCGTACCCTACATAGTTTCTGCATCCATGAGGATAAGTTAAGCCGACATCGAGGTGCCAAACCGCGCACTCATTTTGTACACTCTTGCGCAAATTAGCCTGTTCAACTTGTTATCATAAAGTATTCTTTATTTCCATCTTTTTCAAAATGGTTCAGACTATTTCTTCAATTTTTTTTATTATATATTTAAAGCTTGTGTCGTAATTTATAGAGACTGACTTATACAGTAGCTCACTTAAAAATTATTTACCACTAATTCAACCTTTTACCGCAAATGCTCCAATACGACGTTTAGATGTATGTATTGAATATTCCACATTGGGTCTAATAAACCCTCTTAAATTTACAGCAGATAATCCTTTATAAGAAGAATCTATGTTTTTCAATCCACCTTTTCATTTTACTTTAAATAAAGCTCTATCTGCTCTATAACGTTTTGATAATCTACCTTTAACTTCTAATCTTATACCTCCCATATTTTTATATTTAATAGAATTAAATATAATTTCGTATATTTTTCCGAAATCAGACGCTTCCTTATTATTTAGCGTAGACTTCTGTAAAATATCTCCAGATTGTCAAGCTGTATCTTGTCCCACCATAAGATTATAATACAAATTATTAAATAAGCTATCTAACTTATATTTACCTAATGTATCTGGGGCTTCTATAATAGAATTTAAATTAGCATTTAAGTACTTATTACTTATTAAATCCAAATTTACACTTTTAACTATCCGAGATTTTTCTCTTACTCTATTTACTTCAGGGAATTTAACTTTATTTAATATAATATTCATTAATCTTATTATTCTAGCTTTTCTATTTTTTAATTTTAAGCTTAAAATCTTAGTAAAAAATTCACTATTAAGAATTATAGATTTCATATTTATTAAATTAAATTCTATTTTTTTATTATAAAAATTACTAATTAGTTTACTTAATTTATATAAAAATTTTTCTTCAAATTTATATTTATTAAGACTTAACTTTAATTTAAATCTTCTAAATAATAGTAATTCTTTATGTAATAAAGTAAGAATAGTTTTTAAACGTAAATCTGTAGAATCCGTAATAAATTTTGCTTTATTTAAATTATCATTATTATATAGCAAATAAAGTATTTTTTTATAAAAAATTTTTTTTATAGTTTTAATTTTTTTTAATAAAACTAATTTTTCTCGATTATAAGTATAAATAGTAATAATTGCCTTAGAATTAGTATGTTTTATTTCTGGTTTACTAATAAATATTTTATTTAAAGATAAACGCTTAATTCTAGGTGATCTAAATTTATTATTAATAAATTTATGATTGAAATATAAATTAAAATAATTTTTAATTAAAGTATTAATATTTATATTATACATCGGTAAATTCTTCAAGTTATTGAAATTAAAAACATAAATACTATTTTTTCATTCTTTTGAAAATGGAGGAAAATATTTCGTTTCTCCTGTATAATTAATTTTTACATTAAAAGGTATTAATTTAGAGTTATTTTTAATAAATTTATTAAAAATGGATAAAGACTGAGCCTTTCGCTCTGTATTATTTTGCGGTGCCTTCATAAAAAAGTTAATATAATTTATAACTAATATATATAATAAAAAAAAGTTGGGTTTTAATAAAGGATTATTGTAAATATTACTCACCTTCTAGTCGTTGAACGTTTTTATCTAATATTACCACACTTGTACATACTAATTATAATAATAAAAGATAAACTTCGCTTCAAATTTACTCCAGCCTTTACAATTAAAAAAAGTTAGCTAAAAGCTAACTACTTAAACTTTCAAGAGTAATTTTTGAAATTAACCCAATTTATTATCAATCATTTTATATAAGACATATTTTATATAAAATATTGAAGGACAAACATCCCTAGCGTAGCTTTTCCAAAAATCCAAGATCTTTCCTTTTTGCATCTTGTGATCCTATGCCCCGCTTACGCGACTGTAAGATTTGTTGTTAATCAAACAGTAAAGCAAGATTAAGCCATTAAACTTGATAAGTATAAAACAATATTATTGTGAACTCTGATTCACAATTAGAGTTCACAATAATTATAAATATTAAAGACAAGCCTTAAGGCTTCCGTACTAATAATATATTTACTACATCTATTTTCTCTATAGTTAAAATCTTACCTAATTTCCTTTAATTAAATCACACTGTTAAAGTGTAAAATATTTTTATACCAAATATACACAGGATTAAATATAGAATTAATTCTACCTAAAATTACAAACAAACAAATAATAAATAATTCATTTATTAAAAATAATATACAAAATGTAAAAAATTTTTACAAATATGTAAGTATTTTAGACACACCCATTTACTCTTTGTGGGGTCTGTGCCCCGCATAAACTGTCTCCTAGCAATTGTTCCTTCTGTTAAATATTTAGACTACGAAACTGTTACGTTTGTAGCTTTATATTCAAAATATAAGGTAAAATAATATGATCGAAAAATAAAGGTATTTCATTTTTATTATATCAATTACCTTATGTGCTAAAATTTTCCGGTATCATACTCAATAATTAGTAACAGTAAAGCTGCATAGGGTCTTCTCGTCTATCTAGAGGTAAACTGTATCTGCACAGTTATTCCAATTTCACTGAGTCAATCATAGAGACAGCTGTTGTATCGTTACATCATTCATGCAAGACCGCATTTAACGGCCAAGGCATTTCGCTACCTTAGGACCCTCACGTTAAGGCCGCCATTAACCGGGGGTTCCTTTAAGACCAAACTTTATTAATTCAGTTAATTCGTTAACCAGCCGGCACCGGGCAGAAATCACACTCAATACTTAGATTTATCATCTTTTTGCAAAGTGCTTTGTTTTAATTAAACAGTCGTACAACATTATTTTATGCTTCTTCGTTTTTACTCGTATTAATCGAGACTAATGAGCCCTCCTTATCCCTAAGTTACGGTAGTTAATTTGCCGAGTTCCTTTATGATTGTTATCTCAACGCCTTCGTATTCTCTACTAGCTTACATGATAAAGATTCTAGGTACGGTTATTTTTAAATAATAAACCAATAAATTATTTAGTTTATTATTACTTACTCATTCTTCCAGCACACTTTCCACTTAAAAATGTTGTTCTATTAAGTAATAAGATTTTCTCATCGTTATAACCTTCAGATTATAAACTTAGAGGCCGTTACTTTTTCAAACCATAAGCTTTAGGCGAGAGGATAAATCCTCTTTTTGCGTTACTCATGTCACCATTATCACTTGAATTAAGTCATAATTTTTTGGCACAGCCAAAAATCTTCCATTAATTCAACGTTCTGCTACCCCAATTTATAACAATAATAGCTTACGCCTTATATTTATTGTTAAATATGGACAAGGTTTCGGTATATTATTTAGATCCGTTAAATTTTCGATGCTTTTAAAATTTAACAAGTGCTCTATTACGAGATCTTTAAATTATGACTGCTTCTAAGCCCATCTCCTTGTCGACTTAAATAAAAACCTTCTTAATTTCACTTAATAATAATTTTGGAACCTTAACTCTTGTTCTGGGCTGTTTCCCTTTTGACATACAACCTTATCATTCTATGTCTGATAATTCAAGATTCATCTTTGTCATTTCGAGTCCACATACTCACCGATAGAATCTCTACGATCCCCCGATGTATACAAAATAAAATGCATTTTCATAAATATATATGAAAATATACATCTTGTCTGAGATTAAGTTCTGTACCTACTAAGATGTTACTTAAATTGCCTACTAATATAGGTTTCGCAGAAAACCAGCTATCCTAGTCAGAATTGTCTTTCACTCACTTACCATAGTTCTTCGGATATCTTTACAACGATAACCCGTTCGGACTTTTATAATCCTGACTATAGTAAGATCACTAGGCTTCGGGTCTAACTTTAGACACTTTTCGTTATTTTAACGATTGGTTTAACTATGCCTATATTTAATATTGCTCGCACCTAAAGTTAACTTGGTGACCCATTATGCAAAAGGTACGCTCTTGCTTTTTTAATTTAGCTTGAGCTGCTTATAAAACTACTAATTCAATAATCTTCCCTCACGGTACTTTCACTATCGCTTCTGTATTATATTTAGCCTTTGAGGAAGGTTCCCCATATAATTCAAACAGCTTAAAAGCCATTTTACTTATTATTATAGGCTGGTCTATTTTCATTCACACTAATCATAGAATCTCGTTTGATTTCTTTTCCTGAAGCTAATAAGATATTTCACTTTGCTTCGTTTATCAAGTAATTTCTCTAAGAGTTAATATTTAAATAATATTCTTTTTAAAGTATATATCTAGCTCTTTAATACATAGCTAACATTCCTTAATAGTCTCTTTGTATACTTAAATATATATATAATTTATATATATATATAATTAAATTATATTTATATCATTTACATTTCTAATATATTTTTATTATCGGATTACTATGATTCGAACATAGGAAGTCCCCGTCCCAAACGAGGCGCCTTACCACCCGGCCCTAATCCGTAGAATAATAACAGAGAATATCCGATTCGAACGGATGTGACATTTAAAAATCAAATAAAACTCAAACTTACCGCCTTAAACCACTCGGCCAATTCTCTTTGATGATTAAGTTTTAATACTTTCTTAGGTTATAATCCAATTAGGACTAATTAAGGCTAATTTATATATATACTTTATATTATAACCCAAATTAGCCCTAATTCATAAAAATTTGGAGTACTGCATTATTTACTTACTACCTTTAATTAAATTTATCCCTCTATAGGATCCTTAATTCTTTCAAGACTTGAACTTGAATAACATTCTTATCAAAAATGCACTTTACCTATTAAGTTAAAGAATCTTAGAATTTTATCCTTAAGAGATAGGTGATTCGAACACCCAACCTACCGTGTGTAAAACGGTTGCTCTACCATTGAGCTAATCTCTTTAAATATTTAATTTTTTTGTTTCATTGTAATAACAATCGCCCCCACCATTGCTAATAATAATATAAAACTCGCAATTATTAATCAAATACTATAATTAGTATACATAATATTACCTATAGCTGTAATATGGCTATTTTCAGCTAAATTACCATCTCAAGTATTACTAGTAACAAATAAAACAGGATTATTATCAATATTAAGTAGGTTTTTTTTAGAACTAACACTTAGATTTAAATAAATATCTAAATTGTTTTTAGAACTTGTACCTCCTAGATTATAATATGCTAATTCAAAAAAAGTATAACTAAAAAAGACACCTATCAAAATAGATAATAATATGCTATTATTAGTATTACCTTGAAGTTCACTAATTCTAATGTTAATCAACATTAGGATAAATAAAAATAATATGGATATTGCACCTATATATACAACCAAGTAAGCTAAACCTATAAACGTCAATCCTAATATTATTAAATAAGAAGATATTCCTGCAAATAAACCTATTAAAAATAATACAGATATAATAGGATTTTTACTAATTATAACAAATATTCCACATATTACAGCAATTAGGGAGATTATATTTAATATATTAGATATAGAACCATTAGTATAAATTTCGTTTATTAAATATAAAGTATTCATAATTTAAAACTTTTACCCAAAAAACTTCGGGGGAATTGGTATATAGATATACAATCTAGTGTATATAACCGATAGTATAAAAAACCCTTATTTATGATCTATATACCAAGAGTACTCAGATTTGAACTGAGAATTCAAAGGTTGAAGCTTTCTGTTTTACCATTAAACTATACTCTTTTGTCTTAGTAAAAATTAAATATAATTAATTATATCACACCGTAATTTTAAATAAGGTTAATTAAACCTAAATTTTTGACCGGAAAAGAGGTGAATCGAACACCCAAGTGTCAAAACACAACATTTAGCAAATGTCTCACCCTACCTATAGCAACTTTTCCTGATACGAATTAAACCGGGGTTGAACCGGCATCTGCTCCCGTGACAAGGAAGCCCTTTACCAATTAAGTTATTAATTCTTTAATTAGTTGAATTATTACCTATCATTTAAGGTTGAGCTTATTTATAAAGCCCTTTTTCAAAATATGAAATATATACAAAACAGATCTGTATCCTATTTAAATAATATACGAGACTATAAAAGGCACAAATTAATATTGCGATTCTATGGCTTAATATAAAATATGCTCATCACCGTCTTAAATGCATAAGGACTCAAATCTAAATATATATATATATATATAACATAATAAATTAAGATTTTACATTTAAATCCCCTCTTCTACATATTATATTTATACTAAAGCAAATGACGGGAAGAATTTATAATTACAACTAGTCGGAATCGAACCAACATACGCCGGATGGAAAGCGGCCATTTTACCATTAAATCATAGTTGTTTCATATATCGATATATATAATCTCTGCCACCTTAAAGTTGTGTCCGTACTTCTCATATGGTAGTGTTCAATATATTATATATAGGACCTTAAGCCATATTCATTTGAGATTTACCGGATTCGAACCAATTTCTTTGTGATTAAAAGTCACATGTATTACCATTATACTAAAATCCCTACATTTAAAAGTCTTAAATCATGTCTGTTTAAGTCTCTTAAACTCATAAAAATAAATTAAGACGTCTTTATAATAATTACTAATTCGAGTTTTATTCATTTAATTTGAATTAAAAATATTAACTAAAGATGGAGTGCTGAATTTTAGATTAAGACCCTCAGTAATAAAGTAAAAAATATAAAGCTAATCATACAACATCAACAAAATGTCAATAAAGTATACCACCTTCATATCCTAAATGATGATTATCAGTTAACTGGTAATCATATATTCTTCATAAACCAACAGCCAAAAAGATTGTTCCTACTATAACATGGAATCCATGGAATCCTGTTCCAAAATAAAAACATGTACCGAAAGCACCATCACTTATAGTAAAAGATGACACACTATACTCAACTCATTGAAAAGTAGTAAAAATTGCGGCTAATAATACAGTAGCTATTGTACCATATAAAGCTCCTTCTCGTTTTCCTTGTATTAATGAGTGATGAGCATATGTTATAGTTGCCCCACTTGATAATAAAATTACTGTATTAAGAAGAGGTAATTCAAAAGGATTAACAGGTTCGATTCCAATAGGAGGTCACTGAGCCCCTAATTCAACTGTAGGAGTTAAAGCACTATGAAAAAATGCTCAAAATACAGCCATAAAAAATAAGGCTTCGGAAACTATAAATAAAATAATCCCTAAATTTAATCCTTTTTGTACAGCTAATGTATGATCACCTAAAAAGGATCCTTCAGATATTATATCTCTAAATCAAAAAGACATGCTCGATACTAGAAGTATATAAGCTAAATACATTAAATAATGACTATTATTAAAATTATGCATAGATAAAGCCGCAATACTAGTTAAATTTAATAAAGAAATACTTGTGTATAAAGGTCAAGGAGAGGGAGATACAAGATGAAAAGGATGATCCTGAAAATTGCTTCGAATAAAATTACTCATATATATATATTATTATATTAAAAATTAACAATTATTTCACTCTATATTTATTAATAAGAATCCATCGTAAATATAACAGCTCAAAAATTTTTCAGTTTGATAAGCAAAAATATACTCTCCTTACATAGGAATGTGTGGGGGGTATAATAATGTAAGGAAAATGATAACTATTATTACTCTCATATATCGCCCCTAAGAAGAATCGAACTTCTATCCTAATATTAACAGTATTATGCTCTACCGTTGAGCTATAGAGACTTAATTATATATATAGATATATATTATATAAATTAAGCCTTGATCTTAATAGTTTGTAAATTTATTCGGGATATATAGTAAGGTTTACAGTAATTAAGTAAAAAATAAGTCATATTATTTAGGAGACAAGAGATTCGAACTCTTAAAACTACAATAGTACCAAGTTTACAGCTTGGCCCTTCTTACCAATAAAGGAACCCTCCTTTAATATATTTTTCTTGAATTATACATTATTGTTAAATTTTAATTGTCCCGTGCAACTTCCACTACACGAACTGTATTTCGACTTAACACTAATCAGAACCACGCATAGGAAGAATCCCACTATAACATCTAAAACTTTGATTTTTACTTACTTATAGCAGAAGAGCAAACTTATTGCGCCAATTCTTTTCAGCATGCGACGAGTGATTAGTACCAATCCGAAGTTATATTCACCGTGTCATGGTGATTCACGATTACTAGCAATTTCTTATTCATGTAGCCGAGTTTCAGACTACAATCCATATCTATTTTATCCTATTTTTTGAGGTTAGCTCGAATTCACATTTTTGCATCTCTTTGTTTAGGAAAATGTGGCACGTCTATAGCCCACAATATAAAGGCCATGATGACTTGTCTTAGTCCCTTCTATCATATAACATTATAAACGCGAACTGCTTTATTAATTAAAATTATTATAAATAAAGCAAGGGTTTCCGTTAATTTTATGGATCTAACCACTGTTTCACAACATTAACTGAAGACAGCCGTGCAACGCTTGTATTAATAAACGATAGCTTATTAATATTCAAATTGTGGTAAGGTTTTTCGTGGATTATCGAATTAAATAACATACTTCACTGCTGGGGTCAGAAACGGCCTAGTGATTTCAGTTCCTGCGTTGCCACATTACTCTTGAGGTGAAATGCTTGCACTTTCGTTTATAGACCAAATATAATGAATAAAAACATGGTCAAACAACCATGAATTACATCTTTATCTAATCTATGGCATTCATAATTCTCTGCAAAGACTATTAGGGTATCTAATCCTGTTTGTGCCCTGTGCCTTCGTCCTTCAGTGTCAGTTTTTACATAAAAGGTTGCCTTCGCCGTTACCAGTCCCCCTAGGTATCAACAAATTTTATCTCTCCACTCATGAGTACGACCTTCTCTCATAAAACTCTAGAAAAATTGTACCTTATTAAGGCTAATTTCACCACCTAAGTACCCTTTAAACCTATTTAAGATGAATAACACTAGTCTCTTACGTATTGCCGCGACTGCTGGCACGTAATTAGTCGAGACAAATGTACATATTGTCATTATAAATATGCATACAGAACTTTATTCGATAAAACGATTTATAGCGTTCCTCCAAATTACCAGTTCAGCCGTTAGGCCATTGACCAAAATTCCTCACTGCTGTACTCACTTGTCTTGGGATTTTTTCATCCCCAATGTGGTCGATCAACCGTTTCAGTTTCGACTAAGAGAATTGTGGGCTTGTTAAGCCATTACCTTAACAACTACCTATCTCTACGATATTTATTTTCCTCTTAAAGCGGTTAGCCCGTTTTTATTCTTTTTTATGAAGGATTTATTGCCCTCTCTTTAAGGTCGGTCAAAAATCTAATACTCACCTGTACACCACTTTTAATTAAAAAAATTAAACGTTCGATTAGCATGTGTCAAGTATTTGGACAGTGTTCATTCAGAGCCATCACCAAACTCATCTATATTTTTTAGATGTCATAAAATCTAATACACAATTTCTTTTTTGTTGTTTTTCGAGCTTGCATCTTAGATTTATAACATCACTATAACTTTTTTAATATCCCCTAATCAAAAAAAAAAAAAAAAGAAGGGTATTAAGAATTCCGATCTATAGATAACATGCCTTACCCCTATATTGAGCGACATATTACTTGAAAACTAGATACAACCTAGTTTTAATTGGAATTAATTTAACCTATTTCTTGTTTACTCAATCTTTCTAAATAATAGTTCTAATATGCTTGGAATTCCAATATAAGTTATATATTATTAAATATTAAATTATTTAGTAACTTATTAAAATTTTCTATAAAGAAACTTACAACTTTGCTTCATATTTATATATTTATATGTTAATAACTATAACTTTCCCAAAACAATAAATGTTTATCTTGTTTATAATCACCAATTATTTACTTGCGCCTAAAAAAGGCAGACGTATATAAGATTTGAACTTATTTCTTAGTGGCCGAAACACTATGTTTTACCTTTAAACTAATATGCCTTGTTATTAAATAAACCTAACAAATTACAACTATGATTTAATAGGGAAAATTATCAGTCACGCATAAGATTTATATGTATTGGAGGTAATCCTAGCTCACCTGCAGCTTGTATAAATGATATATACAACGGTTCATTAAGAAGACTTCCATCAAAAGGTTGTTGTTCAGGTAAGGGTCTTGCGATATATTCAGGATCTATCCTTCAAATTAAGTCCAATGTCCTTATGTACAACTCGCGTCAATCATTTATATGTGTAACCTCATAGGGACAGTCTTCAATATTTGGATATCTAGCCCTATCATGTATACCATACCTTTCAAAATAACCTGCTTCTCTATACTCTTGCATAGCACTAGGATTATACTCCCCACCACCAAAAATAGAATAACCCTCAGTCTCTATATAGCCATGATGTATATAATATACACGAGCTTCATTTAATATTTTTTCTAATTCGTTAATTAGATAAAGAGTTTCTTTATCGTAATTACGTTTATTATTACGCCCATTACCATCACCATCTCGATCTTCACGACGTCTCCTATTATTTATACTTAGAAATTTAGCTTTCGTTGATCTCCCCTCCCACACTGAGTATTTAAATTTATCTGTATCGGGAAGAGGATGATTAGACTTATAATCATTCCATTTATCAGTAGGCTCTCCAGTATAAACTTTTATATAAAAACCCTTCATAATTTTAAAAATTAAACTAATAACTTTAATAATTAATGCAACTATAGCAATAATTAATATACCAATTATAATCTTAAATCCTACTGAATGTGGATTAAATAAAGACGGCATTAAATAAAAATGTTCATTTAAACTTAGTTTAAATGAAGGAGGTAGATAAGACAATGTAGGTAAAAAATTAGGTAATGTAGGTAAAAAATTAGGTAATGATGAACAAGGGGGTAAATATGAAGTAGGTATTGGTGCTGAAGGATAAGGAAAGGAAGGTGTAATTCAATTAATAACTACTTTACTTAGTTCTTTAAATTGAAGAAGAGCTAGTTCATTCAATTGACGCCCTTGTTCTTTAAATTGAAGAGCTAGTTCATTCAATTGGGGATATTGTTTATTCAATTGATAACTTTTAATTTCGGTTAAAATTAATTTATTCAATTTAATTAGGAAAGCATCGATATCTATAGGTAAAGTAAAAATTAAGGCCTGTAAGGGTGCTTGGTTACCTATTGTACAGTTTGGATTATAGCTCACGCTATTTTTACATTGAGGTCTTTTATTTTCAAAATTAATTTCTTCCTCTAATGTAAATCCAGTCCATCTTTTATATAACCAGAAGTTAATACTACAAATACCTGTGCTTGTATAAAAGCAATCCCTAATTCCAAACCCGAAAAAGCAATAATAAAAGCTAAAGGTATTAATCCTAAAAAAAAGAATATTATACCACTTGTCATAATATTGTATGTAAATCCGCTAATATATTTAATAGCA
>Ga0247779_1000277_pt1 | contig 36758 bp, 29 predicted proteins | sample UWRJL221509R5_FD_179925 | JGI IMG/M metagenome (GOLD analysis project Ga0247779, IMG submission 179925) | Plant litter microbial communities from Arlington Agricultural Research Station in Wisconsin, United States - UWRJ-L221-509R-5 | ecosystem: Environmental > Terrestrial > Plant litter >...
ATGTCTCGGTGACGGCGAATGCGCACATGCTCGCGCAGTTCCTGGACGCGCTGAAGATCGATCAGGTGGACCTCGTCGGCAACGACAGCGGCGGCGGCATCTGCCAGATTTTCGCGGCGCTGTATCCGGAACGGATTCGCAGTCTTGCGCTGACCAATTGCGACACGCACGACAACTGGCCGCCGGAAGCGTTCAAGCCCTTCGTCGCGATGGTCGCGGCGGGCGGGCTCGGGCAGACCTTGAACGCGATGCTCGCCGACAAGTCCATCTATCGGTCGGAGCAGGCGCTGGGTCCGGCATACGAGCGGCCGGATGCGGTGAGCGACGACACGATCGAAACCTATCTGCGGCCGTTCCTGCGATCGCCCAAGCGCACGCACGACCTCGAACGCTTCGTCAACGCATTCGATTGCCGGCATACGGTCGACATCGAGACGCAGCTCGGTCGTCTTCAGGCGCCGACCCTGATCGCGTGGGGCACCGACGACATCTACTTCGACACGTCATGGTCGCACTGGCTGCAGAAGAAAATTCCGGGAACGCGGCGACGCGTGGAATTTGAATCGGCGCGGATTTTCTTTCCGGAAGAACGTGCGGACGAATTCAATGCGGAGTTGCGGGCGCATTGGAAAGCGAGTTCGGCGCAGGGAGCGAACTGACGAGTCAACCTGCTCGATGGGTGAATGCGTACACGCGGCTTCGCACACAAATCCGGCAGCTCGAAAACAACCTTCTCCCTGCGGGGAGAAGGTTCGATTCAAGGGCTCGATACTCAACGGGCTCCGCTTTTCGCCATGCAGTTTTCGTAACGCTGATTGACGCGCGTCGCAAACCAGTCGGTGGTCAGTTTGCGCGTGATCTTCGGACTTTCCAGCGTGATGCGCGGAACCATCGCGCGCGGCAGCGAGCGGCGTTCCATCTTTTCGGCGAAGGCGAACAGGCGCTGGTACAGGTCCGTTTTCTCGAAGGCGATGCTTTCGCCTTGTTCGAGCGCACGATGGATCTGCGCGTCGCTCTGATCCAGACGCTTGCCGAGCGAGCGCACCGCCAGCTCCGTCGTGCCGGGCTTGTCGCTGTCGTAGCTGATCACGTCGCCGTCGAGCGCGAGCGGAATGCCGGAGGCGAGGCTGACGGCGTTCTGGAACGCGGCGTTGCGACTCGCGTAGAAGCCGGCATTGAAATCGGCGAAACGATAGATCATGCGGTCGTAGTCGGCCGGATAGCCGAGCAGGTGCGCGATGCCGAAATACACGCCGCCGCGACGGCTGAAGACTTCGTGCCGGATCGATCCGTCGATCGCATACGGGTAGGGATGATCGCGTACCTGTTGCTCGGCGAAACTCACGCTGACCTGCATCGGTCCGCCGGTGTGCACCGGATTGGAGTCGGCAAACAGCCGGCGTCCCATCGGCACCTTGCCGATGAGGTCTTCATAGACCAAGCTCAGTTCGCGTTCGGTGCGCACCGCTGCGATGCGGTCGGCGTAACTCTTTCCGTTCGACGATGAGAGCGCGAGCGCAGCGCGCACGAGCAGCTGCGGAATATCGTGTTGCGCGGCGCGGCGATCGATTTCGGCGCGCGCAATCCGGCCGAGGCCGGGCACGGCGGGGTCGGCGACGAAGGTCGATTCCTGTTCCGCTACCGCCAGCGTGGCGCAGAGATTCGAGGTGTTCGGATCGATCTCGAGCGCCGCGAACGCCGCCGTGATGTCGGTGGCCCAGCCTTCGCGATCCTTTGCCGTAGCCGGCATCAGGCGCACGATCTGTGCGCGCACCTCGGCGGGGCGCCGTGGCGGAAATTCGTTCGCACGCTTCGGGGTCGCGCAGCCGGCGAGCAGGGCGAGCGCAGCCAGCGACACTGTCGCGATCGCGATGCGCAGGCGTTTGATCGCGACGGCGTTGCACGTGACGTTCGAGTTGCTCGCGGAACGTGCGCGATGCGATGCCGTGTGGCAGACGTGGAGGTTGGCGAGCATGGATCGATATTCCGTGAGATGAGCGACAACGGCAAGCCTCGGCGCGCGACCGATGAGCGAGCCGAGGCGCAGGTTCCGAACGCTGCCACCGGCTGCATGAACCGTTCATGCCAAGCTCGCACGCCGGCAATCGAAAACGCCGACGGGCAGGGCGCTACAATCGCCATGTATCTCATGGAATCGATAGCCGACTCATGCGCAACCCGCTGCAGGATCAATTGCTGAAGGCCGGCCTGGTCAAGAAGACCCAGGTCGCGCAGGTCGCGCGAGAGCAGGCGAAACAGCGGCATGGCAAGGCGCCGCCGTCGCCGACCTCCGGCGAGGTCGAGGCGCAGCGGCTGCAGGCGGAACGTGCGGATCGTGATCGCGCGCTCGCCGCCGAGCGCAACGCGCAGGCGCACGTCAACGAGCTGCGCGCGCAGGTACGCCAGATCGTGGAGACGAACAAGGTCAAGCGCGAAGGCGAGATTGCCTATCGCTTCACCGACGCCGACAAGATCAGGAGCGTGCTGGTCAACGAATCATTGCGTGCACAACTCGCCACCGGCAGCCTGGTCATCGTGCGACATGATCAAGGCTACGAACTGCTGCCGCGTGCCGTGGCCGACAAGGTGCGGCTGCGCGATGCTGCGATGATCGTGCTCGACCATGGTCGCGGCGAGAATGCGAACGAGGCGACTGAGGACGACGCGTTCTACCAGCAGTTCAAGGTGCCGGACGATTTGATCTGGTAGCCGCGGCGCGCGTCAGCGAGCTCAACGCAGCAAGGCCTGACGACGGCGCAGGAAGCGTCTGACAGCATCGTCGGATTCCAGGCCGATCGCGATTTCATACGCATCACGCGCCTGCGCATCAGCGCCCGTGCGCGCGAGCAGATCCGCGCGCGTCGCCCAATACGGTTGATATTCGGCGAGCCGGCCATCGGCGGCGACATCGGGCAGGGCGGCGAGCGCCGCCTCGGCGCCGTGCACCTGCGCCAGCGCAATCGCACGATTGATCGCGACGACCGGTGATCCGGTCAGCGCGGCGAGTGCATCGTGCAGCTGCAGGATCGCGGGCCAGTTCGGTCGCGTTATCCGCCGGCCTTCCACATGCGCCGATTGCAGTGCGGCTTCGAGCTGATAGCGGCCGACTTTGCGCAACCCGCTCGCGTGTCTGAGCAGGGCCTCTGCTTCGTCGATCATTGCGGCGTCCCACACGGCGGTGTCCTGTTCGGCCAAGGCGACGTACTCGCCTCCCGCGTTGCGGCGCGCGCGGCTGCGTGCTTGCGCATACAGCATGCAGGCGAGCAGGCCGCAGGCCTCCGGTTCGCGCGGCAGCAATTGCGCCACCACGCGCGCCAGGAAAATCGCTTCCTCGGTCAGGTCGCGCCGCGCGATGTCGGCGCCGGCCGGATCATTCCAGCCGTCGCTGTAGGCGGCATAGATCGCGTCGAGAACCGCGTCGAGGCGCACGCCGAGCTCGTCGAGCGCGGGGATGCGAAACGGAATGCCGGCCTGGCGAATCTTCTCCTTCGCGCGCACCAGCCGCTTGCTCATCGCCGACGGCGACATCAGAAAGGCCGAGGCGATCCGCTTCGCATCCAGTCCCAGCACCGCCTGCAGCATCAGTGGCGCATGAATGCCGGCATCGACGGCCGGATGCGCGCAGGCGAACAGCAGGGCGAGGCGTTGATCCGGAATATCCGCATCCGTCGCGATCACGTCGAAATCTGGCGCGATGCGCTGAAGCTCGGCGTCCACGGCTTCACCGCGCTGTTGATGGCGTGCCGCATCGATCAGTTTGCGGCGCGCGACGGTCAGCAGCCAGGCTTCCGGATTCGTCGGGCATCCGCCGCGCGGCCATTCGCTCAAGGCTGCGGCGAAGGCCTCCGACAATGCATCTTCCGCGGCGGCCACGTTGCGCGTGCGTACCGCGAGGTAGGCGATCAGCTTGCCGTAGCTGTGGCGCGCGACGGCCTGTGCCGTTTCGCGCGCCACGTTGTCGAATGCGTTATCGCTCGCTGCGTTCACGATGTCGACGATCGGCAGATTCACGCGCGCGATGCGTTATTTCGACCAGACCGGACGAACCTCGACGCTGCCGTGACTCGCGCCGGGACAGCGCGCAGCCCAGGCGATGGCCGCGTCCAGATCGGCGGCCTCGATCAGGTAGTAGCCGCCGAGTTGCTCCTTCGATTCGGCATAGGGACCATCCAGCACGGTCGACTTGCCGTCGGTGATGCGCACGGTCGTCGCCGATGCGACCGGCTTCAACCGGTTGGAGCCGAGCAGCGCGCCTGCGGCCCTCAGCGCTTCGGTGTACGCGGCGTAGGCGGCCATGCCTTGCGCTTGTTGGGCTTCGTTGAGGTTGTCCCAGCCGCTCTCGTTCGAATACAGCATCAACAGGTATTGCATGGAAATCTCCCGCGTTGGTCGACGGCCGCATGCCGCCGACACGTAGACGATCGAGGCTCGGGCATTTGGACAACGATGCGGATCAGACTTTGTCGCTGCCCGATCCGGTACGTGTTCCTGGCTGGACGCACGCGCATCGATCGCCCACGCGCGGCATCGTCCGCACGCGAACGATGGTACGACGCGGCGTCAGCAAAGTCCGCGACGAAGAATGTCGACGCCTGCGATCGGCTACACGCCAACGGCGTCGACATCTCAATCGCGATCAGGCGCACCGAGTGGAAAATACGAACGATAAGGCCGCGCCTCGTCGACCGCGCGCACCACCGAAGGGCGCGCCAGCAGGCGCCGGCGATAGGCTTTCACGTTCGCAAAGGCATCGCTGATCGGATGCGTCCAGTCGGCGTAGAACAGGAATGGAGCGGCGCCGCAGTCGGCAAGGCTGAAGCGGTCGCCACAGGCCCATGCACGCGCGGCCATTGTCTGGTCCAGCCAGGCGTAGGCGGTGTCGAGCATCGCGCGCGCTTCGGTGACGCCGTGCGGATCGCGCACGGCTTCGGGGCGGAGGCTGTCGAATACGATCTTCTGCTGCGGCGTCGAGATGTAGTTGTCGAAGAAGCGATCCATCATGCGTACGTCGAGCGCCGCCTGGGCATCGCGCGGAATCAGCGCTACCGGCCCCGGATGATGCAGGCCGAGATGCTCGATAATCGTGCTCGACTCGACCACCGTGCGCCCTGCATCGACCAGCACCGGGAATCGTTTCAGCGGCCACAGCACTTCGAGTTCGCGCATGCTCTCGGCGCTTTCGAGCAGCCGGAACTCGAACGGCGTCGCGTTCTCGTAAAGCGCGATCAGCACCTTCTGGCAATACGAGGAAAATGGATGGGCGTAGAGGTGCAGGCTCATGCGCGAACACCTCGAATGAGGTGACGGACAGCGAACGTGACCAGACTGCTCGAATGATGCGACAGCCTTGCAGGACAGCAGGGCAGGATTGCGCTGGAACGTGGGTGCATCGGAAGTCTCCGTGTCGCGGGGTTTGTGGTCCCCGCAATCGCTGCGAGGGTGATTTCCCTTGATCGACGAACGAGCGATCGGGAAATCGACACGGCCGATGCATCATCGTGCCGGCAGTGCGCCGGCACGAGATTCTTCGGGCTACGCGGCAGCTCGTGTAGCCGGCGTCTTGCGCTTCGACACGCTCATCAGCAGTCGCGCGAGGATGCCGCAACCGGCCAGGGTCCACACGATCATCGCGCCGCTCGGCAAGTCGAACACCGCGGACAGCACCAGGCCGGAAACGTAGCCGCAGGCGCCGGTGAGATAAGCGAACACGAGGCGCCGCGGGCCTTCGATACCGGCGGTCGCGAGGGCCGGCATGATCAGGCTGGCGAACACGAGGTAGACGCCGACGAGCTGCACCGACGCGGTGATCGCGAGCGCGAACAAACCGTAGAAGAGCAGCCCGGTCAGACGGCCGCGCAGGAACCACATCGCGATCAGCAGCGCCGCCGAGAGCAAGGCGACCGGGATCAGCTGATGCGCGTTGACCCACAGAATCTGGCCGACCAGCAGGTCTTTCAGGTGTTCGCCGCCGTGCGGATTGTTCGCCAGCAGCAGCAGGCTGCCGGTTGCCGCCAGCACGAACAAGGTTCCGATCAGCGGTTCCTGGAAATCGGGCCACTTGCGATCGGTCCAGGTGAGCAAAGCCGCGCCGACCAGCGCCGCGACCGCAGCGGCGATTTCCACGCCGTAGCCCTGTTCGTCCATGCCGAGATACTGGGCCAGGATCACGCCGAGCGCGGCGACCTGCGCGATTGCCAGATCGATGAAGATGATGCCGCGCGCGAGCACCTGCTGGCCGAGCGGAACATGCGTCGACAACACCAGCAGCCCCGCGATGCAGGCGGGACCGAGGATGCTGAGTTCGAGGCCTTCCCAGTTCATTTCGCCACCGCGACGAGCTTGTCGATGGTCGAATCGAACAGGCCGAACAGGTCTTTCGCCTGCGCATCGCCGCCGACCGTGAAGGGCAGGGTCACAGCGGGCACGCCGGTGTGTTCGGACAGCCAGTCGCCCGGCTTCGGATCCTGATAGGCCGCGCGCAGGATCGCGAACGCATGCGAACTCTTGGTCAGATCGATCAGGCCGGCGAGGTGCGCACTCGTCGGCGGCACGCCGGGCTTGGGTTCGAGCGCGCCGACCTGTTCCATGCCGAGCCAGCTGAGCAGGTAGATCCAGCTCCAGTGATGCACCACGACCTTGCGCCCCTTGAGCGTCGCGGCCTTCGCTTCCCAGCCCTTGATGGCGGCCTGCCAGCGCGTGCTGAAATCGGCCAGATGCTGTTGGTAGACCGCGGCCTTGCCCGGATCGAGCTCGGCCAGGCGCGCGTCGAGCGCTTTCGCAATCGCCAGCACGCGATAGGGATCGAGCTGGAAATGCGGATTGCCCTGCGGATGCACATCGCCTTCGGAGCGATCGAGCTTGGTCGGTTTTTCCAATGTCGTGATCTGGTCGGCGGCCATGAAATAGCCCGACCCCGACGCGACCTTCGGATTGCCGGCCTGGCGGATCAGTTGCGGCAGCCAGCCGATCTCGAGGTCGGCGCCGGAGCACACCACCAGATCCGCGCGACGGACCTTGGCGATCAGGCTCGGCTTCGCTTCGATCACGTGCACGTCCTGCAATGCGGTCGTGCCGACATCGACGCTGACCGCATCGCCGGCGAGCTCGTGTACCAGCGAACCCCATTCCGGTTCGCAGGCGAATACGTTGAGCGCGAGTGCATCGTGGCTGCGCGATGCGAGAAACAACAGCGATGCGACAAACCATAGCTTGTTCATGGATTCTCTCTCGGGGATTTCGTCGGACGCGCGTCTAGAACTTGTGCGCGCCGTGCGCGCCGAGACTGACGTCGTATTGCAGATAGATCGCGTTGTCCTTGCTGCCGCGATTGGGTTCGTCGTGGCTGTATTGCAGACGGAAGAAACTGAATTCGCTGTTGCGCCAGGTCGCCTCGACGCTGTGTCGCAGCGGATCGAAGATGCCGGGCAGCGGTCCGCTCGCGGCCCACAGCTTGTCGAAGCGATAGCCGATGTCCCAGCTGCGATTGAGCCGGTACACCGATTCCAGATAGACGCCGCGGCGATCGCCGACCCAGGGCTGGTCCAGCATCGGCTCGGTCGGATCAATCACGATATCGCTCGGCGGTCCGTAGACGCCGTCGCGCTTGTCGAGAAAGTATTCGCCGCGCACGGTGAGGCCGCCGTCCTTGGTGTTGCCGTTCGGCGCCCATTTCCAGGTTGCGTCTGCGACATACAGACTGTTGTCGCCGCTGAAGCCGTCGTCGGCGAGCGAGGTCTTCGCTTTCAGCATCGACACCCCGGCGAGCCAGGAATTGTCGGTGCCGACATCGCCGCCGGCATGCGCGAACAAGGTGTGCGTACCGACGCCGCCGTGATTGGCGCCGGCAGTCGGGAAATTCTCGCCGCGAAAGAGTTCGCCGCCGACTTCGAGGAACAGATCGAGCGGCGCGACCCAGCGCAGCTGCGCGCCGTCGTCGCCGTACTGATTGCCGAGAAATGCCTGGTAAGCGAGCGGACGATCGACGAAATTGTCGGTGTGCGTGTGATGGCTGTTGAGATAGCCGATGTTGGAGTAGAAGCGTCCCGCGCGCACGTTGAAGCCGTCCGGCAAGGTCAGAGTATCGATGTAGGCTTCCTCGATATCGGTGCCGACCTTGCCGTTGTCGTCTTCGTAGCTCAGCGTGAGCTGGCCGTAGAACTTGTCGTCGATGTTCGCCGCGAACGAGATCTCGCTTTCACCGAGCGACAGTCCCTGCTTGCCGGGCCCGGTGCCGTCGACCAGCGGAAAACCGCTGCGCACGTAATTGTCCGGATTGAGCGAGTGGTGCGCGTAGACACCATTCATGATGACCGCGATGGCCGGGTTGAATGCGTTGCCGTTGGCGCCGCCTGCCGATGGCGCGGAGGCTTCTGCCGGCGCGGATACCGCCGCGGTCGCGGCCGCTTCCTGCGTCGACTGCATGCCGGCCTTCATTTTTTCCAGCTCGGCGCGCGCGGCATCCGCCGCGGCGAGCGCCTGCGCTGCCTGATCGCGCAGTTTCTGCGATTCGATTTCGAGCGCGTGGATGCGCGCATCGAGCGCCTGCAGCTGCGGATCTGTCGCCGGCACCGCGGCGATCGCGGGCGCGCTCAGCGCAAGGGAGACGCACACCGCCAGCGACACTTTTTTCATGAGGGATTTCCGCAGATCGATGCGCGTTCTTGGCGGCGTCGGGCGCCGGCAATGCGGGCGACGTTATAACATACGGCGGGACTTTCCGGCGGCAGCAGGCGTGCCCGTGCGAGGCTGCCGACGCGCTCTTGCCGGCAGCTGCAACGCGATCTCGCAGAACGCGCGCTACGGCGAGGAAACGCTCTTGAACGCCGCCGCCAGGGTGCGCAGCGCACTGCGCGAACGGCGATCGTGCAGGGCGGTGTGCAGCACCACTTCGTGCGTCGGCAGGGCCGGCAACGCGAGTGCCGCGCCGACATCGATGGTGCCGCTCGGCGCCGTGCGCCGCGGCAATACGGCGACGGCGAGTCCGGCCGCCGCCGCGCTGCCGACGACCGCGGCGCCCTTGCCGATGAACACTTCGGTCCAGGCGATTCCGGCGCGGTCGAGCGCGCGCACGGCGGCCATCCGGATGCTGCACGATTCGCCTTGAGTCGCCAGCGGAAGCGGGCGATCGCTGCGGTGCTGCCAGTGCGCCGCGGCAATCCAGCTGAAGGTTTCGGCGAACAGCACGTCGCCGCCGCGACGGTGTTCTGCCGCCTGCAACACCAGGGCCGCGTCGAGCGAGCCTTCCTCGTAGGCCTTGTCGATTTCGCGCGAGCCGGCGACGCGCAGTTCGATCAGCAGATTCGGATCGTGCTCGTTCATGCGTCGCAGCAGCACCGGCAATTCGCTGCCGACCAGTTGATGACTGATGCCGATGACGAGCCGGCGCTGCTCGACGTCGAAGGCGGCGACCGCGCGCTCGTGCGCACCCATCAGCTCGCGCGCGGAAACCAGGAACGCTGCGCCCTCGGCGGACAGCCGCACGCGTCGCGGTGTGCGTTCGAGCAGACGTCGCCCGACCTGCTTTTCGAGGCGCGCCAGTTTCAGGCTGACCGCGGACTGCGTGCTGTCGAGCATCTCGGCCGCGCGCGTGAAGCTTTGCAGTTCGGCCGTCAGCACGAAGGCGATGACGGCGTCGAGATCGAGGGTTTTCACCGGACGATTCATGTCATTTCCAAATTACTGAAATGGTTGCAAATGCATTCTAACAATGTTTGACCGCGGTTACGCTGGATTCTCGATCCAGCAAGGTGATGTCCATGCATTCGCGCAAGATGATTTCCCTCGGCGGCAGCGCACTGTTGCTGCTCGCGATGACGCAGGCCACGGCCGCACCGCCGATGCCCGCATCGGCGACGGCTTCACTGGTCGGTGTCTGGAGTCTGGAACGCGTCGACAACGTGTATCCCGACGGCCATCGCATCGAGCTGTACGGGCCGCATCCGCAGGGGCGCTGGCTGATCGATGCGCAAGGCAACTACATGATGATGATCGTGCGCACGCAGCGCACGGCGTTTGCAGCCAACGACAAGTCGAAAGGGACGCCGGAGGAATATCGCGCAGCATCCCTCGACAGCAATACGCACTACGGCCACGTGAGTGCCGATGCGACCACCTTGCATACGCATATCGAGCACGCCTCGTTTCCGAACTGGGACGGCCGCGACGGCAATTCTGCGTACACGCTGAAAGGGGACGAGCTGACCTATCAGGTCGGCCAACCGAGCAGCGGTGCGGCCGAAGGCGCGCGCGGCGAGGTGGTCTGGCGGCGACAGCATTGAGCGTGACGCCGATGCGTGTGCCAGCGATGATCGCGATTCAAAAAACCTCCAGGAGATGCCGCGTCATGAACCTTCGTATTCGATGCCTTGTTTTCGTTCTGCTCGGTGCGACATCGCTCGTGCAGGCCGCGATGCCGATGCCGCCGCCGTATCTCAGCGCGGCGATCGCCGACAAGGGACGACCGGCCGCGGACACCGAGCGCGATCAGGAACGCAAGCCGGCCGAGCTGATCCAGTTCGCCGCCATCAAACCCGGCGACAAGGTTGCCGATTTCATCGCGGGCGGCGGTTACTTCACGCGCATCTTCAGCAAGCTGGTCGGGCCGCAGGGACATGTCTATGCGGTCTTTCCCGAAAGCATCGAGAAGGCGAAGCCGAAGGCGCTCGACGGCATCAAGGCGCTCGCAGCCGATCCGGCCTACGCCAACACGAGCGTCGAAATACGGCCCTACGACGACATCGCTGCCGCGGCATCACTCGATGTCGTGTGGACCGCGCAGAACTATCACGACGTCTACGGCGCCGTCAGCGTTTTCGCCGTCAGCGGCAGCAGCGGTCCGGACGAGACGGCCAAACTCGACGCCGCCGCCTTCAAGGCGCTGAAACCCGGCGGCGAATACATCGTGATCGATCACGTGGCGAAGGCGGGCTCGAACGACAAGGACGCCAATACGCTGCACCGGATCGATCCGGAGGTGGTGATCGAGCAGGCGAAGGCGGCCGGGTTCGTGCTCGAAGCCAGAAGCATGCTGCTCGCCAATCCGCAGGACGATCACACCAAGTCGGTATTCGCACCGGAAATCAAGGGGCATACGGACAAGTTCGTGTTGAAGTTCCGCAAGCCTGCGCGCTGATCGCAGAGCGCATTCGTCACTGCGTGGCCGCTGCGCGGCGGTCTGGAAATGATCCGACGCGCACACGGCCATCAACCCAGGAGCGACCTTCATGATCGAACGGCCCGCATTGCTTCCGTGCAACGCGAACCTCGGCATCGACAGCACAGGCGCTGCGGACTGCGATCCGTCGTTCACCGAGCGCGCGATCGGCGCCGATGAAAACGCAGCGCGGACGGACGAGGGATGGCTCACACGCATCCTCGGTCGGATGATGGAATCTAACGCGCAGGTTCACCTCGTCGTCCCGGCCAGTTTTGCCGAGGCGATACCGCGCAGGATCGACGGCGGCGAAACAGCGGCTGCGAATTCCGTCTGCCCTGACACGATGCTTCGGATGTAAATCGAAGTCATCGGACGAATTCACGAGCGCGCACGCGAGCGTCGAAAGGTCGCGCTGCCGGAGCATCCGCACGGCCAGCCCGAACATCAGAGAAAAAGCCGCAGCGTGATGCGGCTCGCAGCACAGCATCGTGTCGCGCCATCGCACGACACGCCTCCATGATCAGCCAAAGGAATCCTCCCCATGCGTCTTCCATCCGGACTACTGCTGTCGATGCTCCTCGCAAGTTCTCTCGCCGGTGCGGCGAGCAATGCCGCGACACCCTCGCTCGCCGGCAGCTGGACCCTGAAAAGCGCCTACGACCTGCACAAGGACGGCAGCAAGACTTTCGGTTTCGGCGCGCAGCCGCAGGGCACGCTGATGGTCGACGCGCAGGGTCGCTATTCGCTGCAGATCTATCGCAGCAACGAGGCGACCTTCGTCACCGATGACCGCGGCATGCGCAAGGAATTCAAACCCAGCGAGATCGCCAGCACGCATTACGGTCACGTCAAACTCGATCCCGCCGCGCACACGGTCACCTTCAATATCGATCTCGCCTACGTGCAGCGCTGGAACGGAACGGCGCAAGTGCGGCCGTACACCTTGTCTGCAGACGAGCTCAGTTATCAGGTTCCCGCGCAGCCGGGCAGCGACACGGTCGCGGTGTCGGTGTGGCAACGCGTCAAGGGCTAGCGCGATGAAGATCGGCCGTTATTCGATGCTCGCGGCACTGCTGTGCTGCTCGTTCTCCACGTCGCCGGCCTACGCCGAAGCAGAGTTGTCTGCGCGTTTGAGCCAGGCGAATGCGCTGCTCGCCGAGCAGTGGCAGCATTACCTGAAGGAAAATCCGGAAGCCGCCACGGTTCTCGGAGACCTGCGCTACAACGATCGCTGGGTCGACGTCTCGCTGGCGCATGTGCAGGTCGAATATCAGGCAACAGCCGATTTCCTTCGGCGTTTCGAGGCGATCGATACCACGGGTTTTGCGGAAGAAGACAAGCTCAACCAGCAGTTGATGCTGCGTCAGCTGCGCGAAAATCTTCGCGGCATGGATTTGAAGTTGTACGAGATGCCGCTGGATCAGATGGGCGGCGTGCATCTCGCGCTGCCAGGGCTGGTCAGCTCGATCCCGTTCGACACGACGCGCCATTACGAAGACTACCTCGCGCGCCTGAAGGCGATCTCGATCGTGCTGGAGCAGACCGCCGCCGTCGCACGGCAGGGTTTGCGCGACGGCTTGATGCCGCCGAAATTCGTGCTGGACAAAGTCGCTGCGCAGATCGAGACGATCGCCGCGCCGGCTGGCCTCGACAATGCATTCGCCGAACCGTTGAAGCATTTTCCGGACGGCGTGCCGAGCGCCGATCGCGAGCGCCTGCGCGCCGCGATCATCGCTGCGATCGACGACGAGGTACGCCCGGCTTATCGCAAGCTCGGCAAGTTCGTCAGCGACGACTATGCCCCGCACGGGCGTCGCGAAGCCGGAGTCTGGCAGCTGCCGAACGGCGAGGCGATCTATCGCTTTCGCGTCGAACAGATGACCACGACGGAGGAAACTCCCGCGCAGATTCATGAGCTCGGTCTGGCCGAGGTGAAACGTATCGAGTCGGAGATGAGCGCCATCGCGACATCTCGCGGCTACGCCGATCTTGCGAGTTTTCGCAGCGCATTGAAGAACGATCCGAAGCTGCGCCCGAGTTCGCGCGAGGATCTGCTCGATCGCTATCGCGGCTTCGTCGCGCAGATGCAGCCGGAACTGCCCAAGCTGTTCGGCGTGCTGCCGAAGACGCCGCTGGTGGTGGTGCCGGTCGAGGCATATCGCGAGAAGGGTTTCCAGATCGCCACGTATCAGCAGGGCACGCCGGATGGTTCGCGTGCCGGCCAGCTCTACATCAATACCGCGAATTTCGAAACGCGCGCGACGACGCTGATCGAATCGGTGGCGTACCACGAGGGAATCCCCGGCCATCACCTGCAGTTCTCGATTGCGCAGACCCTGCCCGGACTTCCGCCGTTTCGACAGCAGGCGGCGTATATCGCGTACATCGAGGGTTGGGCGCTGTACGCCGAACGGCTCGGCAAGGAGATGGGTTTCTACAAGGATCCGTTGTCGGACTACGGCCGCTTGTCGAGCGAGCTGTGGCGCGCGGATCGTCTGGTGCTCGACACCGGCGTGCACTACAAGCACTGGACGCGCCAGCAGATGGTGGATTTCTTTCGCGCGCATTCCGATGTGGACGAAGCGACGATCCAGTCCGAGACCGACCGCTACATCACCTGGCCGGGTCAGGCGCTGGCCTACAAACTCGGCGAGTTGAAGATCCTCGAACTGCGCAAGCGCGCGAAGCAGGCCCTGGCTGACCGCTTCGATATCCGCGCCTTCCACGACCAGGTGCTGGGCGGAGGCGCAGTGCCGCTGGACGTGCTCGAAGCGCGTATCGAGCGCTGGATTGCCGCAGTACCGAAGGCGGCGCCAGCGTACCGATGATCCTCGACGATCGGTGAAACGGTTTCAGGATCTTTCGCGCGCCCGTGCGAACTCGATATCCACGCGCAGCCCCGAACGTCCCGCGGAATCGGAGAGCGTGAGCGCTGCGCGGTGCAGTTCGGCGACGCGAGCGACGATCGCGAGGCCGAGGCCGCTGCCTTCATTCGATCCATCGTTGCCGCGCTGGAAGCGTTTGAACACGGTTTTGCGCAAGGCCGCGTCGATGCCGGGGCCGCTGTCGCTGATCGACAATCGTGTCTTGTCGCCGAGCGCGGTCAGTTCGATGTCGATGCGTTGGCCGGGGAAGCTGTAGCGCACGGCGTTGTCGAGCAGGTTTCGCACCAGGGTGGCGAGGCCGGGCAGCCAGCCTTCGATCAGGCGCGCCTCGTCGTCGCAACGCAACGCGATTTCCAGATCCTTCTCGGCGGTCGCGAGCCCCAGTTCCTGCAACTCGCTCGCGATGACCGCGGCAAGATCGACGACGGACATTTCCTGCGCGCCGGCGGCATCCCAGCGTGCGAGCTCGAGCATCTGATTGACGATGCGCGTCAAGCGAGTCAGTCCGAGCTCGGCGCGTTCCAGCGACTGCGAGGCGTCGAACGCAGTTTCCGCAGCGCGCGCATTTTCCACATTGAGCAGAACGCCGGCGAGCGGCGTGCGTAGCTCATGCGCCGCGTTCGCGGTGAATTGACGCTCCTGTTCGATCGCCGAACGCAGGCGCCCGAGCAGTCCGTTCAAGGAGGCGACCACCGGCACCAGTTCGCCCGGCGCATCGACGATGCCGAGGGGATCGGTCTTGTCCGGCCTGCGTTCGGCAATCCGATCGGCGAGGTCGCGCAGCGGCGAAAGTCCGCGATTCACCGCCCAGCCGACCAGGAGTACCAGCAGCGGCAGGCCGATGAGCAGCGGCGCGATCGCCTCGACCGCGAGCGCGCGCGCGATTTCGCGGCGGCTGTCGTAACGCTCGCCGACGCGGACCCAGGTCTTGTTGTCGGCGAGCAGGGTGAAGATCCGCCACTGACGGCCGCCGATCGGGATGTCGGCGAAACCTGCCGGCGCAGCGTCGAGCCCGATGCCGGCCAGATTCGCCGAATTCATCACGAGCTGGTTCTGATCGTTCCAGTACTGGAAACCGATCTGCGTTTCGTAGTGATGGCCGCGCACGATGAGTGGATGTGCATCGTGTTCCTTGCGCCAGTTCACGATCTCGACCGGCGCCTGTGTCGGGCCTGTGTGGTCCGTCGACACCTTGCCGACCTCGCCGGCGAGTGCGCTGATCGTGCGCGCATTCTGGGCGAGCCGGGCGTCGCTGAGTTCGTCCACTTCTTCCATCATGAAGAAGTAGCTGAGCACGACCAGAGGCAGCAGCACGCACGCCAGGCACATCAGGACCAGCCTGATGACGCGCGACTTCAACGACGAATTCACGAGGAGGGTTCCTTGATCAACAGGTAGCCGAGACCGCGCACGGTTCGTATGGTTTTTGTCGCCAGTTTCCTGCGCAAGCCATGTACGTGCACTTCCAATGCGTTGCTCTGGATTCCTTCGTTGCCGTACATCGCCTGCTCCAGCACGGCGCGCGGCACCACACGTCCGGCACGTTCGGCGAGCGCGCGCAGCAGCAGGAACTCGGTGCGCGAAAGTTCCAGCGGCCTGCCCGCGAAGGTTGCTTCGCATGCGATGGTGTCGAGCACGAGCGCGCCGGCTTCGATGACCTTGTGCGCGAGGCCGAGCGCACGACGATGCAGGGCGCGCAGCCGCGCCGAAAGTTCATCGACGTGGAACGGCTTTACCAGATAGTCGTCCGCGCCGGCATCGAGGCCGCTGATGCGATCGTTCAAGGTGTCGCGCGCGGTGATGATCAGCACCGGAACATTGATCTTTTCCCGACGCAGGCTGGCCAGCACCTGCAAGCCATCGAGCGGACGTCCGCTCACGCGCGGAAGACCGAGGTCGAGCACGATGACGTCGAAAGCGGCGGTGCGCGCTGCGGCCAGCGCAGTCAGGCCATCGCGCACCCATTCGCAGGTGTGTGACCAGCGTGCCAGCGCAGCTTCGATGCCCTGGCCCAGGAGATCATCGTCCTCGACTACCAGTACGTGCACCACAACTCCATTTCAGAACGGGCGAAAAGCAGCTTTCACCACCTGATTCAGGCCTGACCTGGCTTCAGTGCTCGCCAGTGGAAGGCGGGCTTTTGTCGATGCGCATCAGGTCGTGGCTGAAACGATAACTCGCGGTCTGATAGTAGGCGACGGCTTCATCGACCAGGTCGGGCCTCGCTTCCTGCAGCGCGGTCGCGTCTCCGCTGCGATCGAATTTCGGAATGGTTTGTTCCACGCCTTGTTTCGGCGCCAATACCGTCAGCGTATCACCGCGCAGATAACCGGCTTTCTGATAGTTGCCGAGCAGGATGCGTTCGCGCCCCGGTTCCAGCTGCATGATGTCGTAGCCGTAGAAGCTCGATGTATAGCTGAAGTCGAGCAGGCCGAGCAGGGTCGGCGCGGCATCGATCTGGCTCATCAGCCGATCGTTGCGCGCCGGGGTTATGTGCTTGGGCGAATAGATGAAGAGCGGGATGTGATAGCGATTCATCGGCAGACTGCTGCGGCCCCAGCTGGACGCGCAATGATCGGCCGTGATCACGAAGACGGTATCGTCGAACCAGGGTTTCGTACGTGCGCGCTCGAGGAAATCGCCGATCGCCCAGTCGGTGTACTTCACTGCAGCGGCGCGGCCGCCCTTGCCCGAAGGCAGATCGATGCGGTCGGCGGGGAACGTGAAAGGCGGATGATTCGACGTGGTCATCACGTGCGAGAAGAACGGCTTGCCGTTCGCCCAGGCCTTGTCGGCTTCGCTCAGCGTCAAAGTGAACAGGTCTTCGTCGGCGACGCCCCAGATATTTCCGTGGTGAATCGTGTTGCGCGGAATATTCGTGCGATCGGCGACGCGATAGCCGTTGTTCTCGAAAAAATAATTCATGTTGTCGAAGTAGCCGTAGCCACCGTAGACGAACATCGAATCGTAGCCTTTGCTGTCGAACACCGACCCGAGCGAGAACAGGTGTTCGTTGTCCGGTCTTTTCAGGATCGACTGCCCCGGCGTCGGCGGAACCGACAACGACAGCGCCTCCAGTCCGCGCACGGTCCGCGTGCCGCTGGCATAGAAATTCGTGAAGAACAGACTCTGGTCGACGAGGGCATCGAGATTCGGCGTGATGCCTTTGTCGTTGCCGAAGGTGGTGAGGAAATCGCCTGAGAGGCTCTCCACACTGATCAGGAAGACGTTGAGGTGTTTCTCCGGTTCCGCATGCGAGATCAGGCGCGCGATGTCGTGCGGGTCGCTGCCCTGAAAATGCGCTTCCGGCGTCTGCAGCAGCGTGCGCACCTTCGCGAACGCTTCGGCGTCGGGCAAGGTCTTGTACAGGCGTTCGTAGTCGAGTTCGTTGTTGCGATAAGCGGAGAAGAACTCGTAGATGCCGTCGCCTGCCAGCTCGTTGACGTAGGCATTGCGGCTTCGATTCTTGTCGCCGCTGTCGACCAGCACGGTCGCCGCGATGGTGAGCACCAGCCATGCGAAGGTCACGGCGGAACGTTGGCGCATGCGCGAGGCGTCGTCGCGCGGCAACCAGGTGCGGCGTGTCAGATAGACGATCGCGCCGGCAATCAGGGCGAGCATGACGAGCAGCTTGCCGACCGGATACGACGCGCGGATGTTGCCGATCACCTCGCGTGAATAGACCAGATAGTCGACCGCGATGAAGTTGAAGCGACTGGCGAATTCGTCCCAGAACAGGTATTCGGCGGCTGCGACGAAAATCAGCACGTACAGCAGCACCAGGCACACGGCGCCGAGCAGCAGGCGCAGAGGTCGCCGCGCGTACACGCCTCGCGGCATCAGCCAGAGATAAAGCACCAGCGGCCACGCGAAGTAGACGAACGCGACGGCGTCGTAGAAGAACCCGACCGCAAACAGATAGGACCAACTGGCAAGCGAAGGCGGCACGCCGTCGCCGGTCTTGATCAGCAGGATCAGGCGCGTCAGGAATGCGATCGCGGCGAACGTGACAGCAAGCCATAACAGCGGCGCGTAGCGCTGGCGTAAAGGATGCGTGATCGTCTGGCTGCTGCTCATGAGATTTCGTTGAATGATTTCGGTGGTTTGCGGGAATGCGATGAATCAGCTGCCTGCCGGCACTCGATACGACGAGGAATCCGAAAGCAGGGCGGCGCGCCGAACATGGAGGCGGCAACGAAGCCGCGGAAACACGAGGCAAAGCGCGGTAAGGCCCCCGTCGGTGACGCTTCTCCTGCGATGCAAGGTGCGGTCAGACGCGCAAGGCGGCGACGTCGCTCACGATGAGCGCGCGGGGATGAGCGTGTCCGTGGATTCAGGCTCTCACAGCAAGCTTAAGGAAATCTTATTGTGGGCTTCGGTGGACAGGTTTGTGTCGATCGGCTCGATCGTTACGGGCTGCCCATGAGTCAGGATCGATGGGTCGTGTCGGATCACTTGCCTTCGCTGCAAAAGTATCCGCACGCTCCGACCGTAAGAGTCATTTAAGAATCACTCCCTACCATCGCGCCTGCGCCGCCCATACACGACGGCGTCGCGGAGTCGTTTCTTGAACACAACGGCCTCACCGATAGCAGATGGCGGTTGGCGTACGCGCTGCCTGCTGGTGTGCGCAATCCTCCTCTACGCGTGTGCTTTTCAGGGCAACCGGCCGATCTACTCGCCCGATGAAGGGCGCTATGTCGACGTCGCGCTCGGCATGCTCGATGACGGTGATTGGTTGAGGCCGATGCTGCATCCGGAGTTTCAGCACTGGTCGAAGCCGCCACTGACGTATTGGGTCATCGCCGGCAGTGTCGGCGTGTTCGGTCGCAACGAGTTCGCCGCACGTCTGCCCAATGCACTCGCTTTTGCAGGGACGATCCTGCTGCTCGGGTGGGCAGGCCGCCGCTTTCTGCCGGAACAGTCGTGGCTCGCAGCGCTGATCTACGCGACCTTCGCGCTGCCACCCCTGGTCGCCAACGTAGTCACGACGGATACGCTGCTGACCTTGTGGGAGACGCTGCAGCTGACCGCGTTTGCCGCGCTCTGGTGGTCCGGAAATCCGGATGAGGAACGGCGTGCACGCCTGCTCATGTGGCTCGGCGTCGGCTTGGCGTTCCTGACCAAGGGACCGCCGGGCCTGCTCATGTTTGCCGGCTGCGCCGTGTTCGCGGCATGGGATGCGGGCCTGACGGGTTTGTCCCGGCTGCTGCGCTGGGACGGGATCGCTGTGTTCCTCGTCGTCGGCTGCGGCTGGTATGCCGATGCGGTCATCCATGATCCGGGCGTGCTGCGCTATTTCCTCGTCGAGGAAGTGTTCAACCGCATCGCGACCGACAAGATGCATCGCAACGCGCAGTGGTACGGCGCGTTCCGCGTCTACGCACCGACGCTGGCGCTCGGCATGCTGCCGTGGCTGCCGGCGATCCTGGCGCGGCTATGGAACACGCGAGATCGCAGGAGTGCGCCATGGTCGACCGCGCAGTCCCGCCTGCTGCTGTGCTGCATCGTGCTGCCGCTGATGATCTTCCTGCTGTCGCGCTCGCGATTGCCGTTTTATTTATTGCCCCTGTTCGCACCGCTTGCGCTCGTGGCCGCTCGGCTGCTCGCACCGATGCCGCTGCACTCATGGCGGGCGCGTTCGCTGCTCGCCGTCTGGTGCATCGCCTTGGTCGGCGCGCGCCTGGTCCCGGCGCATCTGGACATTCGAAACGACGACAAGACATTGGCCGACGCGCTGCTTCGGCAATTGCCGCGGGCGCCGTATGAGATCGCGTTCGTCGAGACGACGCCGCGATTCGGACTCCGCTTCTATTTGAACAGTGCGATCGAGCGGCTGTCGCTGCCGGGACGCGAGCCGCTGCCTTCCGCCGAACCGATCGACGAGGAGATGAGTCACGCCGAAGGCTGCCGCGTGCTGCTGACGGAATCCGCCGATGTGCCGGATCTGCAAGCGGCGCTGCAACGAGACAAGGTCCGCTACCGCAGGCTCGCCGATGTACGCGGCTATGCGGTGATGAGGGAACAGGCGGAAAATTGCAGCATGGGCACCATGCTTCAGGCGCATTGAGCGTGATATGCGGCCTTGCAGGACAATCCTCTCGGACAGATTTCTCGTCGAATAGTGCGGCCGTCACGAGGGCCATCATTCACTCTGGAGCCGATCATGCGAACACCGTTTCTTGCGCTTCTCGTCCTGCTGACCGGCCATGCCGGCGCGGCTGCGACGGTCGATGCCGCAGCACCACACGTCGTGCAGCGATACGCCATCGGCGGCGCCGGCGGCTGGGATTACATGAGCGTGGATACGCAGCGCCGACACGTCTTCGTCACGCGCGGCGACCATGTGATGGTGGTCGATGCCGACAGCGGCAGTCTCGCGGGCGATCTTGTTCCGATCCATCACGCGCACGGTGTCGCCCTGGTTCCGCAGCAGAATCGCGGCTACGTGAGCAACGGCGCGAGCGACAGCGTCAGCGTGTTCGATCTGCAGACCTTGAAGGTGACCGGCGAAATTCCGGTGACCGGCAAGGATCCGGATGCGATCCTGTTCGACCCGGCGAGCCGTCACGTCTTCACCTTCAACGGGCACAGCGACAACGCGACGGTGATCGATCCGGTCACGCAGAACGTCGTGACGTCGATCGAGCTCGCCGGCAATCCGGAATTCGCGGTGAGCGATGGTCGCGGGCATGTGTTCGTCAACATTGAGGACAAGAATCAGCTCGTCGAGATCGACTCACGCAAGTCCCGCGTATCGAACGTCTGGTCACTCGGCGAGTGCGACAGCCCCAGCGGTCTCGCCATCGACACGGTACATGCGCGCCTGTTTTCGGTGTGCGCCAACCGGCAGATGGCGGTCACCGACAGTCATGACGGACATGCGGTGGCGAGCGTGCCGATCGGTGACGGCCCCGACGCCGTCGCCTACGACGCGGCAAGCGCGACCGTCTACAGTTCCAACAGCGACGGCACGCTGACGGTTGTCCGGCAGGACGACGCGGACCACTACCACGTGCTCGCGAACGTGACGACGCCGCTTCGGTCGCGCACGCTCGTGCTGGACCCAACGACCCATCGCGTATTTCTTGCCAGCGCCGAGTTCGAGCCGGCACCACCGACCGGCACGAATGAGCGCGCACCGCGACCCGTCATGAAACCCGGCAGCTTCGCGCTGCTCGTCGTCGCTGCTGCAGAACCCGGCGCGGCCGATCATCCGCATCCCTGAGGATGACCTGGATCGACTTGATCGAACGCCGATTGCCTCCATCTTGTGCGGTCGGCGATCGGGTTTTCCGGAACAGGCACATCCTTCCGCGTAGACTCGACGCCGGGCACTCGAACCTTGCGGAGACAACAGCGATGGCAACCGGCTGGGCCGGCGACGGCGCCGTACAAGACCAGATCGACGCGACGGTCGCCGATGCGATCAAGCGCGCCCGCAGTCAATTGCAGAAAGGGCCCGGGCTGACGCATTGCGAAGAATGCGAAAAACCGATTCCGCCCGCGCGGCGCAAGGCCGTGCCCGGCGTGCGCTTGTGCGTGTCCTGCCAGGAAGCGCACGACCGCGAACAGGAAAGCCACAGCGGCTACAACCGGCGCGGCAGCAAGGACAGCCAGTTGCGCTGAATGTCGCGGCGGAATCTTCGGCGAATCCGCAAATTTGTATACAAGTTGAAGTCAACGCGCCGGCGTCGATCTCTCGTCGACGCCGCGCTGCCATCTACCCGACGTGTGCGGCATCGAATGGATGCATTGCATCGCCTTGATGAACCGCGGCGCCCCGGCTAGTCTGCGCGCCCATGCCTACCTCCCTGATCATCGTCGACGATTTTCTCGACAACGCGCGCGAGCTGCGCGACGCCGCTCTTCGTCTGACCTATCCGCAGCAGGACGGTGCATTTCCGGGGCGCAATTCGCTCGAACGCATCACCATCGAAGGTCTGCCGCAGCAGGTTTCGCGCATCGTGGGTGAGCCACTCAAGCTGTTGACGCCACCGCAGTCGCACGCGAAATGCCGGATCACCCTGGCCGCGGATGTCGGCAGGGCGAAGGTGCACGTGGATTCGGCGTACTGGTCCGGCATTCTCTATCTCAGCCGCGCGCAGGATTGCCGCGGTGGCACCGAGTTCTTCCGTCATCGCCGCACCGGCACCGATCGCGGCCCGACCAGTCACGAGGAACTCGCGGCGATGGGTTTCTCGTCGATGGACGAGATGCATCGCGAAATCATCGAGAAGGACAGCAGCGACGATTCAAAGTGGGAGCTGACGATGCAGGTGCCGATGCGCTTCAATCGCCTCGTGCTGCTGCGACCCTGGCTCTGGCATACCGCCGGTCCCGCATTCGGCGACTCGCTGGAGAACGGCCGTCTGGTCTATCTGATGTTCTTCGGATCCGCGCAGACCTGAAGCGAAGGGTGCAGTGCCGAATCATTCGACGGGGTAGGGACCGTCGGAAAAGATTCCGGCGTGATAGCCCTTCGAGCCGATACGCCGAGCGAGCGCACTGCGGAAATCATCATCCGCGCGCAGACGTTCGAGCACCTGCGCGAAATCGTGCCGCGGCTGCCAGTCGAGCTCCTGACGCGCGCGCGCGTTGACGTAGACACGATCGATGCTGCGCGTCATGCGCCAGCCGCGCCGGGCGTATTCCGCGGCGTAGTCGGGAAAGTGGTGTTGCACGACCGCCGCGGCATCGTCGCGCAGCACCTGCATGTCGTCGGGCGCGAACGGCGTCGTCGCGCTGATGATGTATTTGCGAAAGCGGAGCCGCGGTGCGCGTTCTGCCGCGAGCAGATGCGCGCTGACCACGTCTTCGATGTCGACACGGCGATGCAGGTACTCGTTGGCCTTGATGTTGAGATCGTCGAAGGTCTCGCGCACCGACCTCGCATCGTCTTCTTCCGGAAAGAAGCGTGAGGTTCGCAGCACGATGCAGGCGAGTCGCTGATTGCGCGCGAACAACTGGCACAGATCCTCGGCCGCAGCCTTGCTGACGCCATAGATGTTCTTCGGAATTGCCGCCACGTCCTCGGTGATCCAGGCCGCCGGTGCTCCCACAGGCGGCACCAGCGCGTCGCCGAATACGCTGGTCGTGCTGGTGTAGACGAACGACTCGACACCGGCGGCGACCGCTTCCTCCAGCAGGTTGAGCGTCCCGGAGATATTGGTATCGACGAATTGCTGGCGCGCATGCGTGGCGACATGCGGTTTGTGCAGGGTGGCGGCATGCAACACGCGCCGCACTCCGGCCATGCTGCGCCGGACGAAGTCGCGGTCGATCAGGCTGCCGACGTGGCTGGTGCAAGGGCTTGCGAGCAGGTCCAGACCGACGACTTCATCGCCTTGCGCGCGCAGCGTCTGCACCAGCGCCTCGCCAAGGTGGCCGGCGCTGCCGGTGACCAGAATCTTCATGCCGAGCGCTCCGCTTTTTCTTTCTGTAGATGTAAAGGAATGTTAAGGTGCTCACCGTCACAGATCGGCGGGCAGTGATTCCAGCCATACGGGATCGCGCACGTCACCTGTCTCTTTCCCGGTACGCCAGGTCAACCCCATGATCTACCTTGCAGCGATATTGTCGACGTTACGGTCAGCCTTCATAGGCGTTCACACGGTGATCGGACCCTGCGAGTGGCACCTCCTGCACTGCCCCTGGTGAGCCATCGCTTGCCGGGAATGTGGGCTGTGCCACGAAACGCCGCGCCCGCGGAGCCGCACAGGATGCCATTCGCGAGCCCGGCACCTTAGACTGCGCGGGACGCGCGCGTCGGCGAAGAAGATGCACCCTGGGGACAGTGGCGAGACATGCGGGCGGCAACCGCCCTGGTCGGGAAACGATGCCGTCGATCGGCGCAACCTGCTGGCCGAAATCCTGGCGCAGGTATCCGTCGAGGCCCTGCAGGGCGAGACGCTGGAAGCCGTGCTGCAGCACATCGTCGACGGCATCGCCTCGCGTCTGCCGGTGACAATCGCCAGCATCATCCTGCTCAACGATGAAGGCACCCACTTCGTGCAGGAAGTCTGGGCCGGCACGCTCGCCCTCGATCTGCCGGTGGAGTTGCCGTGGCCGGTCACGATCGGGGCCTCGGGTCGCTGCGTGCGCAGCGGCCGTCCCCAGCTCATCACCGACATGGCGCGTGACCCCGACTATGTGTCCGGCAACAGCCAGGTGAATGCGGAATACCTGGTGCCGATCCGGCATCGCACGCGCTTTCACGGCGTGCTGAATCTGGAAAGCACGCGCGCCGATTTCTTCAGCCACGATGTCTGCGCGACCTTCGATGCGATCGCCGATCAAGTCGCAGGCGCGATCCATTTCGCGCGCGTCGTGCGCGAGCTGGAATTGGCCAATCGCAAGCTGGAGCAATTGTCGATGAGCGACGGCCTCACCGGCATCGCCAACCGGCGCTGCTTCGACCAGCGGCTGACCCAGGAATGGCAGGCCCATGCACGCGAGGATCGTTCGCTGGCGTTGCTGCTGGTGGATGTCGATTGCTTCAAGGCGTTGAACGATGCGCGGGGACATTTGTACGGCGACGAATGCCTGCACGCGCTGGCCACGCTGTGCGGCAAGGTTGCGAGCGGCGCCGATGAACTGGTCGCGCGCTATGGCGGAGACGAACTGGCGCTGCTGCTGCCGGGCTTCGGCCTCGCCGATGCGCGCCGGCTCGGCGAAAGCCTGCGCAGCCAGGTCGAGGCGCTTGCGATCATGCATCCGAAATCGCGCGTGGCGCCACACGTCACCGTCAGCATCGGCGTCAGCGCGGTGCGACCGAATCCGCAACAGTCGCTGCAGGCGCTGATCGCGACGGCTGATCGCGCGCTCTATGTCGCCAAGGCGAGGGGGCGCAACCGGGTCGTCGCCCGCACGGTACCAGTGCCGACCGACTGAGGACGTGCCGGCGCTCGCCTCGACGAGCCGGCCGCGCATCGACGCAACGATCATTCACGCTGAGCGTCGATGTCCTTCAAATGACCTTCGATCGCGAACACATGCGCATCGTGTTCGCCCATCTCGCGCAACGCCTGCGCGAGATGGACCAGGTAATCCCGATTCGTTCCGCTCGGGCCTTGCGCACGCGCGATGTGGAGCGCGACATCCAAGTCGGAGGCCGCGCCGAGGTAGGCCGCGTTGTCCGCCGTCGCGATGTAGACGAGACCTTGGGCCTTGCCGCCGTCCGCGAATTCCAGCGTCGTCATCTGCCGCAGGTAGCCGTTCTTCTCGCGCCGATCGAGAGGGTCGAAAACCTCGGGCGTGATCAGGTAGGCCATGCCAGCGCACACGGCATCGGCCTCCGCCACCAGGGTCAGCACGCGGCCCGGCGCCTGCGGCGTGCCGCGGTGATCGTGTGAGCCCTGCCAGAAGCGGCGCGACCAGCCGTGGATTCGCGCCGGGCGGCGTTCGATGTAGGGGAAATCCGCCTTCCAGATCAGCGAGCCGTAGCCGAACAACCAGACCTCGTCGTGACCTTCGAAGCGGTGCAGGCGCTGATTCTGCGCGATGGTATCGGCGGACATGGTTGCGATCGAAGGAGGGGCGGCAAGCCCACATACGATGCCGTATTCAGCGCCGGCTGTCGTCGATGCCTCATAATAGGCGGCTGTATCGACATGACCACCGAGATTGATGAAGACCCCGAAGGGACTGCAGGCACTGATCGAGGATGGCGCGATCGACGAGGTGCTGCGTCCGTTGAAGAGCGGCAAGGAAGCCTCCGTGTACATGGTGCGCGCCGGCGCCGACGTGCTCTGCGCCAAGGTCTACAAGGACATGGCGCAGCGCAGTTTCCAGGCGCGCGTGCAATACCAGGAAGGTCGCAAGGTGCGCGGCAGCCGGCAGGCGCGCGCGATCGGCAAGGCGAGCAAGTTCGGCCGCCGCGAGCAGGAAACTGCCTGGAAGAACACCGAGGTCGACGCGCTCTATCAACTCGCGCAGGCCGGCGTACGCGTGCCGAAACCGCGCAGCTACGTACACGGTGTGCTGCTGATGGAGATGATCACCGATGCGCACGGCGACAGTGCGCCGCGACTCGGCGAGGTCGATCTCACGCCCGAGCAGGCGCGCGCATTCCACAGCACACTGGTGCGCGACGTGGTGCGCATGCTGTGCATCGGCCTGATTCATGGCGACCTTTCCGAGTACAACGTGCTGGTCGCGCCGGACGGACCGGTGCTGATCGATTTTCCGCAGGTAGTCAGCGCCGGCGGCAACAACGCGGCGCGCGCGATGCTGCTGCGTGACGTGCACAACCTGCGCGGCACTCTCGGCCGCTTCGCGCCGGAACTTCGGCGCACGTATTTCGGCGAAGAGATGTGGATGCTCTACGAGCAAGGCGATCTGCAGCCGGACAGCGTATTGAGCGGCACCTTCGTGTTCGACGAGCACAGCGCCGATGTCGAGGCGGTGCGGCTGTCGATCGAGGAAGCGCGCCAGGAAGCATTGATCCGCCAGCAGGGACGCGAGGAAGCGGAAGCGCGCGATTGAGCGATGACGCATTCACGGCGGGCCGACGCATGGGCAATTCGCGTCGAGCGCTGCTGCAGCACGCGTGCTCCGATCCTTCGTCGTGATCTTCGGATAGTGCATGCCATCCACACCCGCTCAACTTTCGTTCGCCGACCTGGGTCAGTCGAAACCGACCGATCGCCTGTTCTTCGCGATTTTTCCCGATCTTGCGGCGCGCGAAGCAATCGTACGTGTCGCCGCTGAGGTCAGCGCGCGTCACGGTCTTCGCGGCAAGGGCGTGGCACCCGATCGCCTGCACGTGACCCTGCATCATCTCGGCGACTTTGCAGGGTTGCCGCAAGCCGTGCTCGATGCCGCGGAGCGTGCGGCCGCGCAGCTCGAAGAGCCTTGCTTCGATATCGTCTTCGATCGCGTCGGCAGTTTTGCAGCGCGCGAGCAGAAACCTTGCGTCTTGCTCGCTGCGCAAGGCGATACGCCGGTGCAGCGTTTTCAACGCGCCCTCGGTGATCGCCTGATCGCGAACGGCCAGAGCGCCGCGGTGAAACGCGGTTTCATCCCGCATGTGACCCTGCGCTACGACAGAACGCTGTTGCCGACTGAAGCCGTGGCCGCGATCGGCTGGAACGTGCGCGAACTCATCCTGGTGCACAGCCTGATCGGCAAATCCGGATACCGCGAACTTGGCCGTTGGCCGCTGCGATCCTGAGCCGACATCGGGCGGTCGCGCGTGCGCGTGCGAGCCGGCCGACGCGATGCATGCCCTACAATACGCAGATGACACTCAATATTGCCGCCTATCACTTCGTCGCGATCGCCGATCCGGACAGTCTGGCGGCGCAGCTTCGCGCATCGGCACAAGCGGGCGCGTTGCGCGGCACCGTGCTGCTGGCGGGCGAGGGCATCAACCTGTTTCTCGCCGGCGATGAAGCGGCCATCCACGGCTTTCTCGACGAGCTGCGTTCGGACGCGCGGTTTGCCTCGATCCGCGTGAAATTCAGCCGCAGCGATGCGCGCCCGTTCGCGCGTCTGAAAGTGAAGGTCAAGCCCGAAATCATCAGTTTCCGTCGCAGCGAAACGGCACCGCTCGAGCGGCGTGCGCCGGCGGTGGATGCGCACGTCCTCGCACGCTGGATCGCGCAAGGCCGCGACGACGACGGCAAACGCCTGGTGCTGCTCGACACACGCAACCGGCAGGAAGTCGTGCATGGCAGTTTCATCGATGCGCTGACCTTGCCGATCGACACCTTCACCGAACTGCCCGATGCGATTGCGCCGCATCGCGCGGCGCTCGCGGACGCGACCGTGGTGAGCTTCTGCACTGGCGGCATCCGCTGCGAGAAAGCCGCGTTATGGTTGCATGGCGAAGGCATGCACAACGTGCTGCAGCTCGACGGCGGCATCCTCGGCTATTTCGAGCAGGTCGGCGGCTACGGCTACCAAGGCCATTGCTTCGTTTTCGATGAGCGTGTCGCGCTCGACACCAACCTCGAGCCGGTGACCGCGTAGGCGCCGACGCCTGATCGCCGCTGTGGCGCTTCGCGTGTGACCTCAGCGCAGCACGCGCAACTGCAGTTGTGCATAGGCGCCGGCTCGCGAAAGCGCGGTGATGTTCTGGGTTCCGGTCTGCGCGAAGGCGTACTCGAACGCCTGAGTTCCGCGCGTCTCGCCTTCGAGCTTGCCGTTGACCAGCCAGAGCACGTCGCCGCTGATGCCGAGCGCGCGCAGGCGCACGATCGCAGGCTTGTCGCTGTTCGGCGCGCGTGCGATTGCGGCGTTGTCGGCGATGCCTTCGATGCGCACGGGCTGGCTCGCATCGAGGCCGTCGTCGGCGCAGCCGCGGGCAAGCGCGGGCAGGCTGGCGCGACGACGCAACTCGCGCGACAGCCACGGATAGGCGAGGGCGGGCCAGCGCGCAATATCCAATTCGCGCAATTCTTGTTTTGTACACGCGGGGTTGCTGCGCGCGCCGCTGGCATCGACGCGCACGCGCAGCAGCCCCGCGCTCCAGCTGGTCGCATCGCGATCGGACAGGGTCGGCGGTATCACGCCGTCGAGAATCCATGCGCTCTGTTTTCGGTGACAGAGGTCGGCATGCTGCGGATCGAAGGCGAGACCGAGCGGCCAGCAGACATCGGCCTGGGTCACCGAGGACGGCGGCGGATCAGGCGTCGCCGACATCGCATTGCGCGGCAGCATGTCGACGATCTGGAACATCAGCGGCAGCGCGGTCACGGCGCCGTATTGCCCCGGCAACGGCGTGCCGTCGGGCCGGCCGATCCATACGGCGAGCGTGTATTGGCGCGTCGCTCCGACCGCCCATGCATCGCGAAATCCGTAGCTGGTTCCGGTCTTCCAGGCGACGCGCGGCCGCGAGCCCGGATCGAAGGTGCCGGGCGCGTAACCCGGGCGCGGGTTTGCTTCGAGGATATCGCGCACGATCCAGGCGGCGCCGTCGGAAAGAATGCGTCGCTCGATCAGTCCGTCGTCCGGCGCATAGCGCACGCGTCCGCCGACGCCGTGGCGATTGAGTGCGCTGTAGGCGCCGACGAGATCTTCCATGCGCACGCCGGCGCCGCCAAGGATCACCGACAGATTCGGATCGACGCCGCGCGGCAGCCGCAGCTCGAGACCGGCATTCGCGAGGCGTGCGGCGAAGCGCTTCGGGCCGACGCGGTCGAGCAGATCGACGGCGGGCACGTTCAACGAAAGCCGCAGGGCTTCCGCCGCGCCGACCGGGCCGTTGTAGGCGAGATCGAAGTTGCCGGGCCGGTAGTCACCGAATGATTGCGGCGCATCGATCAGCAGACTTTCCGAATCGATCAGTCCATCATCGAGCGCGAGACCGTAGAGAAACGGCTTCAAGGTCGAGCCCGGCGAACGCCACGCGCGCACCATGTCGACATGGCCGAGACGGCTCTCGTCGCCGAACGCGGCGGAGCCGACGTAGGCGCGCGCTTCCAGCGTCGAATTTTCCACCAGCAGCACGGCGGCCGATGTGCGCTCGGGCAGGCGCGCCAGGTAGTCGCCGACGCGCGACTCGAGCGCGCGTTGCAGGCCGGCATCGATCGTGGTCGTGATCCGGCGCGCCTGCGGCCTCTCCTCGTGCAATCGCTCGGCGAGCAGGGCGGCGCTGAGCGGGGGCTGCAGCGCGCGCGCTGCAACCGACTCGATGGCGGCGTCGTGGATTTCCGCAGGCGTCCACACACCGAGCTGCTGCATGCGATCGAGCACCTTGTCGCGTGCGCAGCGTGCCGATTCGGGATTGCGATCCGGACGCAGCCGGCTCGGCGACTGCGGCAACACCGCGAGCAAGGCGGCTTCCGCGCGCGACAGCCGCGCCGCCGGTTTGCCGAGGTAGGCCCACGACGCCGCCTCGACGCCTTCGATGGTGCCGCCGAACGGCGCGCGATCGAGGTAGAGCGTCAGAATTTCCTTCTTCGACAGATGCGCTTCGAGCTGCAGCGCACGCAGGATCTGGCGCAATTTTCCGGCTGCACTGTGCGGAGTTCCGTCGAGAATCCGCGCGACCTGCATGGTCAAGGTCGAGCCGCCCGAGAGCAGGCGACGGTGCACGATCCACTGTCCGAACGCGCGCGCGAGCGCCAGCGGATTCACGCCGGGATGGCGATAGAACCAGCGATCCTCGTAGGTCAGCAGCGCCTGGATGTAGAGCGGCGAGACATCCTCGATCTTCACCGGATAGCGCCACACGCCGTCGTCATCGGGAAAGGCGCGCAGCGGCTTGCCGTCCCGGGCCAGCACGACGGTGCTGCCGCTGTCGGCCGCGGGCAGCGGCAGCGGAAAGAGGCGGTCGAGCAGGAAGCCGAGAGCGATCACGACAACGGTCATCAACGCGAAGCGGATAAGGGCACGTCGCCGACGTGGGGACATCATCAGCGCCGCCACACGTTTCGTTCCGCACCGCGGAGTCGACGCCGAACCTGGCCGTCGAGAATGTTCCGCCTGGTTTGACCTCGCATGTCGATGTCTCGGTGTTTCCGTGTGCGCGAACCCGGGCGGAGCTTTGCCGCCATCCGGCCTAAACCCTCCCCATGAAGGGGAGGGCTCGCGCGCGCTACGGTTCGATCACCTTGACCGACGTCGGCACGCTCTTGCCGATACCGCGCACCTCCGGCTGATACATGTCTTCGACCAGCGGCGGCGGAATCTGGAAGGTGCCGGGCGAAACCGCGCGTACCAGATAGGACACGTGCGCGGTCTGGCCCTTGTCGAGCTTCAGCGCAGCAACGTAGCGGTCGTCGCGGAATTCCTCGTGACGCACTTCGGCTGCCTGCGCGCGGTCGGTGATGGTGATGCCGTCGACGACCACGTCGGCCCATTGCTTGGCGTCGGTGAGATTGAAGTTCTCGATCTCCAGACCGCCGGGCAGCAGATCGACCAGCAGCGCATCCGGCATCGCTTCGCGCGCGTCGAGTTTCAGGCCGACGATCAGGCTGTCGCCTTCCTTCAGCGGAGCGGGTTGCCACGGCTTGCCATCGAGCGTGTAGAAGCTGCGCTGGATCGCCACGTAATGATCGTCCGCGGCCGGTGCGGTTTTCGGCACGCCGCTGATGTCCGTGCTGAGATACAGCGGCAGGTCGCCTTGCGGAGTGAAGCGCACGCCTGCGCTCAACTCGGCGGCGTTGAAGTCGCGGCTCCACAAACGATCCGGGCTGATTGCATTCGATGCGCCGCCGATCGCGAGGGTGCCCGAGACGACCGTATCGCCGTCCTTGATCAAGGTCTTGCCGAGGCGCGCGATCGCGATCTGTTCCTGCGTGCTGAGATACGACCAGCGCCAGCCATATTTCTTCTGCTGCGCATCCGCCTCGTGGCCGCGATTGGTGGTCGCGCGCGCCAGATCGAAGATGCGGCCGTCGTAGTCGGGCTTGGACAGCCCATAACGATGCACCAGCGCAATCATCAAGGCGGTGTCGCGCAGGTCGGAACCGTAGTCGCCGAGATACCAGGGGCGTTCGACTTTCTTCGCGAACGCTTCCGCGATCGCCTTCTCCGCCCGCGGCTGGTCGCCCATCAGTTTCAGCGCGATGCCGAGATGCACCAGCGGCAGCGCGGTGATCGATTTGCTGCGTTCGTTGTCGAACAGCGCGCGCAGCGTTCCGAGCGGAGCACGATTGACGCGCGCGAGCACGTAGCCCGAATACGCCTCGTCGGCGAAGCGCAGATGATCGCTGTGCTCGTAGTTGTAATACGGATGCCCGCCCGAGAGCAGATCGTCGTCGAGGCGCTTCAGCGATTTCTGCAGCATCTCGTCCGGCACCGCGAAACCTTCGTCGCGTGCATCTTCGAGAAACTCGACCACGTACGGCGTGATGATCTCGCTGACGTAGCTGTCGCCATCCCACATCGAGAAGTGTCCGGACGGAATCTGCATCGAGGCGATGCGCCCGATGGCGCCCTCGACGCGATCCTTGCGCGCATTCGCATCGAGGCCGTCGACGTGCAGGTTCGCCGCGGTCTTGTCGTCGAGCAGCAGCGCGCCGAAGCCCTTGCTGGTGGTCTGCTCGATGCAGCCGTACGGATACTTCAGCAGATCCTTCAACGCACTCGCGAACGGCAGCGGCGGCAGGCTGGATACGGTCAGGCGCGCGTCGACCGAATCGGCGAGCAGACCCTCCATCGCATCGGCGCCGAGCACGATCGGATCGAGCTTGTCGAGCGCGCGCGGCGTGGAGCGCAGCACGCTCGGCCAGGCCGCGCGCACGACCATCTCGAAATGGCGGTTGATGTGGATGTCGCCGCTCGATGCGACGACGTCGATCTTGCCGACACCGTAACCGTCGAGCGCGGTCAGCGGAAAGTTCAGGGTCGTCTTGGCGTTGTCGGCGAGCTTCACCTTGCGCTCGCCCTGGTCGATCGCCAGCGGTTTGCCGGTACTCACCTTGACCGCGAACTCGCGTTCGCTGCCGGAGAAGTTCTGCAGATCCAGCGTGATCGCGCTCTTGTCGCCCGGCGCCAGCACACGCGGCGTGGATATCTCGGCGACCAGCGGTGCGCGCACGATCGTCTCGGTGTCGTTGGCGCCGTACTGGTTCTCACCGAAAACTTCAGCAACCACGCGCACGCTGCCGTTGAAGTCCGGCATCGATAGTTGCACGTGCGCTTCGCCCTTCGCATCGAGCGCGACGGCGCCGGAGAACAGGTCGACGGTCAGCACTTTCGCGGTCGGCCTGCGCGCCTGCGGCAGCGCGGCGAGGGCCATGTCGCCGCCGTAGCGCAGTTTCGCCATGGCGCCGTCGAAGCTCTCGATCACGCGACCGTACAGATCGTAGGCATCGATGCCGAGCGCGCGCTGCGCGAAGAACCAGGCGTTCGCATCCGGCCGCGCGAACCGCGTGATGTTGAGGATGCCGATGTCGACGGCGGAAACAGTGACATAGGCTTTCTTGCCGGCGAGGGCAGGCGCCTTGATCGCAACCGGCAGATCGGTCTCCGGTTTCATCTGCTTCGGCGCGTCGACCTGCACCTCGATGCGCCGATCGGCGCGATCCATCGGCACATAAGCTTCGCCGACCGCGCGTGCCGGGGTGATCTTGTCGACGGCCGAACCGCCGCGGAACACGAGCGCGGTGACATAGACGTCGTGGCGTTCCCAATCCTTGGTGATCGGTATTTCGTAGGTCGTGCCCGGCGCGGCGGTGATGTTGCGCGTGTAGAGCAGATGATCCGATTCGACGATGAGCAGCCCCGGGCCGGATTGCGGCGGCGTCACCGTGACCTTCAAGGTATCGCCGGCGTGATAGCTCGGCTTGTCCAGCGCGAGCTTGATCTTGTCCGGGCGCGCTTCCTTGCCGCGGTTGTCGTCGCTCCAGCTCCAGCCGGCGAAAAACGGCAGGCGCGTGGTCAGGTTCGTTGCGGGGTCGAGCACCTCGACGCGATAGTTGCCCCATTCGACCGGCACGTCGAACTTGGCCGGCTTGCCGGCGTCCACATCGAGTTCGCGCGATTCGACATTCTCGTAGCGCTCGTTGAAATCGAAGTGCCAGCCGCTCTGGTTGTCGAAGGTCCAGCGATAGTCGCGATATTCGCGCACCAGGGTGAGTTTCAGATGCTGGCCGGCGACCAGCGCACCTTTCGCGTCGCTGCGGATCAGCTCGAAACCGGCACGCGCGCGCGCGTCCGAGCCGTCTTTCAGATCGAACAGGGGACGCACGCCGACGAGTGCGTCGGCCGGCCACAACGTGCGCTTCAGGCTGCGCGTGACGGTGCGTCCGCCGGATTCGTAGACGCTGCCGGAAATGATCGCGGCGATCGGCGTCGCGGGTTTGGCCGTATCCGGAAGCTCGATGTCGGTCTCGATCTTGCCGTGTTCGTCGAGCTTGGCATCGACGACGTCCTTGGCCTCTTTCGGCAGGTCGATGGTCGGATCGCCGAAATAGAAATCCTTGTGCGCATCGACCGGGTGCTGGTCGACGGCGAGGGTCAGGCGCGCACTGAAGCGGTTGCCCGACGCGGGAGCACCGTAGAGATAGTCGCCCTCGGCTTCGAGCTTGAGCGGCTCGCCGGCCTTCAGTACATCTTGCTTTGTCGACAAATCCAGTTTGAGGCGTTCCGGCAGGAATTCCTCGATGCGGAAGGTCAGCCCCTGCGTCGCATCCTTCGATTTCGGATCGGTGCGGAACTCGACCTGCCAGCGGCCGGTCGGCGCATCGGTCGGGATTTCGCGCGACCACTCGAAGTAGTTGAGATCCTTCGGATCCAGCTTGGCCTCGGCGTACGGCCGGCCATCGGGCTGCTTCAAGGTCAGGAACAGCGGCTGCGGCTTGATCGCGTTGCCGTCGTAATCGCGCAGCAGGGCAGAAAGGCGGATCGTCTCGCCGGGGCGATACAGATCGCGATCGGCCCAGCCGAACACGTCGAACCAGGTTTGCTTGCGTCCGGCGACGGCGAAGTCCGACAGATCCAGCGCCGGCTGGTTGAATGGCAGCAGCGAAACATCCTTGCCCGCGTGCGCGACCAGCACCTGGTCGGCCTTCAGCTCGTAGGCCAGTTGTGCGTTGCCGTCCGCATCGGTCTTGCCGACGACTACGGCTTCGCCCTTCGCATCGAGCACCGACAGGTCCACACCGGCGAGCGGCTCGCCCGATTTCAACGAGGCTGCGTGCACGAACAGCGTGTCCTTGTACGCGCGCGTGTGCAGACCGATGTCGCTGACGAAGAAGAAGCTGGTTTCGTGTTCGTCGCTGAAGCTGCCCGCGCGTTTCATCACCGCGAAATACAGGCCGGGCTGGGCCAGCTCAGCGATGTTCTGGATCGGCAGATAATTGAGCGTGCGTTCGTTGTCCTTGCCGCTCAGGCTGAAGCGGTTGGCGTAGACGGACTCGGCGATCTCGGCGACCGGGCGCCCCTTGCGGCCGTACCAGCCGTAACGCGATTCGAGTTCGTAGGAACCGCGCTTGCCGTTCTTCTGGTAGGCGGCGAAGAAATTCGCGACGTCCTTGTCGTGCACGCGCAGGAACTCGACGTCGACCTCTTTCACATTGACCGAAACCACCGGCAGGCCGCGCGTTTCGCGCGCAGGCAAGACGCTGCCTTGCGAGGCGAAACCGGCCGCGGGCTGCATCGGGCCGGTGTAGATTTCCTTCGAGGTCTCGCTGCCGAGCGTCTTGCCGTCGACCGCAGCGAGCTCGCCCTTGATGCGCAGGCTGTAGTTCACGTCGGCCTGCACGTAGGGAAAGCGCAGTGTCTTGCCGTCTTCGTCGAGCGCCCAGCTGCCCTGGACCGCCGCGCCTTTCGGATCGGTCACCGCGATCAAGGTATCGAATGCCTGCGTGCCGACGAGCGCTTGCGAGAATTCCAGCGTGATCGCGAGCTGACCCTGGTATTGCTCCGGATGCGCCGAGACCAGGGCGAAGCCCTGCGGTTTTTCAGTCTTGGCAGCGGGCTGCGCGGCGGCGACGGGCTTCTTGCCCTGCACATCGGGCACGCCTTCGCGGCCGCGGTTGCAGCCGCCCAGCAGCACGGCAACAAGGATGAGCAAGGCAACACCGACGTGCCGCGAACGGGACACGGGCGAACGCAGTTCCATTGAGAACTCCCCGGGTGGATGGCGGCGTGAGTATACGCATCCACTTGTGGCCCGCTGCAGGCAACAATGGGCAGTTTGCAGGTGAACCAGCGCACATTCCGGTGCGCCGGTTCATGTCGGGGTCGTTCCGGAGCGAACGCGCGCTGCGATCTGCTCGAGCGGAGCGGGCGTTGCAGCGTTTTATCCGCCGCGACGATAGTGACTCGACGAGCCGTCCGATCCGCGTGTCTCGAACGCGCTGACCGCGCCCTTGGGATCGCGTTCGAAATGGATGCGCGTGCCGGGTTCACCGGTCAGCGTGAACAAGTCATCGCCGAGCGAGGTCAGCAAGGCCGCCGGACGACGACCGCGTTGCAGGTACAGCGACGTGCCATCCTGGCCGATCACCAGGGCGCCATACGAACCGACGTAGTCGCCGAAGGCCACCGGTTTCGGCGGCGTCGTTTCGGCGCGCAAGGCTTCCAGCGCCCAGCGCGAATCGAGGGCTGCATTCGCAGGCTGGGTCTGCTTCAACACGGTTTCGAGCGCCAGCGCCTTCGCCACATTCGGTGCAGTTGCCGGTGTCGCGGCGACATCGGGTTGCACGCCGTCGCCTTCCCAGTTGGTGTGGGTGATCGGGCTGAGCGGTGAGCCGCTGGAAACGAAGACGCCGAAGCCATTGCCGGCATCGACCTGGCCGCCTGGATTCGCAGCGCCGGCACTCGCCTCGCCGACGATCACCGCACGCTTCGCGTTCTTCAAGGTGTAGGCGAATGCCTCGGCCGCCGATCCGGTGCGCGCGCTGACCAGCAGATACAGCGGCGTCTGCAATCGAGGTTTCGCGTACCAGTCAGCCGGCGCTTCGCTGGCCGTGCCTTGCCGGTAGTGGAACGTGTTGTAGATGTCGGCGCCCTTCGGCGTGAATGCACTCGACAGGTAGCCGACCATGGCCGGCGAACCGCCGCCGTTGTTGCGCAGATCGATGATCAAGGCGTCGGTGCCCGCAACCAGGTCCAGTGCGGCTTCGATTGCCTTGCGCGCGGGTTGGTCGGGCTTGCCGAATTCGAAGTCGGCGAATTGGCGCAGATCGATGTAGCCGATATTGCCGGGCTGCACCTCGACGCGACGAATGCCGTAGTTGGCGCGACGATCCAGATCGGGCGACGGCGCACCGTGCGGCGGCCCGTCGCCGCGACGCGGCGACGCCGCCGGCGATGTCGGC
>Ga0247779_1000278_pt1 | contig 36733 bp, 19 predicted proteins | sample UWRJL221509R5_FD_179925 | JGI IMG/M metagenome (GOLD analysis project Ga0247779, IMG submission 179925) | Plant litter microbial communities from Arlington Agricultural Research Station in Wisconsin, United States - UWRJ-L221-509R-5 | ecosystem: Environmental > Terrestrial > Plant litter >...
TTGCCCTCGTCGTACAGGCGCAGTTCTTCCTGCAACTCGCTGAGCTTCGTCTGGGCGGACTCGGCGATCTTGGCGCGCATGGCCTCCGATTCCTTGTGGCCCAGCTTCGCGTAGAGCACGCGCAGCGACTCCAGCCCTTCGACGGTGTCCACCGCCGCGAATCGATAGGGTTCCAGATACTCGGGCCGGCCGGTCAGCAGGTAGCCGCGCTGGCCGGCTTCGGCGTCGGTCACGCGACCGATCACCGCGATCAGCTTCATCTTCGCCTGGTTCATCTCGACCAGCGTGTTCAGCTGCGAATCGGCGCCGTAGTAGGCCGATTCGCTGATGGCCAGCATCAGTCCGGCCACCACGATCGCCAGCGGCAGCGCGAAGGCGCTGCGCTGCAGTTTGAGAGTCAGTCCCGCAAGCTTCACGGTGCCTCGCTCAACGTTGGTCAGGCACGGTTTCGCAGTACGCCAGCAGTTCTTCCAGCTCGGCCGACTTGTCGAACACGCGGTCCGCGCCGAGCATCATGCAGCGCCGCCGCATCTCGGTCGTGGCGTAGTTCGTCAGCACGACGAGCTTGAGTTCCGGGCGCAGTGCCTTGGCTCGCGCCAGCACTTCGAGCCCCGTGCCGGTCTTCAGGAAGATGTCGATGATCATCAGGTCGCAGGCGCTGTCGGGGCGTTGCAGCCAGCGCAGCGCTGCATGCTCGTCTTCGGCCACGCCGACCACCTGCATGCCCAGCATCTCTTCGAAGGTGGCGATCAGGTTCTCGCGAATGACGGGGCTGTCCTCGACGAGAAAACAACTCAGGCCAGGGCGGGCGGTCAGGTGATCGATGGAATGCGGATTCATGGGCGTGGTCGCGGCCATCATAGGATCGCCGCGGACTCCAGGCCAGACGCTGGGAGCGGAGAATTCTTTCATTCGATTGTCACCAGGGCGCTGCCCAGGGTCGTGTACGTCAAACACTTGGGTCCTTGTCAGCGCTGTCCTACAGCGGCCGTCGCGTTGCGTGCTTCGGTCTCATAGCGTTCCAGGGTCGTGCGGCATTGCTCGGCGTCAGCGCGGGCCGATTTATCGCCCAGGTCGATCAGCGGCAGCAGCGCCGCCAGCGGCGTGATCGTGGCGAGCGCCACGGCCGGCACGAGGCGCTTGGCCAGCGGTCCCTTTTCCAGCGAGATGTCCGGCTTGCCGAAGGTGCCGTTCACCTCCACCGGCGTGCGCAGCGCCAGCGGGCTCATGTCCTTGGGCGCCACGTGCAGCACCAGGCCCAGGCGTTCGGTCGCCAGCGACAGGCCGCCCTGCACGCGCAAGGCCGAGTCCGGCGTGTCGACGACGAAATACTCCGGGCGGATCATGCCGTCGGCCGCGCGCAGGTCGGCAATCGCGCAAGTGACGGGCAGGGCGTCGTCCCCGCGCACCAGGATGCCCAGCGCCTGCGCGATGTCGATGCCGGCACCCTCGACCAGCAAGTGCGAGACGGTGCCCTTGTTCCAGAACAGTTGCGCGCGGCCGTTGGCCGAGGCGAGGAACTGCGCCGTCGAGCGGCCACGGCCCTCGATGTCCAGCTTGGCGCCGATGCGGCCGGTCGCGTAGGGCGTCGCGGAGGCGCCGCTGCCCTTGCGCAGCAACAGCCACTGCTCCAGCAGCATGCCGCGCAGGCCCAGCTGTGCGCGCCACACGGCCGAGGCTTCACGGCCGTCGATGGTGACGCGGCCGGAGATCTGACCGCGCGCCAGGCGGGCATCGATGTCGTCCAGCGTCAGCACACCGTCCTGCAGGATCAGGTGGGTGCGCAGCGGCTGGATGGACTGCAGCTGCGCGTTGCCGGAGTTGAGCCGCGCGATGTCCATTCGCACGTCGGCATTCATCGCGCGCAACGAGGGCAGGTCGAAGGCACGATCCGGCAGCACCCGTCCCGGAGCGGCGGTGCGCACCGAGCTGGTGGTGGTGGCGACGACGCGCACAGGCCGCGCGGGTCCCATGCCCTGGCGCGGCGCCGGCTCGGCGGATGCGCCGCCAGCGCCCGACGTGCCAATCGCCGGACCCAGATCGGCCAGCCACAGCTCGGGGCTATGCAGCTCTCCGCTGAGCTTGGGCACGGCAGCCGAGCGATCGAAGAGGAAGTCTCCGTTCATCGAACTCTTGCCGATGGTGGCCTGGCGTACGTGCGTCTTCCAGCGCGGGCCTTCGCGCACCAGGTTGCCGTTCATCGCGAAGGGCGGTGTGGTCGGCAGCGTGATGCCCAGCGGCTGGCCGACGGCGGCCAGCGAGGGGCCGCGCAGCGAGTAGTCGCCGCTCAGACCCTGGCTGGTGAGCAGATCGCGCACCTGGCCCTTGAAGTCGAGACCGGCCTGGCCGGATTCGACCTTGAAGACCACGTCCACCGCCGGCGCCTTCGGGTCCGAGGAAAGCCAGGGCAGGGCGGAGCCGCTGCGCAGGCTGGCCTTCAGTGGCGCATTGCGGAAGCGCCCCTCGGCGTCGGCGCGGATGCCGATATCTTCCTTGCTGCCATCGGGCGCGACGCCGTCCAGCACCGCGAAGTTCGCGACCATCGACAGGGCGCTCAAGCGGTCGTCGACGATGGCCATGCCCTTCTGCACGCGCAGCGACTCGAACTGCACGGCACTGCGTTCCGACGCTTCGCGTGTCGGGCCGAACTGCCAGCTCGCGCGCCCGTCCGCCAGCCGCTGCACGCGCAGGGCCAGGTCTTGCGCCTCCAGCGAATCGATCTTCAGTGCTTCGCCGCGCCGGTACGCGAACACGTCGCGGTAGCGCAGCGCCAGCTGGACCTCGTTGGCAACCAGCGTCGCGCCGACCGTTCCCCAATCGGGACCGCCAACCTCCAGATGGCCGATGTTCAGGCGGATGCCGCCCAGCAGGTGCAGCTCCCAGCGCGTGCCGCTGCCGGAAAAACTCACTTCGCGTTGCAGCCGCTGGCTGGCCCAGTTCTCGGCGGGGCGGCGCAGCATCGGCCAGCCTTGCCACTCGCAGACAGCGGCGGCACCGAGCACGGCCAGCAGGAACAGGCTTACGCTGATCAGCGCCGTGCGGCGCCGACGGGCCGGTCGGTGGGGCGGGTCCCCGGCGGTCATGGCTGGTGGGTGGGCGGAATACACATGGACCCATGCTCGCCCGTAAACGGCCTCGAGGCCATCGGCCCAGGGCGGCTCTGCCTGTGGGGGGCGTCCTACGTGAGCAGCATCTCGCAAGGTTTTCGCAAGGGCCGCACACAAAGTGAAACCTCGGGCGCACCGTCTTCGGGCATGGGGCTTGCCGCCATCGAGCGAGTCCATCTCTCAGAGGAGCTTGTCATGACACATCGATCACTCGCCGCCTTGGCATTTGTCGCCCTGGCCGCGTCCGCCACATCCGCCGCCCAGGCCGAGCCCTGGTCGCTGAGCGGCGGCTACATGGGCCTGAACGTCGGCCGGCCCAGCTACAAGACCGACTGCGGCACCGGCTTCGACTGCGACAACCCCAACGCCTCGTTCAACCTCTACGGCGGCGCCATGTTCAACCCCTTCCTGGGCGCGGAGCTGGGCTATCTGAACCTGGGCGATGCGGACCGCGGCGGCGGCCACACGCGGGCGCAGGGCATCAACCTGAGCCTGGTGGGCCGTGTACCGTTTGGCGACAGCCGTTTCGGGGCCTTCGCCAAGGGCGGCGCGACCTACGGCCGCACGCGTGTCGATGCGCAGACGACTTCGGGCATCGCCACCGGCCACGAGACCGGCTGGGGCGGCTCCTACGGCGCGGGTGTGGACTATGCGCTGAACCCGACGTCCAGCGTCGTGCTCGAGTGGCAACACCATGACTTCCGCTTCCCGGGCGGCAGCCGCGACGGCGTCGCCTCTACCAGCATCGGCTTCGTCAAACGTTTCTGATCGCAGGGAGTACCCATGAAAAAAGATCACAAGCCAGCATCCGGACCCAAGCCCGCGGCGCCGGCCCGCGACAAGCCGATGTCGCCGGCGGACGACCCGCCGATCGCGCCGCCCGAAGGCGGCCGCCGCAGCGATCGCGACGGCAAGTTCGAGGCGGACCACCGGCCGTCGCGCTGAATTGCCGAGTTCCTCCGCCTAGTTCATCCGCCTATCGCCCTTTCGTCAGCTGTAGCAGCCCCGCCGGGCCCGATGATGCCGCCGACATAAACTTTTATCTCGACGGCAGATTCAGGCAATGGCAGCGATGCAGCAGCAGACGGAACAACTGGGAATTCGGTACGGCTCGGCGGGAAGCACCCTGAACCTGCCCGATCGGCAGGGCGGCCTCACGGGCTTCCTGCCGCTGGGACTGCTGGCGAGCTTCGGCATCGCGGTGCTTGCGGTCCTCGCCATCGGTGTCTTCTCGCTGTCTTCGCTGAAGGAGCGCACGGCGGCGGCCGCTGGGATGAGTCACACGCAGGAGGTGATCGAGCAGGCCGTCACCACGCTGTCGCTGATGAAGGATGCCGAGACCGGTCAGCGCGGCTTCCTGCTGGCCGGTTCCGAAACCTATCTGCAGCCCTTCACGAATGCCAAGACATCGGTGGACGGCGCGCTTCGCGGCCTGCAGTCGCTGTCGGCCGACAACCCGCGCCAGCAGCGCCGCATCTCGCAACTGGGCCAGCTCTGGGTGGAGAAGCTCGCGGAGCTGGAGCAGTCGATCGCGCTGAAGCGGGCCGGCAAGGAGGCGCAGGTGCTGGAACTGGTGCGCAGCGATCGTGGCCGCGTGCTGATGGAGCGGATCCGCGCGGTCGTTGCTGAGGTGACGCGCGAGGAACAGGATCTCGCCGGGGATCGCCGGGCCACCTGGGAACGCACGGCCGAGACCTCGCTGGCCGTAACGCTGATCGGATCGGCCGTGCTGCTGGTACTGATCGGCTCGGCGGCCTTGATGACCTCGCGCAACTACCGGGCGCGCGAGCAGGAGGCTTGGCTGCGCTCGGTGCATGCCGGCCTCGGCGAAGCGGTGCAAGGCGATCGCGGCGTTGACAGCCTCGCGGACAAGGCGCTTGCCTACCTGGCGCAGCGGCTGGAAGCGCAGGCTGGCGCGCTCTACATGGCGCAGGGCACGGAGCAGGACAACGGCGGCTTCGAACGCGTTGCCGGCTACGCACTGCCGGCTGGGCGTCTGCCGCTGGTAGCTGCGGGTGAAGGCCTGGTGGGCCAGGCCGCACGCGATGGCCGGCCGCTGCATGTGCGCGAGGTGCCGGCCGGCTACTGGGTGGTCGGTTCGGGCCTCGGCGAAGCGGCGCCGACGGAGCTGCTGCTGCTGCCGGTGGCCGTCAATGGCATCGTCCAGTGCGTGCTGGAACTTGGTTTCTTCCGCCGCACGCTGCCGGCCGAGCTGGAGGCGCTGGGACGGGTGGCCGAATCGCTGGGCATGGCGCTGCGCGCGGCCATCGACCGCAGCCGTCTCGAGGAACTGCTGGAGGAAACGCGCCGCCAGGCCGAGGAACTGCAGCACCAGCAGGAGGAGCTGCAGTCCAGCAACGAGGAGCTGGAGGAGCAGAGCCGCGCGCTGCGCGATTCGCAGCTGCGCCTGCAGGCCCAGCATGCGGAGCTGGAGCAGACCAATGTCCAGCTGGAAGAGCAGTCGCAGCGGCTGGAGATGCAGCGCGAGGACCTGAGACGGGCGCAGTCGGCGCTGACCGACAAGGCCGAACAGCTGGAGCGCACCAGCCAGTACAAGAGCGAATTCCTGGCCAATATGAGCCACGAGCTGCGCACGCCGCTGAACTCGACGCTGATCCTGGCCAAGCTGCTGGCCGACAACCGGGGCGGCAACCTCAGCGAGGAGCAGGTGCGCTTCGCGCGCACGATCTCGGCCGCCGGCAACGACCTGCTGGCCCTGGTCAACGACATCCTGGACATCTCCAAGATCGAGGCCGGCAAGCTGGACATCAGCATCGAGGAGGTGCCGCTGCAGCGCCTGGCGCAGGCGGTCGAGAGCGGCTTTGCCGCGGTCGCCCGCCAGCGCGGCCTGACGTTCAAAGTCGAGTGCGCGCCGGACCTGCCCGCCAGCATCGACACCGACGAGGCGCGCCTCGGCCAGATCCTGAAGAACCTGATCTCGAACGCGCTGAAGTTCACCGAGGCCGGCAGCGTGACGCTGCGGATCGACGCCGTCGACGGCGGCCGCCACCTCTGCTTCGCCGTGCACGACACCGGCATCGGCATCGCCGAACAGCAGCAGCAGATGATCTTCGAGGCCTTCCGCCAGGCCGACGGCAGCACGCACCGCAAGTACGGCGGCACGGGCCTGGGCCTGTCGATTTCGCGCACGCTGGCACAACTGCTCGGCGGCGACATCGCGCTGCAGAGCCGACTGGGCGAAGGCAGCACTTTCACGCTCACGCTGCCGGCCCGCCAGGGGACGCACGACGCGGCGCCGCAGCAGTCGCTGCCGCCGGCGCTGCTGCCACCGCTGCCGCTGCAGCTTCCTCCTGCCGCGGGTCCGGTCGCGGGGTTGGAGGACGACCGCGAGCAGCTCGCGCGGCAGCCCGACCCGCGCACCATCCTCGTCATCGAGGACGACCCGCACTTCGCCGCCGTGCTGCGCGATCTGGTGCGCGAAATGGGCTTCCCCGTCGTGCTGGCGGACCGCGCCGCCGATGGCCTGCGCGCCGCCGAGCAGTTCCAGCCCAGTGCCATCGTGCTTGACATGAAGCTGCCCGACATGTCGGGCTTCGCGGTGCTGGAGCAGTTGAAGCGCACGCCCGCGCTGCGCCACATCCCGGTCCATGTGATCTCGGTCAGCGACTATTCGCAGGAGGTGCTGGAGATGGGCGCCATCGGCTATGCGCTGAAGCCGGTCAAGCGCGACGAGCTGGAGCAGGCGCTGCGCCGCATGGAAGCCAAGGTGGCGCAGGGCCTGCGCCGCGTGCTGGTGGTCGAGGACGACCTGCGCCAGCGCGAGGCGATCGAGCAGCTGCTGGGCAGCGAGGAGGTGCAGATCGTTGGCGTCAGCACCGCCGAGGCGGCGCTGGAGGCGCTGAAGGCCGGCACCTTCGACTGCATGGTGATGGACCTGCACCTGCCCGACGTCAGCGGCTTCGAGCTGCTGGAGCGGATGGCCGGGCAGGATGAACTCGCGTTCCCGCCGGTCATCGTCTACACCGGCCGCGCGCTCAGCCGGGCCGAGGAGGATGCGCTGCGCCGCTTCTCCAAGAGCATCATCGTCAAGGGTGCGCGCTCGCCGGAGCGGCTGCTGGACGAGGTGACGCTGTTCCTGCACCAGGTGGAGTCCAAGCTGCCGCCGGAGCGCCAGCGGATGCTGGTGGTGGCGCGCGAGCGCGAGGCGCTGCTGGAAGGGCGGCGCGTGCTGATCGTCGAGGACGACGTGCGCAACATCTTTGCGCTCTCGGCGGCGCTGGAGCCCAAGGGCATGAGGATCGAGATCGCCCGCAATGGCCGCGAGGCGCTGGAGGTGCTGGCACGCCAGCCGATCGACATGGTGTTGATGGACGTGATGATGCCGGAGATGGACGGCATCGCCGCGACGCGAGAGATCCGCAAGCAGCCGCAGTTCCAGCGCCTGCCGGTGATCGCGCTGACCGCCAAGGCGATGAAGGACGACCACGAGCGCTGCCTCGCGGCCGGCGCCAACGACTACATCGCCAAGCCGCTGGACGTGAGCAAGCTGCTGTCGCTGATGCGTGTGTGGATGCAGCGGGCGTGACGGCAGACCGTCAATCCGCTCTCACTTGCAGACGGCCGATCTCGCCGCGCCGGTACAAGGTTTGTAGCGCCGCGTTGAGCTGTTCGGCGAGCGGACCATAGTCGGGGTGGGTCCAGATGAAGAGCTCAACCGAATCGACCTTTGAGTCGTACAGCTGGACGCCATCGACTCGATCAGGGCGTGAGATGAGGGCCGAAATTCCCATGACACAGATGTCGACTCGCCGTTGCGCAGCCATGGCCAGGCAAGCCAGGCTCGTGGGTGTCGCCTCCGTGCGTCGGGCAATGCCCTCGATGGCCTTCATCACGTAGCGGTTGCCAAAGACATAGCCGACGCTCAAGTTCCTCAGATCGCTCCATTGCTGGAGTTTCAAGAGGGGAACCGCGCTGACGGCCATGTAGTCCATCGACATGATCGGTGTGCTTACGCGGTGCGAGCCGGGGGCCACCTGATCGAAAGTCGCCTGGCGTCCGACGATCACTTGGTGGAGCCCCGCACGAAAGTTCGCGACGGAGCGTTCGTTGGGCTCGACGACGGCGCGCATCGGTTGATGAGCCTCCGTGCCCAGTGCCGCTATGAGGTTTTGCCCGTACTCCACGCTTCTTCTTCCCAGGCCGTCCGTGGAGATCACCGCGCTGACGGGCACCTGGGCGCCGGCGGGGACGCTCCCCAAGGCCAAGGCGCAGAAGAGCGCCGAGCTGAAAACTTCGGACTTCAGGACGCTCCGAATCAAGACAAAGGTTCCTACTGCCATTGGACCCTCGTTCGACTGAACTACAGAGGAACCGAGTCTTCGGTAGCGTCCGGCACGGGTCAAGACCTGGCACCTTGCAAAGCGATAAGGATTTCACGCTTGGGCAGGTCATTGCCGTCCGGTGTTTCCTGACCACCGGCCGTCGCGTACGGCCTTGTAGGACAGCGCGCTGCGGCCCTGTCAGACGGTGGCGCAACCTTCGTGGAGGTGGTTTCGGTGCGCGAAAGCCACAATACGCTGGCGCATTCCCCAGCGAACGGACCCCCTGGCCTCCCAGCACCGCGTCATCAGCGCCGCAGGAACCGCGTCGTCAGGCGGTGATGGGCGCCAGCTCGATGGCCTGGCAGTCCTCGGTGGCGCGTACCAAGGCGCTTCGCGGGTGCAGGTCGAGCGAGGCCTTCTCGCCGAACCCGTCGCCAGCGGCGACGCGGCGCCGGCCGGCCCGTGCGAGCAGGAACTCCAGCGTCTCGTCGCATGAGCCGCCGGTGGCTCAATCGGGGGGCCAGAGCGTGTTGTCTTTGGCGATGCCCTGCTCGGGCGTGCGCAGATCCTTCAGCAGCTTGGCGCGGACCAGGCGGGCCGCGGCGTCGAGCTCGGGGCCTTCCTTCAGGTCCCTCATCTCTAGCTTGATGCGGGCCTTGGCCATAACGCCGAGCTCCCCCACCGCCTTGACGAGCAGACCCAGCCAGACGGTGTCCTGCGCGGCGGTGGCGGCCTGGAACTCCGGCGTGGCGGCCGCCTGGGCCTGGAGATCGCTGAAACGCCGCTTCAGGAGCTGCTGCCGCGCCAGCGCCTCGGGCGTCTTGTCGTCCAGGTTCTGCACCAGGTTGGAAACCTTTTCCCATTCGCCCTGGATGTCCTTCCAGACATCGGCGCCGGTGCCGGCCACATTGGCCAGCGCCGCCTCCAACTGGACATGGAAGGCCTTGAAGCGAGCGGCATGGCCACCGGCGTCATCGGGGCAGGCATCGATGAGGGTCGGCACGCTCATCGCTTCATACTCGGCCAGGCTCCGCGCCAGTTGCTCGGCGGCGATGCGCTTGGACTCGGCCGCGCGGGCGGCCAGTTGGCCGGCCTCTTCCTCGCCCACCAGCGCGTCGACCTTCAGCTTCAGCGCCTCGGCATAGGGCGTGGCGAGCGCGGGCGCGAGCGCCGGGTCGACGGCGGCGGCGGCGGCGAGCGCACGCTGGCGACCGGGCAGCAGGGCGATGCGGGCGATCTCGGCGGCCTTGGCCTCGAAGCCCTTGGCCAGCGCCTGCAGCCGATGGACCCACGGCTCGGCCTTGTACGTGCGCCCATTGCGCCGATCGACCCACGGCTCGCTTTCGTAGCCCTTCGCCTCCAGCCATCCGAGCAGCGCAGGCCAGCCCTTGTGACGGGCGGCCACGTAGGCCTGCCGGGCCTGTTCGAACGCGGCGCCGCTCATCTGCGGCGCCGCGGTGTCCTCGGGCGTGTCGGCCAGCGTCTCGGGGCTCAGGGCAGGCGGGGGCTCGTCGGCGGCCAGCACCTCGCCCAGGCGCTCCGCCAGCGCGGCCTCCAGCTTCGGGCTGTTCCTGCCGGCAACGATGGCCAGCAGCGCGATGCTGCTGCTCAGGTCGAGGCGTTTCAGGCAGGCGTCGACGATGGCCCCGCCTTCGCTGCTGTCGACCAGCGCTTCGGAGACGTCCTCCAGCAGGAAACGGCCGACGTCCTCGGCCGCCCGCAGCGCCGCGATCAGCTCGCGCACGCCGCTGTCGGGCGCCGTGCGCTGCGCGGACGTCCTGGCCTTTCTCAGCAGCGCCTCGACCTCTGGCCGGGCGGAGTCTTTGGGCCCGTGGCCGTTCAGCCAGTCCTGGCATTCCTTGGCGAGGGCCTGCGCCGTCTTGTCGTCCTGCCTCTTCTCGAATTCGCTCAGGGCCATGACGATCTTGCGGCCGCCACGGGTCTGCCAGCCACCGTTGCTGCCACTCTCCTCGTAGGACCTGCGCAGCGACTCACCGACGGCGGCCTGCCGTGCCAGGATTTCCTTGTCGTTGCGCTCGACCGCGTAGCCCGGCGGGTTGTCCAGCGCCAGACGCAGGCACTCGACCTGCAAGGCGGCGCGGGTCTCGGGCGTCAGCCGCTCGACGGCGGGGCCGGCCTTGTCGTCCAGCGCCAGCAACTGGCGCAGCTGGGCCTGCAGCGCCTGGCGTTCGGTCGAGTTCTCGGGGGCGATCACGCGGGTGCTCAGGAGCAGCTTGGAGGCGGTCTTGGAGATCGCAAATCGGTCGACGCTGCTGGCGATGCCCTTCAGGTCGGTGTTGATCGAGCCGCTCAGGGCCTTGTCGTCGATCGGGCCCTTCATCGCCAGGCCCAGCGCATGCAGCTTCTCCATCGCGCCGGCCTCGGACTCCTGGCCGGTGTTGATGCGAACGCTGGAACCGGCGAGCAGGCAGGAGCTCTGCTGGAAGCTGAAGCTCTCGCGCTTGTCCAGACCCATGCGCGCGCCGATCTCGGTCGTGTCGATCAGCTTGCCCTTGACGCTGACCTGGACCGGCGCCATCAGGAAGGGCAGGCCGTCCTGGAAGCCCTCGCCCGGCTTGGGCGCCGGCCAGCTCGCCGCGTGCACAGTGCGGGCGTTGGCTGCGGCGTGGTCCAGCATCGCCAACTCGTCCTTGCCGCCCTGCGTCACCAGGTGCGTCATCAGCTGCAGCTCATCGCTGCCGGCGGCGCCGCGCTCAGTCTCCGATTGGGCCAGTCGGGTCGCCGTGGCGGCGGACGCGGCGGGCTTGCCGACCAGCGTCACATTGCCGGCCATCAACTTGCCGGTGCCCATCGTCGCGTACTTCTGGTAGCTCTTGCACAGCGTGATGCCGAGCAGGCCGGCGTTCAGCGCGCGCTTGACTTCGGCATTGTCGAAGACCAGATTCAGGTCGGTCTCGCCGCCGGGCGCGCCGACCTCGATCGTGACGTCGAGAATCAGCGTCACCAGCTGGGCGGGGAAGGCGGCGAGCTTCTGCTCGATCTTCTCGATCAGACCGCCGACCTCGTCAATGCGCTTGTCACCGTGGGCCGGCGTGCTGCCGTTCAGCGTGGCCACCATGATCGGCCCGTCAGCGCCTTGCACTGCCGTCGAGTGGTCGAGCAGGCTGATGTTCTCGAAGTAGGTGTTGTCGCCGTCGGCGCGATCGACCTTGCTGTCGACTGCGCGCTCGGCCATCGCGCCGACCAGCGCCGTGGACAGCGCATCCATGCCGCTGGCGACGAGGAAGGGCTTGATCTCCACCTCCGGCGACAAGCCCGCCTTCAGCGCCGGCGCGCGCTCCTTCAGTGAGGCGGTGGCGCCGGCCCGGTAGTCGTCCGGCGTGTAGGGCCGGGCGCGCCCGGTGACGAGGTAGATCTCTTCCATGAAGAGCTCGTAGAGCTGGTTCAGGCGCCCGGCCTGGTCCACGCAGCCGGCCATGGCCTGGACCAGCTTGTCGAGATTGGCCAGCGCATTGACGACCAGCGGATCGGCGGCCGCCTCGGCGCTGATCGTCAGACCGGTCAGCAGCCGGCGGGCAGACTCCGCCGTGGCCTTGGCAGGATGGGTCTCGGGCAGGGCGGCCAGCTTCTTGCCCGGGCCGCTGTCAAAGCTCGCGCCGCGTGGCGCCAGCGTGGGCACGCGGTCGGCGATGGGCGCCGGATTTGTGCCGGCCAGGCCGCCGAGCTTCTGCAGCGCGGCGTGAGTGGACGGCGTCGCGCCGCTCGTGTGCATCAGCTCGTCGATGGCGCCGCGCTGCTCGTCGTCCATCGCCGGGAGTTCGATCGCCCAGCAAACCGCCGCGTCGTCGTCGGGCAGGCCCAGCAGCGCTGTCTCGTTCGGCAGGACCATGTTTGCCGGCTTCAGCTTCCGCATCTTCTCGTAGGCCAGCTTCGAGTTCAGGTAGCGCACCTGCTGGCCCGGCGCGCGGCCAGTGCGCAGCTTGTACAGCGCCGGGAAGGGGCTGGCTTCCGCCCCGGGCAGCTGCTCGCGCATATAAGGCGTCGTCAGGTCCTGGCGGATACGGATGCCTGGCGTGATCTTGTGGCCGCTCATGTCCGGCTGGCCGGCCGCCTTCAGGCCGTAGCCGGTGGCGAGGTGGCCCGCCCCGGGCAGCTCGCGAAGCTGCGACTGGCGCACGGTGGAGAAGGCCTTGCCGCTGATCTGGTCGATGGCGGCGGTGCGATCCACCGTGTAACGGCTGCGCGCGCCGAGCATCGCCTCCTCGAGTTCGCGATCCGGCGTGCCGATCTTGCGCCACAGCTCGGCGGCACGCTTGTCGCCCTCGGGCGTGCCAACGTCCGTGTCGTCGCGTCGCGGCGGCAGGCGAACGGACATCTCTTCCTTGGAGCGCTTGAGCCGACGATCGACGCTGGCCGCCGTCACGTCGCCGTCCTCCCAGGCCAGGCCTTTTCCCCTGCCCATGCGATTGCGATCGGGTTCATCGAGCAGCGCGCGCAGTTCCTTGCTCCAGACCTTGAGCCCATCGTCATTTTCTGCTGCTGCGTCGCTATCCACTTCTGGTTCTCCTTGTAGGACAAGACGCCATGGGCTTGTAGGACCGTCGCGCGACCTGTGACTGCAGGCCTTGCGGCGAAGAATCCGGCGCTACGCTCCGCTATCCCACCGATCGAAGACCGAGATTCGCGATGACACCCTCGTCCTCAGGCCGTCACCGGCGGCAGCACCTTGCGCAGCAGGTCGGGATCGAAGGGCTTGCGGATGTAGTGGTCGAAGCGCGAGAAGGTGTCCGAGACCCGGTCGCCCGGATCGCCCCAGCCGGTCACCGCGATCAGCACGACCTCGTCGCCATAGAGCTCGCGCAGCCGGTCCGACAGCTCGCAGCCGCCCATGCCGGGCATGTTGATGTCCAGCAGCACGCAGTGCGGGCGGTAGGCCTCGATCACCGTCAGCGCCTGCGCGCCGCTGCTGGCCGTCTTGACCGAGTAGCCGTCCAGTTCCAGCGAGACGGCCAGTGTCTCGGCCATGTCCTCCACGTCGTCGACCACGACCACGCGCACCTCATCCATGGAGGCCTCCGTTGAATGCCACGCCAGTGCTTACGGTCCGTTCCATGTCTATTCCTGCATGCCAGCTATCAATGTGCAGCCAAAGCTAAACGCTTGCAAGCCGCCCACATAACGAGTTACCTGACCGCAATCTTCGCTGAAATTACAGAACACCGGGAAGCCGGTAGAGGGACACAACATCATGAAGGTCATCGACGAGGTCCTTGAGTCCGCCACGCCGGCGGAGCAATTGGGCACCTTGCTGGTCGCGCTGAACGGCCTGCGGCGCGGCGACGCCAGCGTGCGCATGCCGCTGCACTGGAGCGGCGTCGCCGGCAAGGTGGCGGACGTGTTCAACGATGTCGTCGAGCAGAACGCCGCGATGGCCGAGGAGCTGTTGCGGCTGCGCCAGGTGGTCGGCAAGCAGGGGCTGCTGAAACAGCGCGCCTCGCTGAGTGAGCAGCGCGGCTTCTGGGGCCAGAGCATCGAGTGCATCAATTCGCTGATCGACGACCTGGTGCACCCGACCTCCGAGGTGGCCCGCGTGATCGGCGCGGTGGCCCAGGGCGACCTGACCAAGTCGATGGCGCTGGAGGTGGAGAACCGCCCGCTGGAGGGCGAATTCCTGAGCACCGCCAAGACGATCAACAAGATGGTCGAGCAGCTCGGCAATTTCTCGGCCGAGGTGACGCGGGTGGCGCGCGAGGTGGGCACCGAGGGCAAGCTGGGCGGCCAGGCCAAGGTGAAGGGCGTGGCCGGCACCTGGAAGGACCTGACCGACTCGGTCAACTCGATGGCCGGCAACCTGACCGACCAGGTGCGCAATATCGCCGACGTGACGACGGCCGTGGCGCAGGGCGACCTCTCCAAGAAGATCGACGTGGACGTCAAGGGCGAGTTCCTGACGCTGAAGAACACGATCAACACGATGGTGGACCAACTGCGCTCCTTCGCGTCCGAGGTGACGCGGGTGGCGCGCGAGGTCGGAACCGAGGGCTCGCTGGGCGGGCAGGCGCGGGTGGAGGGTGTGTCCGGCACCTGGAAGGACCTGACCGACTCGGTCAACTCGATGGCCGGCAACCTGACCGCGCAGGTGCGCAACATCGCGGACGTGACCAAGGCGGTGGCCGCGGGTGACCTGTCCAAGAAGATCACCGTGGACGTGAAGGGCGAGATCTCGGAGCTGAAGAACACGATCAACACGATGGTGGACCAGCTGCGATCGTTCGCGGCGGAAGTGACCCGCGTGGCGCGAGAGGTGGGCACCGAAGGCAAGCTCGGCGGCCAGGCCGACGTGCAGGGCGTGGCCGGCACCTGGAAGGACCTGACCGAGTCGGTCAACTTCATGGCCGGCAACCTCACGTCTCAAGTGCGCAACATCGCCGAGGTGACGACGGCCGTGGCCGCGGGCGACCTGTCCAAGAAGATCACCGTGGACGTGAAGGGCGAGATCTCCGAGCTGAAGAACACCATCAACACGATGGTGGACCAGCTGCGATCGTTCGCGGCGGAAGTGACCCGCGTGGCGCGAGAGGTGGGCACCGAAGGCAAGCTCGGTGGCCAGGCCGACGTGCAGGGCGTGGCCGGCACCTGGAAGGACCTGACCGACTCGGTCAACTCGATGGCCGGCAACCTGACCGCGCAGGTGCGCAACATCGCCGACGTGACCAAGGCCGTGGCGGCGGGCGACCTGTCCAAGAAGATCACCGTGGACGTCAAGGGCGAGATTCTGGAGCTGAAGGCGACGATCAACACCATGGTGGACCAGCTCTCGTCCTTCGCCGCCGAAGTGACCCGCGTGGCGCGCGAGGTGGGCACCGAGGGCCGGCTCGGCGGCCAGGCCGAAGTGGGCGGCGTGTCGGGCACCTGGAAGGACCTGACCGACTCGGTCAACTCGATGGCCGGCAACCTGACGAGCCAGGTGCGCAACATCGCGGACGTGACCAAAGCGGTGGCGGCCGGTGACCTCTCGAAGAAGATCACCGTGGACGTGAAGGGCGAGATCCTGGAACTGAAGGCGACGATCAACACGATGGTGGACCAGCTGCGATCGTTCGCCGCGGAAGTGACACGGGTCGCGCGCGAGGTGGGCACCGAGGGCAAGCTCGGCGGCCAGGCCGACGTGCAGGGCGTGGCCGGCACCTGGAAGGACCTGACCGAATCGGTCAACTTCATGGCCGGCAACCTGACGAGCCAGGTGCGCAACATCGCCGAGGTGACGACGGCCGTGGCGGCGGGCGACCTCTCCAAGAAGATCACCGTGGACGTGAAGGGCGAGATCTCCGAGCTGAAGAACACGATCAACACGATGGTGGACCAGCTGCGCTCGTTCGCCGCGGAAGTGACCCGCGTGGCGCGCGAGGTGGGTACCGAAGGCAAGCTGGGCGGCCAGGCCGACGTGCAGGGCGTGGCCGGCACCTGGAAGGACCTGACCGAGTCTGTCAACTTCATGGCTGGCAACCTGACGTCTCAAGTGCGGAACATCGCCGACGTGACCAAGGCTGTGGCCGCGGGCGACCTGTCCAAAAAGATCACCGTGGACGTCAAGGGCGAGATCCTGGAGCTGAAGACGACGATCAACACGATGGTGGACCAGCTCTCGTCCTTCGCCGCGGAAGTGACCCGCGTGGCGCGCGAGGTGGGCACCGAGGGCAAGCTCGGCGGTCAGGCCGACGTGCAGGGCGTGTCCGGCACCTGGAAGGACCTGACCGACAACGTGAACTTCATGGCCGGCAACCTGACCAGCCAGGTGCGCGGCATCGCCAAGGTGGTGACAGCGGTGGCCGGCGGCGACCTGAAGCAGAAGCTGATGGTGGAGGCCAAGGGCGAGATCGCCGCGCTGGCCGACACGATCAACTCGATGACCGACACGCTGGCCATCTTCGCGGACCAGGTCACGACCGTGGCGCGCGAGGTCGGCGTCGAAGGCAAGCTGGGCGGCCAGGCCAAGGTGCCGGGCGCCTCGGGCACCTGGAAAGGCCTGACCGAGAACGTCAACGAGCTCGCCGCCAACCTGACGACGCAGGTGCGCGCCATCGCCGAGGTGGCCACCGCCGTGACGCAGGGCGACCTGACGCGCTCGATCACGGTGGAGACGCAGGGCGAGGTGGCCTCGCTGAAGGACACCATCAACGAGATGATCCGCAACCTGAAGGACACCACGCAGAAGAACACCGAGCAGGACTGGCTGAAGACCAACCTGGCCAAGTTCAGCCGCATGCTGCAGGGCCAGAAGGACCTGGTGACGGTGGGCCAGCTGATCCTGTCGGAACTGGCGCCGGTGGTCGGTGCGCAGCAGGCCGAGTTCTACGTGCTGCGCACCGCCGGCGAGTCGCCCAAGCTGCGCCTGTTCGCCAGCTACGCGGCCGGCGGCCAGAGCACGCACGGCAAGGAGGTGGACCTGGGCCAGGGCCTGGTCGGCCAGTGCGCGCTGGACAAGGAGAAGCTGCTGCTGTCCAACATCCCGAGCGCCGCCTTCCGCATCGCCTCGGGCCTCTCCGACAGCGCGGCGATGGACGTGCTGGTGCTGCCCATCGTGTTCGAAGGCCAGGTGCGCGGCGTGCTGGAACTGGCCTCGCTGGACCGCTTCAACCCGGCGCACCAGGCCTTCCTGGACCAGCTGACCGAGTCCATCGGCATCGTGATCAACACGATCGAGGCGAACATGCGTACCGAAGACCTGCTGGCGCAGTCGCAGTCGCTGGCGCAGGAGCTGCAGAACCGCCAGCAGGAGCTCCAGCAGACCAACGAGGAACTGCAGGAGAAGGCCCGGCTGCTGGCCCACCAGAACCAGGAAGTGGAGCGCAAGAACACCGAGGTGGAGCAGGCGCGGCAGGCCCTGGAAGAAAAGGCCGAGCAGCTCGCACTGACCTCCAAGTACAAGAGCGAGTTCCTCGCCAACATGTCGCACGAGCTGCGCACGCCGCTGAACTCGCTGTTGATCCTGTCCGACCAGCTCTGCAAGAACCCGCAGGGCAACCTGGTGCCCAAGCAGGTGGAGTTCGCGAAGACCATCCACGCCTCCGGCAACGACCTGCTGATGCTGATCAACGACATCCTGGACCTGTCCAAGATCGAGTCGGGCACGGTGGCGGTGGACGTGTCCGAGCTGCGGCTGGACGACGTGCAGCGCTCGGTCGAGCGGGGCTTCCGCCACTTCGCCGAGAGCAAGCATGTGGACTTCCTCGTCGAGTCGCGCGCGCCGCTGCCCAAGAGCATGGTCACCGACGTCAAGCGCCTGCAGCAGATCATCAAGAACCTGCTGTCCAACGCCTTCAAGTTCACGCACCAGGGGCACGTCAGCTTCAGCATCGGTCTGGCCGACGGCGGCTGGAGCCCGGACAACGACGAGCTGAACAACGCCGCGCAGGTGCTCGCCTTTTCGGTGGCGGACACCGGCATCGGCATCTCGTCGGACAAGCAGCAGATCATCTTCGAGGCCTTCCAGCAGGCCGATGGCTCGACCTCGCGCAAGTACGGCGGCACCGGCCTGGGCCTGGCGATCAGCCGGGAGCTGGCGCGGCTCTTGGGCGGCGAGATCCGCCTCGTCAGCGCGCCGGGCCGCGGCTCCACCTTCACGCTCTACCTGCCGCAGGCCTACAACCCCTCGCGCATCGGCCGCCATGTGCGCCCGCAGGATGCCAACGAAGGCCGTGCGCCGCGCAAGCATGTCGAGCCGGCGCCGTCCTTCCAGCCCGAGCCGCCGATCGAGATCGACAGCAACAGCGACAGCCCGGTGTTCGCCAACGTCGCCGACGACGACCGCGACGAGATCGCCACCGGTGACCGCGTGCTGCTGATCGTCGAGAACGACCTGGCCTTCGCCCGCGTGCTGCTGGAGGCCGCGCGCCAGGCCGGCATGAAGGGCCTGGTGGCGACCACCGGCGCCGGCGCGCTGACGATGACGCGTGAGTACCACCCCTCGCTGATGACCTTGGACATCTTCCTGCCCGACATGCAGGGCTGGCGCATCCTCGACCGCTTGAAGACGGACGCGCAGACCCGCCACATCCCGGTCTGCGTCGTCTCCACCGACGAGTCGCGCGAGCGCGCGCTGCAGGCCGGCGCGATCGGCTTCCTGGCCAAGCCGCTGCAATCCAAGGACGCGGTGGACCAGGCGATCGCCGATCTCGGCAAGTACCTGGACCGCAGCGCCAAGCGCGTGCTGGTGGCACTGCCCGACAGCGCGCTGCGCCAGGACTTCCTGGCCGCGCTGGATGCGGAGATCGAGCCCATCGTCGTCGAGCAGGCGGCCGCCGCGCGGCAGGCGCTGGAGAGCGTGGACGCCGTCGTCGCCGACGAGAGCCTCGCGCTGATCGGCCCCGAGGACGTGCTCGACGCGCTGGAGCACCGCCGCAGCACCTGCCAGCTGCCGGTCGTGCTGCTCGCGCCTGACGAGGCGGCACCGGCCGGCCCGTGGCAGCGTGCGGTGCGCGCCTTTTCCGTGAATCGCGCCGGTACGCTGGACCGGCTGATCGCGCAGGTGGCCGTCTCGCTGCACCGCAACCCGGCCACGATGAGCGACCGCGAACGCCACGTCGTCGAGGTCAATCACGGCGCGCACCGCGCGCTGGAGGGCAAGAAGGCGCTGATCGTCGACGACGACGTGCGCAACATCTTCGCGCTCGCCACCGTGCTGGACGACCAGGGCATGATCATCGTCAGCGCCGACAACGGCCGCGAGGCGATCCGCCTGGTGCAGAGCGACCCTTCGATCGACATCGTGCTGATGGACATCATGATGCCGGAGATGGACGGCATCACGACGATGCAGGAGATCCGCAAACTGCCGCGCGGCCGCGAGCTGCCGATGGTGGCGGTGACGGCCAAGGCGATGAAGGGCGACCGCCAGAAGTGCATCGAGGCCGGCGCCTGGGACTACCTGGCCAAGCCGGTCGACCCGACCAATCTGCTGGCGGTGCTGCGGGGCTGGCTGTGCCGCTGAACACGGGTTTTGGTGACCTGCCGGATGACGCGGCCGACGTCGGCCGCGCCAACGTCCTGATCGTCGACGACCTGCCCGAGAAGCTGCTCGTCATCGAGACCATCCTCGAGGAGCTGGGGCAGAACCTGGTGATCGCGCGCTCCGGCACCGAGGCGCTGAAGGAGGTGCTGAAGCAGGAGTTCGCGGTGATCCTGCTGGACGTCAACATGCCCGGCATGGACGGCCTGGAGACCGCGCGGCTGCTGCGCACCTACCGCCGCTCGGCCCACACGCCGATCATCTTCATCACCGCCTATGCCGACGAACTGCAGACCACGCAGGGCTACGAGCTCGGCGCGGTGGACTACATCCTCTCGCCGGTTGTCGCCGAGGTGCTGCGCAGCAAGGTGCGCGTGTTCGTCGAGCTCTACATCTCGCAGCGGCGGCTGAAGCTGCAGGCGCTGGAGCGCATCGCGCTGGCCACCGCCGAGGCGGCCCAGCGCGCGGCTGAGGAGAACACCCGCCGCTCGAACTTCCTCGCCCACGCCAGCCGCGTGCTGACCAGCTCGCTGGACGCCGACGTGGCGATGCAGCGGCTGCTGGAACTGGTCGTGCCGGGCATGGCCTCGCAGGCCTGGCTGGCCATGCTGGGCGATGCGCAATCGCCCGGCCGGCTGCTCGGCTGCAGCGCCGCCGATGGCGTGCCCACCCTTGCCGAGACCGGGCTGGACCAGCTGCCGCAGCCGCTGCACGACGCGCTGCTGATGCTGGACGAATCGCCGGCGCGCTTCGGCATCGGCGGCTTCGTGGTCCTGCCCATCGTCAGCGCCGCCGCCGGCCGCGCCCGGCCGCTCGGCGCGCTGCTGGTGGAGGACGGCGCCGCGCGCCTGGACGGTGCGCTGCTGGAGGAGCTGGTGGACCGCGCCGGCCTCGCGTTCGAGAACGCGCGCCTGTACCGCAACCTGCAGATCGAGATCGTCGAGCGCCGTCAGGCGCAGCAGCAGCTGCAGGAGGCCAACCAGCGCAAGGACGAATTCCTGGCGATGCTGTCGCACGAGTTGCGCAACCCGCTGGCCCCGATCCGCAATGCGGTCGAGGTGATCCGGCGCCTCACGCCGGGTGCCGACAAGCGCATCGCCTGGGCCACCGACGTGACCGAGCGCCAGGTGCGCCAGCTGACCCGCCTGGTCGAGGAGCTGCTGGACGTGGCCCGCATCAGCCAGGGCAAGATCGCCTTGCGCACTGCGCCGCTGGATCTTTGCGCCGTCGTCGCGCACGGGGTCGAGACGGTGCGCGAGCTGATCGACAAGCGCCGCCACACGCTGCGCCTGAAGCTGCCGTCCGAACCGGTCTCGCTGCAGGGCGATTTCGCCCGGCTCGCCCAGGTGGTGGCCAACCTGCTCAATAACGCCGCCAAGTACACCGAGGACGGCGGCGAGATCGAGGTGGCGCTGGAGGTGCAGGACACGCGGGCGCAGATCCGCGTGCGCGACAACGGCCTGGGCATCGACGCCGAACTGCTGCCCTACGTGTTCGAGCTGTTCGAGCAGGGCAAGCGCTCGCTGGACCGCAGCCAGGGCGGCCTCGGCGTCGGCCTGACGCTGGTGCAGCGGCTGGTCCATCTGCATGGCGGCGAGGTCGTCGCGCACAGCGGCGGCATCGGCCAGGGCTCCGAGTTCATCGTGACCCTGCCGGGCGTCACGGCAGGCGCGGCGGGCAGCGTGCCGCCGGACGCGGAGGACGCCGTGGCGGGTACGGTCACGCGCAGCGGCTGCCGCGTGCTGGTCGTCGACGACAACCCGGACATCACCCACACGATCGCGGCCTACCTGGAGCTCAGCGGCTACGAGGTGCAGAGCGCCGCCGACGGCATGCAGGCGATCACGCTGGCCGCGGACTTCGCGCCCGACGTCGTGCTGCTGGACATCGGCCTGCCGCTGATGGACGGCTACCAGGTGGCACGCCAGCTGTTTGCGCTGCCGCAGACGGCACGGTCCTTCCTGATCGCGCTGACCGGCTATGGCCAGGCGGAAGACCGCCGCCGGGCGCATGAGGCGGGCTTCGGCGCCCACATCGTCAAGCCGGCCGATCCGCAGGCGCTGATGCGGCTGATCGAGGAGTGGCTGGCGGCCCGTCGCTCAGGGGGGGCGGGCGGCTTGACACCGAGCGCGAAGGAAGCCACCGTGTAGGCGGGCGCCGCAGCGTTTTTCGGGTTCGGTGCCGACACCATCGAGCTTCCAGGATGCTTAGCATCTTTTTCATGGAACAGACCTCGCGCTCACCCCGGCAAGCCGCCTCCGGCGATGGCAAGGCGACGTTTTGCGGCCTCGCGCTGCTGCTGATGGCGGCAACGGCTCCCGAGGCCCTGGCCCAGAACAGCGATGCTGCCTCGATGAGCGAGCGCATCCAGCTCAACGGCACGATGACACGCAATGCGGCGCCCGGCGCCCTGCGCGTCACCCAGAGCATGGCCGAACCGCTGGCCACCGCCGGCCCGCTCTCGCCGCAGGATTCGCTGCGCGCCGACCGCAGCAACAGCGCCCGCCAGACCATGCTGTGGGCCGACCATGCCCGCAGCGGCCTGGGCGTCGGCATCGGCGTCGAGCAGCGCCGGCCCTACGGACCGGCCGCGCTGTCCGGCGTGCGCGACGGCAGCCAGCCGCAGATGGAAGGCGGCGTGCTGGTAGGCGCATCGCTGGCTACCGGCCCGCGCTCGCACCTGGTCGTGCAGACGCCGCTGCAGCCTTCGTCGGCGAACCCGCGCAGCCTGCTGGCCGACGACCCGCAGCTCGCGCAGGATCAGCAGCGCCAGGTGCGCGTCGGCCTGGTCTTCAACAGCAAGAAGCCGCTGGCCGACTTCAAGAAGGGCTTCCAGATGGAGCTGAGCGGGCAGAGCACGCTGGCCGTCAAGCCGCGTGGCGGCAAGATCGGCGTCGCTTTTCAAAAGGTGTGGTGAACGGCGACACTGCTCGGCATGTTCTCGCACATCTTCATCGGTATCTCCGACTTCGACCGCGCTCTGCGCTTCTACCGGCCGGTGCTGGAACAGGGCCTGGGCCTCGAGCTTCGCTTCATCGAGACCGACCGGCCCTGGGCGGGCTGGCAGCAGCCGGGCGTCGCCCGCCCGCTGTTCCTGATCGGATCGCCCTACGACGGCGCAGCGCACGCGCCGGGCAACGGCCAGATGACGGCCCTGCTGGCCGAAAGCCGCGCCGTCGTGGACCGAAGTTATGCACTGGCGCTCGCCAACGGTGGCCGCAACGACGGCGCGCCGGGCCTGCGGCCCGAATACCACGAGCACTACTACGGCGCCTACTTCCTAGATCCGGACGGCAACAAGCTCTGCGTGGCATGCCATGCCGAGCGGACCACTGAGGACTGACTTCGCCTCGTCACCTCGCCGCTGCATCGTGAGGGCTCTTTCAACAGGAGCTTTGATGCAAGTCCGCACCGTTCTCGCCCTGGCCGCGCTCGCCACGGCTTCGCTCGCCGCGCAGGCCCATGTCACGCTGGCCTCGGATTCGGCCACGTATACGCAGAACTTCAACAGCCTGACGACGTCGACCTCGTCGCAATCCTTCGTCAACGACTCGACCTTGGCCGGCTGGTCGCTGTTCAACGCTTCGGGCGCCGCAATCGGCACCTACGCCGCCGACAGCGGCGGCAGCAACGCCGGCAGTTTCCGCAGCTACGGTGCGACCGGCGCGGCCGACCGCGCCTTCGGCGCCGTGACCTCGGGCGGCACCTACTTCGGCTCGCCCGCCTCGGGTGCGATCGCCGGCTACATGGCCCTCGCGCTGGACAACGGCAGCGGCAAGGTGCTGGACAGCCTGACGCTGAGCTTCTCCAGCGAGCAGTGGCGCAACGGCGGCAACACCAGCACGCAGAGCGCCGTGCTGCAGTACGGCTTCGGCTCCAGCTTCGGCGCCGTCGCCGGCTGGACCAACGCCGGCAGCAGCTTCAACCTCGGCTCGCCGGTGACCGGCAGCACGGCGGCTACGGTCGATGGCAATGGCGCTGGCCACATCGGCGGGCTCGGCGGCACGCTGAGCGACCTGGACTGGGCGTCGGGCCAGACGCTGTGGCTGCGTTGGCAGTACACGAACAACGTGGGCAACGATCATGGGCTGGCGATCGATGACCTGAGTCTGCAGGTCGCCGCGGCACCGGTGCCGGAGCCGGCCAGTGTGGTGCTGATGCTGGCGGGCCTGGGCGCTGTCGTCGCGGTCCGTCGCCGCAGCCGCTGATCACCTCGCCAACGGCAAATCCCCCTGCTCGTACTGCTGCGTTTCCCTCGGCACGGCGGCAGGCGCTGCCGGGCTGGCCAGCACCACCTGCACGCTGCCATCCGGCCAATTCGAAAGCTCGATCGCTTCCCCGACGCGGCCGATGACCGCCGAGCGTTCCTCGCCGAGCACCGAGTCCATCGTCAGCTGATCGGCGCAGACGATCACCCGGTGCGGCTTGCCGTTGTGGCGGACCGTCACCTCGGCGAGTGCCCAATGCGCGGGCAGGCAGGGGCGGACATGGATGCGGCCATCGCATAGGGTCACGCCGCAGATCGACTCGACGCCGGCGCGCAGAAGCCAGCCGGCCGAACCGGTGTACCAGCTCCAGCCGCCGCGGCCGACCCAGGGTGGCGCGGTGTAGACGTCGCCGGCCATCACATAGGGCTCGATCGCGTAGACGCTGCCGCGGCGGCGTTCCATCCAGCGGTGGGCGGGGCTCAGCGCGGTGAACATCTGCCACATCGGCTCGCGCTGGCCGAGCTGCGCCATCGCCATCAGCGCCCAGACGGCACCGTGGTTGTACTGGCCGCCGTTCTCACGCACGCCGGGCGGGTAGGACTGGATGTAGCCGGCGTAGGGCAACTCGTGCTGCAGCGGCGGATCGAGCAGGCGCACCAGCGGCGCGGTGGGTGCGCTGCCGTCCAGCAGGTGTGCGCAGGCGCTGGCCATGGCCTGGCGTGCGCGCGCCGGCTCGCCGGCCTTGGACAGCACGGCCCAGGCCTGCGCGATCAGGTCGATGCTGCATTCGGTGCGGCTGGCGGAGCCCATCGGCGTGCCATCGTCGAAGAAGGCGCGCAGGTACCAGCGGCCGTCCCAGGCCTTGGCGTCCAGCGCCTGTGCCCAGCCCAGGCGCGCGGCCTGCCAGCTGCGCACGCGCACGGCGTCGTGGCGTGCCATCGCCAGCGGCAGGAAGTCGTCGACGACCTTGCACAGGAACCAGGCGAGCCAGACCGATTCGCCCTTGCCCTCGTGGCCGACGCGGTTCATGCCGTCGTTCCAGTCGCCGGTGCCGAACAGCGGCAGGCCGTGCACCCCGTTGGCGAGGCTGCGGTCGATCGCGCGCGCGGCATGCTCGTAGAGGCTCGCCAGCTGCTCGCTGATGCCCGGTGTCTCGTAGATGTCCTCGGCGCCGGGCGGCACCTCGCGACCGACCAGGAAGGGGTGCTGTTCATCGAGCAGGGCCAGGTCGCCGGTGCGTTGCACGTAGAGGGCCACGGCAAAGGGCAGCCAGAGCCGGTCGTCCGAGAAATGCGTGCGCACGCCGGCGCCGCCGGGCTCGTGCCACCAGTGCTGCACGTCGCCCTCGGGGAACTGGCGCGCGGCATTGCGGCGGATCTGCTCGGCCAGCAACTGCGGCGCATGGGTGACCAGTGCCATCGCGTCCTGCAGCTGGTCGCGGTAGCCGAAGGCGCCGCCGGCCTGGTAGAAGCCGGCACGGGCCCACATCCGGCAGACCAGGGTCTGGTAGGGCAGCCAGTGGTTGATCAGCGCATCGAAGCGCGGATCGGGCGTGCGCACCTGCACCCCGCCGAGCAGCTGCGGCCACAGCTCGCGCTGCGCCTTCATGCGCTGCGCCGGGTCGACGGCCCAGGCCTCGGCCGCCAGTGCCTGGGCAGCGGCGGGATCGGCGCCGTGGCCCAGCAGCATCGTCACAGCGGCCTCCTGGCCGGGCTGCGGCGTCATCGAGACGGCCAGCGCGGCGCAGGGGTCCAGGCCCGAGCCGGCGTGCTGGCCGAGTTGCCCCGGCAACACCAGCTGGCCGGCGGCGTCGAAGAACTCGCGCCGGTCGCAGGTCCAGTCCTGCAGCAGCGGCCGGGTCGTCGCCTGGGCGGCACCGGCCTCCAGGCCCTGCGGCGGGCGCAGCATCAGGAAGGCGGTGGCATTGCCGAAGCCGCCGAGGTGGTCCAGCTGCGTGCACAGCAGCGCCATGCTGCGCGCGGGCTGCGGCAGGCCGGCGCCTTCGGGGCTGGTGCTGACCCACATGGACCGCGTGGCCAGCGAAAGCCGCTCCTGCCGCGCGCTGCCCATCTGCCATTCGGCCATCGCCACCAGGCGCAGCCGGCGCGGCTTCGTTGCGCCATCCTCCAGCGCCACCTGGATCTGCACTTGCTTGACGGCAGCCTTCACGTCCACGCACCAGCTGAGGGTGACCGTCAGGTCGTCGACGTGCTGCGTGATCCGCGTGAAGCCCATGCCGTGTTCGATCTCGCTTGCCAGCGCTTCGTTCAGGCGCCGGCCTAGCGCCCAGACGCGGCCGCGGTCCAGGTCGTGCAACAGCAGCCACTCGCCCGGCGGGTCGATCAGCGGATCGTTGGACCAGGGCGTCACCTGGTGCATGCGGCTGTTGCCGGCCCAGGTGTAGCCGCCGGCCAGCTCGGACACGTGGCAACCGAAGTCCGGATTGGCCAGCACGTTGATCCAGGGCCGCGCGGGCCGGCGCGTCGGCGAGACCTGGAACGCGAACGCGCCGTGCTCCGGGTGGAACTGGCCGTCCGGCGGCAGCGCCGTACCGCGCGGGCGGTTCTGCAGCACCTCGGCCACCGGCCACTGCTGGGCACGTCCGTCCACGGCGGCGCCGCGCTGCTGCTCCTCGACCAGGCGCTCGACCTGCTGACCCAGCGCGCGGCCATCGGCCAGCAGCTTCATCCGCGCCAGCGTCTGCAGCGTGAAGCGTTCATCCGGGGTCAGGTCTTGCTCGCGCAGCAGGTACAGCTTGCAGCGCAGGTGCTCGGGCAGCTCGTGGTACTGCAGGGCCTCGTGGCGCGCCTGCAGCTGTTGCAGCTGGTTCTGTACTGGCGACAGGTAGGACGTCGGCTCGCCGTTCGTGATGACGAGATCGACGCCGAGGCCGGCGGCGCTCCACCAGCGCAGCGCCTTCTTCAGGGTCTGCACCAGATCGAGGCCTTCCTCGCCGTTGATGACGACCCAGATCAGCGGCCGCTCGCCCGAGATGCCATGGCGCCACAGCAGCCGCCGGTCGCAGCGCGCCGAAGGCGTCGCGGCCATGCGCTGCGCGCTGTCGCGGGACGCGTGGGACGTAATCAGCGTGTTGATCGTCAGCATCGCGTTCCAGATCTCGGCGTCGAACTGCAGCTCGCGCAGCCGGATGCCGGCCATCGTGTAGGACATGCTGGCCGCCCGCTCCACATGGCTCGGCTGGCGGTACTTGTCCACCAGCGCGTCCAGCGCCTCGGCATCCTGCGAGGCGGCGGTGCAGAAGGTCAGCTTGACGGTGGCGCCCGGTGGCAGCTGCAAGGTGACGACCAGGCCGGCCAGCGGATCGAGCCCGTTGTCCAGCGCCACACCGGGGCCGTTCTGCCAGTTGGCCCCTTCCAGCACTTCGCAGCCGGCATCGCCCAGCGGCCGCGCGGGGCTGCCGCTGCGGCCGATCCAGCGGGCGCGGTCGGTGCAGGGCGCGATGTCGTCGATCTGGCCCTCGACGGCGGCGAGGAAATGCACCGCCCGCATCACCGGCTCGTCGGGCAGGCGAGGGCGGCGCTCCAGCGTCATCAGGCGCTCGGCCGCCACCCAGCGCTGCTGGATGAACATGTTTGAGAAGGCGGGGTGGGACTCGTCGGCGCGTTGCGGCGCCAGCGTGGCCTCGAACACGGCGGCCAGGCGCAGCGCCTGGCGCGAGCCGCTCAGGTTGCACAGTTCGATCTGGCGCAGCTCGCAGTCGTCCTCGGGGCTGACCCAGGTGGTGCAGCGCGCCTGCAGCTGCGGCCAGCGTGCCTCGAAGACGACCCGGTCGGCCTGCAGCCGGCATTCGTAGCGGGCCGAGCGGTCCGGCGCCGGATGCGCGGTGATCGAGTGCCAGGATGAGCCGGGTTCGGCGCCCAGCCCCTCGCGCTCGGGCCGCTGCAGGTAGAAGAAGCTGCCGTGGGTGCCGCGCAGCAGGTCGTCGCGCCAGCGCGTCAGGCCCACGCCCTTCCAGGCGCTGTAGCCGCTGCCGTCGCTGCGCAGCACCACCGCGTGGCGGCCGTTTGTCAGCAGCTGGGTCAGCGGCACGCCACCGCTTTCGCGCAGCGGCTGCAGCTCGCGCAGCAGGCGCACCGCGCGTGGGCCGCGCGGCTGCGGCGGCGGCTCGGCCAGCGGCAGGCGCGCCACCTCGCGCGGCGCGCGCTCGTGCAGCAGGCTCGTCACCGCGCGGATGTGTGGATCGCTCATCGCCCAGCGGCGCGGCGCGTTGTTGGCCAGCAGGTTCGTGATCGCCACCAGGCTCATCGACTGGTGGTGCGTCATGAAGGTCTCGACCAGCGTGAAGATGCTGCCCGCCGCCTGGCGTTGCGGGGTGTAGTCCAGCGCCTCGATGAAGCCCAACGACTGGCGCGCCCCGAGCGTCTGCAGCGCGCGCAGGTTGGCCACGGCGGCGCCGGGCGCGACCATTGCCGCCATCGCCGTGGCGTAGGGCGCCAGCACCCGCTCGTCGGCGGGAATGCGGCGCAGCGCCAGCCGCGCCGTGCCCTGCGGGCCATACTGGTAGGCCAGCGTGTGATCCTGGCCAGCGATGGCCGATTCGCTCATGCCCCAGGGCGTGTGGTGCTCGCGGCCCTCGCGCGTCTGTTCGGACACCGCACTGCGGCCCATCTGGCCCAGCACGCTGCCATGCGGCTCGTCCAGCACCAGCGAGGGCATCAGGTACTCGAACATCGAGCCGGACCAGGAGCGCAGGCCGACCTCGGTGCCTTCGGCAAAGAAGGGTCGGCCCAGCGCCGCCCAGTGCTCGACCGGCGCGTCGCCCTTGGCGATGGCAAGCAGGCTGGTCAGCCGGGCCTCGCTGGCGAGCAGGTCGTAGTGGTTCTCGTCGACCTGGCTCGGCTGCATCTGAGGATCGAAGCGGTAGCCGATGTGCAGCAGCCGGCGCTCGCGGTCGTACAGCGGCTTGAAATCGGGTTGCAGCGCCAGCGCGTGGCAGCGGCGGCCGAGCTCAAGCAGCCGCTGCTGGAGCGCTTCGAGATCCTCGAACGAGTCGCGCAGCGCCGACTCGATCGAGCTGACCATGTCATGCATCAGCCACAGCGCGCCGCGCTCACTGCGCTCGCCCGGGTTGCCGCTAGCGGCGAGCGTCGGATGCAGGGCATCCAGCTCGGCACGGGCGCGGCTCACCTGTGCCTGCACGTCGCGGGCCTCTTCCGCATTCGTCGGCCATTGCCATTGGCCCTCGGCCAGTTGGGCCAGCGCCTTCAGCGCGGGCGCGCCGGCCAGCACCGGTTGCAGCGCGCGCACGCGCTGCAGCGAGAGCTTCAGTGCCGAGCGGGCCGGCGCGCTGTCGATGCCGCCGGCGGCGGCCAGCGTGCAGGCCTGGGCCACCGCCAGCAGGTGGGCCGAGCAGTTGCCGCTGTCCACCGATGACACATAGGCCGGCTGCAGCACCGCCAGCGTCTGCGTGTCGTACCAGTTGTAGAAGTGGCCGCGCCAGCGCGGCAGGCGGTCCAGCGTCTCCAGCGTCGCCTGCAGCCGGTCGGCCATCGTCGTCAGACCGATGAAGCCCATCTCGCGGGCGCAGGCCACGGCCAGCAGGTACAGGCCGATATTGGTCGGCGAGGTGCGATGGGCCACCATCAGTTGCGGCAGCTGCTGCACGTTGTCCGGCGGCAGGCAATGATCGTCGATGCCGATGTGCTGCTCGTAGAAGCGCCAGGTGTCGCGCGCCAGGCCCTGCAGGTAGAGCCGCGCGTCCTCGTCCATCGAGTCCTGCGGCGGATCACGCCGCGGGCGGCTGGCCAGCCAGGTCCACAGCGGCGAGGCGGCCCACAGCAGCAGCAGCGGCACGGCGGCGCTCCACAGCACCGGCGCGCCGAGCGCTTGTGCGCCGCCCAGCACGGCCAGCAGCACCAGCGCGGCCAGCGGCACGCGGCGGTGCAGGTGCACCAGCGCGGCCAGCTCGGTGCGCGCGGCGGCCTGGGCCTGGGCGGCGGTCGTCCACTCCAGCAAATGGCGGTGCGAGACGAACTGGCGGTACAGCGCGCGCACGATCGCGTCGGTGTACATCAGGCTCAGCTGCAGCAGCTGCGCGCCGTGCCAGACGGCCAGCATCAGCGCGCGCAGAACGTCGGCACCGGCATGGCGGTAGAACAGGCGCAGCGCCACGTCGTCGCTGTTGGGCGCCAGGCCCGCCACGGCACCCAGCAGCGGCCCCGCGCTGAAGGCCGCGGCGACGACCAGCAACGCCCACGGCAACGGCAGCACGCCGGTGGCGAGCACCAGCAGCAGCAGCGCGAGCGAACTCGGCGCGACCAGCGAGCGGCGCAGGTTGTCCAGCATCTTCCATCGGTTGATCGCTGCCAGGCCGTAGCTCGATGCGCGTGCCAGGAAGGGCAGCAGCTGCCAGTCGCCGCGGGTCCAGCGGTGCTGGCGCGCGGCGGCCACGTCGGCGTGGAAGGGGGAGTCTTCCATCAGCGTGACGTCGCTGACGCCGGCGCAGCGGGCGATCGAGCCCTCCAGCAGGTCGTGGCTCAAGACCTGACCCTCGGGCAGCCGGCCCGACAGCACGGCATGCAGCGCCTGCACGTTCAAGAGGCCCTTGCCGGTGAAGGTGCCTTCGCCGAACAGGTCCTGGTAGATCTCGGAGCTGGCGGCGCTGTAGGGGTCGATGCCGCCTTGGCCGGAGAAGAGGCGATGGAAGGGCGTGGCCTCCTCGGGGCGCGGCAGCGGCGTGGTGACGCGCGGCTGCAGGATCGCGTAGCCGCCGATCACGCGGCGGGTGCGCGGATCGATGCGCGGCAGGTTCAGCGGGTGCGCGGCCATGCCGACCAGGGCGCGCAGGCGGCCGGGCGGCATGTCGGTGTCGGCATCCAGCGTGATCACGTGGCGCGTGTCGTCGACCGGGCGGGACAGCGCGCCGAAATCGATGAACGGCGAGGGCGACGCGGGCTCGGCCAGCAGCTCGATCAGTTGCTCCAGCTTGCCGCGCTTGCGCTCCCAGCCGATGAAGCGTTGCTCGGACTCGCTCCATCGGCGCCGCCGATGGAGCAGCAGGAAGCGCAGGCCCTGCTCGCTCGACTGCGGGTAGCGCTGGTTCAGCAGCATCAGCGCTTCGCGCGCGGCCGCCAGCAGCGTCTCGTCCTCGGGGGCATCGGCGGCTGAAGCGTCGGCGAAATCGCTCAGCAGCGCGAACTGGCAGTGCTGCTCGGCGTTGGCGAGATGGTGCTGCTCGAGCTGGGCAGCCAGCGTCGCGGCGTCGGCCGTGCGCGCCAGCATCACCGGCATCACGACCAGCGTGCGCTGATCGGCCGTCAGACCTTGAACCAGGCCGAGCCGGGGCAGGGTGCGCGGCCGCACCGATTCACTGATGAGCCGGCTGACCAGCGCCACCGCCGCCTCGCTGGCCGGGCCCAGCAGCAGCAGGCCGGCCAATGCCAGCAGCCATCCGGGCTGGCCGGGCGCTGCCTCGTGGTTCAGCAGCCAGGCCACGCCGGACAGCGTCAGTGCCGCCAGGCCGCCGAAGTAGAGCCAACTCATCAGCGCGCGCCGCGCCGCGCTGCCTTCGGGCGGCCACCAGGGCGCGGCCAGGCCCAGGCCTTCGTGCAGCCGCGACCTGCCGGGACCTCGCCACCAGTAGGCCGGCGCGCCGCCGTGACCAGGCTCGGCGCCGCCGCCGGCGCGGGTCAGGTCGACGATCAATTGCGCGACGGTCGCCTCGCTGCGGCCGGAGCGGCGTGCCAGGCATTCGACGGCGTGAAGGGTCTGGTCCTGCGTCTCCTTGGACTCGGCCGCGTGGACCGGCGCCGTCTGCAGGATCTGCATCACCTGGCTGGTGGCCCCGATCAGCTCGCGCCAGTCGACCCGGTCCAGGTGGCGCAAGGTGACGATGGCGTTGCGCACGCTCTGCTGGTCTTCGGTCGATTCGTTCTGCTGGTGCGCCAGCGACGCCGCCGGCTCGGGCAGCCGGGTACTGAGCCAGGCGTCCAGCGCGCGCAGCACCTCGGGGCGCAGTTCCTCCTGGCGATGCTCCAGCTGCAGGTAAAAAGCCTCCTCAACGCCGCGCGCCTTGATGCCCGGTTCCAGCGCCTCCAGCTCCGAGATCTGGGCCGGATCGGTCGGATCCTTGTCGAACCAATGATGGGCGGCGTCGCGCGCGGCCTGTTGCGTGGCCGAGCGCTCGGCCAGGCGCCGCAGGTTCTCGACCAGCACCACGCGCAGCGTCGTGGGCAGCGCCCACAGCTCGGCCAGCGACAGCGGGCGCTCCGCCTGGTAGGCGCTCAGATAGCTGTGCAGCAGCGCGGGATCGAAGCCGCTGTCGGTGTGGGCCACCCATGCCCAGGCGACGCCATAGATGCGCGGCAGGCCGGCCAGCGGCTCGTCGCGCAGGCGCGGCAGCAGCCGGAAGAAGCTGCGCGGCAGACCGCGGCGGATCTCGTGCAGCTGCTCGTCGATTAGCGTCGCGTTGTCGAGCAGCCAGTGCGCGGCGGGCCCGAGGTGGCGGCCCTCGGCGACGCGGCGCTCCAACTGCGCGCGCGAGCGCTTGAGCATCTCGATATTGCCGCGCAGCCGCGGAAAGAACTGCGGCGCGCCACCGCGCTGTCCGCTGACAACTTCATTGGCAATGGCCAGACTGTGGCCGTGCTGCTCGAAGCGGGCGGGGCCGAACAGCACCGAGCGGATCGGTGGCTCCAGCGGGCCGGCGGCGGCATCGAGCAGGGAGGCGGCATCGTCGGCCGGCTTCGTCACAGCCATGCGCAGGCCAGCAACAGGACGACGGCCGAGACGGCCACCGTCGTCGCGAAGCGCGGCGCCACAAGCCGGTGGATTTCCTCCGCCAGCATCGCTGCACCGAACCATCGGCCGCGGTCGCTGTGGCATTGCTGCAGATGCCGGCACAGGTCGGTGGCGGCGTCATGCGTGGGCTTCAGGCGGTTCGTGACGAAGGTGGCGGTGGTCATGATGTGAGGTTTCGGAATGAGGGGGGAACGGTGTCGGATCGGTGTTCAGGGCGTCGAAGGGCTGGTCCAGCTGTCGACGACGGCCACGGCCACCGTCTCCGGCGCCACGAAGGTGGAGGGCTGGGCCGCCGCGAAAAGCACCGAAGCCAGCGCGACCATCAGGTACGGCAGCGCGGAACCGGGGCGGCGACGAGGGTGATGCGGGCGGCGTTTCATGGTGGAACTCCTTGGCCTTGAGCAGTCTGGATCCACTCTATCGAGGGGGCCTGCGCTTGGCTTTCGGACGTCTGCGCGAGGGTTTGTCGGCGTTGTCCGACAGGCTGTAGGACACGAGGCCGGGGCAAAACCCGAGCCCGCCCGGAGAGCCGCCTTGTTAGAGTCCCATTCGTTGTCCGTCCTCTCCCCGCCGAACCTCTTGAGCGAACCCGCCCCCACCCCTTCCTTGCCGCCGGCAGCCTTCCGATCGCTGGAACTCAACTCGCGCCGGGAGGTCGTGGCCTATCTGGATCGGCTGAACACCGCTTCGCCGGTGGCCACCCGGCAGGTGGCCCGCTGGGGCAGCGAGGGCAGCGATTCGCTGAAGATCCGCGCGGTGGCGATGCCCGCGCGTTATGCCGAGCTGGGCGCCTTCATGGGCGAGTCGCGCACGACCTTCGCCATGTCGATCGACGCGCGGCGGGAGGCGCCGGCCGCCGCGCCGTACTCGATCGGCGTGCTGCTCAGCGGCTCGATGCGCATCCACCACGGCAGCCTCGGCGAGCGGGTGATCCGCGCCGGCGAGGGCGTGATCGTGAATCCGTCGGAAATCGAGCGGACCTGGCTGGAAGCGGACACCCACCTGGTCGAGTTCATGCTGCCGAAGTCGCCGATGCTGAGCCTGGGTGCCGAATGGGCGCCCGGCAGCCTGACCGGCCTGCCGCAGTTCGAGCCACGGCTGGACCCCGGGCTGGCGCAACGGCTGCACTTCATGGCGCACGAAGCGATGCAGGCCGTGCCGCTGGCCGAGGAGGCGGGCGACGGGCGGTTCCGCCGCTGGCTGGAACTGATCGGCCTGACGCTGCTGCACGAGCAAGCGGTACGCAATGCCGTCCAGGCGCGGCTGCGCGCGCCCGAGCCGCCGCCCGCGGCGGTGCGCCGGGCGCTGGACTTCATCGATGCCCACGTGGCCGCGGACATCATGCTGGCCGACATCGCCGCCGCGGCGAACCTGAGCGTCTCCAGCCTGGGCCGGATGTTCAACAGGCACCTCGGCCAATCGCCGGCGGCGCTGCTGCGCGACCTGCGGCTGGACCGCGTGCGCGACGAACTCCGCCGCGGCAGCGCAATGTCGATTCGCGAACTCGCGCTGCGCTGGGGCTTCCAGAGCGCCAGCCAGTTCAGCCAGGCCTACCAGCGCCGTTTCGCAGAGAAGCCCAGCGAGGCCCGCGCGCGCGGCTGAGCGGGACAGCTGCGCCGCCCCCGGGTCAGGGAGGGGGGCTTCGCAGCGCAGAAGTGCGAATTTTCGGCAAGCCTGTCCCGTCCTGCGCAATCTCGCTCCCTCTCAGGGCTGACCCAGGGATGCCCCCGCCCATCCACCCCTAGACTTTTTTCACGGTCAGCGGTTTTCGGGCAGGCAAGTGCTTGATTTCCGGCCGGAATTCAACATCAACCTGTTGGGGGTTTCCTGCATGAAAGCATCGCGTCTCTGTGTCGCGCTGGCGGTTTCCATGGTCTGCGCCGGTGCGGCGCTGGCCCAGGCGCCAAGTTATTCGATCGTCGACCTGGGCCGTCCGGGCACGAACAACATCGGCCACGCGGATGCCATCTCGCAGAACGGCAACTATGTGGTGGGACGCGGCGTCGTCGGCGTCAACAACGCCTGGGTCTACGACGCCAGCACGAAGGTCAACGCGATCCTGCCCGCCGCCAGCACCAACAACTGGGCAAGCGGCGTCAATGACGCGGGCGTGGTCGTCGGCATGAGTTCCGCGTCGGCGGGCGTGACGAGCGACAACGCCGCCTACAGCAGCGGTGCCGTCGTCATGTGGAAGAACGGCGCCGTGACGACGCTGGCGGCGGCCGGCCGCGTCTACGACATCAACAACGGCGGCCTGGCCGTCGGATCCACCGGCACGATCGGCTCGAGCGGCCAGCGCGCCGTGATCTGGGACACCAACACGCGGTCCAGCTCGATCATCGGCGCGACCACCGACACCGGCCTGGCGATGAAGTCGGCCAGCAGCATCAGCAATTCGGGCCTGGTCGTCGGCACCACGGTGCGCACCAACGGCGACGGCTCGACCTCCAACGTGGTCCTGGCCTACGACTCGGCCTCCGGCGCGATGACGCAGGTCGCCGTGGGCGCCGCCTCGACCTTCCGGGCCGACGGCGTGACGGTTCTCGCGTCTGCCGCCGCCATGACCGCCTACGTCAACAACAAGGGCGTCGTCGTCGGCACGCAGGACACCGGCCTGCAGGCGACGACCCAGCCGTTCATGTGGTCGGCTGCGACCGGCCTCGGCAGCGTGCCGCTGCCGGCCGGCATGGTCGGCGGCTATGCGACCGGGATCAACGATTCGGGCTGGATCGTCGGCTATGCCAGGAACGGCATCGACGCGAATTACTACGCCTTCGTCGACGTCGCCGGCGCGTCCTACCTGCTGAGCGACCTGATGAGCAGCACGGAAGGCTGGAACTTCACCGGTTCCTCGTCGCTGGTGATCAACGGCATCGCCAACAACGGCACGATCGCCGGCTACACGACGAACACCGTCGACAACAGGATCCATGCCTTCGAGCTGAACGTCGCCGCGGTGCCCGAACCCTCCAGCCTCGCGCTGATGCTGGGCGGCCTGCTGGCCGTCGGCGGCATCGCCCGCCGCCGCGGCGCTGCCGCCTGAAATCCCGTCATCCCAGTCTCAGTTCCAGTCCCCGTCTTCCCGGAGTCAGTCCCATGAAAATCACCCGCCTCGCCACCCTCATCGCCACCTCGCTGCCCCTGCTGGCGGCCGCCGCCGCCACGCCGCAATACCTGATCCAGGACCTGGGCGTGGTCTCGCCGGGCTATAGGTACAGCCAGAGCTTCGGCATGTCCTCGAACGGTGCCTATGTCACCGGCCGCAATCTGACCGCCGATGGCGTGGCCGGCGCCTGGCCTGCCTTCGTCTGGAGCGCGGGCACCGGCATGGTGGCCCAGGGCTCCCTGAACGGCCTGAGCTACGCCTGGGACCGCGACGTCAACAACAGCGGCGTGTCGGTCGGCTGGTTGTCCGCCTCCACCACCGGTGCGGGCGCCGTGCCCGTCGTCTGGAACGCCAGCGGCACCGCCACGAAGCTGAACACGGCCGGGGCGTCCGTCGGCCATGCCTACGGCATCGACAACGGCGGCATCGCGGTCGGCTCGGTCGGCTCGGGCGTCAGCGAGCAGGGCGCGATCTTCAACACGAACACCGGCAAGACGAGCTTGATCTCGGCGCTGACGGCCGAGGGTTCGTACATGCAGACGGCCACGGCCATCAGCGACAACGGCCTGGTCGTCGGTGTCGGCGTGAACAGCGGGGAGCAGAGCGTGGCCCTGCTCTACAACATGAACAGCAACTCGATGCTGGAGCTGCAGGTGCCCGCGGTGGGCAATATCCAGGTGTCGCTGGCCTTCGGCATCAGCCCGAACGGCCAGTACATCGTCGGCAGCGACGGCGCAGCCGGCCTGCCCTTCATCTGGTCCGCCTCCACCGGGGCCTTGCTGGCTGCGTTGCCCGACGTCAGCGGCGTCGGCAGCCTGTCCGGGGTAAACGATGCGGGCCTGGCCGTCGGCGATTCCGGCGGGCAGTACTCGAATCCCTTCCTGTATGCCGACGGCAAGACCTACCTGATGAGCGACATCATCGCCAACGGCAGCGGCTGGAACTTCAGCACGACGACCAGCGCATCGGCCGAGGCCATCGCCGCGAACGGTGCAATCACCGGCACCGCGCAGTTCAATGGCGTGGAGCATGCCTACCTGGCGACGCCGATCGGCGCGGTGCCCGAGCCGGGCAGCTATGCGTTGATGCTGGCCGGCCTGGCCACCTTCGGGGTGCTGTCCCGCCGCCGCCGGGCCGGCTGAGGCGGAGCGCCCGGCGGCCTCAGGGCCCGATCTGGCGGACCAGGTCCTGGGCCATGCGCCACAGCGCCAGCCGATGGGCGGCGACGAGCGCGTCCGGTTCGGTGCCCGTGGCCGCTACCGTCAGATCCGTGTCGACGACCCGCAAGGGACCGGGGCCTC
>Ga0247779_1000279_pt1 | contig 36586 bp, 47 predicted proteins | sample UWRJL221509R5_FD_179925 | JGI IMG/M metagenome (GOLD analysis project Ga0247779, IMG submission 179925) | Plant litter microbial communities from Arlington Agricultural Research Station in Wisconsin, United States - UWRJ-L221-509R-5 | ecosystem: Environmental > Terrestrial > Plant litter >...
TTCCTTCATATCCCGTTTCTGGCCTTTTCGGTGTGCTCAAGCCTTCTGGACCGACCAGCATGTCTATTGTAAACGATTTACAGCAACTAGTAGCACGCTCAAGGCTTTTCGTGGATGCTGAAAAATTAGAGAAAATGAAAGGGAAAAAATTGGATCGCAAACGTGGAAAGATGGGCCGTGAATCTATAAAGATAGGACAAGGCGGAACTCTTGATCCCCTGGCAGACGGCGTTTTGGGTGATGGATCTGCCCTTGAATATTGTCGCTTTTACTAATATTTATCCCTTATCAAGTTATTGGAGTGGGTAAAGGCACCAAAAAGCTCAACGAATTCCTTAGCTGCACGAAGGTAAGAAATTAAGTGATGTATCTGAATCCATGGTCACTTATGCACTGGCTAGGAATATCAAACCACTTGTCTCCTTGGTTGTGAAACGGACAGCTACGATGGGGAAGGGGCTCGTGTTCGTCTAGCTCCTTGGAAACACGTTGCTAGGGAGCAAGTCGAAGCGGCTCTTCCTCAATTCACGGGCAATATCAAGCAGATTCCTCCAATGTACACTTCATTTTACTATCTTATGGGCCAGCATTTAACAGATTTCTTTGCAGTTTTTCTGCCCTTAAAATGGATGGAAAACCACTCTATGAATACGCTAGAAAGGGCATCCCGCTTCCTCGTCCTATAGATGAACGGGAAGTTAATGTTCAATCTTTGAATATTGTCCAATGGCTAGGCAGCGAACACAAATTCTCTTGGCCAGAAAAGCAATTATCGCGGGAAGAAAAAGAATCCCTTGAAAAAGCGTTGAAAGGCATCGAAGGAAATGCGACCATCGAGGACGAACCAGAAACAACAGCAGAAGCTGAAACCCCCACTGCTTTCGTTCTGAATATGAAAGTGTCTGGAGGAACCTACGTGCGTTCAATAGTGCATGATCTTTCGCATACAGTGGGCTCTGCTGGGCATGTGGTCACATTGACGCGCTCACGGCAAGGTCGCTTCGTCCGTGAACCGGTCGAGGAAAGTGACCGTCGATGCATTCCTTGGGAGATTTTCGAAAAAGCAATGTCGGACGTTGGAGATGTAGATGAAGAAGGGTGGGCAGAGTGGGAACGAGAAGTCATGCAGCACCTGGAAATTGTCTAAGAAGGTATGCTATATACTTCTTGTATGGTATATTCTTGAAAGTGGCAGGACGGATCGTCGTTTGACTATCACTGACGATCACTGACGATCTCCATCTAGAAGTAGTATGATGGGTGGCTTTAAACCTTCCTACCTGTGACTTGGTATTCCCACCTAGTGGTATGGAGCCGACCCATGGCACGCTACCTGTTTGCGAAGAAGTCGTGTTGCTCCACCAAAATAAAAGAGCTAAGCACTGATCAAATATATCTCTCTTCAACAGATCGAGAAAGACTATTTTATTGGTAGACGCTTAATCTACTCGGCTACGAGAGATACCCTGCCCGTTGGTGCCTATAAGACTACAACCGAGCATCCGCCCTTCATTAGAAGAATATATTGTTGGTCATTCGTGCCATGGATTCTTTCGCAAGTAGGGACCCGGGTGCAAACTAGCAACATTCCGATTTTTTTCATTAAGGGGCCGCGTTAGAAAGAGGAAGCCTGCTGGAGATGTGCATTCATGCTCTATCCGCGTCCCACCTGATTACTCCAGTCTCCCGAGGAAGAGGAAATCGGGTGACAACTTTGTTTGTGAAAAGGCTGACGCTTTTTGTCCGTTAAGAAGAGTTCAATAATCCGAGACCGGTCCGGACGACGTCAGTACGGAAGTGATATCGGACCGCATATCCCCGAACTATTTGACTCCTTCGGCAGGTTTATATACCGTCCTTATATCGAGGCTCAATACCGAGTTTCCATCTTTCTCCTCTTCCAGGACCTCGTCGAACTCTCTATGGCAGCCAACGGATACCACTCTAACGGCTTCTCTCGCCCTCTTCGGGCAGGTATCTATGCGCCCATCCCAACTTTTTTCTTGCCTGATTCTGAGGACCTCGGTTTGTCTATCACGGAACCCTTTTGGCCCAACTCATACTCTTCTCTTATTAGATATTCCGACGTTTGAAGGACATGTAATTCGCCTTGCAACTGCAGGAGTGTATCCCCTCATTGCCGGCTCCATGGGAGAAGCGATCCATCTATCCCACTCTGAAAGGGTGAAGCTCATCCACGCGGCCCGGAAAGCGCTCGACAATGCTGGATTTGATCAAGTACCGATTATTGCTGGAACGGGAGCAGCAAGCACGAGAGAGACAGTGGAGCTCTGTAACGAAGCTGCTGCTGCTGGAGCCGACTATGTTATCGTTCTTACTAACGGGTTTTTCGCCGGTGTTCTGGCATCTAATCCTGCTGCTTTGAAAGCTCATTTTGTCGAGGTCGCCGAAAAGAGCCCAATACCGGTGTTCATTTATAACTGTGCGTCTTCAAGAATTATAGTATTTTACTTCTAGTCTACTCACATACAATCAAAAGTCCCTGGCGCGAGCGCAGGTATTGACCTGGACTCAGACTCAATCGTCCAAATTGCGAAAGACTGCCCAAACACATGTGGAGTAAAGCTCACGTATGTTCAGAAACTTTCCTGCCTAGTACGAAGGGATAAACTGACCATTTGTAGTTGTGGAAACGTTGGCAAGCTCACAAGAATTGCGGATGTTATTGCTTCGCCTTCATTCAATACACTGCATCCCCGCAAAAACCTTCATGCGCCTTTCCTTGTCTTGGGAGGTTTCGTCGACTTCCTTGTTCCTTCAGCGTTTGCAAACGCACACGGCGCTATCACAGGGCTTGCAAATCTATTTCCAGTTAGTCGAACCTTCTTTGCTGTGTCACAGAGGTACTTATCTAATTTTGGTGTTTGAATTATAGAACGCAATCGTCCACCTATTCAAACTTTCTGAGGCATCTAAAAAGGACCTTTCGAATCTTCCGGAGGCTCAACGTATCCAGGGCATCGTCGCACGTGCTGACTATACAATCGCAAAGGCATCTATTGCTGGCACTAAATCATTAATGGAACGAGTCTATGGTTATGGTGGGCTTCCTAGGAAACCTCTTCCACCAACAGCGCCTGCTGCAGCTCAAGCCTTGTGGGAACATGCAGATGTCCAAGATGCCCTTCAACTGGAAAGGGAACTAACAGGAAAGACGCAAGCCTGAAGGTTATAATGTAGAACAGTGTTGCGATACCGTACGCTCATCTGATCTCAGAGGCGATGTGGTGACCTTTCTTATCTCTTCAGACCGCATTCTTTGTTATGACATAGTCCGTTGCTAACGTTTCACCGCCAATGCTTTCTTATCTTGCCCGGAGTTTCTTATTCTATCATAAACAGATGACCTTCGATTGTTGATATCGTGTATATTCATATTGGTACTTTTGTGTAGAATCGAAGTATTGACAGTTGAACACGATCAGAGCCAGGGCTATATTTGGATTGCCCTCTGGCTGAATGATGAGTAGATAAAAGGCTGGATTAGTATTGCGTTGATGGCATTATGTGTTGAGATTGTGTGGCTCTGAAGTGCACCTGACATCATCCTTCTCGGACGCGCGATGACTCTGGTCGACTGGTCGCGACTTGACCATCGTATTTGCGATTTCTGTGTCTTTCTAGGATGTCACTTATACTATTCTCTATAACTCTAAGAACAATTCTGAAACCCTCGTGATGTCTTCCAGAGCCTTGACAGTTATTCTCAACTCAGACCATTCCCGAAAATTCGTGGCTGTATTAGCAGAAAGGAGAGACCCATCCCAGAATATCAAAGAAAGCATCCTGAAAGAGGGGAAGAACAAATTTCGATTAAAAGGTCTCTCAACGGTCTATCTGCAAGGCGGCGACGTTTTAGAAGAAGAACAAGACCTCCCGGAGAGGACAACACAGGTTTGGATTGCGAAAGGCGAATCATATGCTGGGCCTCCTCGATTCATTCCCAGCAATGAAGGTGCAACTGCCGAAGATATACGAATAATAAGGTGCGTACTCTTTCATCTGTCGTATAGTCTATTGTTTGACTCTCGTTGATATTCGTGGCATCTTCATATTTGCCAGTACTAAAAGTTACGTCGATGATGAGGCAGTAAACCAACTAAAAAAGGTTGCAAATCTACCAGGCGTACGGCTGGCTGTAGGAATGCCCGACCTTCATCCAGGAGACAGATTCCCCATAGACAAGTTTCCTCTCGTCCAACCGACATTCGCTGACCATGGCTTAAACAATTCATCAGGTTTCGCTGTAGCTTCGGAAGGCATTTATCCAGCATTGATTGGGTCAGATATAGGCTGCGGCATTGCTCTATATCGTTTATCGTCATCGGCGTCGCGTGCTCGAGCTAATCCGAAGAAATTGGCTTCTTTGTTGCGAGGTCTCGATGATCCTTGGACTGGTTCGGTGTCGGCATGGCTGTCGCAATATAATATCGACAGAGTCTCCGAATTTGATCAAAGCAGCCTCGGGACTGTGGGATCTGGAAACCATTTTGCGGAAATATGTACTCCTGAGAAAATCTTGGATTCTTCGATTGCAGCTTCGCTAAACATTGAAGAAGAAGCGCTCTATCTCCTAGGTACGTTATGTTCAGGCAATAGATTGACTTTCAAGATCGATTTCTGACAGGACATTTGACAGTTCATACAGGTTCTCGAGGACTTGGCGCCAGCATATTGGGCCGAGAAACCTCGCACAATTCCAACCCTTACATCCCGCCCGATTCACCGCATCTAGCCAAATACCTCAATGAACATGACTATGCAGTGAAATGGGCTGTCGCCAATCGCGACTTGGTAGCCTATCGTATAAAAGAATGCCTTCCTGGATCAGTTTCTGTCAACGACCAAATTCTTGAAACCCCACAGAATAGTTTAAACAAGATAATCGATGTCACTCACAACTCAGTTAGAAGACATTCGTTACGAGCTAAAGGAGGATCGCAAGATCTATGGGTGCACAGAAAGGGCGCGGCACCTGCAGATAAAGGCGTAGTTCCTTGTCCCGGAAGTCGAGGTGACTTTTCCTGGCTCCTCAAACCAACTGGAGACGGTCAAATGAACGGTAGGCTTTGGCATTTTAACCAACAGTCGATTCTGTCTTACCTTCAGTTACGAGCTTTTTCACTAGCTCACGGTGCCGGCCGTCGATATGGCCGACAGGCTCTACACATGGGTACGAAAATCAACAAATCTTCGCTGACAACTACGACATTGGGTTCTGAAGTGATATGCCTGGACAACAATCTTCTCATCGAAGAGCGTCCGGAAGCATACAAAAATGTACAGTGCGTCGTGGAAGACATGGAAGAGAGGGATATATGCAAAGGCGTAGTTATTCTACGCCCAATAGTGAAATACAAAGTTCGCGAAGGTGGTGAAAGCAGAAAATAGAACTTATCTTCCTTAGAATATCCGGTGTAGTGACCGTGTGGTTCCTCGACTATTTCATTCACACAACAACGAACATGCTCTGTGGACTCATACAAATTACAGCTCCTTTCACTAGTGCTCTTATCCTTTGTGTATGTTGTATAACATTGGTGAATCGTCCAAACCGTTCTGCAATCCAGGGGCAAAATCTCGGTATGATGGTGAGTGATCGAAAATGCGGGGTAAGTCACATGGGACCTTATTCGGGTATGTGACGGACTCGGATTGACGGCCCCTTGGCGGCAATCTCCTAGAATCATTCCAACCTGACAATTAACATGCAGTCGATGAGGTACCTTGGGAAGGTATATCCTGGATGTAAACAACCAACAACTTGCTCTTGCAACGTAACTAGCTTTCCTATCGTCTACGACACGTTGCATCCCTCTCCACTCTTTCAATGGCTGCTAGGCCATATCGTACGATGACTGGTGCCAGTGTTGCTTCTGGCATTCGTCGCTTGTCATCGTCTGTTGCAGTTGTTTTGGCATCTCGAGGTCGGTTCATAAGCTATACTTATAGTTAATGAATTGATTCAATACGCTTATAATAAGTAGGCCAACGCTGCTTCCATGCAAGCCCTAGGATTTCCAACACGATATCCGAAAAGCCTCCTTTGGATGGTTCTGGCATACCATATTCATCTCTAATCGTCGGAGTCCCTCGTGAAATATTCCCTAATGAACGGAGAGTTGCCTTAACACCACAAAATGCTGCCTTGCTGCGCAAGAAAGGTTTCGGACAGGTCTTGGTTGAGCGTAACGCTGGTGCTGAAGCACAATTCCTCGACGAGCAATACGCTGCTGCAGGAGCAACTTTGGTATCGCAAGACGAACTCTTCAAATCGGCAGATATTATGCTCAAAGTCAGACCTCCTTTAGTCGGCGAAGAGGCTGAACGCCTAAAGGAAGGAAGCACTGTCATTTCGTTCTTGTACCCTGCTCAAAACAAAGCCATTGTTGATACCCTCTCTACACGTAAAGTCGATGCTTTTGCGGTAAGCTTCAACAAGTCGACCCATTGTCATAATCGACCGTACTTATTAGCGATAGATGGACATGATTCCTAGAATTTCTCGAGCCCAGGTTTTCGATGCGCTTAGGTAATTTATTATTATTACAGGTCTAGACTGCAAGTTGATATTGACATACTGCCCATAGTTCCATGGCCAATATATCTGGATACAAAGCCGTTTTAGAAGCTTCTAATTATTTTGGTAGATTTTTGACGGGTCAGGTTACTGCAGCAGGGTATGCATATAGAAATCCAAGTCTATGTCTCTATAAGCCTTTTAATCCTGATAAATTCTTTTTCTAGCAAAGTATGTTCAACAATACCGAATAATGATATTCGTACTCATTGGCTTATCTCTTGTAGATTCCTCCGGGAAAGGTTTTGGTTATTGGCGCAGGAGTGGCAGGACTCAGTGCTATCGCGACTGTAAGGATTAGAACTTTTTTTCAGATGTCGCTTCCAACCTCCTTCCTTAGGCTAGACGTCTTGGAGCCATTGTTAGAGGCTTTGATACTCGCTCAGCCGCACGCGAACAAGTCCAATCTCTTGGCGCAGAATTTGTCGAAGTTGATATTCAAGAAGACGGCAGTGGAGGTGGAGGTTACGCGAAAGTCATGTCAAAAGAATTCATTGCTGCTGAAATGGCACTTTTCATGGAGCAATGCAAGGAAGTGGACATTGTTATCACGACAGTATGTTCTTCGATGTCTTGTCCGATATCTATGCTTTCTGACGTACACATAATTCCAGGCCTTAATACCCGGACAACCTGCTCCGAAACTCATAACGAACGAAATGGTGGCGGCAATGAAACAAGGCTCTGTCATAGTTGATTTGGCTGCAGAAGCTGGCGGAAATTGTGAAGCGACAATCCCTGGACAAATCAACGTTAAATCTGGTGTGACAGTCATTGGTGGGTTAAACTGCTAAACTGTAAACGAGTCCTCTAAGCAGTGTGCATTAGGTTATACGGACTTACCATCAAGGCTTCCTACACAGTCGTCAACTCTGTATTCGAATAACATCACAAAGTTCTTGCTGTCTATCGGCGGGGAGGGAAAATACTCTGTGGACTTGAAAGATGAAGTCGTTAGAGGTTCTCTAATTGTGCATAAGGGTGAAGTACTGCCTGCAGTCCCTAGGGCTATGCCGCCACCCCCTGCACCAGCACCAGCAAAGGTCGAAGAAACTGTCAAAGCTATCACTCCTTGGCAAAAGGCTAGTCGTGAGGTTGCTGTAGTAACGGCAGGAATGGGTGGTGTTGTGGCTCTCGGCAAAGCTACTGGTACGGCTTTCATGGATAGCTTCTTCACATTTGGTCTTGCTGGTCTCGTTGGATATCGGTGAGCGTCATTATTCTTATAGGATATTCAGACATTGACAAACATATGGTAAGCGTTGTCTGGGGTGTAGCACCTGCTTTGCATTCTCCTCTGATGTCCGTCACGAACGCAATCTCCGGTCTAGTAAGAGTTACTGCTGATAAAATGACATTAATATTGATATCATTATACAACAGGTTGGAGTCGCTGGAATGTTCGTTATGGGTGGTGGTTACTTTCCCGGAACTATTCCTCAAGCGTTGGGCGCTTTAGCTGTTCTTTTAGCAAGCGTTAACGTCGCTGGTGGTTTTATTTTGACTAAACGTATGCTAGATATGTTTAAACGTAAGGCTTCACTATATTCAATTTCAATAAACCTTGTTCAAGCGTTTTGCTTTTCCAGGTCCAACTGATCCTCCTGAATACTCCTGGCTGTATTCTATCCCTGCTGTCGTCTTTACTGGGGGCTTTCTAGCTGCTGCAAGCACTGGTATGGGGGGGCTCGTCCAGGCAGGATATCTGACAAGCAGTATCCTGTGTATTGGTAAGATTTCATGACTGTCCTGATTTCATGACCATTCAAATTAGTTGTCAAGGATCCCTTTCTGGCTTGGGGTCACAGACAACTGCAAGGCAGGGTAATGCACTTGGAATTCTCGGTGTTGGCTCAGGTGTCCTAGCTTCGCTGGGTGCCGTTGGTTTCCCTCCCGAAGTCATTGCGCAGTTTGCTGGAGTTGCCGCCATCGGAGGCTTGGTCGGTTCTGTCATCGGAAGGCGTGTAACGGCGACAGAATTACCACAAACTGTAGCCCTTTTGCACTCTATTGTTGGTCTCTCCGCTGTCCTTACCAGCATCGCAAGCGTACTGCAAGACACAGCCCATCTATCAACCCTGCATATGGTTACTGCCTACCTTGGAGTTGTTATCGGAGGCATCACATTCACTGGCTCGATCGTTGCTTTCCTCAAGCTCGCAGCAAAGATGTCAAGCAGACCATTAGCTCTTCCTGGAAAACATTTTACTAACTTAGCTCTTTTGGGAGCTAACGCAGCTACAATGGGTGGCTTTTTGACCATGGCACCAACTAGCGCCCCTATTGTAGCAGCGTCTTTCTTGACCGCGAGCACTGCTCTTAGTTTTATCAAAGGCTACACAACGACGGCAGCCATTGGTGGAGCTGATATGCGTACGATGTCTTGATTAATTTCAATGTTTGCATAATACTTACACTATTCTCGTAGCTGTCGTTATCACTGTTCTTAACGCCTATTCGTATGATTTTTAAGCTAGCTCCAAAGTACATATCAGCTAACCTTATATTCCAGAGGGTTTGCTCTCGTCGCGGAAGGGTTCATGCTAGACAACCCCTTGTTGGTATCCGTCGGCTCACTCATCGGTGTCAGCGGTTCTATTCTCTCATATATCATGGTAAACTTTACAATTCTGTGTGCCAGAATATGATTTAACATGTCATGTCTTAGTGCGTTGCCATGAATAGATCACTCACGAACGTGCTATTTGGCGGCATAGGTGCACCTGTGTCTGCAGAAGCGCACAAAATTGAGGGAACCATTACGAAGACAACAGTCGAAGACACTGCTGATGCGTTAGCCAACGCCGACAACGTCATACTGGTGTGTTTAAAAAATGAAGATTTGACCTTGAAATGTTCAATAATCCTATTTTATTAGGTCGTTGGTTACGGAATGGCCGTGGCAAAAGCTCAGTATGCTATTTCTGAGATTACAGCGATGCTACGGGCCAAGGGGGTCAACGTCCGAGTTAGTATAATTTGACCCTTTTTAAACGTTTGACTGATTACTGCTTGAACAGTTTGCCATTCACCCAGTTGCTGGCCGTATGCCTGGCCAATGTAATGTCCTCCTCGCGGAGGCTGCAGTACCATATGATAGTGTGTCCAATTGGTATCTGTTTATTTGAAAAGAATACTAAAAGAATCCCTCAATAGTTGTTCTAGAAATGGAGGAAATCAACGACGACTTTAAAGACACCGACGTTACTCTTGTCATTGGCGCCAACGACACTGTAAACCCTATAGCTCTCGAACCGGGTTCTGCCATTGCTGTGAGTTATAAAACTAAACTCGTTGTTCATGGTTTTTGAAGCATGCGGTGCTTCAGGGAATGCCCGTTCTTCACGCATGGAAGAGTAAACAAGTCATCGTGATGAAGCGTGGCCTCGCTAGTGGCTACGGTGCGTTTCTCTCATGTCAAATCAAACTGTTTACGACATGGCTGAACTTTTTACAGCTGATGTGCCAAACCCTATGTTTTATATGCCTGGAACGAAAATGTTGTTTGGAGATGCCAAAGATACATGTGAAGGTATGAATTAAAATTTTCATTGAAGTGAAAAATACTGATATAGATTTTCACATAGCTATCAAGCGTAGTTTGGACGGCAAGCTGAACACGAAGTAGCTGTAGAGCAGTTTCAAGGCAACAATTGTACAACAAGATATTGAGAGATATTTATATTTCATCGCACATCCATTTCTACCTAGTTTTGCTTACATGTATAATATGCCATCCCGAATTTATGGGTTTAGCTCGTTACGATGTTTATCAATCAATGAAATTACCGTAAAACAAGGGTATCACGGGTCAATGAGCGTCCTACACAAAATCAAAATCATATTATTCTAATTTGTCTGCAAAGTTACATCTACTTAAAACCCAACGAAAGTCTTGTGTCCAATAATTTGTCCTGGGTATGCTAATGTAGGATAGGTGTCGAATAGTTTAGAGAAGGCTACGGAACAATATACATATTACATATTAAGAGAAATTGCGATGGAATGTCGTCAGACAAATGGATCGGACGAATTACAATATATAAATAAAATCATCGAATAAAAGCTCTTGCCTCGGAGGCAGCCAAATTTGGGGTTCCAGCGTTAGAAGTAGAGGCTGACGACGATGAAGAAGAAGAACCGGAGCTAGTTGAGGGTATCGCCGTGAGGCCATAGAACTCTTCCGCAGCAGGAGATCGAGCTGTATCCTTGGCCTTCTCGCTCTTTAGCCACGTCAATGACTCGGTGTTGATCACAAGGTTAACGCGCGCTGGATGTTGATTGTATAGCCACGTCGCGACGAGAACGACGGCCGAGCCGAGAACGAAAGTAACTGTCATTTGGAAATCGAAGAGTGCGATAGACGCCAGGAAGGAGATCACGATACTGAGACTGGTCGCGAAACCCTTGAGGATGTTGTCGGAATATTTGATTACCATGGCTGTGACCAAACCTCCCAACACCTGGACCAATACCGTCGCCCAAGCCAAAGCACCGAAATTCTCAAATAGACCGGCGATGACGCCCTTCCCCGTTTGGTCGACGTTGGAGCGGTAATCCATGACGACGGGCGCCAGAGCTGGTAAAAGGGAGAATAGAGACAGTTGGACATTTCGAATCCATAGATCGGCCGGAGAGTTCTTGAGAACCATCTCGAAGTACACGCCTGCCAGTCCGGAGGTGAAACACGCAGTCGTGACAGCCAGGAAGCCTTTGAGTGGGTTCGTGTCATGAGTGCCGATGGGGGCAGACGACCCAGCAGAAGGCTTGTTTAATACAGACTGAATCTGCACGATTCCAACCCCCAGGGCGAGCAGCAGCAATGATAGCCATTGACTTGGTGATAGCTTTTTTCTTAACAGCAGCACGGAAAACGCGGCAGTTGTCAGAATTTTCATTTGGTAAGTAACCTGGAAGGTGGCTGCATCGAGGTTGGATGCTGCCACGTATTGCAGATTGTTCTGAATGACTATATACTGGGTTAGAGAACCATATATATCTAGCAGTAGAATAAAACTCACCATATAGTATAGCGGGTATAGATAATTTCCAACAGTCCTGTGCGAATACCTCGCTCCACAACTTCCTTAGGCGTGTACTGAGGCTACCAAACGAGCGTTGGGAGGTATACTGTGGCTGCAGGGGTTCATAGCCACTTGGCGTTGAATCGATCCGACAAAATGCGATGATTAGTGAAATCGTGCCCTTCAATAGTTCGTTCATAAGGACAGCCGTTGCCGCTGAGTAGGCGCGTGAAGCTGGCATAGAAACTCGTGAATAGACCATTATTATCGTGAGCGCTGAGTTTTGAACCGCTAGGGTTACAAGGCTATCATACATATTAGCTCCCTCGCCGAGAATATCGCTCTTCGAGATAAGACTCACGAAAGGTATTTGAGGGGTATACCCCATATTGTAGGCACAGCGTTACTGGTGGGTACGTTGTTCGGCAAAGGGAGATCTAGGTCGTTGCTATCGAGAACATCATCTGTTGACTGATTATGATTAAGCCTTAGTTGGGCAGACATGGAATAGATAGGGAGAGACGAAGAAAAAGGAGAGGATTTATAGAGTCCAATTGCGCAGCGACGGTCAGACGCGACCTTGCAGCCCATCAAATTTGTGTCCGATCAATTGTTTTCTCCTTTAGTCTGTGCTACAAAATTATATATTTTATCGTACGAAACTCCTATCAGGTCCTTCATACAGTCCATAAATGTACGTAGGTCCTCTCTGCCTTGCACTTCCATCTAAAATCTCTTCCTGGTGCTCCATCGCCATCTGAGCAAGTGAGGGCAATGAAGGTGGAGATGGAACTCGGGGTGGCTTGTCCGTGTTGCGTTCAGGCATATGACCTGCATCTTTATCCATCCCTTCAAAAGACGTTCGACTGGTTCCCAAAGCCATACTCGTCAAATCATCAGCACTTTCACCCGCATCCAGCATTGGCATGATAACAGGTATATCCGGAATGGATTCTACAGGTTTTCTGTCGCTTGGATTGCGCCTTTTTGGCCGTTTTGCGGCCTCAGGCTGGACTTCGAAAACGGGCTCGTCAGGGTATGGACTTGGTAGAGGCGAAGGAGCGCCATAATCAGTTTTAGGGGACGCTAAACCCAATGCATAGGTCAACGCTTGCGTGTCCCTCGCCCTTTTGGAGTTGGACCTCTGTATTGACAGCCTATCTCTCGAGAAAGAATTTCTTGGGCCGACATTGATTCTAGTCGCAGTGGCTATGGAATAAGCTGCGCTAGGAAGGGTTGACATACGAGGATATGTTCCCGCAGCGAAGTATCCCGATTTCACCTTCGCTCTTCCTTCTGTCTTGCTCTCAGGGGTGGGCGTTTCCTGTGGTTTTATGTAATCGTATTCACCAGGTGCAGAAGTAACATCTGCATCGTACGCAAGTCCCATAAAGGAATTGGTCGAATTTCGAGATCTGTTTCCTTCTACAAATTGACGACTTCTCCGAATAGCAGCCTTAGGCTTACGCTTCATCGTATCAGGCCCCTCGACAATGTACGATGTTTCCTCTAGCCCATTATTGGTGACTATGTTGGAATTTGGAGGGTCATAAAACACGTCATGTCTCATAGATAGTCTTTTGTGTGGCCCGGTTGTAGCATTGCGGATAGATTGTCTCCTGACATAATTATCATTAGTCTGTGCCAAATTGGTCGGCTGAGTTTGCTGTGGTAATGGATACTGAGTTGCGTAGTGTGGATCGGTAGTAGCTGTGCTAGGACATGTTTTGTGTTCTGGAGTAAATGCCTGCACAGCAGGCTTTGTTTGCGGGTACTGAACCCAAGTCCAGATAGCTCCATTGTGTCCAGTGGCTGAAGACATTCTCGAATCGCCGCCAAAGATGGGAGATTCCTTAGCCTCAAAAAAATCATCTTCATCGTCTTTCAAAATAGGAAGAGAAGGCGTAGGACGCGGGTAGCGTTTAGCGCGAGTGCATATCTTGAAAGACACGTAAGCTCCGACCAGAAGAAGAGCAGAGCCCACAGCAAGGAGTATAGCAATGACAACAGTCATTTCATGAGCCTTCAAGACCGCTGCACGAGAAGAACCACTATTGCTTGGATTAGGACTGGGAGTAGGAGTTGATGTGTCGGACGGAAAATATGCATGAGTATATTCCGTTATTGTCGAAGTAGATATCTTGGAGAGAAGCGGCGGTAGAGCAGAAAATGAAGCGGTGGACACAGACTTTAGAGTCACAGAGGTCAGAGTAGGAGTAAGTGCCGCATTGACTGGAAGTCCTGATGATGTAAATGCGGTAGTACTCGAGATTGCGCCCAGAAGAGGGTATCCAGCGCCTACAGTGTCCGTTGAAGTTGAACTAAGGCTCATCATAGCACTACTAGTTGTGAAGGTGGCGCCCGAGTCAGGCACAGGATTGGGAACGGAAGTTATTTCAGCAGCGATTGAACGTGGAAGAGACGAAGTTTGAACATCCGCAACAGCATTGTGAGCCTCATGAGTAGATATCTTTTTGGATATGTTTTTACTCTTCTTATCGACCAGATTAAAAGTCAAGTGTGGATCTAGCTGTTTTGCCTGTCCAGAACGAGTGTCCAGAACTGAGTCTTCATGTATCTTATGTTTATAGCGTCTAACAAGTCGTGGTTTAGTGATTGCTTTTGGTTTATGTTTAAGACGATGGGATATTTTTGTGCGGTAAAACTGTCGTATCGGAGGTGCTGCACGACTTGTTCGTCGACGAGAAGGCATATTTTTGCCGTGAACGGTTGATTATGAGCTCGCAGTGCAGATACAGCAGCGACCAGCGCAGAAATACGCAGGGCGAGAGAGAATATAAAAGAGTGGAACGACTGTATGTCAAGTCTGAGGGAAAAGAGGGAAAAGAGACGCTACCTTAGTTAAAAGCGCAAAGTCGAGGTACGCGACTCTCACGTGATCGTTCCTTACGTTATCTAAGGTTTTTAGTTCCTTAAAGCAGCAAGTCCGAGCTGCCGATCGTCTGCCATTCAATGCGACTGGGAACACACGAGTGCTTATAATTCTTGCACTGTGCTTTTCGCAGGAAAACGCGCTGAGGGTTGCTAGTCTAATTCAATTATTCCGAAGGCTAGCCATCGATAGGCATCCCGAAATCTCCACCATTAGGTTCAGCGTCCCTGCAAAGCCCAGACGTCACGTCAATTTTACGTACACATACATTGTTCTTTGAAGGCTTGCGACCGAACTGCATTTTCTCTCTTTTTCAACCACCACACTCATCACCACTAAACAAGTTGGACTCCTAAGCTCCTCAGTCCTTTATATACCTATTCTACATCCAGAACATAATCATGGACGCGCTTGACGGAAGGTGTGCGCTCATTAGCATCATTAACGCATCATTCCAGAGTGCAGAATGCTAATCTTTCTCGTCAGTGATCCGAACGAGACTCAAGCTACGCAAATGCTTCAGGAGCTGCTGGATCATAAGCCACACTCGAGCGTGAAGTACAGCGACCACAGTACCGTCTTGAAAACACAGGCTGTGCAGTCCAATGAATTATCGTCCGACTCTATTCCGTCTTCGCGAGCTAACAACTCTGCGCCACATTATCATCTTCATGGGCTGGCATCAACACAATCTCAGTCCAATAACCAGACGGAGGAAGAGATTGATACAGGTTCGCAGAAGGAAAACATCGGCACTGTGAAAACTAGCAAAGACCTGGCAAGATCAAATTCTTCACCCACTTCTAGGGCACACTCACCGCATGTTGCATCTTCCAAAAGTGCGCCAAGCAAAGGGAAGAACGTGGCACAAACGACAGCGGGGAATGCAAAAGTAAGCACTGAAGGTTTTTCTTTCAATAATTGTTATGTTTAATTGGTGGTTCTTTGTCATAGGGTACAAACAAGAAATCGACAATAACGGTTCCCTTTGATTCTACTTCAAACCCCGATCAAAGCAATTTCATAGCCGGTAAAGCTTCCTCTCGCCAAAAGTCCTATAAAAGCACAACCAAACCTCTTCCATCGCGTTATAAAGTACCCCCACGTCCTGTTTCCCCAGCTTCATCTATCGATTCTTTTGCACGCGATCCAGACGAAAACATCGAAGAAGCATTTGTCGCCAGAGTCGAGCAATTTGACATCCCACTATCTGAGTTAGGTCGAGCCACTCCTCCCAAAGAAATGCCGTCCAGGTACTACAGTAGCGAGGAAGATTCTCAGCCTCCTCCCAAAATTTTGGTTCCCGACAGTCAAGAAGAGTCCCCGGAAGTAGCAAACTTATCTCAGCAATTTAATGATTCCACACAAATCGATGGTGAAGTAGAACAAACGTCTATGAATGAACCCCCTCCCGCTCAGCCCCATGATCATGGCTACGAAAGCAGCGCAAGCGACTCCACTTCTCCTTACGGAAGTTACCCAAAGGACGGAGCGGATGTGATAGTTCCTGTGGTTGAAGGAGAGTCCACACAACCATCTACTCAACCAGATGACCTAGCAGACGTTGAACACCCTTTCGATACTGGCCCTTCGCTATGGAGCAACATCCAATCTTCTAGACCGATGGCATCTACCTCAGTACCTCAATCAAACCCTCGTTCTTTACTCAGCATGGTTCGCCCTGAATTTCAGCACCGATATAAGAATTACGCAGTAGCGGATTACACAAATTCATTTCCCCAGCAACCGCAACAACGACAACCCTTGCCACCTTCCGTCATTGGAACAGGGGGAAATAAAACTCAACCTTCTGTCGTGCCAGCGCCTCGAAATCATCCTCGTCCAGCTACTGTTGGGCGACCTACTCAGACCAACCAACTACCTGGTCCATCAATTCCACCAGTCGGGAAACATGCTAATACTGTCAAACAATCTCGTTTACCTTCATCCTCATATCTAATGGACGTGATTCCGGACTCGGAACCTGCGCGTCTTGAAGAACGTGTGCCTGATGTCAAAACCTTGACCTCCAAACACAATACCACTACTCCCATTACCAAAGCTAAGAGTCGTAACAATTTGACCACCACAGGTGAGGACGTCGAGATGATTGGTCCCAATGAGGAACCTCCAGCAAGTGTTGAAGAGGAGGAGGACGAAGACGAAGACGACATTCCTTTGGCCGCTGCATCACGTCGAGCTCAGCGTGGTCGCCCTCCGCTAGATAAAGGGAAACGGAAGGCGGCTGTTGAGGCTGCAGCACTTACTCCTGGGAAGTCTACAGCGGTAAGTTCAGTTGATTAAACCTTTTGAATCTTTCTGATTCTCAATACTCCACACATTCTTCATAGGTTAAAGCAGCTATCGCAACTAAGGACAACAAGAACAGTAATGTTCAGAAGAAGAGGAAACTTAATGGTTCTTGGGAAACCGGGATAGTGCCATCTTCTGTACCCGAGGAAAATATTTCCGTTACTCAACGTGTCACTCGCGCCAACAATCTCGTCGGTCGAGAGAAGAAGACAGCTGCTACCAAGGCTACTAAAAGAAAACCCAATTCGCGCCAAAGTACACGCTCGACTTCGTCCAAGCCAAAGTCAGAGGCGAAACGAGCAGATGCCGAAGAGTCGGATGAAGACATTTTATCAAAAGTTGAGGATATCTACGAAGATGACGACAACGGCACCGATATAGCAGACGACGCGGACCACGATAAAAAGCGTAAGCGTGTCGCTGCTTCTAAAAGTCTCCCTTCACGTGGAAAGGAATCCGAAGCATTGAAGCGTGCCAAACGGGAGGATGGTCCTCTGGCAAGACAAGCGTCAAGGTCTCTCAGGTCTGGCGCATCTATTTCTGAACCCAAACCCCCTCCAACTCGTGTATTCGCCCTTTGGAAGAGCGATGGTCATTATTATTCCGGGACCGTTCATTCTCAGGACCCTGACGATGAAAATCGGTTTATAGTTCATTTCGACGATAATATGACCGAAACTGTTTTTACCGACGAAATGCGACGAGGCGAACTTTCGGTTGGCGATAATGTCCTTTTCGGCAAGCGTTCTCGACCTGTCAAAGTCGTCGCTGTTGACAATGTACCTGGGGGCTCGGTAGTGGTCGATTGCAAGAGTGAAAGCAAAGTATTGCTCAAGCACATTCGGATCTCTCATAAAGACATTGTTTGCTCATGGAGGGATCGCGTCCTGGACTCGAAAAAAATTGTTACTTCGGTAGCGCCTATTGCGAAGCACTTAAGCCACTCACCATCCAAATCCTCAATTCGTGGAGGGGAGGGCATTCTTTCCGGGACCTGTGTTCTCAGCACAGTCAGAGCTTCTGGGCCTGGATGGGTAGAAGAAAAGAATAGGCTTGAAGCTATTACCAAGCAAGTTGGCGCGCGCTCAGTGGATGTGTCACAGGTCATCCGCTTGGAGGGGAAATACTCCGCCAACAACAATCGATATACCCTCGAGCATAACGACATAAGTTGGATTGGAGGCAATGACATCGATCGACTTTTCCTTGTCGCCGATGAATGCAACTTGAAGCCTAAGTTTCTTATCGCCCTCGCCTTGGGTATCCCTTGCTTGTCAAGCGCATGGCTGTATGAATGCGCGCGCAGTGTATGTCATTATTCTTCCTCTTTGTCTTTTATGACACGTATCTGACATTGTATCAAGAACGAGGAAATGAAATGGACTCAATACTTGCTTCCTGCGGGATGGTCTGAAACCCTGGGTGGTCATCCTTCACAACATATCAATTTCAACTGGGGACGACATTTCCCTGAACTGCAACAAATCAAGTCCAATCCTTTCCCTGCCAAACTTTTTGCTGGCAAACAATTTCTTTGCGTTGGTGACGGAATGTTCCCTGACGGTACAAAAGTCTGTCGATCCTTTATCAATCTTTGTCTAGGGGTTGACACCACATCTAGGGCGTTGACCAAAAAACAATGCCGCAAGTTGTCTTGGCCATGGGTGCTAAAACTGTTGAATGCATCAAGACTCCTGCCTACGCTTCGCTTGACTTGGCTCAATACGACTACATACTGATTAAGGACCAGCGCCAATATCTGCACGACTTTACGGCTACTACTACTGTGGACTGGGCTTGGGTCAAGGAGTCCCTGATTTCTTCCCGTCTTGCATCTTTCCCCGACTGGGCGGTGGAACAATCTCAAGAAACCTAACCCTTTTTCAATGCGGAAATTGTTGTATCTATAGCTCTATCTTATTCACAAACCATCCCTCCTCTGAATCTTCATACATTTACTTTGCATTTAAGTACACAAATACCATAAGTATACTAACATTAATCTTTACTACCACGTAAATATGTACATATTATTTGTCTCAACCGTGTAATTATGAAAATCTGCGAATACCAATGTCGCGTTAAACGTGTATAGACTCTAGAGAGATTTCTAAACGTTCTACTCGTGGATGTTGTCCTCATTTGGTTGCAATCATGGCCTTTTTCCCACGCCGTCTTTCCTTGCGATTTGTTTGCATCATGCAGTGTGTCTTGTTCGTTTAGATAGGTCACGACCTGCTTTCATTATCCTATATCGTCTACGATATCGCTGCACAATAAATGAGCGACAAAGAAGAATATGAAGTTGGTGAGGAAATGCATATGACGTTGAAAGCAACATCTGAAATTGCCACGCTTTTCCGCAGAGTCCATTGTGGAAGCGCATGTTGAGGCAGCTTCTCGGTCAAAGAAAGCGAAATTGGTTTGGGTGAGTTCTCATCATGATCAAATGCGCCTCCCAGACAATTCATGTCTTGCTGGGAAGAAATATCTTGTTAGAGTAAGCCATCTTAACCGACATATTGGAAAGGATATAATGAACCGATGTGCTTCGCGTCTTGTAGTGGAAGGGTTATGGACCAGAAGATGACACGTATGTTACTGTTTCTCCTTTTTGAATCAACTCTCAACTGGTGTAATTGGCAGTCTAGAACCAAATGAATCGTTCGCGGAATCTCAGCATATTGTTCGTAACTTCTGGGAACGCGCCGCGGCATCGACTGGTGGCAGGGATGTTAATGACTTGTCATTATTCAAAGTTGGAGAGAAGTTTCGACCTGTTGGGCCTCCAAGTATGCTAAAGCGGCTGCACGCAGTCACATTACTGATTTTTAAATGCAATAGAACGACGGAAGCGTAAGTCGGAGGGAGAACACCCGACGCGTTCAACACCCGACAAAGAATCTGTTGAATCCCCACCGAAGTCCCCTAAAACTACCTCAGAAAAGCGACCACGGACCTCATCAGATGCTTCAGAAAGACAAGACAGGCTGTCGAAACGTTTGCGATCCGATAAATCTCAAAACATGCCAAACTCTTCCGCCCTTCCCCATGACCAATCCCAACCGGAAGATAATAATAGTAGGACCAGCCCGCGTAAGCAGTCGGAAAAACTGTCGCACAAGGCTACCACTCGCAAGCAAAAGAAATGGTTGAAGTCTCCGTCCCCGGAAGTTATCCCAGACTCAGACGAAGAAATGCAAGCTCCGAGGAGTATCAGTTCGAATCATGATCCATCTACCTCTGGAAAGTCTATCAGGACTCAAACAAGAGCAGGAACCTCACGACAAGACAAGATCGCTTCGGCGAGCGAACAAAGGGATCACGATTCTGACCCCTTACAACCTGCCGCGAAAGAACCTTTACACCGAACACGCTCGCGAAACCCTCTTGTGAAGATGGTTGATTATCCTGAGTCTGGAAACGGAGGAAGTGCCATTCCAATCAAAGTTCATGTTGCAGCTCCAGTGAATGCCAGCTCAACTTCAATTAGAGGCAAACGCGCAAAAATAGGACCTGGACGATCTTCTGAAGGATTGAAGGGAACAGACAACAACAAAAGTTCCCTTCTCACTTTTGAAAAAGGCTCACTGAAGACGATTAAAGGGAAATACTCGAAGCCCACTCATAAAAAGCCCTCTCCCCCTCCTAGCGATACTATTGAAAAAATTAATGAAACTGAGGCAGAGGACCAAGCCTCACAAGCTCCACCCTCTGGGGAAGAATTGTTACGACTGGCTGGCCTTGACAAGAATGCTGAAGATAATCTCTCTGATTTTCAAGAAGAACCTGACGAGTCCTCACCGAATCAAACAGCTTCGCAGGTTATTTCCGGGGCATCTCATCAAGAGGGAAAGATATATGAAACCAAGTGCGTTTAGTATCTATGCTTGTTTTTGATGACGATTTTTGAAATTTGACTCTAGGCCGATAAATAGTTTTACTCTTGCGAAAGAAAAACTTTTCCCCGCAAATAGCTCGATCGTGTTCGAGGAATCGACTATTGCTCAAAATGTTTCATGGACAAGACCCACCATTTTTGGACCTCTGTATGCCCACAGATATTTTGATGTATATCAGACTCTGACATCTTTATCTTTTACAGTGGGTTTGGATCGAACTTCGCTACAAAATATGCTCAGTAAGCTCTCTTTGTATATTTTCATTGTAATTCCTATTAATTAGCTCGCAGATCTCAATCCCCTCAACTTTTCTTGACCCTGGATACTTCTGTTTCGATTCCGCTTCTACTAACTCGATCCGATTCGCATGAATATCTTGATCATTTTGGAAATAACGAGACCCCTGGGAAATTCTATAAGACAGAAGCAGCTTTGACGCTTGTTGGAAATGTTTGCGCTACTGGTGCTTCCGCAGTTGTAGATGTTGCCGAGAACGCTTCAAGCGATCAAAAGAAACATTTTTCGCGCTTCTTCTTGCGTCTTGACTCTGGTGATCTTGTGAGTGCTCTTATGTTCTCCTTCACTGTTCTTATCACTAATAAAGCTGTCAGTTTGTGGCTGTATCCGGCACACAAGTCCTTATGTTCTGTTCGAGCAACAATACTATGCTCTCTCAAAAATTGTGCATTCCGTCTCACCTTGCCAGTGAATCTTCAAAAGTACTCGTGTCTAAAGTGGAGATTCAGAATTTCTCAGGATATGCCGATGCAACGGTCAACGCGGATGACACACGGTGGAATGATTTTATCGCAGCTACAAGTTGAAACGTTGTTGTACTAGTTGGTCGCTGTTTGCCTGATAGAGTTCCGTATGATATGCTTCCCTTGTAGGCCTACTCACTTTACGATTACATGATATAATGAATGCTTTAAATTGCTTAATATAATAATAAAGTTTGCATGTTTTGTGGTCTTCACGACCAGAGGGTTTACTTACTCTGTCCAACTGAGAGGTGAGCGAAACTTATGCTTCTGCCAAGTTCTGGTGACTGGTGCCGTCGTTTCAAACGCGGACCATGTGATTTTGCACGCGTCGCGTCGCGTCACCCGTGTACAAATTTGTTTGGCCAACGGTTTCCGCGGTGCCGGCGGTGGACATTGACTTGTCTCCGTTATCACCATCTTTTCATTCACAATTCTATTCCATTGAGCGACCTAAAATATGCTTCGCCGGATACCAACGACAGGAGATGGCAAAATCGTTGACCGACTTCAAGATAGTACGCGCATCAATCGCCCATTCAAACCACCTACCTTAATGAATGCCAGACAACCCCAGCCAGCAAGGAAACGAAAACGAGTCTCTTATAAAGAGGTGCAGCCTGATGACTCTGATTCGGAAGCAGAGAGGTCCAAAAAAAAGCAGAAGAAAACTATGGACAAGGATGGTGTTTACCACAATGAAGAGGAGTTGTTAGCGGCCATCCCGAAATACCCAGTTTATGCAGTCAAGCCGTTCCATGAAATTGGATCAAGAAGGTTCTCTCTCCCATCTATGAAGACTAAGGATGGGAAGGAGGTTGTTCTATTACCAACCCATGCGTCTCTAGGAGTACGTCCCCAAGCAAAGCTCATCCCTCGGCCTTTACATGACCCAATGGAAGACCATGCCATCGTTCTGTATGATCCTACTATTGATAATCGTGAGACGGACGAAGAAAGAAAAGAAAGAGAGAAAGAGGAGGCAAAGATACGAGAGGCAAAGGAAGCGCAGGAAAAAATGGCTGGCTTATACAATCCTCACAAGAGTCTGAAGTCTCTGCTCGGCGAGGGGGAAAATAAAGCCAAGATTAGCAAAGTCCCTGTAGTTATTGACCCACGCCTCTCAAAGGTCCTGCGTCCTCATCAAGTGGAAGGCGTAAAGGTAAGTCCCTTTATCTTTAGTAATTGTCAACTCTCTCATTATATGGACCTAGTTTTTATACAGATGTACTACCGGAATGGTTGTCGAGAATCAATATGGCTGTATCATGGCCGATGAGATGGGTCTTGGGAAAACTCTACAGTGTATAGCGCTGATGTGGACTCTACTAAAGCAATCTCCCCGAGCTGGAAAACCTACCATTGAAAAGTGTATTATAGCGTGTCCGTCAAGCTTGGTGAAGAACTGGGCAAATGAACTGGGTAGGTAGCTGAAATCTCGCTTATGGTGCTCCTCTAAAATGTCGCTGCAGTCAAATGGTTGGGACCAGATGCTATAACTCCTCTAGCCGTTGACGGTAAAGGAACCAAGACGAGTCTCCTGGAAGCCGTTGCTCGGTGGGTTGCTGCAAGAGGTCGCAATGTTACTCAGCCAGGTACTTCTCATGTACATGTCAGAGAGTGTTGGGACTCATTAGCATCCTTTCTTTAGTAATGATTGTCTCTTATGAAACTCTCCGATCGTTGACAGTGTACCTTACAAATTGTGAAATTGGGCTATTGCTGTGCGATGAAGGGCATCGCTTAAAAAATTCAGGTGTGTTGGAAAGAAATATGAAGTGACGTTAGTATTGATGCAAAAATTATCGGAAGACTCTCTTACCTTCCAGGCATTGCATGGCCTGAAGGTGTCGAGGAGAGTCATATTGACTGGAACACCCATCCAAGTTTGTCCTTTTCCGCATCTCATTTATACTGTTCTGAAAGATGCCTTAACAGAATGACCTATCCGAGTACTTCTCGTTATTAAACTTTGCGAACCCTAACTTCCTAGGATCCAAAAATGACTTCAGGAAGAACTTCGAGCATGCCATCATACGTGGTAGAGATGCTTTGGCCAATGATGATACCAAGGAAAAATCAGAAAAGAAACTGAAGGAGCTTGGAGCATTAGTCACCAAGTTTATTATCCGAAGAACGAACGACCTATTGTCCAAATACTGTGAGTGGTTATTGATAATCATTGTCGGAAACACGCGATTTAGGGGAAACTTCAGTGCCCGTCAAGTATGAACAGGTTGTTTTCTGTGGATTATCAGAATTCCAGTTGGCATTATACCGCTTATTTATCACCTCTCCGGAAATTAAAGCCCTTCTTCGTGGCCAAAACTCACAACCATTGAAAGCTATAAATATTTTGAAGAAGCTCTGCAATCATCCTGAACTTCTTAATCTTCCGGAAGACCTTGCTGGTAGTGAACATCTTATCCCTGAAGGCTTCAACGGAGCCGGAGCGAGCGCCAGAGACAGAGGCCGGAATCAAGCGGTACGTTGCGACTGGGGTGGCAAGTTCCTGGTATTGGAACGGTAGGTTTACTATTCACTGGCTAGAGTCACCGTACTGAGTATTGGTTGACAGCTTTTTGCATCAAATCCACACACAAACGAATGATAAGATTGTGCTGATCAGCAACTATACGCAAACCCTCGACCTATTTGAAAAGCTTTGCAGGAACAAAAAGTAATTTATTCACATCATAGTATCTATTCGCTTACTCATATCCATTTGTAGATATGGATTCTTTAGGTTGGATGGAACAATGACCATTCCTAAGCGACAGAAACTGGTTGATCAGTTCAATGACCCGAATGGAAAGGAATTCATATTTCTACTGAGTAGTAAAGCTGGAGGATGCGGTATCAATCTTATTGGTGCCAATCGTCTCATTCTTTTTGACCCAGGTATTAACGTTACGTTCAAATCCTACTTTACAATTTACTGAACATCTCCATCAGATTGGAATCCGGCAGCTGATCAACAAGCTCTTGCTCGTGTATGGAGAGACGGACAGAAGAAAGAATGTACGCGTTGGGAATTTCTGTGCTCCTCCCATTGGCTCACCATGTATCTGCAGGCTTTGTATACCGATTCATCTCTACAGGGACGATCGAAGAAAAGATATTCCAGAGACAAGCAAATAAGCAAGCCCTATCTTCGGCCGTTGTTGATGAGAAGGAGGACGCCGAACGGCATTTCTCCATTGATGCTCTTCGTCAACTTTTCACATTTAACGAGAAGACACTGTGTGATACCCATGATACATTCAAGTGCAAAAGGTGTAAGGATGGCAGACAAGTGACTAAATCATCTGCACTATTATATGGTGATGCTAGCACGTAAGTTCCACCTCGATTGGCGATGGGAAATGGTTATTAACTCACATTTCTGCTCAGATGGAATCACTTTACCAACGCAGAACTAAAGAACAATCATGACGACCTTCTTCGTGCTGAAGTAGGATTGCGTGAAATATCCTTCGTCTTCCAGTATATCAGTCACTGACCCTGTTTATAATATTTGTGCCATCATTCTGATGATATACCAGCTTCGCTTGTACGATTATACGCATTTTTATTTTTATTACATGGATCCAACCTTGATACAATTGTAAAATATAATACATCCATATTGGAACTTTCATTGTACAATATCATCCCAGTTGCCCCATTCCCCTCCCACTCGACGGACAGTTATCTTCTCGCCGGCCATGCCAAAGTATTGAGCATTATACCATGACTTGATGTCCTCTTCGCTAAAAGGCCCGAAGGTCTCTGTCGTTTGCCCTGCTTCTGGTGAACTCCACTTATATTCGTATTTCACGTCGGCGGATGGAGGTTCCCAGGAATCGTCGACGCTGCCTGATGAGCGCACACTTCGCACGAGCTCCTCGTACGTCTTGGAGTAAATATCTGTTTCGCCGAGAGACATTATGTTGGATGCGAGATGTGTGATAGTTTCGATGTCTGTAGGTGCTTTCATTTCTGCTTTGTCCACCTCCATGCCATTATTTTCCTTAGATCTACAACATGCATAAGTATCGTCCATATACGATGATTCTGGACGCTTACTTTTTAGAGCCTTTGGTTTTCTTGGTCTTGGAACCCAGTCGTTGAAGAGCTTCCAGTATCGTTTCACCCTTCTTAAGATATGGCAATAGTTGTTTCTCCAATGCAGATTTTCCTCCACTCTCTTCGATTTCCCTTTCTTCCGCTAACATCCGTTCCTTCTGTTTCTTTTCTTGTTCTTTCTTTCTTCTTCTAGCGAGCTTGATTTCTTTCTCATCTAGGCCTTCCATCCAACGGTCATGGACACCATGAGGATCGAATGTCCGAACATAACTTCCGTCTTCTGTGAATTTCCCTTCTTCCATTTCATCTCGCATGTTGAATGACGATAGTTCATAACCCATTCCGGCTTTCTTCCTCCTTTCTGCGTCATCTTCATCCTCTGGTTCATCTTCGCCTGATAGATCCTCAGACCCAGAATCGTTTCCAAATTCTTGACCCTCAATATCGGCAAGTCGCATATATTTCTCCTCCTTCTTTTTGGCGCCAGTATCCTCCTTTTCCGCAGGTTCTGAGGCAAACATATCATCGATTTCTTCGTCCTCTCCCCCTTTCTTCCTACTCTGAACTACGCCTTCGCCGTCGTCTGTCGAGTCGGAGTCATAACCTTCGGTCTTGACCTTTCCTTTTCTCGACGGCCCTTCAAGGGCGGAATCGACTTGTTCGGCGAAATTGGTAGGATCCTCTGATGGATCGACAAAACGCGTCTTCTTTGACTGATGTTTTGTGGATACTGGTGGTTCAATGTTTTGGGTAGCACTGCGTTTCTTTCCTGCGGTAGACATGACTACTATGTAGTAAAGCCAAGCAATGATGGAATGAGTGATGGATGATACATTGCAGCCCGAAGGTCACCTTTGGGATATTTACGTCTGTTTGAAAATTGAACCTTGTGAGGTGAATACAAGCTGCCAGGGTAAGGGAGCGCAGCAGTGCTGGGAGTTGCTTTATAGCCGGGCCGTGTAATTGGAATTGGTTGCCAGAAAAGGGTTTGTAGCCGCCTCTTCCACTAACCTCCACTACCTACTCGGTCCCCTCATCGTCCTAGAATGCTGGAGGCATTATCCGTCAGCGATGTCCTGGGATATGCCTCGATAGCATCCTGGTTGGGTGCTCAGTTTCCGTATGTTTATCCCTGCCCTCGTCTTATATCTCGTCCTTAAACATATCCTTCTGTAGCCAGGTAATCGAAAACATCAGGAGACAGTCGTGTGAAGGCCTGGCTCTGCCATTTCTCGCCAATTGGCTTCTAGGTAATTACTGCAAATTATGAGCAACATACTTGTTATCTCATTCTATTCGTTCTAAGGCGACATCTCCAACTTGGTTGGGTGTATTTTAACGCATCAGCTTCCTTTCCAAGTAAGCTTCTCATTAGTTCTTAACCATATCACGTCCGCAGCCTAATTTATTCATAGACATGGCTGGCTGTCTACTTCGTATGTGTAGACTGCACGTTGGTTGCCCAGTACATATATTACTACAAGCCACCGAAAGGTCCTTCATCCGTCCTTGGTCATATCCGTGCAGCAACCACTCCGGTCGGAACCCGTCGAATGTCCATCGATAGGGGCGCGTCGCGATACCGTGCTCTATCAATGGTTGCTTCGAATGTTGCGAATGCAGCAGCTCTAGCTGCACAGCAAGACGGACAAGATGGACAAGCCGGACATCGTAGGTCAGCTTCAGCTTATCCGTCCCGTTCAGGACGGCGACATGCACTTGAACGATCAAATAGCCTCGCTCCACGAAATAGAGGGTATGAAGAAGAAGATTACGATGAGGACTTGCCGACAGCAATGGCCGACAGTTTCCGTTCAGAGAGTGCAAGAGAGAGCACATCCAAACAGGTTTCTTGGAGCATAGAACGCCATAGAAATAGAGCCTCCAGTGTTGGACGGCATATGCGTCCAACAATACCGGGCACACTGCATTTGTCCAACGAACCGTCAGAGACGGCAAACGCTGACTCCATGCACCAAGAAATTATATCACCTCGGCCAGGTTCAACCGACTCAACCAACATCCGGAGCTCGCGGGCGTCCCGTAAAGGATCGACTATGGTATTCCTTGGAACATGGGCACTCTTTGGGATCGGAACTTTGGCTGGGGGTAGACGAGCCCTTCCATCGTCGAGCATGACTGATATTGGACAAATCCTCTCTTCGCACACCTATGTTACTCCAAGTAATATCCCAGTTGCATTTACGGATGATAGGATGCATGTACGAGAATCTCGAGACGGAGAGTTCTACGAGATCCACACTGTACTACCACAGTCACACACAGATAACGATAATCATCCTGAGCATGAATCGCATGACCCTGAAGAACCCTCTTCTGAACAAGTTATTGGACGTATTTTTGCCTGGCTATGCACAACATTATATCTCACATCGAGGTTACCCCAAATTTGGAAGAATGTATGTCTTTTATATTGTTATGTGTTGAAAGTGCTCTGTGTTTGTTGACCAACCCACCGTCAGTATGCCAGAAAATCCGTCGAGGTGAAATAATTTGAAGCAGTCTTAATAACAATCGTTTTAACGGCCATTGATTCACAGGGCCTGTCTATGTATTTATTTGTATTCGCTTTTCTAGGCAATGTTTTCTATGTGTCTTCCATTCTCGTCTCACCCAAACGATTCCTGCCGCCTCCAGAAGCTTCCAAGTATATCATGGAAAGTATACCGTAAGCAACCACGTCATAATTCCTGTTCGACAACCGTTCTGATTTTTCCTGCGACAGATACCTTTTGGGGAGTGCAGGGACACTGTTATTCGATATCACGATTGTTGGACAGTCATTTTGCTATCGGCCCAGACACCGGAAACACCTATCCTTATCGCACAATCGAGTCCTGGATGAAGAAGAAGCGGGCCTACTTTCTGGTGACATTTCAGCGCATCCTTCAGGATCGGATTCTGCCATTCTCAATCGAGGGCGCACTTCTCGGACACGCAGTGTAGGATAGGACAAAGACTAATGATAATGATACTAGTAGAACAGGGACTCTCGCTATCGTACTATATTGTTAAGTAATTGCTGTGAATTAGAACTGCCCTGTTGGGAATTGTACATAATTTCGCTTTGCATGTGATCGTCTCGGACTTCAGATCTTCAGACCGTGAGCATGATGAGTAGGAATTGTGCAGGTGACAATGATGGCGGCTTGAGGATGGACTGCCACTTGACCGGCTGCCAATTAATCCATTGTCACTTTAATTCAGCTCCACCACAACGCTACTATCTTGAAAAATGCCCAACTCTGGCTATCCGACTCCATACCAGCTGGTACGCAACTATATTGTACTGCTTCGAAAGGAGCTGAATGGTTCTGACTCTCTAGCGCTCGTTAGTGCTTGACTACCTTTGTCATAGCTGTTACACCAACACTGCACGAGCTTTCAATAGAGAAAGCACTGTCAGGCATCTTGACGCAGATGGAGACGAGATCATCATTGAGCATATACGACCAGGTGTCGTCCAAGACGTCCCTGTTGGTGCTGCTGAGCGTGTCCGCCGGGACCCTGAGGAGAGATTCGAGGCGCATATGAAGCAAGTAGAGCTTCGTCAACGTGAGCCATCTGTCTATTGCCACTCTTACACTTTGCTTTGCTTCAAGCAGTGTACCGTCTAAGTGGCCTGTGCTAATCTCGACATTCGCAGAAATTCGAACCGAAATTCTATGCGGACGCGTCGACAGTGCGATATCACTCCTCAACCAGCATTTCCCTGCGGTCTTGTCCGAAGACATCGCCATTAAACTCTCGGCCAATGATGATCCTCGCCCATCGACAAGTAATCTAGAATACGTCTCTTCTACGTCCACGGAACCAGCACACCTTCTCCTAAACCTTCGCATTCTTGCCTTCAGCGAGGCATGTCGGACAGTTCCATTAGATTATCCACCTAAACCAATAGATCCCATGTCTATGGATACGGACGAAACACCTGCCACGGTTGGTGAAGCCCCAGATCAGGAGATGCTATTGACAAAAGCGCAAAAACTATATGCGTTCACGAATGCTTTGCCAAACCCTGCTGATCGAGCCACCTATTTGAAGGAGCTCGAGAATGTTGGTGGGTTGTTGGCGTACAATGTGCCCGAGGAGAGCTCCATGGCGAAGTACCTTACTCTCGAGAGAAGGGAGGCGGTTGCAGACCAGATTAACCGTGCTATTCTAAGCAAGTACTTCTTCCTTTCAGTCATGTTGATGAACTACTGACTGAGTCTTAAACATCTTCAGAAAGAACAGGGCGGCCTTTAGTGTCAACAGTAGAATTGCTAACTCGCTATACGCATCTTCTATGGGCAGCTGCAAACCAGCAGCGGGTGAAAGCAAGGCCTACTAACCACGTTTTACCTCCTAGAAATGTCAAGACATTACCGTCAGCTGAAAATGAAGCAGAGGTAAATCATATTTTTATTATTTGGGTGTAAATGTTTTAATTTGACTCCAGGTCGTCCCCACGTTCGATTTACACACTTTTCTAGAGGCAAAACCATAGAACCGTCTAGAAGTTTGCATGAAGAATTGTAGAAATAGTCTGAACATATTCGTTTATAGTTTAACTTGTAAAATCCCTTCACATCTAGTCATCTGTAATCTTACATAGTACATTGTTACCACATGTTTTCTTCCACTTTCACCGAATCACTCGAACATCATCCCATCTACCTCGGTTAACTTTCTGCAGCAGAGTAGACGATACGTAACACTCTCTTAAGCCCAATATTTCGAGGTGGTTCCAACGGGTCCATTCGATTCTTTCCAGGGCATGACTGACTTTGCCTATGGCATCATTGAGCCAGTGATTGTAGGAAAGGTCCAATAGCACCAGCAATGGAAGCAATTTCCCCAGCCTATGTAAAGGCACTGGGTTTGGGAGATTGATAAGGCATAGGTGAGTAATAGTCGGTGGAAAAGATGTCATTATGGATGTAGATAGGGGAGTAGAAACAAGGATAAGGGTATGAATAGTATGTTCAGAAGCCTCGTCTTCTTCCCAATCTCGAGCTTCAACAGCTTCCTCTGGGGAAGTAGCATCTATCGGGGAAGGGGTGCCCTTTAAAAGACGGTGATTGTCTAAAGAGGCTGATGGTCCCATAATGAGAATTTCTCCGTCCGCGTGTCCTTCTGGATTGAATAATGCGTATAATTTCCAGTTGGGCAATGGTTCGTGTATCGCACAGTGACGTATGATGTCGCGTCGTAAATGAGCAGGAATATATGGTAGAATTTCTTGCATGAATTCCCTATGGTTCGAGCACTCCGAAATTATCATCTTGACGCAGAGCAAAGCCAGAGACGGGACTCGGGAGAGATTGGTAAAATCATCTAGTCGTGGTGCTATGACTTCGAGCGCTTTGGCGCGCCACTCTGGAGTGTGGTGTATATTTTGCTCGACAGGCTGCCAACTTCTTGGAGGTGCAGGTCCAGAATACGAAAGGGACGACGTAGGACTGGGAGGGACGCTCTCGCTATCTGCGAGCTCGAATTCAGCATCAGAGAACATCAGTCCTACGGGCAAAGTCGGTGAGTTGTGGCTACTCAGATTCGACAAATGCGCCCGGGACTTTCTGACATTTTGTAGGTGGCGGTATTGCTCTCCTCTGTGGAGGTGAATAAGATACGAAAATCTTATAGTTATTGAAAAGGGAAAAGTTGATCTTTACCGCAGGGTATGCAGGAGGTTGTTGACCTCTCGTCGTGAATCGTTTGGTTGGGTTGAGGACATATTTTGAGGCTAAATGGTTGGCAAGGCTGTGAAGACTACATGGTAAGTAATCAACGTCTAATAGTAAACATGACTCGGGACAGCTCTTTCCTCCAATTCTGGCACGTGCCTCCAACGTCTCCGAGAAGTCGTTAGAGAAAATATATGCGGAGAACATTTTATTCCATATGTGCATTGGTTGCTTGAAGTCAACGCTACGCCTTTTCCATTTTCTTTACGGTTACCTAAAAGAAGGAATAGAAAAGACCCCTATCTCACGCTTACCGAGCTTATGAGGTGCGTCATTTACATAAAATGAATTGAATTTGGCTTTCACTCTGTTCCTCACTACCACTATGCCTTCCCAGTCTACCAGCTACCAAAATCAACACATTGCTGCAAAATCACCCCCAGCATTTGAGTTTCCCAAACGAAAAAGATGGGCAGACTTGCTCTTGACCGAACTCGTCGACAACATCGCGTTTGTAATATCCCCCGCATGTAAAATCTGGTTTTGTGGAGCTCCAGTGACAGATTTGCTCGGGTGGAGGGATACTGATATTATTGACCTTGACTTTATGGATTTACTGGATGGTATGCTGCAGATTCTTGCTATTCAAGACGATTAGTCCGCTAAATGTTCGTAAAGTTGGAGATCATGTTCGTTTTCGCGAATCGTTCAACCAGGCTATCCAGCATGGCGTTGAGTTTGACTTGGTCATCAAGCTTAAAAAATGCGAGTCGCCCATAGCGTTTGGCGTTCCTGTGCCGACCCCGGGAATTATCTTCAACATAAAATGTTACCCGTATATTGCTGAACCAGAGCCAGAAATCAAATGTCTTATCGCAATGGCAACTCCGTACCCGAGCAGAAGCACTTCGATGTACGTGTAGTCGACCTATGCACTGTATTTCGTCTCATGTAACTAATGTAGACTCGACACTATTATTGATCTCAAGGCGAGACAAAATCGTTTGCGACATAGGCTTGCAGAATTGCAAGCTCGCGCACCACTAGACACTTCTTCAAATTCTGGTTCATCATCTCAGGCCAACTCCATGTATGCGACTTCATCGTTGAATGCTAAGAACCATGGCACTGGTGTATCTGTGCCCGGCTCAGACACATTCCTATCATCTGGCATGGGAGGAAAGTCGATGAACGACCCTTCAATGCGCGGCTTCCTAGATACAAACGAATTCAACTCAGAGGAGCCAATTGACGAAGGTTCCAAAAAGAAGAAGGTAAATCATGGACCTAAGACACGGGAAACAAGTGACTTAGGCTTTTACAATTATACAGCAGAAGAGAGCACAAAATGCCGAGCAATATGTTTGCAAAACCTGTGGGCGTACCGACTCGCCAGAGTGGAGAAAGGTTCAATCATATCTTTGTGTATAGTGACTATTATTGATAATTATTTCAGGGTCCAATGGGTCCGAAGACTCTGTGCAATGCTTGTGGACTACGGTGGGCGAAGCAGATGCGTAAAGACCCGACAGAAGAGACGGGCCCGTTGAATGCACTGGCAGATATTTGAGGCTCTCTTGTGAATTTCTTTTTGTTGTATGCCAACTCCATCTAGTTTCAGTTGAATTTTCTCTCGTTTCGTTTTTTTTTTGGTATATTAGAACTCTACATATGTATATAAACTTTGTGAATGCTCTTTGGAGGGATACCCCTAAAACGGTCAAAGGGGTGATGATATGTGATGATGCCATTTATGATTTTGAATGCCGACGGTTGCTCTAATCTTGTCTCCTACCATCACCACCACAAGCGCAGTAGTTGACTGTTAGTCCTCTGCAGTGTCGAATCTTACAACATGCCCGAAGTATTCAACTTATCCCAGTCTCCGATTACTTCACATTCCTTCAACGCGGATCGTTCTCGTTAGTGTTGAGCGCCACTGGCCTTCTGATGACTATACCTGATCCCGCTCTTTAGAACTCGCGGTCAGCTTGAACAGCAATGACGCTCAGATCCTTACTAGGCAAGGAACTGAATGGGTTCCTGATGTGACTTTGTCCGAGGTACGTACCTTGCAGGACCGAGCACGTCGTGCCTGATGATCTATCTATCCAGCACGACAAACTCATTACATCCATTGATTGGGCACCCAACTCCAATCGCATTGTTACTTGCTCTCAAGATAGGAATGCCTATGTCTGGCAAGAACAGCCCGACCCTGAAACCGGAAGGCTTGTCTGGAAGCCCACTCTCGTATTGCTCAGGATCAACAGAGCAGCGACATACGTCAAATGGAGCCCCAAGGAGGATAAATTCGCTGTGGCCAGCGGTGCTCGGTGAGTCTTTGGGATTTGAATGCATTGAGACATAATATTTTTTAATGTTATACATTCATTTTTCTATTACTATCATAGAGCCATCGCCATTTGTTCCTTCGATCCAGAGAACAACTGGTGGGTTTCGAAACTCTTGAAGAAACCTATCCGATCTACTGTTCTCTCCGTCGATTGGCATCCTAACAATGTCCTCCTCGCCGCTGGAAGCGCAGACATGAAGGCCCGTGTCTTCTCTGCTTATATCAAGGAAGTTGACGAGCGGTATGTCCATCTTGCATCGAGTCTGAGTGTTGCATTGGTTTCCTGATCTTGAGGATCAGGCCTTCTCCTACCGTCTGGGGTTCCAAGTTGCCTTTCAACACTATTTGTGGGGAATATGCTAGTCCTGCAGGAGGCTGGGTGCATACTGTCGGATTTTCTCCTTCTGGGGATGTGCTCGCGTTCGCTAGTGAGTGCTAATGGTCCATTCATCATCATTGGTTTCTAAACGCGCTCATATACTACAGGCCACGACAGTTCGATCAACATTGTATACCCAGGAGGTCCGGCTGTTTTCAACATTAGGATGCCCACTCTTCCCCTCGTGAGTCTGATATGGACGGCCGAAGACACCATTGTGGCTGCAGGACACGACTGCCGCCCCCTTGTCTTTACAGGATCAGAGGCCGGTTGGCAAGAGGCTGGTACTTTGGACGACGCCACGGCGAAATCAGCCGAGTCGCGTTCTGGATTTGGTGGGAATGGCAGCGTCGGTCGCCTCAAGGCTGGTGCTTTCGCGACGTTCCGCGACGCAGACTCGCGTGGACAGTCTGGTATTTCTGGACAGTCATCTGCAAGCGGGGATACGAAGTTGATGACTATTCACCAAAACACCATCACTAACGTCCGGCCGTATGAATATTCGAGAGAGGGAGTGTCCAAGGTCAGCACGTCTGGTGTTGATGGAAACTTGGTCATTTGGGATGTCAATGCCGTTGTTGCTTTGACCTCTCGTTTGGGAGCCGCGCATTTGAGGTAGAGACGTATAAGGAAGTCGCGTTCAATATGAAGTACAAGAGTAGTTTACAGTACATTAATGATACATTGACAAAAGAGAGTGATATTCCGTTAATGCCTGATCGTCGTGTCGTTGGCGTCGCTGTACCCTCCACTGTGCATGGAAGTTTCTGGCTGTTCGTTGATGACTCCCCAGACGGATGCCTTGAACTGAGAGCACGCGTAACGTGAGGTGCATACATAAGGTTTGAAGAGAACAAGGCACACACCAGAGTCAACACCAGTCCCATCTTCTTTTCCAGGATGCGTAGCTTGGCCAGCATCACCTTGTCTGGTTCCTCATTCAGAGCACGCGTCTTTGAAGTGACCTTGTGAAGAAAAGCGTGAGTGCTTCATATACATTATCTCCAAGAGTCACTTGGGGGGTAAAAAAAGACGAGACAAGACATACCATCCGAACATTATGTGCCAGTTTCGCGTATTCCCAAAGGACGGCAGACTCGAGAGGTGTCAAGCTGGGATGCGATTCGTACGGATTTGTGGTTATAATATCATTTGCCGAGGGTTGACTGGTCATAATAAGTCATTCACTAGGGGGAGAGAGAGAGAGCGAGGAAAATGATGGGGAAGGATTTTGATAACGATGATGATGCGCTATGGTTTTCTCACGTGCGCATGTTGGGCCAGGAACTAGAGATTTGTGTACATAATGTTTGACTATTGTGATCATCTAAAAGTTACTAGCCTCCATGAAGAAGAAAGCGTCTATTTTACCCTTGGCTTCTCTGCGGCTCCGAAACATATGTACAACGCATGGCCACGCGCGTCGCGCTCAGGTGAGACGGCGGGATTCACAGGGATTTATGCCCGATAACAATAAAGAAATCATTCTCCATTACCCGCAAGCATCCGCCGGCTATATCATGATTTGTCTTTTTAGATTTACTATGCGGTTTCTATCAGAAATCTGGAGGGCGGGGTTGATCTGAAGATATTTCGTGAGATGCCATAGTTGGGAGATTGTGAGCTCTGATGTCGTACAAACATTTATACTACGGATCAGAAACATTACAGCGAAATGAATGGGCGCCAACGTAAGGAACAATTGTGAAAGTGCGTAGAGAGAAAAGGAGAAATCCGATTTCCACGCCAGAGTGAAGTGATGTGGGTTGCCTCGATCAGTTGACGTGAAGACAAAAGACAATAAGGAGACGGATATGGAAACCAAAAAAAACAATTGTATCCCGACGGTTGGGTCTCAGTTGCCTTTTGAGGCAATCATCTGGCAGACAATAAAGGACTCTGCTCGACAATCCTTTTTCTTCAGTGCTGCCGCGGGTCTGGCCAATTTACGATCCCCCTGTCTTCAGCGCAACGCTGCAAGTTACAATGCCTTCCTTTCAACCAAAGCCTTTTCCCCCTCCTGCTCTCGCTCAGGTCCCCATCGATTATATCACAGACCGCCTTCATTCCATGGGTTCTCAATTTTGGGATAAACCAGAGACGGCCGACTGTACAATAAGTATGTCGTTCGCTGCTCATTTCTTGATTGTTTTCTGACCTTTATCCAGTTGTTCCTTTCCCTCATGCTCAGGGCCGACCAGAGCTCCCTGCTTTTTCTTCAACTTCTGCACGCGAGCCCATGTTCACATACACCAGCTACGACACTGCCAGTCTGGGACGGAGAGTCACCCAACCTCCTTTGAACGCGGTTCCCCGTATTTCGTTACCAGTAAGTTGTGATATTTCATTGCAACCCTGCATTTTTTCTTATCATAAATAGCTTCACATTGATTATCTCTCAGCTCATTCGAGTTATTTGAGAGGTCTTTTCAGCGGTGCTTTACCTTTGGACTTGATGTTCTCCGCGACTCCACCCATCTCCAAATCTTCCATTCCCGTCGATCGTTTGCCGCGTCTAATGCCTTGCTCACCCGACCACCCCATTATCTTTCTCCCAGTCCCTGACCCAACTACATTCCATCTCCTCGTTCACTGGATG
>Ga0247779_1000280_pt1 | contig 36489 bp, 52 predicted proteins | sample UWRJL221509R5_FD_179925 | JGI IMG/M metagenome (GOLD analysis project Ga0247779, IMG submission 179925) | Plant litter microbial communities from Arlington Agricultural Research Station in Wisconsin, United States - UWRJ-L221-509R-5 | ecosystem: Environmental > Terrestrial > Plant litter >...
TTCACGTGCCGTGACTTATGTCTGTCTGCCACCTTCAGTTACACGCGAGACTCTCAACTCAACGTCAATATGGTCCGGACTCGAAGTTAGCTACAGAACTCTCAAAGGGCCAACGAAGCGGCGCCCGCTTCTCAAAGTTCTCTGGACACAGCGGAAAATGGCCATATCATGTTGAACTGGACCCTGTTAGACCGGTCCTATCGCTCGCCTACCGCAATCGAGATTCCGCGCCACTTGTATGAGAAACCGTCGCGGTTCTGTCTGTCTCTGTTCAAGGACGAGCTACTCCAGCTATACGGAGTTGCTGCTGAGGATAGTGACATCATGTTCTGGATAGTAGGTGGCATACCTTTTTCTCAGTGTGCTGACTTTGAACCGTTGTAACAGGCGAAAAAACCACTCTTGGCGCAGGAAGTATCAGCGAAAGAATGGGCAGCATCAATAGACAATATTGAAGACTGGTTTTCATTGGTTCATTTATATGAAACTTTTTCTGATAGGATTGCCGTGCTCGACCACCAACACATCGACCTAGTTATAACAATTCGAAATGAAGAATCGGTAGATACAGTCCCAGCACTCAACAAATTCAAATGTATGATCAACCCATCCTGCTTGAGCATCACTGACACCAGTCGTTAGGCTATAACAAGACGGTGCTAACCCCAGGAAAGTCACCTTCAGAGGGAGCCAAATCAAGTGGGTATCGTAAAACCCAAGGCGATGAAATCCAAGCTATATATGATGGCCGCAGGCCTATAAACGACCCCTATACAAACAGCTCCCCCAATACAGATATTCCACCCAATCTTCGATGACTTTATCCATTTGGTCAATGACCCGGGCTTCCAGCCAACTGCTGACGATCTTAAAGACGTGCAAGAACTCATGTACTTTGCATTGATGGTTGGTCGAAAAGAGCAAGGCTGTGATGGGTACAACGAAGGAGTACGCCAGCATCTGAGGCGCATTCTGAACGCCGACGTTCACGAAGAGCCAAACCCTGATGGCACCAACGCGGATGGCATCATTACACTGCAGATAGGCAATGCTCACATCACATCCTTAATCATTGAACTGAAGCGAGAACTTGGCGAAAGCGGCTGTGATCCTAGTACTCAAGCGGGTCTCAGCATGAAACACTCTTGGGTTGACCCTTCGGTGAGTAATCATCACTATATTGATCTTGATCATGTCTAATTTATAAGTAGAGAAAGGCTATTCGCGAAAAGTGCTGATGTCCAACCTTCTTGATCGCTGGAGGAGGCCCATGGTTGAGTGTTCTGGGGGGCATATTCACGGACAGATTCATTGTTCAACGCCTGACTGACATGAAGTGGATGGGGCTCTCATCAACGGAGGAGGATAGACGAATCTATGATAATGCCAGGGTTCTTGTCGCTCTCCGCAAATGCCTCCTAAAGCTTCAGAGTTTTCATACGACCCTCCAAGATGTTCCCCCTTTAATTCCCGATGAATCTCATCCCCGCTACTTCCCGTACCCAACCACATTCATTGCTGAAGATGGCAGCCTCACTCGCTTTCGATACACATCATCCTTAGAGGAGGATCCTGCATGCGTTACATATCTTGCGGAAATTCTTAATGAGACTGGCGTTACTGTAGAGGTGGTCGTCAAATGTGTTGCGAGGTATGGCAAAGAGGTCCACGAGTTTCTTGCGCACAATGGGTATGCTCCTACCCTCTGATACTATGGCCCATTACCGGAGACCCAACTCTCTGGTATTTTACCCGGACCTGCTCAAAGGGCCCCACCTGGCCTTTGCCTGCGGTCAGATCTGATGCATATGGTTGTAATGAACTACATCCATGCTCGATCTGACACTCCGCCAGATGTTCATGGGCAGATGCAGACCATTTTGACCCTGCTGCACTCCGAGGGATATGTTTTTGGTGATTTGCGAAAGCAAAACATTCTTTGCGATGCAGATGGTAAAGTCAAGTTGATTGACTTTAACTGGTGTGGACGGTATGATATGAACATTCGTGATGAGAAACTCCTGCGATCCTTACAGAACCGAATCAATGAGAACATGAAACGCATCCAGGTTGGAAATGGGCCGTATGCATATTATCCGTTGTCAATGTCTATGCTGGAAGGTATGTGGGCCCCTGGTATGGAACCTCTCGCACAGATTCGGCCTCAACACAACTGGATGATGCTTGATAAGCTCTCGTGGTAGTGTGGCATTTTCCTAGTTTTATGGTCGATACCGCTTTCGGCACATTCAATTTCTCCCTCCCCTCCTGCATTCCTCCCCTGTCGTCTCGCTCTGGGCTGAATTAGAGACTAGGGGTATGCACCGCCTGTTCGTACCTTCCTTCTCAATCCTCATTCATCATGCTCACCTCTCGCTCTCTCTTTTACATACAGGTCCCACTGCTCTTCCACGATCCCTTATTGCAAATCCGCGAACGGTAACGGGTACACTTCCATGGTCAAAACCGTGGTAATTTACCAGATTGGTAAAATGGGGTTTTACCACCAATTTACCATTACTACTACTAGTCCTTACATGTGACTTACTGCTTAATGACAGCCGGTACTAAAAAGATGGTCCTTGGTATACTAGATACTACATCATATGTACAACAGCAGTACAACAAGAGTTTTGCGGCCATGGCTGCCAGCTTATGTCAAAGAGAGTACGAAAAATTACAACACTGCATTTTCGGGTATTTTGTAGTACAACGGCTGCCAAAAAATTGTAATCAGCCTTGGAGACATGTACTTTATGTATCAAGAACATACCGTGTTGAAAACGTGGTAATAGTGACCATTAACACCGCCACTTTCTGCATTACCGTAGTATTCCATTGGGAACCACTTATAGAGGAGTTAATGTCAATGAGCGCACAAAGCGACACTTATTCCTTACATGTTCAACTGGAAGCTCTTCTTTCCTCGATCTGAGATATCTGACTTGCAAGGAGTCATCCGTGACATTATGGCCGTGCCGAGGTAAGACAAATTGTCCGATTTGAGTTTCCGTGTCCGTGATAATACCTCTTGAGATGCGCGCGTATGACGTGCGGTAGAGACCGCGATAGAATATGTATTCGCACCTGAGAGAAAAGAAGGCAACATGAATACCAGACCACAAATCGATGACAAAATATGCGCATACCATCTATCACCATCGTCAGCGTCAATATCGTGGACATTGCCTTCCAAGACCATAATCCCGTAGGGGCTCGCTACGCAGTGGCTTTTAGAACGCGGGATGTCAATCAACAGCTCAACGGAAGACTTACGGCGTGGAGCCCATGGTTTCGTCACAACATACCCAAGGAAAATAACAGGCCTAGTAGAGGCGGCCATGATTTTTGCTAATTCTGTACTTTGTAGCTCTCTGTCCAAAGGATCTTCCTCTGTTGAAGCAGCGTGCTTTGTAATTAATATGAGCCTACGATAAATGGGCACATACCTTGACCATTATGCGAAATAAGGATCAGTACTTCTGTACCATATATATCCAGTACTGCTTCAATGGCGGGTGCGAGTTCACCGTTAGGAGAAGGTAAAAGATGGTGCTTGGTACTAATGATAGGGAACTAAAATCAAATTTGGCTTGATGAAAATTAGTCACTGGCAATACAGGTATACCCACTTTGGATAAGAGTACAGCACCCCAAGTATGAGCGTTAGGGCCTGGGCCTATGTCGACATACTTGAGTCAAAAGAAGTGAGTAGTTTTTTGGGCCTGAGCATAGCAAACAGTCGCACATAATTTGATTCTTCAACGATCAAGCGAGTCCTATCAGGGAAGGCATTGTGGGTTTTGTGGCTAAGTACAAGAAAGAGAGAGAACACTTACAAATCGCGATGTCCGAAAGCCGTCCTCTGATGCAAGACCTGTAAGCACTTTCAGGATAAAACTGAAAGAAAAACTGCATACGTGCAAATCCGTCTCCAACAAGCCTACTACATCCAGCTCCATGTCACTAGAAATCACCATTATGGTCAGAAAAGAACTAGAAACGGTCCCATATCCAGGGCAACTTACCGTATAAGATTCATTATACCGCGTTGGCTATCATGTCCCTCGTTATCTATTCCAAAGTGGACTGTCCATATGCCTGCGTTGAATATTCTAGTACCAGATTTGAACGGCCGAGGTGGCGAACTAGGGAGCCGGTAAAGAGTTATCAGGAGCGAGCATATAGAGATAAAAGAGAGAATTGCGAAAGTGTATGCTTTCTTTAGGTTTTTATTATTTGTGCTAGCAGTCCTAAAAGCTGACGTCTTTGCTGGCGACGACCACTGCCAATTGAAGGCAGGAAGTAGACATGCCATCTGCAGCACAGTAACCCTTAAGACATGGCAGGTCAATAAAAGTGGCAATAAGAATAACGAGCAGTCATGAAAACTCACGCGTCTGTACGCTCTCTAAAATAAACACCGCCAGGAACAAAAGCGTACGCTACTGTAAATATACTCATCAAGTTGAGCACGCAGTAAACTCCTAAAGCCGTGGTGTACGTTTTTGCAATGGCCACCTCATGATCCCCATTTGAGTTTGTCCCAACGGCAGACTTGGCAACGCTGTTGAAGACCAGTGGAATGACTGACGTGAGGAAAATAGACACGCATAACCCTCCAAAATAGCCAGTCCAATCTCTGTAAGAGTACAAAACGTATGCACTGGCTGAACCAAACAAGAACCAGATAGGGTGAGATACCATACTGGCGAATCTCTGTCGCTCTCGGGACAGCTGGGCAAAGGAGAGTCCTAAGGCCATTGCGACGATTGTCAATGATCCATGTATGTGAGGCAACGGACCACGAGGTAGTCTGTTTTCGTAACCCGTCCAAGACCAAGCAATTAGCGTACTAGATTCTGAAAGAAGGTTGTGCAAACAGAAAAGGAGAGATCCAAGGGGGAGAGCACCCAATAAAGAGTTCTTCCTGCGCAAAGTAGAGAAACTTGGGGGCGACAAAGTTTGGTCGGGCCGTGTGGCGTATTCATATATCGCTAGCAATGAAAGGAATAGACCTAGATTGTTATACCCTCCAGCTTTGTGGTTGATGAAGGGCCAGACTAGAAGCAATTTAGGGCTAGCCTACGAATAACGTACTATATCACTCACTAGGATTGTTGGCTCTGTTGGCTTGCTTGGCCAAAGATGATACGAGCACGGCAATGCCAGTCACTGCATAAGCCACAGAGATGAACATAGGTCTTGATATACATGACCACACAAGTGACTTACCAACTGCTTGATAGGAAACATCTCCTTCACCTTGAGCAACGCCGACCCAGACTACAGCTTGTCGCATAACTGCAATAATATTTGCAAGAGCAACCAGCCCTAGACGTCCGCCAGGACTAGGTATCAAGTACGCGAGTATTCCCATCAACGACAATAAGTGGAGAATAGCCTGACCTCCGCGGGTCCGAGTAAATTGAAGAACAGGCGACGAGGATGTGTTTGTCTTGGGGGATGCAAAAAAATAATCGTGTGGGGAAGACAATGCCAATAACATGGGTGAAAGGACAGAAAGCAAGGCAAGTTCATGTCCAGCAATCCCAAGTTCCCATACAGAGAAATAGAAGAGCGTCGGAATAAGAGCAGTAAATAAAGACCAGAAGACATAAGCTAGCAAGAGTTGTAAGTCAGTGATACAAATACATTGCACAAGAACATACTTAGATAAACATCCGACAAGAAACTGATGCCATTTCGAAGAGTAGTACTGAAAGCATCGTTTTCCAAGGGGGCGTCACGCAGAAGTCCATCGGAGGTTTTCACGATGCTATCAGCCAGCGCTTTCTTGCTTAACACTGCATCTACAGACGAATCTATAGGCTTGCGTGGGTTTCGATGTCTAACTTCGTTTTCATTCTTCCCCATCTGCACAGCAGACGTTATGTATTCTGGAGACCTAGAAATTCGGATTATGAGTCGGTGTAAGTAGGATGTCAGAGGTAGAGTGAGAATGCAATTAACGTACATTGGCCTTTCAATGGCCACTTCGTGCTTCGAGTTGATGTCGAGGAACGAGATCTATTGGAACGTGTAAGAAAGGATGTTAATAAATTTCTGAGACCCGGACCTGTAGACGTGATTCTTTAAACTCTTTCTCCGCTACTGAGTCGTAAAGGACATCGAAAAGAATAAGACCCCATTCAAAGAATGCATAACGTGTGTATGCTAAAATAGATTACAATCGTTTCGGTATTTGCAGATCGCAACTGTCACTTACCTCCTGGTACTCGATGCACCTTGTGCTGAATAAAGAAGTAAACGAGGGGAACTATGGTAAAGAAAAAACTGAGTTTACGTTAATGGACACGTTACTTTATTCAGCCATTCGAATGCACGTACGCGCCACAAAACAGAATCCTGTTAGACAAATGGACGTGTCTAAGATTTCAAGTTCATTATCAAAGAAATGGGAACACACCTCTTTCTGCGAACAGATACAAGCGCGGGGGGTGTGGTAGCAATACCTCCTAGCATCCACGGTATGTTGCAGACCATATAGAGGATCATCATGAAGTCGTGGATATCATGGTTATCACTGGAGGTTATGTACACCCAGCCACCACATGAAAGGGTGCGTACAATTCCGGCGATAAAAACAAGCGTTGAAAGTGATGATGTTGAAGAGTGGTGGAGGTAGTATTGAAGGAATACGAGCGCGAACCGAGGGCCTTGAAGTAAGAACTTAGCACAGTTATGCTGGAGCACATGTTGATGAATACCTGAAGTCAAAGCTATGAGGATTTGAAAGATATTCCTCTCAGGAAACCAGTCTCCAATGCTAACCGCGACCATGTATGGAATGAGTTTGCACAGAAAGAAAGGGATGAACGCGAACATACGTTGCAGAAACAGAAGGAAACCATTCGTCCGGATACTGGGCGACCGAGTTCTTTACGATTTTATGATAATGCAAGGAGGTTCCGACGAGAAGAGCAGCAATAAAAGCAGAGGAAGCAAAGACAGTGTGCAGACGGGCAACGGCCGCTGCTGGGATCATGACAATTCGGGAGAGAAACCAACAGTCGCCTTACGTCATTTAGACTTCCAGCATCATGTCGCCGATCCCCATTACAGTCTTCACTGGCTTTCTCGGCGCAGGAAAGACCTCTGTCATTCTTTCTCTCCTCCCAAAGCTCCCAAAGGACTATAAGCTTGTCCTCCTAAAGAACGAGTTCGGTGATGTGGAGGTTGATAGTAAACTTGCCCAGCAGTCCTCGCTCACCGCCGTCAGCGAGATCCTAAATGGATGCATGTATGTCCGTCCAGCTCGTCTAGATATCTTTTTGATCCTCTTTCCAGGTGTTGCGTTCTTGTTGGTCAGATGCAGAATGCTCTCCTAGAAATACGCGGTATGCTTGTTGTCACGGCATCAGTCTGGAAGATAATCTCTGACCATCTTATCCAGATAATTTTCGTCCAGATCGTATCATTATCGAGTGCTCGTAAGCCAAGATCATTATTTTTTTCAAACTATGTTTACGACTGCTTTTTGAAGAGGATCTGCTTTCCCTGCCACCCTTGCCTTTCAAATACGTCAATTAGAAAAAGACACAGGCGGGGATTTTCTGTTGGATGCCATTGTCACCGTTGTTGATGCTGAGAACTTTGCTGGATATGAAGACACTTCCCCAACAGCTAGGATGCAAGCGAGCTATTCTGATATTATACTTATCGTGAGTACCACGGTCTGAAGAAGCAAGGATCTCTTTATATCTTTTTATGCAGAATAAATGGGAACACGTTTCTGAACGAGCCTTTGATATTGTCATGGACCACCTCCATACGCTAAATGATGCCACACCCAAAATCAAATGTCAAGGCAGGAATGGTGTCGATCCCGGCCTGATTTTTGGGCTACAATCAAAGCTTTTCCTATCCGAACCGGAAGCACAGGTTACACACGATGAAGTCGAGACCTTGACTCTGGGCACTCGAGGCATTGTAGAAAAACACCAGCATCATCACCATACTTCCAATGAGGTTGTTACGACTCACGAACATAATGTGGAACCTGTGAAAAAGGACAAGTTATTGAACGCAATGCAAGTGCTACCTCGCGATACTATCTGGCGCGTCAAGGGATTTGTAAAACTGGAAGAGGGAGGATGGCACATTCTAAACTGGGCGTTTGGTCGATACGAACTGCAAATATGCAGCGAAGAACCTAGCCATCCTGATATTATATGGATGACTGTAATGGGTTCTCGGGGAGATGTCCGTCGAGGCGTTGCCAAGTTTGTCTCCATGTTATTTCCTTAGTCAGCTGAAATCCAATATCACATGGACTTGCATTCAATCAATTAAACTGCAGGAACGCTATCATGTTATCAAGTGCTTCCTTCTCTTTTTCCTCTTCCCATGTTCTCGTACGCTTTGTCGACAGGTATATCCTCTTTCTCCTTTTTACCTTCATGCAGTATTCAGACTTTCGAACCGTCCGCCAGCGAGCACATACTTCCACTTACCGATAGATGAAGAAGAAGACGAGGACATCGAGCATTACGAACGTAAATACTTGACATGGGTGGCGGAACCTTCAGGTTCAATCCGAAATACGGAAGCACATTCATCTTCTTCAAGAAAAAATCAAGATAAGAATGGGAAAGGCGCAGCAATTGTTCGCGCAGTCTTGGCCCACGATGATCTCTATGACATCCTTGGTGTATCCAAACAAACAAAATTGGACAAGATGACTCTCAGGAGAGCATATCTCTCTCGGAGTAGAGCATGCCACCCAGAGTATGTATTGAATTGGTTTCAAATAGGTTGTTCCAACGTAAAAAAAAAAAAACTAAATAATCTTCAGCAAATTCCCCGATAATCCAGATGCGACCTTTGCTTTCCAAAAGGTTGCTGTGGCGTACGATGTTCTGAGCAAACCTAACTTGAAAAGGTTGTATGACAATCGTTCACCGTCGGCAAATTACGATGTTTTCTCCACACGGCCTATGGGACATGCAGACGAAACTTTCAAGGGTGTTGTGCTGGGCGTATTCAATGATTTCTTAGATGGCGACCTTGAAGTCATTAGAACGTTGTTAAGTGAGTCTTAGCTTCATGCTAAGGTATCGCTATCATTCACACTCTTATACTTTCACTAAGGAGCTATCAACGATATCAATCCTTCCATTCAATTGGGGGAAGATGGCATCAACTCCGTGCTAATGACATTACAAGCGATTCGCGAGAGAGCTCTCAGTGCGTACCTAAAATGTTTCTCCGTCTTCGTTGCATCTAAACCATCTCTAGCTTGTCGTACATGCATTTACGCTCTTCACGCGGAAATGTCCCGTCTTTTGGAGCTACAACACGCCTTCCGTCAACTTTCATACTTTGACATCATTGGCCGATCGCGGTTGACAATCCAACTCACAAGGATAACACTGAGCCTACCTATTGCTCTGGAAAAAGCCGTCCAGGAACAAAACATTTATGAATATGGGCCTGATAACGAAGCTAAAAGCAAAGAGCCTCTGCTTCCAAAACATGTCACCTTACTAATTAAAGGATTCGACGTGGCGCTGGAGAAAATGGAAAACATTTTAAAATGAACCTCCATCGTTTCCCCATATCATTATTCATTCCTATCTTTATCCATTATGACCCCTTTCCCCATAACATGTCACCGCCAGCATTCTCTTCCAAGGTCACAGTCCTATCGTTTCTCCCTGGATCATTTCCCCCAATCATCTCCCTTTGCAACAACATTTGCCTATCACGCCCACATGCCGTGGAAGCAATGTAAAGACGGTTGTATTTCTAGCCACGATTCAACTCAACGACATTCTCCGACGACCATCCCTTTGGTCTGTTTGGTCCATGCTTCCCTTTAATTATCATGGTATTTTAGATCTTTCTTTCGCAACTTTTCTTTATGCCAATTTTTTAAAATAGAAGGCGCCTTGTATATGGAGTGCAAGAAACAAATGCACATGTACCAACAATCACCCTTACTCCCCTGTTGTAGATATTGGTTCTTTTCTCATTCGGAACCATGATAATATAATATACTCATATTTTGGAATTTGACTAACAAACACAACAGAAGTTTCCGGCGGCATGATACAGTTACATATCGATAAAATGAGAGATGCGCGACACGAGGGTATTCGCGCGGATTCATGATGTAGTAGCAGAAAGAAAAACAAAAAAGATATTTTGCATATGAAGAAGTCGCAACTGAAACGAAATCGACGAAGAAGAGTGAGGCCCACATTTTTTGTGGGGTTCAAGAAGCATAACTGGACATATTCCGAGGAACGGGCTGAAACAGAGTGTGAGCATTAAAGGAAAGGTGTATACCGATTGACATACCATGTTATTCGGCATCCAAACGACACCGTGATTGTGGTGTCCGTCTCCATTTTCGTTGTCTTCCATATACGATTGACCACCATACCCATCCTGGGCAGCCGCAACAGCTTTTAGAAGCTGGCTAGTATCCCCGCCGTTCGACGTTGTTGGTACACTAACAGCAGGATCTGAAGAAATAGCCGCGGGGATTGTACTGACCTGGGCTTCTGGGAAGAAAGGATAGAACAGTTTATCAGGCATGTCCGCTAGTTGTTTGACAGGAGTGGAACCACCGCTGTTGGATCGACTCATGACGTTCATACTATTGAATGACGACCTTGGGTGTGGGCCGAATATTCCAGAAGAGTTATAGCCCGTGGAAGACATGGTGGGGGTTGTGTGCAAGGATTTGATCGACGGTGATTTGGTCTCATCCCAGTCCAGCTCGGGGAACAAGATGGAATTGTTCGGAGGGACGATGTCATGCGGCCGGACACCCATGATGTGTTCTGCCAATTTTGCTATGAGTGGATGACCTCCGTTGACGTCCTTTCGTTCCCATCGCCAGCGGAATCTTGGGATCATATCAAGAGCAAGCCAAACATCTTCAAGAGCGGTAGCAGCTGGCAAACATTCGACTTTGGAGATATGGCCATATAAGATCACCATGGCTGCAATATGAAGGGGTATGGGCGAAGTAAAGAAAGCAATATTGGGGAATCGGATCAGCTGGCTGTGAACGATTATGACGTTATGAGAAGTGATGATCGCTATTTATTATTATTAGCTGTTGATTTACCATATTGTAAGACCACAAAAATACATACCGTCTGTCAGGGCTTTATGCTTTTGCTCGTAAGATAGCTCCTTGGAACTGAAAAGCGCACGTAACATCAATATACGCGCAATACCAATTTTTAGCAGCGTAAGACCAAGATCTTCAGTGATGTCTTGAACCAATTTTTGTCTCCGTTCCAAAGGCCAATCACCAGTACCTGTAAAGTAATACTGGTACTTTTCCGGTAGATTGCTTCTGAATGCAACCATTCGCTTGATGATTCTGGTAGCGTTGCGCATTATGGTATCGCCTGCTTGCCTAGTTGGAGCGTACAACGAGTTTATTATATCCGCCTGAATATCGGCTATAGGCTGAGATAGTTCGAAATGCTCAGAAAGCTCTACGAAATGCTTGTTCTTGGAACGAGTGGGTTGTGGAGTATTGGAATCCGATGGAGCAATTGCCAAAGGTCGTCCAAGGAGAATCGCGTGTCCCCTGTCTTGCACCAACACTATGGCCCACAGACGAATCCGAAGCTGGCTCTCCTCTTCAGAGAATATGTGTTGGTTAGTATCGGCAGCAATTTGGGTTGTTGGATCGTGGTGTAAACCAAGTTCGATGGAAAGACGAATAAGGTTTCCGATGAGACGCCAAAGGGTACGACCTTGACGCTAAGGAAAGGTGAGTAAGTTGTTAACGGAGATAACGGAAATTAATTACCTCGATGTACAAGTACCAATGTAACAAAATGAGAGCCTGTAGGCTTGAAAGAGAAACACGTAAATCTGGTTTTACTGCCAAGGCTCGCTCGAAGAATTCGTCATGTACTGGCCAGTTGGGTGGCATGAGTTCTTTGGCAACCGCAGAACCAAGGTACTGATCCTTTTCATGAGATTTAGAAACAGCCCTTTGATTGAGTTCGCTGAGTGTTCCCAAAGCAAAGATGAGGTAAACACTGCAGAGATGACCGGGGTCGTGACTAGGCGTGACACCCTCATAGAGATCATTCAAGATTTTGTCGAAATCTTTGCGAGAATAGACGGGGCGGTGAAGATTAAGGTTTTTGAAGTAGACATCAGTGATATACTGAGCGAAAACGCGATCTTTAGGCAACCAAACATCGACTTGAGGGGATTTTGAAATAGGACCATAGAGAGACAAAGTATTGGCAGAGGTTGCACGATTGCGAATAGAAACAGTAATCCAGTGAGATGCGTCCCTTGGACCATGAACTTGTAACTTTGGAAGAGCATTTGGATCGACAGGAAGTTCCTCATTGCCACTATCCAACTTGAGACCAGAAGTGATGACATCAGAGACACCGAAATTCTTTGCCAAAGCCTGGGCGCTTGACATGTCATGACCATTTGGATCGGTGCCCTTGGTAGGAACGCTGCGCATGATGGGGGGAGACATTGGCTGAGGAGGCTGAGGAGTGGCTGGAACTGGTTGCTCTGGAGGAGGAGCTTGATGCTGATGCATTACGGGAGGAGGGGGAGGGGGAGGAGGAGGATACGGGGCACCTGGTGGCTGGAAGGCAGGATGCAAATGAGGATAAGGCCCAGGAGGCTGCATCATATGGGGGTGATAGGGAGGAGCACCATAGGGAGGCATCATTGGAGGACCATAAGGAGGATGCATCATATGGGGAGGAGCAGGAGGATACATGGGAGAATAACCTTTGGGCGGCTGCTGAGAGGGCTGATCTGGACGGAAAGATCTCAAGTTTGAGGGATCAATCTGAAAGGCGGGATTCTGAGGGAGAGGAGGAAGACCGACCTCGATACCCTCGCGAGCAAGAATAGCATCGAGGTCATCGAGATTAAAGGCGGGATCCCGGCGCTTAAGAAGAGCTTCACATTGAGCCAACTGAAGCTCTAAGCGCTCAGTGTAACCTCTGGGAGTGAGAGTACGACGGTGTCTGTCTTCTTGATTGCACGCTGTTCCTGCAGTCGCACAGGCGGTGCACCTTGGATGCTTTGAATCACACTGGAAAAAAAACAATGTTAGCCATGGAAATTGCCGTCGGTCTCGCCCGACGGGACTTGCCTTTATTTTCTTGCTCCTGCATCTCGCGCACGCCTCATGCGACCGTCTCAGTCGTCGCGGCTCAGACGCTGACGGTCCATCATCCTCAGCACCCTCTGCTCTTTTCCGACGTCGCCCTCCCGCAGGAGCTGCTTGTTGTAGTTGCATGTGCTGGTTTCCGTCCATCTGTATTGCTGATTGGCTTGCTACAATATTGTTCTGTGGATTCACCTGGTTCGTAAGCATCCTGTCGAACCCTTATCGTCGCCGTGAACGACAATGAGCAACGCATTTTTAACATTCCAGTTTGGCTTTATTTATTTTGTGCTTAGCAAGTACTTAGCAATCATAATTTATCTTTCAATTCGTCCCTTGACTTTCATCTTCCATGCCGTCTCAGTCTAATTCCTCAATTTATACTCTCGACACTGTACAATATCGTGATGATGACCACAGCGATAATTCTCCTCTCTTGTCTCCCGCAACTCCCAATTACGGCGCCACTTTTCCTCGCTCCCCCGCACCAACTTCCTCGGCACGAGTAATCTTCAATGCCACCATCAAGATGGCCTCCCTCTTCATTATAAGCAGCCTCGTTCTTGGTACCATTCTCTGGTTAGCCCTCCCGACGTTGGAGGAGTGAGTGAAGATGCATTATGTAATGCTTTATTTGAAACTAAAAGAGACTCCAGCATCGACCGTCCGCTGCTGCGGATCCCAACATCATTCACCCAATTGAAAGATCTCAATGGTTTGCTCAAGAAATATCGAGACATCTACCCATATAGGATATTTATTTGCTATGTTGTTACATATCTCTTGTGCGTTGCTTTGTCTTGCATTTTCTTCCTGCTTCTAACATGTCCATTAGCCTTCAAGCCTTTTCCCTCCCGGGATCTATGTATCTTTCTATCCTCGGAGGTGCCGTTTGGGGTGTTGCCCGGGCATTGCCACTGGCTTGCTGTTGCGTTGCAACAGGAGCGTCTCTCTGTTACCTGATCTCTGCTGCTTTAGGCCCCGCCCTCCTCACCCTTCCAAAATGGAAGGCAATCCTGGACAAGTGGGCTCACAAAATCAGCGCCAACAAGGAGAACATGATATCCTTTCTCATCGTTCTCCGCATTGCCCCTCTCCCGCCCCACTGGGTAGTGAATGTCGTTTGCCCCCACGTCGGAATTGGCCTAGTGCCGTTCTGGATAAGTACTGCATTGGGAATTCTGGGAGTGAGTGTGATACACACAACAATAGGAGGTGGATTAGACGAGATGACAAGTGCGGAAGATTTCCACTTGATCAGCTGGCGAAACTTTTTCGGCCTTGCTGCAGTTGTTGTGGGAGTCATGATACCCGTTGGACTGCGATATTGGTTCCGAAAAGAAGTAGACAATGTAGTAAATGAGGACGAGGAGAATTCCGAGAGCGATGAAGAAATATTGGTAGGACCGCCGAGTCAGATTGTTAAAAGGGGCGATGAGGAAGAGTCTGATGATGACTCTGATATTATATTAGAAGCTGGACCTAGCATTACTGAGAGTAAATAATGAGACCTGAGCCGCCCAAAGAAGGACCCATAGAAATAAACATTTTTTTGAAAGTGCGAGTGTCAACTCCCGCAAACATGCCGACTTGTCAGCCACAGCCTGCGAGTCTTGCTTCACTCCCACCACCACCACTTCATCTCCGCCCCCCTCTCTCCCCTTTCCTCTTCCGTTGCTTGTCCGTCGTTGTTCATGGCAGATCGCCATACCCAGTATCAGATGCTCAACTTTAACAATAATATGCTGCAGCAACAGCAGCACCAGCATCAGCAGCAGCAACAACAGCAGCAGCAGCAGCAACAACAACAACAACAACAGCAGCACCAGCAACAGCAGCACCAGCACCAGCAACAAATGCAGCATCAGGCTCAACAACTCCAAGACAATCAGCCGACGATGGAGCAGACACGGGCATGGCAGCAAATGCAGCAGCAGTTGCATCAACAGCAATTCAGGCCTCCAGGTGACATGAATTCAGCTAATCCTGCTCAGGTGAGTCCAGTTCTTGTCGTCTCCTTATCATGCGACAGCGAATTTCTATATCCCGTCCTGTATCCGTTGGCAAGGACTCGGCTCACGATTTGCCTTAGTTTGCGGAAATGATCAAGCGCTCTCAGAATCTCTCACAGGCACACGCTCGTTCCGCACAGCAACACCAACAACCGCAATTTGGTATGGGATCTGGGATGGTTCAAATGAACTCGGGTGGTGCAGTAATGGGGGGGCCTTCTCAACAGCAGATTTTCCATGATTCTTCTTCGTCCATTCCACAGGCTGGTTACATTCCCCCCAGTTTCTCCAACATGGCCGGAATGCCTGCAACTAATGGAAATCAGCCGCCTCAAATGCAGCGCAATCCTCAAAATCTCATGCAAGGATTTCCGCAACCAGCTCTCAACAGACAGTTGGAATTGATCAACATGGCGCAAAACCAACAGCCTCAGAACGGCCCAGTTACCGCCAAATTCACTCAGCAACAGATTCAGCACCAACAAATAAACCAGATTCGTGAGCAGCAGCAACAACAACAACAGCAGCAGCAGCAGCAGAAATTTACACCCAACGGCCTGAATCATACCACACCCGATATATTCTCTTCTCCTGGACTTTCCAACGATGCTCTCCGAAGACCATCTCCGCATCCCATCAATATGCAGCCGTCGATTTCTGTACAAAATTCTCAGTCCCAGGCAGGCGGTATGATTAATCCCGCTAACGATGGTCGGATGGTCGTTGGGATTGGAGGCTATGCCGAAATGACAGTTCGTCTGAACCAAGTAAAAAATCAGATAACGCATCTCGAACAAACTGTTCAGACACTGTCTATACGCCATACACAAGCTAGAGGGACGCCCCAAGAGGCGATGATCTTCCAAAAGTTACAGGAAACTAACCAAGAACTTGCCAAGAGGAAGGAATTCGTCGCAAACTCGCAAAGGTCTCTCCTTCAGTCAGTGCTCTCTTATTCAACTTTGGGAGGATACTAACAGCCTCTTAGGAAGCAAACACAAGCAAACGGTAATCCAGTACCAGGACCATCTTGGATGCCTAATTCAAACCAGGGCAATCAAGCCGACAATCAAGCAGCTCGTGGACCCGCCCAGCAACTGCAGCAGCAGCAACAGATGCAACAGATGCAAGCAGGCGCCATTCAGCCGAGCCCTTCGATGCCCCATACTCAAGCTCAGGCCGCCCATTTGATTAATCCAGGTTTCGCCCCCCCTCGCTCTATACCTACTCCCCAGCAGAATATAGGTCAACCACCTTCTCAAGCATCTGGAAGTCCTTTCAATGCTTTGCAGGGCCAATTACCCGGTCAATTCCCTTTCGGTAGCAATCCTCAGTCACAATCTGCCGGGCCTTCCCAACCAAACCAGATCGGGGTATCCAATGCTCAGCAAGGAGCCAAAGGTTTTCTATCCAACTCTTTCCAACCCAACGGAATGCCAATACCGCTGGATAAAACCCGCTTTGACTCGTTATTCAAGGGTTTTTGTGCTAAAAGTAATCTCAAGCCAGACCCTCGATTGCTCAATCTGGACAATCGTCCTGTCGAATTGCATCGCCTACATGTCGAAGTGATGAAAGAGGGTGGTTTTGCAAAGGTCAGTCGGTTTATCTTGAAAATTCTAATATGATCATATCTAAATTGTTGTGATTAGGTTGAGCAGAAAGATATGTGGAACATTATTGGAGCCCGTCTTGGTTTTGTCCAATTTCCTGGTACTGACGTCGAGCCTGCAAAATCTGGTCCAGGAGTGGCCCAAAACTTGAATAACATCTACAGAGAATACCTTCAACTTTTCGACACGTGGTATATCAGCCAGTCAATCGAAGCTCAGAAAAAGATGCAGGCTGCGAATGCCAACATGCAGGCACACATGACCGCTTTCCGCTGGGGCCCACAACAGATGCAGCAAGTTGTTCAGCTATCTCATATGTCAGTTCCAGATCTACATGCGCGAGGGGTTGACGAGAAGACGATTTCCTTTGTGGAAACACACCGCGCTAGCTTGCAAAGAGCCTTGCAAGAACAGAAAGCATTCCAAAGCAAAATGCGTATCAACCCCCAAGGTGGCGGGGGTACCCAACTTCCGGATCAAAGCGGCAGTCTTGTTCCTCGTCCCGGTATGGGCAACTTCCCCGGTAATAACAACTCTTCGTCCCAGATCAACAACGCTGCGGCAAATGTGGTTCGTCAGCAGCTCTTGCAGCAACAACACCTCCTTCAACAACAGCAGCAGCAGCAGCATGCACAACAACAACAGCAGCAACACCCTCATCTCCTTTCGAATGGTCAAAATCCGGCACAAGATCCGAGAGTTGCTGCTCAACAAGCGCAGAATGTGACAATTATGGGCGCTGACTCGATGATTCAAAAATTCAAAAACGAGTATATGACTATAAGTTAGTGTATATCTGAATTTTGTCATGAACAGAAACTGATTGGTATATATATAGATATCCCCAGTCTTCATGCTGTGGATGTACCTGTTGAGTTGCGCGCAGACTACAACAAGGGTTTAGAGCAGTTACATCGTATGTGCCTTGAAACCGACCAGAAGTTGCAAATGCTCGTGGCCGTCTTGAAACAAGAAGATATCATCAAGAAAGTTGTGGGGATTGTGAGTGGTACCACCCACGTCTTGAAATTTTTATTGCTCACTTGGTATCTCTTTAGATATGCACGGTTATGGAACAAAGAAAAATTCTTTCTGCAGCGACGTCGTCCCCCCGATACATCATTTCCTTGGATACTTTGCGCAGCATGACTGGGGACCTCCAGCGCGTTATAGATCGTTTTTCACAGATTCTGAATGCTATGCGGCAGCGTCAACAGCAACTATCGTTGAATCCAATGCATGGACAACAGCCCATTATGCCACACATGAACGTACCTGTGCCTCCAAATGCCAATAATGCTACCACTGAACTATTTCCCCAAGCACGCCCTCCAAATGCTGGACCATCTGCACAACAACATCCACCAATGGTCACATCACTCCGGCCACCTCCCGTTTCATTACAGCCTCCTATAAAAAGAGGGACGAAAGCGCATCAACCCAGCGGGTCTGTTGGGATTGTATCTACTCCATCTCCCGTGCCAACTCAGTCGGCTTCGACGCCTGCTGCCAGCGCACCGACTCCGACGGCGTCATCCCCTCCTGCCACTAAATCTCCCAAAGCTCGTGCACCACCCAAAGCCAAGCCTGCAAGACGGACTTCCAAAGCTGTGCCAGTTACTACCCCGGCCACTGAACCAGTAGCATCATCGAGTGCTAATGCCAAACGACAGCGCGAAGAGGAAGCGGCCGTCAACAGCTTAGGGACTTCCAGTGGTGACATTGCTAATGAACCCTCACCGCCCAAACGCGCCAAGACTGAGTGGGATTCTCCCCCTAGTGAAGAGTTACAGAGGAAGAATGAAGCGGCCGAGAACATCAAAACGGAAGAAGAAGCTAGTGTCTTCATGGAACAGATCACGGAACTCATCAAGAGCGCGGGCGTCGAGCAGTCTGCGTTAACGACAGACATTTCAGAAACACTGGACATGATATTGAAAGGCTATGGATCTGTTCCTGATTCCTCTGACAATGCAGGAGCTATGTTGCTAGGAGAATCACGCAACATACGAGAGTTGACACCTCCTGTTTCTTCTAACGAATCTTTCGAAGAATTTATTGATTTCTCGTTCGGCGCATTGGACGAAGAGGAGAACACGTCGAAGGCGCCAACTCCCGACCTGGTTCCGTCGTCGTCGACGGGACCAAGTCCCGAATCCAATACAGAATCCGAGGCTCCAAACCACAATTTCCTGTCTGCCTCATCCTCTATTGGCGAACATAAATTAGAAGACATGTCTGATCCCCTAAGACTAGGGCTTTGGAAAGACATTGACGGTGGAGAAGCTGGCTATTATCAATCGAATGACTGGAAATGGGACAGCCCTATGAACTCTCTAGACCAAGCATGGGCAATATTCAATTAATAGTTTGTATTTGGCTTATTTATCCGCTTTCATATCTGTAACTTTTCCTCTGCTACGTTCACAACACCTTACAATCACTTGCACCCTAATCTCCCTTTTATCTGTGGTTTATTTTATTCGACGGCCTCTGGAATCAGATCCTTTCCTCCTCATCTCTTTGCTCTATCTTCACGATGTTGTCATTACTACGTACTCATAAACGGCCATAGTTGCTGTGTTGTACTCTTACTGTTTTTTTCTTCGTTTGCTGTCGTTCTTGTTTGTGGACCTCGACGAATAATAAAAATCCTTTCAAGTGCAACACCGGGTTATATATTACGTAAAACCACGACGACAAATGTGATTGTATCAAGTTCTACTAAACTGTTACTACTTAACATACCCCTGTGATACACCCTATATCCCATGTCCAACTCATGTCGCCCATCTTTGTTTGCCATTTAGATTTCTAATTCAAGCCTCATACACTTCTCCGAAATATGTCAGGCTCACTCAACCTTTCCTCATCGTCTAAATTGCAGACAGGTAGGCGCGTTTCACAGCGACCTCATGTGCGTTCCAAGGGATCTCATAACAGAGATAGAAAAACCAATCATGTACAATAGTACTGTGCCCGGCAGTGCGTATGAATTTCTTTCATTTGTAAAATAAGATGCACCGCTCATGTTCAAACTGTTGTAGGTTCTTCCGAATCTGAGCGAAGGCAGACGACCCCTCCAACATCATCAAGTAAATCTCCTTCTACACCTCCGAGATGCTTGAAAGTTCGGGTTCTTACTTGGAATATGCATGACTCTTTACCAAAGGTACCGGGATACGAATTGTCATGACTTTTCTTTCTGAATACTGGTGTGTCGTAGGGAAATTTGGAGGAGTTGTTTGGAAAGGTCCCGCTCTATAATGCCCCAAGTCCGACCTCAAAAGCCGAGGACTTTCCATATCTTTCGAAAGATGCAAACCATCCGTACCATCTCGTTGTAGTGTGAGTCTGTCATTACTTCACATCTTTATCGACCTTTTTGCAAACATATTGAAGTGCTGGCCAAGAGTGCCCTACACCATCCGGTAATTCATTTATCTTTTTCTACTATCATTACTCATACGCTTGAGCATCTAGGTATTCCCATGGGATTGACAGCTGGTTTCAAAATATTGGATAAAGACCGCGATAAATCAAAAGATTTTGACAAAGACCATTACAAACAAAATGGAAAGAAAGAAAAGATTGTTGATGAGGATGCTTTCGGGAATCCACCATTCGATGATCCCGACTATCCACTGTCTGGCTGGACTTCCATGGTTGAGGATTATCTTTGTCATAATGGCGGTTCTGTTCGCACAGCGTTGCCTTCTACTGCGGATGTCGGATTCCCAATGCCTTTGTCGCGCCGAAAGTCTTCCAAGGAACCTCGTAAGGGTCCGTATCAGCTTCTGATAAAGGAGCGCCTTATGGGAATTTACATGGCTATTTATGTCCACCGAGACTTGAAACCTTTAGTGCGAGGTAGGCATTTAGTTTTGCTCCACTACAAAATCAATCTAAAACGTCTTTACCCTAGGGATGTCCAAATCTGCCGTTGCTGCTGGGCTTATTGGAGGTCGAGTGGGCAATAAGGGCGGTGTAGGAATTAGCTTGAACATCTCCGGGACTACGTTGCTCTTTCTGAATGCTCACCTTGCAGGTTAGTTTATTCCAAGTGCTTGCCCTTCCCTGGACTGATATACACCTTACCAAAGCACATGAAGGAAAAATGAATCATCGTTTGGCAAATTTAACCAAAATACGAGTAATTCAGTTTCCGCGGCTATTACCCATCTCTTTTGTTGTTTACAAATGGCTTTACTTATTTTGCAGAGCGAACTGTCTGTTGAAGATTTTCTTGCCGAAAATGACCCGCGGAAAGTCGCTGAAGGTGGGAGATTCTTGTTCTAACATACTCGCTGTCACTCACGCCATGATTTTTCTTACTTTAGATTTGACGGATCGCTTCGATTTCACTTTTCTTTGTGGCGATCTGAATTTTCGCCTTGATATATCACGACTACATGCTGATTGGCTCATTTCTCGACAAGGTTTGTCACTGAGCCAGCCACTTGTATTGTAGTCTCATTTATCTGCCATTTGAGATTATACCCAGGCATTCCAATTCGATCAACTGAACAATCTTATGAAAGAAGGAAAATTTATACCAGGATTTAACGAAGCATCTATAAATTTCCCTCCGACATTCAAGTACGATGTTTTGCGACCATCGAAGAAAACAAGAAGCTTCAGCTCCAGGGAAATATCAATTGGGGAAGCCTCCGAGTCGCACATAGAAGGAGAAGGCGAGGATACCGAAGTGGACACATGCGAAGAGGATCGACTATCCATAGGGTCTTCTACTGTGACATCTATTCCCTCTCGTTCCAATCTAGAGTCTGGGGCTGGTCCCTCGTCACTCACCCCCACGGGGTCTTCTATCAACCATACGCCTACTAACTTTGCTAGCAAACCTAAACATACGTGGATATCGTTGTTGTCGCCATCCTTTGCGTCATCCCAGAATAAATTCTTCAAAAATAGAGGCCCAACAACTTGGAATCATCCTTCTCCAGTTGAAGTCCTTCCATCCCCTCTTAATTCTTCATTCGGCGCAAAGCCCTCAAAGGACGCGCCAAAGAAACGTATCTTGCGCCCACCTCCTATCATACTGATCAATTCTGGTGATAAGGATGGTCATTCGCCCAGTGATTTCGCGTTCCCGAAGAAAGGCGTCTATGATTCCTCTCATAAAAAACGTGTTCCGAGCTGGTATGTTTCGATTAATGACTGCAGCATTTCCTTCTAAATCACAGCAAGGTGTGACCGTATTCTATGGAAAACCACCATAGAGCCCGAGGTTCTAGTCATGGATGAGCCAAATACTCCGGGTCAACGCAAAGAACGCCCTAGAAATCGTGTAGGCAATTTCTTGGCCAGCGCCTTCCGCTCACCACCCTCGCGGACCTTTCTGGACTACGATCTGCCCTTTATGGAGCCAGATGCCTTGGAAGAAAACAAATTACAAGTCACTGGTAAGACTTTCCTTTTCTCTGAGAACAGTTATCGTCTGAACTCTTTGTGCCAATCGATCACATAGAAAGACCGCAAAGGGCCAATACGAGCTTTTCCCCACCCTCCAGTGCCCCCTTTACCTTGCTTTATCCTCCTCGAAGCTCTACTAATCCTGACACTCCCGGAAAGCCTTCAAGCGAACGCGCGCAATCTGCTACTCAGTCTTTTTGGCGTTTCCTACCAGCATTTTTATCACCCACTCATAATCAAAGCCTCACCACATCTGAGAGTAACCTACCTTCGTCTCAAACACGTCCTGTGAAGGGAGAGGTGGTGTGCTTTAGTTACGATACCCTCGACGACCATGGCATGCACCGCCTAGAAGGCCGAAGCGACCATCGCCCCGTCATTGGGACTTATGCTATATACATCTAATGAGACAGGCGTTGTAACAGTAAAACCTAGATATATCTTAAGTCAATTTATCTATGTATCTAGTATATACTCTTTTAATTGAAGCTATAATCTACCCATGCACATGAATCACAATCATTGCGCTCATTTAAATAAACCACTGGTAATAGGGAACAAATTTCGATTATTGTTGATGTTCGGCACCACATAGAATGGTAAATAAAATTGTGTCTGCTTTTATTCTCTTCTGTTCATTGCTTGACCACACATTTAATCTTTATTAGTACCAGCAGCCTGCAGGCGACAGAATAAACTCCTGGAAGAATAAAGTCACGCGGCGTTTCTCTTACACGACATGACGAAATTATTTACTTAATTTAGCAAGTGCACGACTTTCTCTTACCAACACTACGTCTGTGATTTGACACAATGCAAGGGTTCAACAAGTGGGTCTGATTTTTGCCGTCATTATTAGGAAAAGTTAAGATTTCCTACTTCAGATATTATCCACCAGACTATGACCCATCGCAAGGAAGTTTGAACAAGGTTCGAGGTATGTGTCAAGTAACAATCACATACGTTTCGCTCGTTCATCTGGCTCTTTACTTTTCCTCGACCCTTGTTAACTAGGAAAGCATGCTCTTGGGGATCGTGCCCGCAAGCTTGATCAAGGAATCTTAATCACCCGTTTTGAATTGCCGTTCAACATTTGGTGGTATGTATTCACTCGGGGTGCAAGAATCATTTTGACGAAGTATTTCTAGTGGGACATGCAACAACCACATTGGAATGGGTGTACGCTACAATGCAGAAAAGAAGAAAGTTGGGGCATATTATTCAACACCCATCTATTCCTTCCGTTGCAAATGTCACCTATGCGATGGGTGGTTCGAGATACAAACGGACCCCAAAGTAAGCATTTTTTCAATATGAAAATGTCATTTCTTGAACGGGTGTAATAGAATACGCGCTATGTGGTGACTTCTGGGGCGAGGCAGAAAGATGAAGATTGGAATCCGGAAGACAATGGAGGTTTCGCCATTCATGGTATGTTATTCGCATTTTCACTCTCATCCGTAGCTGAGGTGCTAACACTTTGTTGTTGGATAGACACGGACAAGGAAGGTGTTGTAGTGGATCCTCTGGCCGCATTAGAAAAAACTACAGAAGCTAAGAATCACATGGAGAATGTTCAACGCCCTCGGATTGAGTCACTGCAAACTTTCTCTGATCGGTATAATGCCGATCCTTATTCACTATCCCTCAAAACTCGAAAACGATTTCGGGAGGAGAAAAAGATCGAACAGAAGAAAAAGCAGTCAGATGATTCACTGAAAGGTCGATATGGATTGCCTGCATCTCTGAAGCTCTTGGAAGAAGACAAGACTTCACTTGAGGAAGCGAAACTAGAATGGGAGAAGGCGAAGGAAGATTACCAGCTCCGAGAATCCAAAAGGATCAAGACATCAACCAACATTACTTCCATTTCATCTCGAATACCGAGCAGGAACTCAACGAAACCCGAAGCCAATGCTCTGGGCTCATTACGGACTCGAATACTTCAGAACACCGCGAAAAGATCTGCTTCTACATCGAAGTCTTAAGTAAAAGTTTTTGTTAGTGTAATCTGTATTTTCATGCATATTCAGCACTGTATAAATATGACATACGCCACATGTAAAACTTGGTTCTGCGTTCCTTTGTATTGTACATAGATTAATATGTATAAATTTAAAAAGTGGGTTTGACGCGGGAACTGTGTGGTATGCAATTGTAGTTGATAGGGCCGTCGAGTTGCTCCGTAAATCACTGCACAGAACGTTGGAGGTGCAATAATCTTTTCGACATACATCTTCAGAAACCGCAGAGAAAAACATCGCATTCCCCGAAAATAAAGACTTGAGGTATAGACAAGTACGTGTGTTTGCAACCTCCGCCAACCTCCGCAATGCTAATTCGACCTTTTGAAGTAGGAACTGTTGACTGCTGTTGCCTGTACCATATCAAAGATGGTCTCCCCTACTCCCAGGAATTTCTCTGCTACAGACCTCATAGTTGGGTCTGATATCGCAGACGCGTCAGGTCTACGGCAGATATGGTCAATACTCAACGTGTCTTCATCATGTTGTCTAACTTACGAGAAACCACTTGAGCGACGTACACCTGCTACGACCGTAGAGAGGAGAACAGCGTCTACTGTGTAGTGAACTAATTTCCCTAAGACCATCTTTGGAGAGTGAATTTAAAGTGATGTTGGATGGATAGAAAGTAGTATACAGGCCGCTGCCGAAATCATACGTGACTACGCTAAAGCAGTTGCCGAGGTTAATCCCAGCTGGCACAGCCCCATCCGTTATACGCAACTCCTCTGAGATTCCAGACACCTTCCCTGGGTTGAATATTTCCCTCTGTATCTATTGCTCGACTGAAAACTGTACCACTACATTCCTTACAATCCAACTCTATTTCCCACAATGTCCAACTCCATTTACCCCTTTGGTAGGTAATCTGCGTTTCATGCCAGGTTTCGCCGTCGTCGATCGAGACTTCGACATTTCGTACATTTCCTTGAGGTCCTGGAACAGCGTAACCTTTGACGAATAAAGTGTCCTTGGACGCCCTGGCTGCATGTGCAACCACCGAGTTCAACGGCAGTGCGGTCATGGACGGATATTTTGCCCACAGAGCAGCGGCGTTTTCTTTGGTTTCCACCTTGCAAAGCGTAAATCTATGGCCTGCTCTTACGAAGTCACAAAGCTTACAAAGGGTGGTAGAATCTTGTAATCACGCTGCTGGTAATAATTGGGAGATTCCTCATGGGATAAGGTGATTGTATCAACCCATTTCACCCAGCGTGCTCCCAGAAAGCCAGGAACAACTACTCGCAAAGGTCCGCCGTGGTCAGGGCTCAATGGCTCATCGTTCATCTGTCAGTGCATTAAGAATAGACAACATGTGATTCAAACTGCAAACATACTTGGTATGCTAATAATACCGTTGCCGCATCTTGCACAACCTTCTTCAGAGGAATGGATGCTCCGTAGTACGAGTCGTCTTCACAAAGTGTAGCGTGGCTTTCAAAGCAAACTTGGAGATCCCCTGCTGATGTTATCCCAGCGGCTTCGAGTATCTCCGCAAGCGAGGCACCGCCCCATTTGCAGTTTGCAATTACGCCATCCGCCCATGGAACGCCATGAACAGGCTTTACGCTGCCCATTTCTTTCCTCCTTATTCCGGCACACTAACGGGATCCAAGTTCGGTCAAAACACTGGCTCTATGCAATGGTACCACTTGCCTGGAGGACTGCAACAACATGCTTTATGGGATATCTGGTCTTCAATTCGGCCAAAGACAACCTTATTTCTTCTCCGTCGCCCTTTCTAATGGCAATGGAGTAGCTGTCCTCGTCAAATTCCCGGACAGGCCCATGATTGCGACAGTAAACAAGGTCTTCAGGAGTCAAAGGAAACTCTACCAAAGACGCGGCCAAAGGTTCTGCATTGAAAGGCTGAGCGCCTTGGACGTTGAGCAGTGAGGAATGTGGGGGCTCTGATGAGTAGTCCATGGTGGTAGAGAAAGAGGGAGATAAAGTCAGGGTCTAACATCGTGGCTGCTGCAAGGTCCGACGGCAAGGCATCATGAATTGCTCGGGAATTTCTACCCAATATACATGCACGTGATCCTCTAGTAAATGGTTAACCGAACGCTGTTATAGCTGACTACGTAGGTAGAGTATATGGACAAGGAATCAAGGCTCGAGAGATGCGGGGAACGTGCCGTTTTCGCGCTGCTCGTCGAACTTGGAGATCTGGATCAAGGAGGTCGATAATGGAAACACACGGGGAGGAATATACAAGTACTAACCCATTCATCTAATGAATTGCAAGTCAGTTTCTCGTTTATCAATCTTTTAAAAAATACTTACTAGGGCAAAGCGAGTTGTAAGCCTTTTTGAATTGCTTGCATGGCACGTAGTCCTCGCCTTTCGCGGCAACGCACTTGAAGTAGTCGGTGTAGTTTTGGAAACTTGATTAGAATTTATAAGCGCGTTTTGAATGAAAAGAAAACGCAAGAAATACCAGTTGCGCGTTTGATTGGTATTGGGGAAACGAGCTATAGAGGGGTATTGAAGCAAGATTTCAACAAGAAAGAGATATGACGCACCGTCGAAACCAACGGTTTGGAGGACGTATTTACTTTTTTAAAGAATGGATTAGACGGTAAAAAAAGCAGCTGGGCATTGGAAGAAAAGTACCTGGAGAGGTCGGCGGCGTCAGACATGGCGGGTTATAACAAGTTGCAGTCCAAGCTCGGGTCCTGGCGGAATCGAGTTATTCGCTCTCGCTTATGTAAGCTAGCCTAGAATTGTCTCCCTCAGTCTCGCTCGCTTAAACCAGAACATACTTTTACCCTTTATACCATGGAGTTTCTCAAGGCTGAAATCGCTTCAAAGAGAAAGGCTCTTCAAGAAGATCCAACGACAGATGGACGTCCTTCAAAGTACATGAGACGCGGTGAGCTCGAGCGCCTTCGAGAGGAAAAAGAACGTCAGCTACAGGAAGCAAAACTACAGCAGGAATCCTCAAAGAAGGCGTCTAAGAGCACACGCGACGGGAGCAAGGAAATTCAAGTGAGGACCAACCTTATTCTGCTTTCGTAACTTCGTCCTAACATCTGGATGGAGAACAGACACCCCTGGAATCTTCTTCAGCAAGTCCCTCAAACGATGTACGAGACAACGAGTCCCCCAAGCCTGCGGAGTCATCATACAATCTATCGAATGAAGAAACAATTCGCCGACTTCGAGCCAAGGGCCAGCCTATCAGACTTTTCGGAGAGCTGGATAAAGACAGGCGCTTGAGGCTTCGAGCTCTTGAATTGATCGAGGAGAAAGGTCACGATCGTCAAGGCGGTCAGAATGACTTTAAGAAAGCTCTGGAAGACGTGGAAAACAACGAAAGAGAGCTCCGCAATAAAACTACCAAAGGCAAAAAGAAAGACGATAGTGATCCTGGTGCCAACAACGTCCTCGATCTGAACCTTCTCAAGACGGATCCAGACAAATTATATCCCCTCATTTATTACGCTCTCAAAAGAACTTTGAAAGACTGGGAGGAGGCAATGGACGAGCGTCCAGGTAAGACTCTATATAATCTTTTTTCTCGATCCCTTTAACGTTACTTTCATACAGAACACGTCAAAAGGACGACACAGGGGAAGCTAGCGGCAGCTACACAAGTGCAATCCGCAGAGAATTTAAAGCCGCTCTTTAAGACTCTTCGATCCAGAGTAAGTTCAGAATGCAATGTATCTATCGTCAACAAACTTATTCCCTTTATACAGTCACTACCTCCTGACATGCTGGCTCGAATGGCGGAGATCGTACATTATATGCAAAAGCGGCAATACCAGCGCGCGAACGATTCTTACCTGCGCCTTTCCATTGGAAATGCACCGTGGCCTATTGGAGTAACTATGGTTGGGTATGTCTCTTGAGTGATTTCATCCATTTTTTGTATCAGTCTCATGTCCTATACAGTATTCACGAGCGTTCTGCGCGAGAGAAGATCTCAGCGGACCAAGTAGCCCACGTACTGAACGACGAAGTCAGTCGAAAATATATCCAAAGTCTGAAACGGTACGTCCGTTGCTTATGCCTGATGAATTTGTATTGATCCATTTCTTCAAGGCTTCTTACGTTCTCACAAACGAAATACCCACCTGCCGATATTTCTCAGTTGATGGGATGATACAATCATGGAGAGATAGTTTTTGTACGATATATTGTTCTATCAAGATGATCATGTATTCTTGATCAAGTTTCTGTAATGGACACTAATATCAAGACCTTAATTTTTAAAATCATCACGTTTTCATTGCAGTCATCAGCGTGAAGTAACGAACTCTAAATCGACGAAAAATTAATGCATAGTGCATAAGTAGCGTATCTAAGTATGTATCATAATTTTGTAGATTTAAGCTTTGTCGGCAAACATCTTTTGGATGGCGGCAGTCGAGTATGACTTGGGACGTTCCAAAGCTAGTAGGAACCTCGTCAGTATGATCAGTAAAAGTAAGAAAAAATCTACACGTACGAGCGCCGAGGGCACGGTCCCAAATCAATTGGGCAGCAACACCGAATGCGCGAGAGACACCGAAAAGGACAGTGTAGAATTGCATTTGATCCATCCCGTAGTGGGTCAAAAGGACACCAGAGTGGGCATCAACGTTGGGCCAGGGGTTCTTGGCCTTGCCAGCCTGAAGTTGAAATTAGACATCATACCAATAAAGCAGTATTATGGATGAACGAACCTCGAGGAGAATGTCCGGTACCAAGTTGTAAATTTGGCCGACAAGCTTGAACATCTTGTCATCGGGAAGGTGCTTCAAGGCAAACTCGCGCTGAGCTGTGTATCGAGGGTCGGTCTTTCTGAGAACGGCATGTCCGTAACCTGGAACAACTTGACCGCCCTTGAGAGTAGACCAAATGTATTCCTTGACAGCTTCATCGGAGGCATCTTCGCCAATCTTGGCCTGCATCTTACGGAGCCAGATGAGAACTTCCTGGTTAGCAAGACCGTGGAGAGGACCAGCAAGACCATTCAAGGCGGCACTGTAGGCGAGGAAGGGGTCGGACAGAGCAGAGCCAACCAACTTTCCGGTGTGAGCAGAAACGTTACCACCTTCGTGATCACTGATAAAAAGTTCTCATCAGTCAAATAACAACACTAAGTGGCAACTGTGGGTTACGGACCTGTGAATGGTGATATAAAGTCGGAGAAGCTCAACGAAAGCTTCGTTGTCGCCGAATCCAAGGAGAGTAGCAAGGTTGTGTGAGTAATCCTTGCTGGCATCGATAGATGGCAATTTGCCTTGACCGAAGACGTTGCGGTAAATACGACCGGCAATGTTGGGTAACTTGGCGATGCTACGAGAAAAATGAAAACACGCCTTAATGTTTGGGAAATGATGACATACAGATCCATGGAATCCTCGAAGGTGGGTCCCCAGTAATCCTTCTTTGAAATACCATCCTGGTATGCTTTAGCAAAGGCCGAGTTGTGGTTAAGCTACGAAACATCATGAGAATGAAATTAATGACAAAATGAAAGATCTTACAGCAGTGACAGCCAAAGAGAACTGGCTCATGGGGTGGAGGGTAGGCGGGCAGCGATCGAGGATTTCCTCGACGAACTCGGGAAGGGCGGAGCGGGCGGCCCAGTCGCGAGAAAGCTCCGCGACTTGTTCTTGAGTTGGGATTTCTCCGGTGACCAAAAGCCAGAAAAGACCTTCAGGGAGAGGCTCGGATCCACCCGGTGCTTTGGGAAGAAGTTCTTGACATTCAGGAATTGTTTTGCCACGGAAGCGGATACCCTCCTCTATTAATAACTCAAGGTGAATAATGACGACGTAGCATTGACGAATGCAAAACAGTACCAGCATCTAAGACGGAGCCATCCCAGATAAGTGCAGGGAGACCACGCATTCCACTATATGACTAGATGAGCGCTTGGAACGGCTTTTGAGGATGTGAAGATAAATACCCGTAGAGCTGGTCAACGATAACAGGACCAAAAGCCTTTTTGCCATGCTGAGCACGAGTTGCTTTAACCTGAGGGCAAGTCATTAACGTTATAACAGGATCTAGAGACCAATGACAACTCACATTCTCAATCTCCTTGGGAATGAGTTCGGCCAAGCGCTCCTTGAGGGTCACAGGCTTCGCGGAAGTCGAGGAGAAACGCGCTGCGGGGAAGGCAGAGCGCAAGAGAGAAGGACGCGACTTTTAGAAGAATAATGAGCAAAAGTTGTTGAAGAACAAATGACACTTACAGTCTTGAGGAGTGACCTGGCGGGGACTGACATAGTGAGTGGTAGGAGAAAAGAAGAGTTTGTAAACATATTTTTATACCCCACCGTTTCCGAAATCCTCCATGTCACATGACTCTCGGACGACATAGAGATTTCTATCCGGCGTGAAATGATTTTTGAATTTTGGACATCATGGCAAAAAGAAAACGAACGGCCGCTGCTGTCGACGCCGATGAATCGCAGTCCGCATCGATTTTGCCCCAGGTCTTTCATGTTCCACAACATTTTCTTTCTTCTCTGATCTTTCCTTCAGAAAAAACATTATCGTCAGCGCGCCCATGCAAATCCTTTTTCTGACCATTCTCTTCAATATCCAGCCAGGCCTGATCATGTTGACTGGGCCATTCATTATCCTGCCTTTGCCGGTTCCAATAAAGTACCTGAGTTTGCGGACATAGGCTGCGGTTTTGGCGGTCTCCTCATTACCCTTGCTCCCTTGTTTCCTGATACTCTCATGCTCGGTCCGTGATCTTCTGTGCATATCGCCGATAATGATTCCAATTCCTGCACATCTTCTACTAGGTATGGAAATTCGTGTTCAGGTCTCTCAATATGTTCAAGATCGCATCGCCGCCCTTCGAGTCACTGGTCCAAAGGACACAGATCCTTCTCCCTACCAAAATGTTTCTATCGTTCGAGCCAACGCCATGAAATTCCTTCCCAATTACTTTGGCAAACACTCTCTATCCTCCCTTTTCTTTCTTTTTCCCGATCCTCATTTCAAATCACGGAAACATAAAGCCCGCATCATCTCGCCTACCCTTCTTGCCGAATATGCTTATGTTCTGCGCGTTGGTGGTATCGTTTATACCATCACTGACGTCAAAGACTTGCACGAGTGGATGAAGGCTCACTTGACTGCGTTCCCTCTTTTCGAGCCTGTGGACGAGGAGACTTTGCGCTTGGAGGGGAAAGGGCCGATCGTCGATGCTGTTTATACAAGTACAGAAGAGGGTAAAAAAGTTGAGCGAAATGGCGGTGACAAGTGGCTTGCTTGCTTTAGACGCGTAGAAGCCCATTGAAATTGTATTCTAATCACCTCAATCGTGCATGTTTTTTTGTTGTTGTATCTTTATTCAATTTCATCGCCGCGATGCGTACCCAAATCTATGGAAGCCATCAATGACTTTGACCTTTCTAAAACTGCTGCTTTCATCTCCTCATGTATAATCGAACCCGCCTCAATTGCAAGTCGGAAAATCTCTTCATATCGGTCGACATGCAAACGTGTTTCCATTGTCACCAGAGACACCTTCTGTGTTTTCGGCATAACAGCTACGGTAACGTTTGGGACATCGCCTTCTTCTATAAGGGTCAAGTCGAGGAAAGGGCTGGTCGAGTGGACTCCCCCACTAATAGCGCACACAAAATCTACCATGGGAATTCCTGCGTTGACTAGGGCGAGTGTCGTTGCATTGATGCAGGCTTGCAAGAGGCCTCCGTCTTGTTGAATTACTTGCACGAAAATATCGATTTGGGATCGTGGATATAACGATGTTTGTATCGCAGGCTCAAACGTTGATTTTATTGCAGCGGCAAGTTCCAATATACGTCTGTCTCATCGGTAACCCTGATTTTTTTTAAAATGAGGAAGGTACTTACTTGTCACCCCGCGATCGCTTTCTGCGGTCTCCCGTGCTAAAGGCTGCAATGGAAAGCTCGACGTTAAGATTGGCCCGGTCGTGGATGGTTTGTGACCGATTTTTTGCTTCCCTTGGACCGAAAACAGAGACAATAACTTGTGTAAGTCCATGAGAGATTAAGGCCGAGCCGTCTGCATGTCCTTGTTGCGAGAGGTCGATGTCGATGCTGCGAAGCTCGAATTGACGACGGCCATCGGACCTAAAGCCACCCTCGTTCAAGATTTCGACCCGGGAGGCCTGTTTTCATGTTAGAAACACAAAGGAATTATGAACTGATAAAAATTCCTACCATGATAAGTACAGTGGTTTAAAAGAAAGCAAATCTAATAATTGCCGTGTGCGTGACTGTTATTCGTGATGATGGTATTCTGTCTGCCCCCATCATGATCCAACCTCGTACCAACCCTTGCTTAGGCGCCATACCGAATAGTTGCTTGAATCTTGAATCTTCTGCCACATGTCCTCTTCTCTTTCTGGTGTTGCTATCCCTCCGTCCATCTTGGACACAGATCTTTACAAAGTGAGCAACCAAACACCTACACGAGGACTTCCTACACTTACTCGGCCCGACATTCATAGTTGACCATGCAGCAGGCGGTTTTGCATACTTTTCCTGATGTTTATGCTACCTACAAGTTCACCAACAGGAACAAAAACGTTCTATTTCCTCGGCAATGCACCGAGCAGTTTCGCACCGCGGTATCCCGTTCGTTCGGTGTTATTCTGTACGTGGTAATACACTGATACTTTAGTGGGGCCAGACTTCACAGGGCTATCTTTGACCGAAGAAGAGTCGCAATGGCTCCGAAAAACATGCCCATATCTCAGTGATGAATATCTTTCATACCTTTCTTCATATCGGTATAAGCCTGAACAAGTCAAGATCAAATACACTCCCGTCACGGAAGACAATCTGAAAGGGACTGTGGAAATCGAAATATCCGGACCATGGGTTGAGACGATCTTATGGGAAGTACCTCTCATGGCATGTCTCAGTGAAACCTATTTCCAAATCGCCGACACGGATTGGAGTTATGATCAACAATACGGTAGTTTTTCAACTTTACTTACATGAAGTCCGATTAAATGATGGTCCAGATATTGCTTATGCAAAAGCCAAATCTTTAATACAAGGCGGTTGTACCTTCAGTGAATTTGGGACTCGAAGAAGAAGGTCTTTCGATACTCAAGATACCATTTTGTGTGCCCTTCGCGATGCATCGAAAGACCTGTTGGGTCCGGGTAAGCTGTCAGGTACAAGCAACGTAAGAACTATGCGCAAGGTATCTACCTCCTGGTATTTTATAGCACTTTTATAGGTCCATCTGGCTCGCCAGTATAATCTCATCCCTATCGGCACTATCGCACAGTAAGTAATGCATAAAACGATACGTGAATAACAAGCTCATCATCTATCTGGTTCTCAGCGAATGGTTTATGGGCGTATGTTTTATATCTGTCATTCTGGAATGGCATCAGAAACGAACTATATGAATAGGTTGCGGCCCTCAAGGGATATGAAAACGCGAACCTCACAGCATTAAAATTGTGGGAAGACATTTATAATGATGGAAACACGCCTCTCATTTCATTGACGGATACATTTACCACCGATTCTTTCATTAAGGTGTATTGAGAAGACTCACGTTATCCAGAAATATCTTACTAACAAGCAAACAGGACTTTGTCAAGGACCCGGAACTTGCTCTTAGATGGACTGGACTTCGTCAAGACTCCGGCGATCCAATGGCTTTTGCCCATCGCGTGAAAGAAATGTACCAGATGATGGGCATTTCATACAGCTCTAAATCACTTATATTCTCGGACAGCCTGGACGTGGATAAGTGTTTGGAAATCAAGAAGTTGTGTGATAGCTTGGGATTCAGCAAAGGTACGTCTTGTCTACCCTGGCATGCCAATAATGTTCTTAGTTCCTATCAGTCTCTTTTGGAATCGGGACTTTCCTCACCAACGACTTTACAAGCCTTTCTACCGGACAGAAAAGCAAAGCCCTCAACATGGTCATCAAATTGTCTTCAGTCAACCACCAGTCATGTATCAAACTGAGTGATGATTTGACCAAGGCAAACTGCATTTCATTATCTATGAAGACTAAAGGAACTAATCGCTTAATTTTGCCTCTTAGACAACGGGGAATAAAGACACGGTGGACTACGTTAAGCAATTGTACGAACTACGTTAATATCTGCGTATTGCATTTCCTCAAATTGCTGCCTTCTATAAAATATCCAAGGGCCATATTGTCATTCAAATTTTGTAATAATCAATTTTTCGTCCCTAGTATACGCTTTTAACCTCGAGGAAGTTGTCCCGGGGGTTGTTGCAATCACGATGAGGGGACTCGGTAAATTCAAATTGAAGCACAGATACATAGCACGTGCCAAACAGAACCCTCGCGTAATGCGTGATTAATTGATTAGTCGCGAATACCTAACTCAAACCATTCCAGCTACTTCCTTCATGTCCGACGTTCGTGCTTTGCTCAAAGCCAAAAGACAAGAAGCTCGAATTACCCATCCATATGCAACTTATAACTCTTCTGATCAATTGAAATGCTCTGTATGCGGGACGTTAGTCAAGCATGCTTCCGCATGGGAAGGCCACCTAGGCAGTAAACTCCATCGCACCAATATAACAAGACTCCGAGAGGAACAAAAGCGACTAGATGCCGCAAATGCGGAAGATCAGCTCATTCCTTCTGTGAAGCGGAAGACAACGCAGGAACAGGAGGATGACTTAGCTAACAAAAAGAGACGGGTGGAAGATGCCAATCAAGGGTTTCCTCAGGATTTCTTTTCAGACCCATCACGCGCCCCTGTACTTCTTTCCACAGAGTCAGACGATGAGGAAATGGAAGACAAAGAAACAGCCAGCATTTCACAGCAACATTCCATTGCCAACCCTGCGAGCTCTAACGTCGACGCGGAATACGAACGTTTCCAGCAAGAGCTCCTCAAAAACGTCAATTCTGACCCTTCCGAAACTTATGATCGTGCAACTGTTGCAGCCGAACCTACTGCAGCAACAGCAGAGACATCTGGATTCCCACCATCGTTGGCCGATACACCAACTGCAGAACCTGTTCAACTATCGGAAGAGGAAGTGAGGTTGAAGAAGGAACAGGAAAAAAGAGAGCTTATCATGGACAGGTTGCTGGCTGAAGAGCGCGCCCAAGAAGATGCTGATATGCGTGTACAATTACTCAAGGCCAGACTAGATACTGTCCGCAAAAAAAGAGATATAGCAAAAGCAAAGAAGGCGCAATAATTATGGTTGGAGTAGTATAAGCTACCTATTATTAGTTGTCTTTTTAAATCGGAGATTGAAAATGTCAATTCCTCCGTGCGAGCCTCGTCGCAAATTAACACTGAACGCTGTCCACTTCCTTCCTCTATTATGCCGGGCACTCATCTCCTTCCCCCCAATCTTCTCAAGCTTTTTGCCCCCCGTCCACCACTTCCATATGCACGCCCAATAGACAAGGATGTCAACAAAGTCCGAAAGAAGGATGTCGCCGGCGTTGCTCAGATATTAGCCCAAGTTAGGGAAGCCAACACAGACTCACTAATAAATGCTGGGACAGCCGATACCATGGAAGAAGGGGAGGAACCTGTGTATACACACGCGGAAGAAACAAAGCGCCAAATACGTCGTGAAGAGCGCAAAGCCAAAAAGACGGAAGAATTCAAGATCGCTAAGGAAACTTGTGAGTACTTCATATTGTCGACGGCTTACAGCGCATTAAGCACTCTACTTCCAGATAAACCCGCTGATGATCCAGAGGCAATTGGAGATCCATATAAAACTTTGTTCATATCTCGTTTGGTAAACATGCTGACTGGCTAGCATTCGCGAGACCCATACTAATGGCCTTCTTAGCATAAAACAGCCACGGAAACAGACCTAAGACGCGAATTCGAGGGATATGGTACAATAGAACGAGTAAGGATTGTTCGCGACAAAAAGGGGCGCAGCAGAGGCTATGCCTTCATTGTATACGAACGTGAACGTGATATGAAAGGTCAGCTTTTTTTTGTACCGTGGAAATGCATTGCTTGACTTCTCGCCTAGCTGCTTACAAGGAATCTGACGGCCTGCAAATAATGGGTAAGAGAATTCTCGTTGACGTTGAACGAGGAAGAACCGTACGCGGTTGGAAGCCGCGCCGTTTGGGTGGTGGACTCGGCGGTCGTCCAAAACGAGTCGAGCAACCAGCACCCGTTCTTGCACCACCCCGTGGAGGATCTAGAGGTGGTATGGGAGGAGGGAGAGGGTTTAGTGATCGAGGAGGGTTCCGTGGCGGACGAGGTGGATTTGGTGGTGGTGGACGCGGTGGATTTGGGGGGGATCGTCCTGGATTTGG
>Ga0247779_1000281_pt1 | contig 36469 bp, 45 predicted proteins | sample UWRJL221509R5_FD_179925 | JGI IMG/M metagenome (GOLD analysis project Ga0247779, IMG submission 179925) | Plant litter microbial communities from Arlington Agricultural Research Station in Wisconsin, United States - UWRJ-L221-509R-5 | ecosystem: Environmental > Terrestrial > Plant litter >...
TATACTATTCTATGTGGCTTGAGGTAGGCGAGTGATAGGATTGGTCTAACAGGACCAAGTTCAGTATGATGTGGCCATTTTCTGCTGTGTCCAGAGAGCTTTGACAAGCGAGAGCCGCTTCGTTGGCCCTTTGAGAATTCTGTAGCTGGCTTCAAGTCCGGACCATTATTGACGTTGAGTGAGAGTCTTGCGTGAGCGCGTTATTAATAGTCATGTGACTCCCTTTACAATCAAGAGACCCACGCCACAGCCAAACTGTCGCAAAGCGCGAAAGTCGAAATTTCCCTATCTATCGCTTAGTCTTTACCATCTCCAAGATTTGTAGCATGGGTTAGTCATGGACATGAATGTACATTATAGATCTTTGACAAAGACTCACAGCACCGAAAAAGTCAAAAAAAATCTCGTTAAATGAGTTCTTGGGCGATAGTAGTATGTCTTCTTAGATGCTCATCCGATTTTCACCTCGACTTACTTTGCGTTTATCCAGCCCTAGGGTCATGGGCTGACGAAATGGAATCACTTCCTAATGCTCGTGTGTGACTTACAACCTACCCTTTTCCCAATTATCTCATCACCTTTCAGCTGCTCCAAGAATTGAGGAGGAGCATTCCGGCGATCGCTTTGGTCGGAGGGATGACTTTCTAAGCTCACGACGTATGCAATCTTATACTATCACCCCTTGCAACCGTTGTGTGACGTCTTCCCTACTAGCGGATCGGCAAGCTGCTCCAGTTCGCGATGATATACCTCTGCCGAACCAACCACCTTACACTGCTTTCATTGGAAACCTAGCGTTTGACTTGACTGAATCGGAACTGGAAAACTTTTTTTCTGGCACGAAAGTGTGTTATTTCTGTTTGTTTCTCTACATTTTCCTAAAATCAACAGATAAAAACTGTCAAAATCATCAAAGACAAGGACGAAAAGCCCAAAGGTTTTGGTTACATAGAATTTGAAGATCTTGAAGGTTTGAAGAGCGCCATATCAAAAAGCGGTTCTGTGAGTTATCAACTTGATAAATAAATGGTTCATTTCATAATATTTTTATGTGGTAGAATTTCTCTGGAAGAACAATCCGCGTAAGCGTTGCTGAGCCACGTAAGTGACATTTGGTTAACACTATACCACAATGATTCAAACGTTCTCCAGCCAAAGAAAGAGCCGGTTTTACTGGAGCTGCAGAAGATAATGCAAAGTTTGACAATCCTTGGCGTCGGGAAGGACCCCTTCCGGATTTGTCCAATTCGCGCGATTCTTCACGTCGCCGATTTGATGGACCACCCTCTGACAGGCCCGTCGCTGCTTCAGACTCAGTGGATCAGTGGCGCTCTAGTAGGCCACAGAGAGTCAGCGAACCAGAAGCTCCACCATTCAAACGGAAGGGGTCAGGATTTTTGGCAAACGAATCGCAGGCTGGCGTTGCTGATAAAGAAGATATCTGGGTCATTGGCAGTAAATTCAAACCCTCTAGTAATGGACCAGTCGAAGATAGTTTCGGGAAATCTCATAGACCCAAGGGCGATATGGGTCCTCCGAAAGAGCCCCTTGCCGATGAAGGTGATTGGAGATCCTCTGCCCGCCCTGCGAAAGTTCTCGCCTCACGCACATCTCGTACGTACCCCCTGTCGCATCCATACAATATCAATAATTTTTTAATATCCACCTAAAGCGAATAACTCCACACCTCCCACTCCTCAGTTAGCTCGCAAGAAGCTAGAGCTCTTGCCTCGGTCTGGCAGTGCATCTGTTTCCCCGAGTCCGTTATCTTCGCCAAAGATGGGTTCCACGCCTCCTACCACGAGCAATTCAAAGGCAAATCCCTTCGGCGGAGCACGGTAAGTCTTTTTATCTTGTAAGGATTCTTTTGTGCTGATAGTCGATTGTCTCTCAGCCCAGTAGACATCAGTTCTCGCGATAAAGAAGTAGCAGAACGCCTTGAACGGGAACGAGAAGTGCAACAAGAGAAACTTTCGATGTCAAGATCTACCTCACGTACAGGTATCGAGAGGAGTATGCTCAGTCGACCCCATACACCGCCTGTATCGTCCGCCTATCCTCTGCCAAAAACGTCGCCTGCAAAGCCTGCGGGACCGACTCTAGCGCCAACTGTCCGGCCTACCTTGAGCTTCGCAAACGTCGCCGCCAAGAAAGACAGTCCTCTCAGGACGGTTGACGATGCAGATCAAAGTTCAGAAGCCATTGAAAAGTTAGAGGAAGATGTCGTGAAAGTTACTTTATAATTTCATATTGGATTGCAGTTTGTCGATAACGTACACTGGTGTGTCTTTAGACTATAACCAACAATTTGTCGACGAGAACGTAGAAGTTAGTCATTGGTTGTTACTTTACACAGTCAAATAAATAGGCACCCATTTTGGGCACGCTTGCAACTTCCGGAGTCTAAAATTAAATCAAGCCAACCAGACTCTCACGGCAAGCAACGTAGACTGACAATTCATTCATGGACCTCTCTTTCGACCTGAAAGTCTGATTAAGGCCGTTTCTAGTCAGACACAGGCGAATATTTTTGTCCTCATCTTCTCATGAGCAGGAACTAGTAAAGGATTGCCTCAAAACGCGAATTCCCCATGATGCGGCGATTCAAAGCGGTGGTTCTTGGAGGTACGTCGTATTACAACAAATCTTGAATTACGGATATTCATTTCTTTGTCGACTCCTTGAAGCTGGTGGCGTTGGAAAATCAGCACTCACAGGTAGAACGCAGCCAAACCAGAATCGCATATCTCACTAATTCGTCACGCAGTTCGTTTCGTTCGCGACATCTTCGTCGAAAATTACGACCCCACAATTGAAGGTCAGGAACCTTCGCCTTTTCATGTGGTACAAGTTGATAACAACAATTACAGAGGTGTATCATAGGACTGTTTCAGTAGATGGTCGGTTAGACTCGGTGGGCATGCAAAATTGGGCACTCAACTCGAGTAAAACTGACGTTCTATCTTGCGTATGCTCCATTTCTGTCTTCGACTATTGCTACAGCTCGAGGTTCTTGATACCGCCGGAGCCGAACAGTTCACTTCTCTCAACGAAGTCTACATAAAGGTAATTACTGAGGTGGAATAGTCTACGTTCGTCATTGCTGATGCGGTTGTTCAGTCTGCCCGTGGTTTTGTACTAGTTTTTAGGTGAGGTGGCAACAATTCAAGGGCAAGCTCTCGCTAATATCGACCCAGTTTAACTCAGGAAGCCACTTTGCGTGAAGTAGACAATTTGCGAAAACAAATTCTTAGGATTAAAGGGGGAGATACCGTACGTTATTTGTCAAGCGCTTTACCTTGATCGTTCTGGCACTGATGGATATTGCAGACATTTCCACTTGTCGTTGTTGGAACAAAACTCGATCTAGTTAACGAAAGAGAGGTCCCAAGGACCACAATCCAGTCTCTATCAAGTCAGTGGAACGTCCCGTTTTACGAAACATCCGCCAAACGAAATTGGCACATCGAAGACGTGTTCGAGGACCTTACCAGGCAGATGCGCAAACAACATCCAACGGAACCATCAAGGACTGAGAATCCAAAGAAACGAAACTATAATCCATGTATCATTGTGTAGAAGGGTTAAGCTGGTGATTCATTGACCGTCATGGAATTCTACATCTATTGTTCGAACAATTCTACGTAATGTTATTTATATGTTTTCTTACCAGTTTTCGAATTATGCTTAGATATGTATCATATTGATTTAATCACATTCCAATAGCCTGACGCAGCCTGATGCACAAAGGTCCCCAAGAAAAATTAAAGGACAAATATCTTTACTTGTGGAACAGTGGAGGTTGTACAGCCTGTCCAGCCTTGGCGTAAGTTAACCTTCAACTGAACAGAACTTTGTGGCAACCTTATTTGTTCGTGTTTGGTCACTCAGTGCACAGGAAAATGAAGGCGAATTTTTTCTTCCGACTACATTATTGTACCTTGCGCTTGCTCACTCACTATCTCGTGCCATTCCATTCCTTATTATCCTGCCCAAGAAAATATTAGCAAGATATAGAATATGGTAATTACCCTGCTTACTGTGCATAGATGTACTTTTTTAACCGGTTGCAGAGTTACGGCGGTTATCAACAACATTCCGGTGGTTATGGTTCGGGAGGATGGGGAGGTGGCCATGAAGATAGGATGTCCCATCTCGGAGGTGGATTGAGAAACGTGGATTGGACAAACGCAAAACTAGAACATTTCGAGAAAAACTTCTACATTGAAGACAAACGCGTGTCCGCTCGCAGTGAAAGAGAGGTCGAAGAGTTCAGGCGCAGCAAGGAAATCAAGGTATACTTCAACCCCGTAAAATCTATAGGAGGAATGATCATCTGATTTTTTTTGGATGATAGGTCCAAGGTCGTGATGTACCAAGACCTGTAACATCTTTCGACGAAGTTGGGTTCCCAGAGTACTTGATGACTTCCATCAGAGCTCAAGGATTCGATGCTCCGACATCCATTCAATGCCAAGCATGGCCCATGGCTCTCAGCGGGCGAGATGTGGTAGCCATTGCCCAAACTGGTTCAGGAAAGACGATCTCATTCGCTCTTCCTGCCATGTTGCACATCAATGCGTTGGTACTTCTATTTGAGTTATCGAGCGTATTACTTATCGGAATTTTTGTACAGTCAGCCACTACTTTCACCGGGAGACGGTCCTATCGCTCTTGTTTTGGCACCAACAAGAGAATTAGCTGTCCAAATTCAGCAAGAATGTACCAAGTTTGGGTAAGAATATTTGCTATCAGCACCATACCCAGCGACACTAAGCAATCGCTTCTTTAGATCCAATTCCCGTATCCGCAACACCGCTATCTACGGTGGTGCACCCAAAGGTCCCCAGATTCGCGATCTCCAACGTGGTGTTGAAATTGTGATTGCCACCCCCGGTCGCCTCATCGACATGCTCGAAACTCAAAAAACCAATTTGCGACGTGTCACTTACTTGGTCATGGACGAAGCCGACCGCATGCTTGACATGGGTTTCGAGCCTCAAATTCGCAAGATTGTCAGCCAGATCCGCCCTGACCGTCAGACTCTCATGTTCAGCGCTACATGGCCTAAGGATGTTCAGAAATTGGCAAATGTTTGTTTAATACTCCTTGACGCTTCGTACCATCGCTCATTGTGCAATTTACAACAGGATTTCTTGAAGGATATGATTCAAGTCAACATCGGTTCCATGGAGCTTACGGCAAATCATAACATCCAACAAATTGTTGACGTCTGCAGTGACTTCGAAAAGCGTAATAAACTGATCAAGCACCTTGATCAAATCAGTGCCGAAAACGCCAAAGTTCTCATTTTCGTTGCTACCAAGCGAGTTGCAGATGATATTACCAAATACCTTCGTCAAGACGGCTGGCCAGCATTGGCCATCCACGGAGACAAAGAACAGTGCGTACATATTTTGGATCCGACATAACATCTGTTCATCTTTATCTAGGCGGGAACGAGATTGGGTACTTAGCGAGTTCAAAGCTGGCCGATCACCCATACTCATCGCAACAGACGTTGCTTCTCGTGGGCTTGGTACGTCTTTCTTCAGAAGTGTTCTCTTGCACTGGTGCTCTTGCATCCATCATCATGGCTGCTCACAGTTGTTGCGAATGGCTCATCTTTTGAGGGTGTTCACTGAGTTTTTCCAGATGAAGACTGGAATACTGGGGCTCAGTAAATGCTTCATTCAACGCATTTCGTGAACTTTCCGAGGCCGCGTATCCGGATCTGGACAGGTTTAGTGCCATGTGTGGCTGGTGCTTTGAAACTGGGCAAGACTTCATTCATTGGTCCCTCTGGTCGTTTGCAAGCTACCCATACATTCTCCTCTAAATCGGAGTTGAATGGGAGTGTCCAAAAGACTCTTCAGCAGTTTATCGGATTATTGCTTGCTCTGGCCATGGATTTTCGAGAAACCGTCTATTTCGGACTCACGAAAGGGTCTCTTCATCGTCCCAGTTTTAATGAACAACTACGTTAGCCTGTCTCTATTCTGGACTCGCATGTCGTGACCGGGTCTGTTTTGGTCACGGCTTCCTCAAAAGCTTTCCAGTTGATGTGGATGTCTGGACTACCGTTTCGCTCGAAACGCTTTGGTTTTTTTTGTCCTGACCTCGTGTTGACTTTTTATCATGTCTTTCTGTTCCATATTACTGCATGTTATCCGATCCTTGTATTGTGATATACTCCTTCTCTCGCTGGGTTTATTCACGATATAGACGTGAAGGATGTAGGCTATGTTATCGTGAGTTTAGTGTGATTCTCCTCTTGCACATTTACTTAAATATTTTTGTTCGCAGAATTATGATTTCCCCAATAACTGCGAAGATTACATTCACCGTATTGGTCGCACTGGTGTAAGTATATTCTCTACTTTCTTGAAAATACAGTAGTGCCTTTATCTGACCGACCTCATTAGCGCGCAGGAATGAAGGGAATTTCCTACACCTATTTCACTACCGATAATGCTAAGTCTGCCAGGGAACTTATTGGCATTCTCAGAGAAGCAAAGGCTGTGGTCCCACCTCAGTTGGAAGAGATGGCCTCATACGGTGGTGGAGGTGGCCGAGGTATGACTCTAGTTATTCTTTCATTTACTCGTCTAAATCGCTGCATTTTCTAGGTCGTTATGGTGGTGGAGGTGGACGCGGACGTGGCGGGGGTGGTGGAGGCCATCGATATGGTGGAGGAGGTGGAGGTTACGACAACGGCTATGGTGGCCGAGGTGGGGGTGGAGGCGGACGCTGGTAACTCACTTCGCGGGATGCATTATACTTACCCCTGGCATCAGATTTTTAGATCTTCCTACATACGTCACTTATATTTCCATAGACTCATACTTGTTGAAAATTTAATGTCTTGAAGTTATTCACATCATAATTTATCAGTATAGCTGAGAATTTACTTATATTCAAGTCACGAGGCTACCTATGCGACAAGTCACTTATCCCACCCCTCTTTACTTTCTTCACTAATGTCTGTTACGACGACAACACACACTATCGGTGGTATATCCTTCCGTATTTATAAGAGGTCGAAAGAGGATGACCGTTCAGTTGGAGTACTCTTTCTACTGCACGGAAGACACGGTTCTGCCAATGACGTTGATCAAATGGCACAAATTCTAATGGAGAAAGAAATCGAAGCTAAACGGCTCGATCTATTCGTCGTGACACTAGTGAGCCTCGAAATCGAATTCTTTCTCTTTAATGTTTCGATAACAATATTTATATCAGGATCACCGCAACCATGGAACCCGTCTTGTGGAACTTCTAGCGAATAATACTTGGACTGAAAAACAAAATAACATCAATCATGCGTGAGCAGTACCTACGGCCGATCTGCGCGAACGCCCACTTACTTAATTTGGCCAAATAGATTGGATATGTATTCGATTCAAAGTAAGTTACCAGGTGTTCTCTGTAGATCGAGCATGACAGATAGTCACGGTTCAGGGGGGACTGCGCAAGACGTGTCTTTCTTGATAGATTTCATGCAAGCCTACCTTTTCCCCATGAACGAAAGATGCATCGAGGCCTGGGGAGTCGCAGGAATCAGTCTTGGAGGACATTCAACTTGGATTTCGCTTGGCCAAGGTAATATAATTAGTAACAAAAGACGTTTAAGTCTGTATTGACCTTATTTTCCAATAGATCCCAGAATCAAAGTTGGGATACCTATAATCGGATGTCCCGACTATGTCGCATTGCTAGAATATCGAGCAAAGAAGAGCAACGTCCCGTTTGCAGCGCCATACATTCCACACGGATTTTCAGAAATCATTACGTCGGGTAACCCAGCTTCCAAAGATTATACATCTTTGGAAAATACGAATCCGTTCCTAGGAAAGAAAATACTAGTTCTTTCGGGGGAGGACGACAAGCTGGTGCCATGGGTTGCCAGCAAAAAGTTTGTGGAAACGCTAGAGGTAGGAAGAGAGGGAGTGAAGGAGGTTTTTGTGCAGAAGGGCGCAGGTCATGAGTGTACGGAAGAAATGATTAGGAAGACGGCCCGCTTTATTCAAGCAGAATTATTGATTTGATATTACATAATACATTCATAACAACGCTGTCTGAGTTTCTGTCATTGTCACTTTTACAAACTTTGGCGCGACCTTTCCTCTTCTTTTCAGTACCGCCTTCCTCTCAGCAGCTTTTTATTATTTAAACGCGCATCTCTCTCTTTTGAACTCTTATTGTTTGACTACTTCCTTCAACAAAATACGACTTGTGTTTATGCCTCGTCGCTCAACACGCGCGTCAAATCTCCCGCTTCCGGCGAATCATCCTTCACCCCAGCCTCTCCAGCAAGATTCCACACAAGAAAACCTCCTCTTGCTGAGAAAGCAATGGAAATGGGCCGCCTTCTCTCAGTTCTTCTATACATTTTCCCAAATCTTCGCTCTGGATGATGTTACAATAACCGTCAGTCATTAGCCGTGTCTATTCCATTTTCACTCATCCAACTCTATATTAGGATATTGAGAGGGATCTGGCTTACGAGAATAATCTCGTGCTCTCGCGAATCATGCAGAAACTTTTGTATAGTCTTTCCTACGACAGAAAGGTGTCGTACGTTTGTTCTTTCTGCCTACTTTGTTCGAAATCTTCATGATCTTTAATTTAGTGTCGATAACTGGCAAACCGCTTTGCGAAAACAGTACAATAAGAGAGATCCTCAGGCCAATCCCATTGGACCCGAACCTGAAGCGAAGCGAATTTCAAAGAACGACGATCAGGAGAGACAAGAGTCTGCAGCCGGAGTCGTCGACGAAACCGTCGTTGAAGATCAGCACGAGACGGAGACTAAAGTTGAAGAAAGCGCGTCCTTGGAACTAGCCGCCTCTGCCTCGCCTGCTCCCGTTGCTTCCAGTCGTGCAAGCCAAGTCCCCGTAAATGATGAAGGCGAACAGCAAACATCAAAAAATTGGTTTGAATTGCCTATGTTGGAGAAGCTGGAGTCCATGCATACTCTTGTCGAATGGCAATTCCAGAACCCTACGAGACTAAGGACTATTATGAAAAGTGATGACGAGTTTGCTTCTTGGGTTAGAAGAGCCTCATTCTATCTATCATGGACCGATATTAACCCCCAATCCATAGCGCATTGAACCAATTGGTTACGACAGCAAGACCAACGCATACTGGTTTATTGGAGGTATCTGTCATACTTTTACTCGATCTCAATGGTCAGATTCTTATTAGTAATACGAGACCGATTATGGATCCAGCGTGTGCCACCGAAAGCCACGAAGCCCAAAGCTTTGAAGCGCAAAAGAACTTCAGAAGCGAAGGGCAAAACCAAAGCCCGTTCAGCGGCTTCTAGCAATGCTATTCCTTCGAAACGGGCAAGAGTCGAGCCATCGTCAGACAAGAAAGGGGCTCATGATGAAGAAGTAACTTCACTTTCGGGTAGACATAGCAGAGCCGCGAAAGATCAAGCCAAATTGAAGCTCAACATACAAGCCAAGCAGTTGGCTGATATGCAGCGTGAAGTGTCGCAGCCTACTCGTAACTCTTCGCGAACTTCTTCTAGGCTAAAATCCTCCAACTCTAAACCTGTTTTGCGCGCGGTAGGCACAAGGGTAAGCGCCAGACTCAAAGGTGTACAAGACGACGAATGGCAACCCATCCCCAGCGAATGGTTGGAGGAAGAAGTGCATCACATAAAATCTTCTTCGCAGAAGACAACTGGCTTAGAAAGTGACTGCGATGCGATAAGCGACCTGACGGATTTGAGCGATGAAGGCGAAGACGCAGAATCGCGCCCTCAATCTGAGAAACAACCTTCAGATGAGCAAGATACGCATATTGTTCAAGAGGACGACAACGACGACAAGAATGAGGAAGCGCCACAAAATCCTGTTGATTTTGTAGAGTGGGAGACAGTAAGCACAGTCATATATACTATTCTTCCTGTATGTCTGAAATCCGGTTGAATCATCTAGATCTGTACGACGCTCTATGAATGGGAGCATATCACAGAGAGATTCGAAAAGGCGACACATTATAACGAAAAAGCTCTTTACAAGCTATTGGTGAATGATATCGTACCGTTTGTAACACAAGAACTTAGAGTAAGATTCTCCTTATCTCAAGTAATCAAACAACCAACGATATGTGAATACAGGAAATAGAACGTAGACGCGAGGCCGAAGAAGCTCTAGCTCACAGAAAGCGATCTTCCCGTATAGCTCTCAAAGAAAGTGAGCGCGAAGAGGCGCGTCTAGCCCTCAAACGAAAACAGGAAGAGGATGAAAAACTCAGTCGAGCTCGACGAATGGAAGCTCGTCAGCAGAAAGAGGAGGCAGAAAGGATCAAAAGAGAATTCGCCAGGGAACAGAGACGGAAAGAAAGGGAGGCCAGGGAAGAATCGCGAAAAAAGTCACTGTCGGTGTATGTGCCGTCTTCTTGTTTTCTGCCAACAAAACAGTATACTGATGATAATAATCAAGTAAGGAAACGTTAGCGGAAGGCCGCGATGAGTCACCAGCTAGCAACTATGGTAGTACCCAGCCCCCTTCCGCGACGAAGGGGGGAAATGACAAATCGAATGGCATAAAGCAAACTAAGAGTCGCTCACACACTCGCACACGAGATGATTGGGAACTTTCTTGTGAAATATGTGGGCGTCAGGGAATCAACTTGGTATTTCCAATTTAATATTTCCTTCATATAATTAACTGAAGCAACAACAGGATGATGGTACCCCTATGATGTCTTGTGGCCGTTGCTCCAAGTGGCAACATATATCTTGCCATGACCAAGCTGATCGAGCGGCAGGTCGTCCTCGTCGCAACTGGGATTCTGTAGATTTTACTTGCAGAGCTTGTCGTGCGGCTCAGCAAGCACATAATCATAGAAAAGACGTGCAACTTCCACCTACTCAGCATATTTCCTTAAATTATCCACCTCAATCACATCCTCCGAATCTTCGACCACATTCGCATCATCAATCCGCTGTCCCTACAGGCCATGCCCAGCAAAGTTATTACTCTCGACCCAATGGGCAACAACACCATTCCGTCGCCAAAGAGCATGTTCAACAACAAAGCTACTATGCCGCAAACGGAAGCCAAATTAATTCTGCACATTATGCGACACCAATGAATAGGCCGATTTCATTTAGTCATTACCAACCCGTTGCCCATGGTTTCTCTAGCGCACCCAAACCGTACACGCAGAGTTACCCTTATTATAGCCAACCGAACGTGCAATATCGGCCGCCAGTAGCTACATCGTACAGTTCGCAGGTAAGCAAAACCTAAAGCATTCATAATTTTGTATCTTCATTTGGAACTTCTTAGGGAAACGTTGCTGCGTGGAACATAAACACTCCTGAAAATTCCCATGCAACTGCCTCGTCGCCAAATCCTGTCTCATACAGGAGCCAACCACTTGAACGTCAGGAAGGATCTATAAATGAGCCTTCCCAAACAGTTGCCCCACAATCCATCCCGTATTACCCTTCTAGTCATTATAGACAACAGCCTAATTCATACCAGCCTCCTTTGGGGAGATAAAATCAATCATGTAAATAGATTTATGTATTTGGTAGTACAATTTTCCGTATTTAACTTACACTCTTTCCCTTGTACTAGGCAGGTTTATCGAATTGTCTCATATAATTTAAAAGCTGGTGATCGGAATGCGAAAGGATCATCGTCTATTACATGATCTCTGGATAAATAATGGGTTCCTTAGTATTTGAATAGGCAACATGTTAGAGGACTTACTCGATTGGTCCTAGAACGCGTAATCCACGAACATGAGTATCTTTGCCGCTCATATGATTAGCAGCAATGATTATTTGCAGAACATATGCATAAACCGGGCTCCTGTTAAGTGGCCTAAATGAGAACATGTAGGTACCACTTTAAAGGAGATCTTACAGTCCATCACCATCTTCATTTGGCTCCGAAGACACGTCAAAGGTGATCCAACCATCTGGTTTATCTAGAGTGACGACTCGGACGTCCTGTAGATCGCTCGGTCCTGTTCCAGCGCGTATTGCAAGTGTGGAAGGAGTGTACGAGTCATCCTGAGGAAAATTGAGGTGTATGCTCAATTTCTAACAGACATAAAAACATGGTAAATGTATCGCGACGACATGGCTAAGACGATACAATCAGACCTGAATCGCTACTTTGCGAGGGAATTCGATGGTGATGAAATGAGGCTGGGGCCCATCTGAACTGAAAAAAGGAGCCGTCAGAAGGTCGTGGAAGGGCAACAACTACATGGACAACGTTATTCACTGCCAAAAAGTTTCTGGGTCGCCATCGAGGAGACATTCTATGCCGAATCCGAATTTGTACGAAGAGACAGACCACTTCGCTCGGGAAGAAATGTCAGGCCACGGCAACACAGGTGGCTTCCTCGCACCTCCCGTATAAAATCAATACCAATATCGTATTTATATCTCCATAGACGGAGACATACCAGAATGTACGATAGTACCGTCGTGATGTGGCAAATGGTTGTTCATAATGGTGGTTTAGCAACTCCAAATAAAAGCAGTCAACAACGAGCAAGATTCTAGACAAGAAGATCATCGACTTACATAAGCTTATCTCTTTCTTTTACGATGACCACCACCATTCCGCTACAAGATTACCAACGATTCGGTCGCCAGATGATTCTGGATGGCATCGGCCTACCTGGTAGGCTCATAACGCGTGGCTAGCTTCCAATATCCTTCCATGATTTTGAAGGGCAGGTTAAACTACATGAATCTTCTGTTGTGGTCGTCGGCGCTGGGGGCCTGGGTTGCCCGGCTCTGCAGTATTTAGGAGCCGCAGGCGTCGGTGAGCATGCTTGTATAAATTTATCTATGGGGCTGGGAACTGATTTATTATAATGGGTGTTTTCTGTGAAACAGGTCGGATAGGTATTATTGATCATGACCGAGTCGAACTCTCAAATCTGCAACGACAAGTCTTACACAATGAAGAAACTCTAGGAATGTACAAGGCAGAGTCTGCTGCTATCGCATTGAAACGGTACGAATCTCCATTGATTGACTTATGAATAGTGCAGTAAGAGCCTGATATAATGGTTGCAATGCTCCTTAGAATTAACTCTCAACTGGGAAGCGATGTAATGACTGTCGCGTTAAGCGCAGAAAACGCAATCTCATTGCTTCGCCCATACGATATCATTTTGGATTGCACCGATAACATGCCTACTCGTTATCTGCTCTCTGATGCCGCCGTTGCGCTCAAAAAGCCTCTTGTCAGCGGTGCAGCTCAAAAACTTGAAGGGCAACTCGGCGTGTTTAATTTAGGACCAAACGGGCCCTGCTATCGCTGTTTGTACCCTACCCCACCACCTCGCGATACAGTTGGGTCTTGCGAAGAACTGGGCATTTTAGGCGTCGTGACAGGCGTCATTGGGAATCTTCAAGCTGTGGAAACCATCAAAATTATCTTAGGGCAACACGGTTCGTTTCGTGAGCGTCTATAGACTCTGACTCCTGTCACTTAACTGTTGCACAATGTATAGATGCGACCCCCTCGCTATTGCTTTACTCTGCATTCGGATTCCCTCCATTTCGCAGCGTAAAGTTGCGACGAAAGAAGCCAACTTGTCCATCTTGTAGCAACCCAGATGAAAGCTTGGTTTCCATAACAAATACAGATTACGTGCAATTTTGCGGAGGCGCTGCAACTGACTGGGTGAAAGAAGGGGCAGTAAATGGTGTTGCTGGAAATCGGATAAGACCTCAGGTAAGGCGCCCTTCAGTTGTCTTCCAAAAACGCATTCTAATAATTTGTAGGAATTGCAACAACTGATAGCCTCTAATACGCGTTTGAAAGTTTTAGACGTCCGTCCGAAGACGGAATATGGAATTTGTCAACTTCCTGGCTCAGAAAGTGTGTTCTCATTGGAGTCATAGTGCATTATTGGTGGAGCTTATCTGTAGTACAAAAAACAGACATTCCCCTGAAAGATCTCTTGAGTCAACCAGAGAAATACGCCGAACTGCACGCTGGCGAAGATGTATATGTCGTCTGCCGTCTTGGAAATGATTCGCAAATCGCAGCTGATGCACTCAGACGTGTAAAAGGAAACGGGCCAACTGTAAAAGATGTCATAGGAGGACTCCGTGCATGGTCGAAGCAGGTCGATACAAACTTTCCTATATATTAAACACCAGCCTGATGGTAAATTAATACATTGAGTAGAAATAAAATTACAGAATTCCATGTTGATATAATTTTTCCTGATCATTTTTCTGGAACAAGAACTGGTTACTAAAATCCAGACACTAGAGAGAAAGGGTGCACGTACTGCCCAGTTTAAGCCACTTTGGTATCTTTGCATCCCCTGTCTTCGTGTCTGATGAAGGACGACTGGCTGATGTAGAGGGCTTTGGCGCTTTGTCATCCTCAACGGTCTCTGCGGTAACAGGTTTGGGTAGATCCACAGCTTCCTTGAGAACAAAATCTGCCAAAGGCGCAGGGACAGAAGGATCTAGAGACAGGTAATGGATGTCCTGATGAAAGACAACACGGTATAATACGTACGATTTAAAGCCTCATCTTCGAATCTCAGCAGCAAAACTGACGAGGGCGCCAATTGTAGTTGTGATAAAGTCAAGTCGCGAACAGCCAGATCAGAAACTTTGAGGTCGCGTTTAGGAGGTTGATCTGAATAGATTGAGAATGGTCAAGGGAGAAGCGCTTTGGAATGGGGGCGTACAGAGAATGAATTTAATGGGTTTGACGTCTTCTCGTAGGCAACCGCGAACAAATGCATAGATCGCCCTGATCTTGCTTGTCGAGGGAAACAGCTTTTCAAGTTGAGTTTGATCCATAAACTTTACACGAATCTTGGTCTAGTATGTATCAGTGATAATGGGCATCTGTAGTTCATAATGTATGTGCGACTGGTACCTCTGGCCATCGATCTCGCTTAGCCGCTACTTCTGCTTCACGAACTGCTCGAATCTTAAGAGGGGCATTAACAAGGGCGTCTCTACGGGCAGCCAGTGTTGCCTGAGCAGCCTTTAGGTCGGCAGTGGTAGGATTGAAATAATCATCTGGTAGGTCGACTAATGACGAGGAATTGAAACATCTTCTTGAATAGTTTTGTTTAACCGAGCTTACTGAGACGGGTAGTTGAGCCAGAAGGAGGCTTATAAACTTTGAAATCTTCCGGTTGAGATGAAACGGCAGCAGACTGAGGAAGAGACATGGGTATGATATTCAAAGAAAGTAGTACAACACTGCATCTAAGTATAAGTACACATTAGGTAATCTCTATCCCTTGCCCATGGCCTGAAAATCTGAAAGCAGCAGTCAGAAAAAGCAGATTAACAAAGAGAGAAAATAAAAATATCAGGAAAAAGAGTTTGTCTCATGCCCCAATCCCCAGGATGCACTGGCGGGTGATCCCTTTGGTATGAAGATGGGTACAATCGAACGCAAATTACAATAAAACATCATTGAAAAAGACGAAAAAAACGGATACTCACAATGTGTTACTGTTGGAAAGAGATGGACGTATCGGTACTCGTGAGTCGTCGGAGGCGACTATAAATCCCATTTCTTGTATTTGTTCCTATTTGCTCTTCTATAGTAATCTAATCTTCCTTGCAAGCCCCTTACTCCAAATGCCTCACCAACACCACGACGGATGTGGCCACGAAAGCCACGACCACGACCATGACCACGATAGCCCTTCTGATCTCGGTTACAAAGATAACCTCTATCTACACATTGACCGACAGAACGTTTTAGCTCTCAATGCCTCTGGACAAGCTTCGGACATAATTAAACCATGGCACTCCCGTCTGGATGAATCCCAGGTCTGTCGACCATTCTAGTCGTTTGAACTTGAGTATCTATAACCCTCTTGCAGTACATTGAGTCAGACGCTGACGATCAAGTGTATGCCTCTATATCGCAATATCTGCCGCGCTTGCTGGTGACATCATCGTCGTATTAAACAACAGGATTATAAGAATACCATTCACTGGAGCCGTCCGTCTAAAAGCCGTGCTACTCAAAGCAGGCCCCGCAGGTCAAACCCCTGCTAAATTTTCTCTAGTATGCCTCGTTGTGTATTACACATTTCTTAATCTCAAACAACGTCCAAATACAGTTTGCAAATGAAGCAAATCTTGATTTCGACGACGTGAGCGATAAAACTCCAACCCAAGAATTTGAAGTTCCTCAAGACCGAGATGTTGGCGAGTATTCTGTAAAGTGTGGCGTCCTCTAGGTTTCGTACTTTAAACGGCTCCTGATTGTGGACATATAGAACAGCCAAATTCTCCAACATATCCAGTCTCACACTCTTTGTGCCAGCTTCTCAAGGCGCAGATACGACAAGGATTTATTACCTAGGGTTCCTAGGGACGTGGACAGAGGTTAGCACCAACTTTCTGAATCCAAAATGGTTACTGACTTCCTTCGAGCACAAAAACCAACCTATAATCACCATTTACGAAGCACAGGCGAACCTTGCTGATCATGAGAAAATACAAGGCATGGATGGAACATGGAGTGCCCCAGGCCACTAAAAATGTCAAATTACATACTCTCTCTGATACGAATACAGTTTTATAATATACAGAAAGCGTGTAGTTACCAATAAAATGTAATAAAATATATCCATCCAAAAATCGAAGGGAGGGTTGTGCAAGTAATGAAGCGAACGAAGGACCAAGATATTATGTCTGTGGATTGGCATTACCACTACCGTCTGCATTCCGTCTCATGAAAGATTGCATTATCTCGAGACTCACATTCCCTTGTACACCGTCATTCGAGTTATTTCCCATTCTCGGAAGGTTAGCCGGGAACGATGCCTGAGGAGCGTTCATTCCCATCATCATCCCGCCTGGCCCTTGGTTATTCACCATATTCAAAGCAGCATTCATAGCGACATGATTAGGGACTTGAGGGACGTGCATGTTCTGTGGGAAGCCCGCCATGCTATTCTGAACATGAGACATTAGCTGCGCTTGTTGAGGTTGTAATTGCTGTGCTTGCTGTTGCAATGCATGGTGTTGCTGCTGCTGCTTTTGTTGTTGTTGCTGCTGTTGCTGTCGTTGAATCTGCTGTGAAAGCACGATTTGTCGCAGAGCACGATTCCGCTGGTCCGGAGGTAAAGCCTGCAACTGGGCTGCGATCATAGGCGGCAAAGGGAACTGCGGCTGGGAAGCAACTGATCTTGGAATTTCTGGTATGCCCGCCACAGGGAAAAAGGCCCCCACTAACCCAGTCTTATTCGCAGGGAATACCAAAACATTCTGAGTTTGAGTACCTGATGTATTGGTCCATGCAGCTGTTGCCATCTACAATTCCTTTGGTTTAACATATATGATCAAGGATGTGTAAAATAACGGATGCTTACGATCTTCTTGTTATCTAACATGAAAACGAGAGATTCGTAATGCAGTCTGTTGGCTTTTGGATCAGCAACGGTGGATGCTGGTTGGAACGTGCATATGACTGGTTTATGTGTCTGTATCCAACTTGACATTTCAGCGGGACTGATAGGTGGCTCTTTGGTAGGCGTCAGTATGAGCGTCGTTGGCCATGTGTGAGCACGGCTGTAAAAAAGAAACGGACAACCGTCAATTACACGTTCATGTGAATAAAAGCCAAAGCTGGCCTACCTCTCCTGATGATTCAGGGTACTTGCTGCGACAACAGTGCGCACATCCTTTTTGACGCCGTTGTTGCCCACGCCGCTCCACTGGAGGGCGCCAGTCCAGACCACCGGCTTCTGTGCAGCCTGTCCTTGTGGCGGATTAGGCATGAGAACGTTTGAACCTATACCATTGAAGCGATTTGAAGGGCCATCAGGACGAGGTGCTATTATAGGGTTCATAGAATTAGCTCCTGCTTGATTGTTCCGTAATTTCTGTTCAAGCAGTTTTTGCATCTGAGCATTGATGTTAGGCGGTCCGCTTGAGACAGATCCACCAAGCAGAGGCACCGCATTCTCGGAGGCCGTCGTCTCACTGAGCGATCTCGAGTGTTGAATTTGTGAATTAGTAGCATCAGGTTGCATTTGGAAATTCGAAGGGCCAGCAGGAAAACCACTACTAATGTTAGAGTTATTCAAATTAGGTGGGGAACTTCTTTGAGAAGCTGGTAAAACACGATTGTAAGGTTAGATAATGAGAGACACGGGAAATTTTCTTACCTAGAGTTTGCTGACCATTGGAATGCGCCTGTACTTGAGCTTGCGCCTGTACTTGCGCCTGTACCTGTGCTTGCTGCACCTTTGTCTGTGCTTGCGCTTGTTGTTGCCGGGCAGCCTGAGCTGAGCGACCGAGTATGAGCATGACTTTATTCTGATGTTCTTTTTTCTTGACAAATTCAACCATAAGAGCTTCGTAGGTTGCGGTGTCCCCGTCCGCTTTGGCTTTGTTGATGGTCGCTTCGAGTTTCTGCAATTGATCAAGATTCGTTCGGTAGTGCTGGACGAGTTGTTGTTGTTGGTTAGGTAGAAGAGGCATTGATTGTGCAGGCGCGCCTATGACTGTTGCAGGGGGTGCAGGCTGCGTGGGGATGGGTTGCATTGGTCGTGGTACTTGAGCTTGTGCCGGTACCGGTACGTGTACGGGCGGCGGCGGGGGTTGTAGTTGTGGTTGACTCTGAGGAGGGGGAGGTGTTGGTGCTACTGCCTGTGTTTGCGTTGGTGTAACAGGCTTTTGAGCAATCTTTGGTGTATCCACAGTGTTCTGTAGGCGAGGCCGCTTATTATCAGCGGGACGTTCCGTAGTCGTGTCATTTTGACGTTTCCCAACCGCTGCATAAATTAGGTGAGAGAGGGTCAGAACGGGACCATTCAAAGTCAAACCTTTGGTCTGTTGTTGAGGAGGCGTCCCATAGGACGCCAAAAGTATATTATGAGAGGCAGAAACATTGAACCACGGTGTTGAAGGACTATTGACAATCTGATGCGGAAAATAATCCATTAAAACATAAATACTAGTCATCATGGCAAGGAGGACTCACAGCGGCATGGAGTTCCGAGAAATGTGTTAAGTTGGGTTGGAGATTGATGGTGTTGAGTTGGATATTTCTCTGATGCAAGTAATAAGCAGAAATTTAGGAATACTCAGAAGAGGCATAAGGCGTACTTTCTTCATTTCCGAAGACAAGGAGTCCCAATCAATATCATCGAAAGCTACTGAGTCATTCCATGACGGATGTTTGGACGCGTCTGGCGAGCATGCTGCAATGTGTATGATGTGACAGATATTAGGTCTTATGACAGAATTTTCTTTCTGTGGGTAAATATTCTGCAAGACATCAAATAACTGTATGTGTGGACAGTGCCGTATGAATGAGCCCAACCAACATGATATCGCAGTAGAGCGGTTCGTATCGTACCTCAAGAGATGCTACAAATCCGTCGAGGGCAGCCATCCCCCTACTTTGACCTGTATTCGTTGTTCCCAGTCCTAGCTTCGAGAGATCTTGCAACTCCTTAGTAAATGTATTGATATCCGTGAAATATCGCTTATTGAGAATAGGAGAGGGTATGCTGTCTGCAGTTCCATACGATACAAAGCCTGCTAATGTCTGTAGTATGTGAGTCCAGGAGTTGTGTCCAAAGGTTCATTGGGGTACTAACCTTGTGCCCTGGGTGGCACTCATTAAGTCGTTTAATGAGAACAGCAGCGTATTCTCCCAAGAGTCTACGCCATTCTTGAGCAACAGAAAGAGATGATTCTACAAGGAATACGAGTGCGATGAGCTCTTGGGGCTCTATCGACATGGTGTGCTTAAGCTTAAGAGCTCGGAGGCGACCGACTGGTCTACATAACTATCTCCTAATTTGGCTCTCATTTTGATTACGCAATCATGATTTACATACAGGGACATTGAGTCTGGCTACAATCGTCATTAGAATGTCCATGCTATCTGATACATTCATCCGGGGTGTATATGTCGTTAGGAAGTCATAGGAGGAGTATTTTCGTAAGCATCATAAAAAATAATGTGAAGATTGAGATGGGTATAGAGCTGGCCTCTGACTTCGGGGGAGGGCCATAAAGGCTGGACCAGGTATCGAAGTCCAGTATTGTTCCTGTTGCAGGGATGGATGTAGAAACGGTGGCCGGACTTGTGGGTGTAAATATATCTTCAAGGACACTTGTCACACCATTGATAACGGTAGTATAAGTGTAAGGAGTTGGGGCGCCTGCCGATGCTGTTGTCGCAGCAGGCTGTCCTACAGGACCTGCGCCAACACCTCCTTGGTCAGTGGTTGTTGGTTGGGCGGGGGATAGTGTTTGTCTATTGGGCCGTAAGTAATGGGTTATATTGTGAGAGAAACGTCCGAAAAACACACAAAATCTGTGTCGTTGAGACTCCCTGAGCATTGGCTGTGATAACACCAACAATTGTGTTTCCTGATCTAAAACAAAAATTAGAGTGTATTGGAAAAGATAGGAGATGGGATCTACCCATCAGTAAATGTTGTGGTTTGCGCGGATACAAGCAAGAAAAATGCAGTCAAAAACGATAGTAGACGGCAGAACAGCATCATGGCAGGGGATGTTGGCTGCGGGGAGTGAGTACGCGCTTACACGTGATGAACCATTGACCGAAATTGTGTTTGTTCCTGTTTATTCCTTCCTTGCTTTTTAGATTTTCGATGATTGGGCTTTATCATCGATTTCCCATCTTTATCAGGTTCTCCTCTTCTTTCTCGACTACAGCATCTTGTGCTGCGAAGAAGAAAATGCCTCCCAAAAAGGCAGCAGTCGCTGAAAAGAAAGCCCTTCTTGGTCGTCCCAGCAATAACTTGAAGATCGGCATCGTAGGTTTGTTCTAATAATTCACGCATTGGCCAAGGCTTAATAAATAATTGTCCTCTAGGTTTACCCAATGTCGGAAAATCTTCTTTCTTCAATGTGCTTTCTGAGACAGGTACGCCTGCAACATTTCCATTCCGGCCTCTCTTGCTGACTTGGGCGCCTCGCGCGTATCAGATCTCGGAAAGGCCGCCAACTTCCCTTATGCTACTATAAATCCAGAAGAAGCTCGTATACCCGTTCCTGATGCTCGTTTTGAATGGCTTTGCGAAACCTACAAGCCCGCATCGCGTGTCCCTGCTTTCCTCACTTGCATTGATATTGCCGGTTTGACAGCTGTACGTCTGCCACGGGCCTCCATCTCTCATTCATTACTTACACTCTATAGGGTGCTTCTACTGGCGCAGGTCTAGGAAATGCTTTCCTTTCCCATGTTCGCGCCGTCGATGGTATCTTCCAGGTTGTCCGGGCCTTCGATGACGCTGAGGTTATTCACGTCGAGGGAGACGTAAACCCTTTGCGAGACATGGAGATCATTCAGACGGAACTTCGATTGAAAGATATTGAGTGGGTCGAGAAGAGTCTCGACAACTTGAAGAAGTCTGGTCGTAGTCTTGGAAGCAACAGTCTAGCTGATAAAGCTAAGAAGGAAGAAATCGTGCGTTCATATTTTCTTCTCTGCACAAACATATAATAATTTATGTTGTTTATGAAGGCCGTCGTGGAGAAAATTCTCAAGGTTCTCACTGTCGATGAAAAGGATGTCAGGAAAGCTGAATGGAATAACAAAGAGGTTCGTGTATACTTAGGCCTTTTAACGTCTTCCATATTGAGGTGTATTCAACAGATTGATGTTGTCAATGGTCTACAACTCCTCACTGCTAAACCCGTCACATATCTGGTCAACTTGAGTGAAAAGGATTATATCCGCAAAAAGAACAAATGGTAACATATTTATCTGCTAAAATGTTTACACGTCTAATCTTTTCTAGGCTGCCCAAAATCAAAGGTTGGATCGATGAGCACAACCCTGGAGACCCTCTCATCCCTTTCTCGGTTGCACTTGAGGAACGTCTTGCTCAACTGAGCCCTGAGGAAAAGAAGGAAGAAGAAACTAAAATCGGTGCTAATGGTGCTCTTCCTAAAATCACTCAAGCTGGATACTCGAGTCTTGATGTAAGTGAAATTCAAATAAATCTACACAATCTTGCCAAAATCTATGCAAATATAGCTCATTCGATACTTCACCTGCGGACCTGACGAGGTGCGCGCCTGGACAATTCGAAAAGGAACCAAGGCCCCCCAAGCTGCTGGTGTCATTCAGTAAGAAACATTATCGCCAAATTTTTACATCCCGTTGAATGTATATTTAGCTCCGATTTCGAGAACAAATTCGTCTGCGGTGAAATCATGTCCTACGACGATCTCAAGGAATATGGCAGTGAATCAGCTGTTAAGGCTGCCGGAAAACTTAGGCAGCAAGGAAAACCATATGAAAGTGAGTTTTTGTTCTTGACCGATGTAATTCAAGTACACGAATCTCATCACCTTTTAGTGCTGGATGGTGATATTGCATACTGGAAAGCTGGAGGCTAATTGTGTACTTTGGTATAATGATAAAATAGTAACAATATACTTATTTACTAAGCTTGAGCCTCGAAATTGAATACATTTGACGCTCAAACATGACGAATCACAAGTTAAAGTACACGACAAAAGAGTCAATATCTTCTGGAACTTTGTGGCAGGTCGCGGTTGCTTGCGTTCCACCGTCTACGATCCCTTTCTCTTTCTTTTTCCCTCTCCTCTGCGCCATAATCTTCTTTCTTGTGCCTGGCTATATCTGATGTGCGTGATGTGCGTCGCTCGTAAGGAGGTGTCCTACTCCTGCTCCGACTGCGAGGTCTCCGTTCATTAGGCGCCTTTCGTTCTTTCGAGCGAAACCTGGGAGAACGAGAGCGTGAAGGATGCCTCCGTGGTTGTTCAATAAGCTCATGCACGCCGTGTGCACCAGTCCGACTCATTTTCTTGAGCTCCTTCTTTGCCTTCTTCTCAGCCTTCCTCTCTTCCTTTCTCCGTTTTCGCTCCAGTTTTTCTGCATCTTCCGATGTGCCCTGGCCTGATATGGTATTTGACGTCGAAGCAACAGGTATCGAGTTCGACCCTGATGTCTTGGATGAAGGTTCGAAGCCTCTGGTATGGAGTTAACATATAAGACAAGAACGAAATGAGCTTTTCGCGACATACAATGCAACAGCTAATGCATCTGCTTCCATTTCTTTAATCTTTCGAATTTCCTCTGCCCTTGCTTCGGCCTTGGCTATCTCGTCTTTCTCTTCATTTTCGCGATTATACCAGTGAATGTCTTTGTTTTTCTGCCAACGTCCTGTTGGGGCATTGATGCTGTGGCCTAGGTAGTTCTATAACACACGGATTTATATTATTGATTGACGTCAAAGTGACGAGTTCAGAAAATACGTACCTCTCGATCTTTATCTGCTGATACATCCGACCATTTGAATTCAGCTTGTCCTCCTCGAGTTCCACCGCGAACAGGTTCGAACATTATGGTAACGAATTGTTAAATGTAATGACTCGTTAGTGCCAAGTAGTAGCACTTTAAGTTGTTTTATTTGTGCTTGCTATGCCGAGGTCTGGTCGGACGAGAGTCACGCAGATGTGACACTTCTTGTCCTTATATTTACCGCAGGGCCATGGCTCGCAAACGGACTGCACAAACAGCAACTTCAAGTACTGGAGGAGGTCTCCTGTCCAATGTCTTCAACTTTGTTTCGAGAGAATACGAATCTTTTGTCGCCAATGCCAGCGGATCTGCATCTTCAGTAATGCTTTGATGATATTTGTGGTGTTGTTTAATTGACGCGCTTCGCAGGGACCATCTACGTCTCGAGTGTTATTAGAGGAGGATACTGGCGAATATGACTCTGAATCAAATGAAGATGTCCTATACGAAGGCTGGGATAGAGACTCCCCCCCTCGCACGCGTCTTGTCGGGAAACAAACAACCAAGCAGGGTCACCATCCTTCTAGAACGCGGTCGCAGAAAGCTGTAGAGGTAGCAGAGGACCCAGTGGAGGAAGAATTAGGTAAGTATGCCCTGTGAACTCTACTGATTGAGGTCTCTCTCTAAGCTCATTCAAGATACTCATAGCGACTCTGAAAAATCATCTCGTTCTCACTCACCACCACCTCTTCCACGAGCCCTGAAACAGCACCACTCGATGACCATGCCAGGCTCATTGTTTCCTCGCTCACCATCTATGGAGCCATCGAATACAAGGACGAACAAACAGCGCGAACAACGCGTCCGGTTTTCATCCAAGAAGCCCCGTTCTTCCAGTCCTCCCCACCGCACCAGTGCTCCGCAAACGACTAGAACGCGCGAGGATTGTACGCAATCCCCTTCTCGGGCGAGACCATCGACGAGACCTTCTCAAACTTCGAGGTCGCCATCTTCCGTCAAGTCCGCTGTTGACAAGTTTCATATAGGTGATGAAGACGCTGACCCGTCAATCCTGTTACCCAGTCCCCAGATATCTCCTTACTCTATCCGTAAACGGAAGCGTAATGAAATAGAACATACATCGCCAGAAACATCTCATAGGTATACTCGAGAAGAGAAGGGGAAAGCCCGTGCTACTGAGTCTGAATCAATTAACGATTCAGATAGGTCGGGCTTCCTTCGAGTAGCAGGGAAGGAGCAAGAACTCACTGCTGCGCGAGAAGAATTTGACAAGAATCATCCTGGAGATACTAGCTATGACAGCGACTCTATCTCAAGAAAGCACCGCGATGAAGAACGGGAGAAGGATAAGGCGAGAATCCGATTGCTAGAGGAGGAAATCAACAGGTTGAAGGAAGAGGTTAGTGACTAATTTAACACCGCGTTGCAGGGACTTATACCTCTGGTGCCTCTAACAGCTAAAGCGAAGGCCAACTACGTCTACGGAAGGTCAATTGCTACCTCCTCCGCCTCCGCCTCCACCCCCGCCGCCTCCTCTTCTATCATCTTTCCCCAAGAAAAATTTAATATCTCTTTCTACCATGTCTGATCCTCAAAACCTTTTTGCATCTGCCCGGGCTTCTCTTAACCACGCCCCTACACCTGTAGAACAGCCTATTGTTTCCTTGAAGAGGCCAGGCATGCCCACGATCGGTATTGCGCCTGATAAAATGGCTGCATTTCTTACAGAAATGAAGACTGTTAGACTAAGGAAGATATCTGAGAGACAGCGATCGCCGCATTCACAGTCTTTCAGTGTTTCCGCCGCCACTCCAGCTGCCAGTCTTGCCCGGCTTCGCCAGCAGAACTCCTTCACCGTACCACGGCCGCGTTCAACCGGCACGGAATCTTTGACAATGTCTTATCCGTCTACTATCTCGACGCTTACTGGGGAAAAGCGTAAACGTACTGATAGTGGATACCTTCAAAGAATCGGTAAGTATTAACTGTTTGAACTATCAATTTCGGTGTTCACGTGCTCTTCTAGATGGTCCATCCAAACGTCCTTCAGATCCATCCTCAACCAACTCAACGGAGGCAATGAGCATATCTCCTGACAATTCCCTGAATGCTTCAAGTGCATCGTCCTCCCGTGCCATACCGGTACCTGCACGGTTAACGATATCCAGTAAAGAGAGACAAACATCCTCAATTACGGATGGACCTACGCCTTCACTCTCCTCAGATAACGAATTTGAACGTGAAGATGTTAGCCCAGATGACCAACCGCCACCAACACCACCATTGGGCCCATCCAGGGCCTTCTTTCGGTTCCGCGGTAACGGAATACCTGTCGAGGATGAAGACGAAGTGTCCGAAAAGGATAAAAGTCTATGCGATATGGATACGACACGCAGGACTCTTCCTATTCGGAAGGAAACCTCGACTTCAACATTTATCAAGGTTAAATCTCGCGGTCCAAGACAGAATATATTTGACAAACGGCTTCCTTCTTCCCCGTTTCCTACTAGCTCTCCCCGTCGTCCTCCCCCTCCTCGCAACTCTCGTCCTAATGCGTCTCGCCCTTCTCAAGCAGAAAACAAGTCTGATGATGAAGACCCCTTGTCGCTATTATTTTCTCCCCCACGTCCTCAGTTTCGTCCACATTCCAACGATGCATTACTCCAGTCTGCCGATATGGACGGCGAGCAGCCCCCATCGTCGCCAACCTCTTCGTCGCGTCGTAGGAATAAGTCCAAGCACAAATTGGGATCGCGTACAGCACCAAAACGACGTCTTACTCTAGACGAAGAAATCCGGGAAGCAGTATCGTTATCTGCTAATGATGATGGAGACCAGGAGGGTGAAGTTTACGTTGGAGTGGGCATCCGAAGTAAAAACCGAGGTTTTTTAGCGCATGGCGGGGCAGGAGGAGTGCCTGTCTTCATGGGCGCAGGTTATGTAGATGGTGTAGAAGATGGGGACGAAGGACAAGCAACCGAAGACTACGAGTACGATTACCAGCCTCACTATGCGACTTGATAGTCGACCCCGCATCTAATTTTTAATTTTACGAACCAAATTTTGTGTATCGGTGCATCTTTATCATTGTCTTGTACTACGACGTATTGGTTGTCATTCTTTGTATATCTTTGGGACATAGTTATAGTTATGGATTGTGGCTGATTTTGATAAGAGAAAGATGTGAGGATATCTTGAAGTATACCAGTCGAAAAGTCCACGCATGGTATTTTATTCCTAACCAATACGTATATTGTTCATTTCCTACTCATTAAAAGCGCTAACATAATTTTGTAAACAAGACGCAAAATATATACATGAAACGATAGTTCAATTACCAAGCAATTCCTCATCTCCGTTCCCGTACTTTGAACCAAACGACGGTAATCACACCAACTGCAAATCCAATGATGAACCCAACGAGAATAAGTACATCCCTGTAATAGTTATTGTCTCCAAATCCAAAGAGCTGGAATATCAGACAAGCAAGAGTAAGTCAAAACGAGAACATTCCAACGAGAGCAAGTGAGCAAACGTACAAGATTCATTATCAAGGCTGCTGATATATCGACTGGGACGCCCTGAAGTGTATCCTGTATCATTAATCCGGAGTTTACCTCATTGACGGATAGTGCCTCCAACGTGTACTTCAGAGGGCATATCCACTGCAACCAGCGAAGCACTGGCGGTATCGCGTTTAAGTGCACAAAGAATCCAGCATATGTCATTTGATACAAGGCAGAAAGAGCTGAAAGTAAGATAGCAACACCGCCGTTGTGGAATAGGGTGCCAAGGAGGAAATTCTATCAAAAAGATAGTGGCGAATATAAATGAACGTTCAAGGGCAACAAGAGAATTACGCACGAAGAGGGTCATAGCCAAACTGTACAACACCAGTATGAGCAAGAACTTGAAGAAATGAGCGGGGTCATGGGCCAGGCCAGCCATCCAATAGGTTCTTGGTTTAATGTATCAGCTTTGAGGTTTACAGGGAAATCAACTCTAGCAACTTACATCGAAGAAACAATAATAGTTGGTATTATTCGAAGAGGTATCATGTCGAAGAAGAATCGAGAAAATAGCCACGCTGAAGGGCTAGGAGTGAACTGCAGTCAGGAAAGTAGGAAAGACATGATCAGAGAATGAAAAGAATCGACCTGTAGTATGCACTGGATCGCTCGCGAAGGAACAGTGGTCGGATCTCGACCATGTTGTACAAAGCACTAAGCGATGAAAAGGCTATAAGAGCTCCCTGAAAAGGACGTTATAAATGACTGCGGAATACCATTCAAGGCAGAATACATACCAAAAAAAATAAACACCCAACACGGGATTGGAAACCAGCGATGGTAATGCCTGTGTTAAAATACAATCCCCCTTCAAACAGAAATATAAATATATGGATATTAAATACAATAAGAAATAATACATACCGCAAAATACACCTAAAACAGACGCCACGGCGACGTGAGTTAAAAAGAGGGTTTTATCCCTCTTCAAGATCTTCCATTCTCTTCCAGACAAGTACTGAAGTTGCGTTAAAAACGTAGCCGACTGTCTTGCTTTGCCAATTCTACTAGCATATGGTCGATGTTGTCCGCTATGTTCAGGCACTGAAGAAGGCTTCTCCGAAATTTCAGGGGACTGACTCGAGTCTTGCTCCAATAAACCCTCCCTGGACACCCCGCCTTGGAGTTCTTGGACATGGACAACCCTACTTTCAGCCGAATTTGGGGTCGCGGGCCTTAGTTGGAAAAGGTTGAGGGGGGGATCGTTCGCAACTTCCAGTAGATATTCAGCCACATTATACCCTTGCTGGTACGAAGGGACCATGCCGGGTGCTACGCTCGAAAAGTAGTCTGAGGGGGCAAACCCACCGGGGCCTGAGTAAAGAGCACGGCCATGGGACAGAAGCATGACACGATCAAATTTCTGATACAATTGAGAGCTGTCAACCGCAAAACGCTCGGTCAGAAAGGAGAAGAAAATCATATTTCAATAAAACATACCTGGGTTGATGAATTGATGCAATAACAGGGATGGGGTTGTCAGGATCATGGGCAATAGAGTGCAAAACGTCTGCTATTCGAGCTGCAGATACAGAATCAAGACCAGAGGTAGGTTCATCCAAAAGTAACACATCGGGACTGGCGATGAGCTCCAATCCGATAGTAACACGTCTCATCTCTCCTCCACTGATACCTCTTGCTTTGCTGCCATTGGCATCACCTATTCTGGAATGCTTGATAGAGGATATCCCAAGCTTTTCCAATAGAACGTCGACGCGTTCTCGTTTCTCCACATCTGTGATGCTCTCAGGAAGGCGCAGTCTAGCCGCAAAAAGGACTGCTTCGTATACAGTGAGGGTAGGAGGTAAGATATCCTGTTGGGGAACAAATCCAACGCGGGGAGAGCGAGTATAATTCCCATCTTCGGGGATTACACCATAACGACCAGAAACAACACCAGATTTGTTCTTGCCTGCAAGAATCTCAACCAGGGTGGTCTTGCCCGCACCTGTTGTGGGATAATGTCAATTAACTGCCGCTGAAACGCAGCATTTACACTGACCACTTGGCCCAAGGATAGCCATCATTTGTCCAGGGACGACCTTCCCATTTACATTATCCAAGATAACCTTGTCGCTGTTAACACCAGAGATATTTCGTCGGTTCATCCTAAATGCACCTGTCTTTGAAGGGATGATATAGCTCAGTTCGGACCACCCAACGGATGTTCTGCGGCTTTCCAAAGTATGTCCGCTTTTGCGTGCTGTCCGCTGCGTCTTAAGCCCTATAGCTAAAAAGATGAGGGACAGCAACAGCAAACCACCGATAACGGCAAGACCAGCGATAACTCCCCCACTGAGGGATTTCGCCGTTTGTGTCGCAGACGGGGTCGAAATACCATTTGAATCATCAATGACATTTTGGAGAACACATTCTCCAAACGTGCATCCGTTTAGAGTTAAACCACCAGAACCGAAAAGCCCCTGTAATATGTCCTGCTTGAAGTTACAAGTAGCGCTATTCTGGGAGGGATCAACAGCGCCACACTCAATCGATAGAGTCCCTCCCAGACTGTTTATAGGTCCAGTCAGATTGAAGGAAGGGACGCCGCCACAGAATGTAGCACTCGGACGACAAGTACATTGCAAATTCGAACATTGCCAATTTGCACCCCCGTTGTCGGTACCAAGGTCCTGGGTACATGTGTCTGCATGACAGTAAAATTGTTCGACCCCATCGTAGAAAAGTTGGGCGTAAACAGTATTCGCATCACCGAAAGATGTCGTGTTGGGTATTGGACTAAATGCAGGTTGCAAGGTTCGAATGATATTCAGAGTTGAAGACAAGGGGTAAAGAGCTTGTAGGGTAGGATTCTGCCAAAGAAGAAATATGTTATGTAGTAGAGGATCAATTCGAGAGAGTTCAACGCACATTAACTTGACAGCTCATCTGGCTGGAAGCATAGACTCGAGCTTGCGCATTGCACGTCATTGTATCATTTCCTTGCGAACCTGATAGCGCTAATGCCAGGTTCGCAGGCGCTACGCCAGCTGCAACAAAGGCACTTTGGCATGCAGCAGCACTCTGGCACACATTGCAAGCGGTGCCCACCCATCCATTCTCGCAAGAACAGCCCGAGGCTGTGAGATTGGCAAAGGATCCTGTTAATTTGGTAGCTAATGGGCGTTGAGAACCTTGGAATATCGTTCCTCCACAACTTGGTTGTGAGCATGTTGGACCACCAAACCCATTGGGACATGCGCAGTTTGTTCCGTTTATTGTGCCGTAGTTCTCACAAGTCTGCCCTCGTACAAGAAGGGCAAGAAGGAAGGCGTAGAGTACAGTGACGATCATATTGACCTGCAGCAGAATGGGAGAATTAGGTAGGCATCTACCAGAAAGTTTCTTCGAGAAAGATGATGATATAAAACCGCAGGGTATCCGAAGAGAAGGTTAGAGATTCAATGATTCCTGTCATGATTCGTTAGATCGTTGTTATTTTTAAGGGGCGAAATTGAAGCTATATTTAAGTACTGTCACGTGAAGCAATAATTAGTCACGGAAAGGCGAAAGCACTTCATCTTCACCTCCCATCATCCACCTTCAAAAAATCCAAATACCCCCTTCTTCCTGTGTCTACCAAAATGTTTGACAAGGTAAATACTCAGAATTTGTATCACCCTGCTATACTGTTTCTAAAACATGCACAGATTTCTTCTTGGTGGTCATCAACGCCTCCAGCATCTGACAAACCATATAACCCGTCTGACCCTACAATGAATCCGTTAAACCCAAAAGGCCTCAAACCGTGCGTTTAGACTCATACACCCAAGAACCTCGTCAATATAATAAGTATATGCAAATCTAGATGCTGTGCATGCCCAGAAACCAAACGAGCTCGCGACGATTGTTTCCTGCGGTACGATCCATCGGAAGCCGAAGGGAAATGCAAAGACGAACTGGCGAACCACATCGCATGCATGCGCAGCCTCGGATTCAAAGTTTAAATAATATCATCTTCTCCTATTCCACCTTGTTTGACAGACACCCTATAGAAGTCACCTCTGGAGAATCTGGATACGGACACCCCCTTCTCACTGCTCATCGGAAAGTAACGTCAACTATCTCGACATATACACCTAATATCTTATTCTTATTTCATTCTTGTTTAATGAACTTGCGTTCCACCTTTAAACTGACAGTCTCATGCTGATGCGTAACGTTATAATTGTCAACAAGGAAACACTCGGGACGGTACTTGCGGCCTTGGCTATTGTATTCGCGTTCAAGCTACATACGTCCGTACGTCAAGTTGCCACAACACACGTACTACTCGTACTTGGCTGCCCCATTCAAAAAAACATTGACATAAACCTTCAATGGCAGCAAGTAAAAAAAATGTTCCAACCAACTCTGACATCTTCTCCCGAGTCGTTCACAGAGGAAACCGTATTAATAATTAAGGCCGTAACTTTCGTAAATCCATGAGCATGATTAATACACAACAGACTAGCATGAACATAACAATCGTAAAAAAATAAATAAACACATAGAATGTGGAGGATGATGAAGATGTGTCATTGCACAAAAGGAGGCAAAAGAAGAAGAATATATATGAAGTCCATACACAACAAAATGAAATAAAAATTGGTATTGTGGGTTTCTCCACGCACACATACACATAAAAGATCCATACGTTATAAAGAGACTACCGGTATCCAGGATAGCTATCGTACCCTGGTGGTCCTGATGTTGGTGAACTTGGCTGGTGTTGCTGGCCAGCTATAGATGCTCGTACAGCGGCATACGGATCTGCATACTGCATCGTTCTGCTGACCATCGGACCACCCATATCTGTTTCGGGCAAGATGGGCGGGGAAACGTGTGCTGTTGTCGATCGCACAGGTGAGCTATCTCGTCCTAATCCAGAGTACGTCGTACTGCTCGCGCCGCCGGCGTTGCCATAACCAGCAGTCCCGAACCCGCTCGGCGCAGGGTCGGAGAATGCGCCATACGCATCCATGCTTGGCCGACCTGCAAGTGGCTGGTGTATCGCAGGAGTATATGGTGTCGATCCGCCTCCCAGTTGTGAGCCATAGCGCTGTGGGGGATCGGCAAAGGGGGACTGCGCAGTGTCCGACTCGTATCTGCTTCCAGTAGCAGTCGTCCTACGAACGGGGGGTATGTGTGTATACGACGCTTCTTCCTCTTCTTCATCGATAGCTTCTTCGTCCTGGTTACCCTGGGGTCGTTGGAAAGGAGGATCTCTGTGCCCCCCACCGTGGAGCTTTCCGGAGCGCCAGTCGAGCACGAGAAGGACCAAGGAAGCAGCCCAGAATCCTATGAGAAAGAGATCAGATGTGCATAGCGATGCAGAGACAATATGCGTTATCGACGTACCAAAGACAAACCAGAAGAACACGGCACCAGCCTTTTTGGTATTACACCATCCCGGAAGACCTTTTTTGAAATCATCTCCAAGTCCTTCGGCATGTGGGTCATTGTCAGCATTCTTGCACCCTGGTTGGGTCCAAGCGGATATAGTTACGATGAAACTGAATCACATCAGTATAACGCGCGTGCAAACCAGAGATTAAACAACTCACGCGATGAGTAAACTAAACGTGACGCCCGTTCCTGTAAGGATGAACCCAACGCGAACCTCTTTAAGCGCACGGGCGAGACGAACGAACTTGTCGTATTTCTCATAGGCGACAGGGACGAAGAGCATGAACGCCGAAAGGAACATGCCTGCTATAGAGGTGAACAACGCGAATCCTGAAAGACCCGCTGTTAAAATAAACATGAGCGTTCAAGAACGCGTTCCACTATTTTTGCAAACATCACGTACAAGGACCGATCTTCCATTTGGCCTGAAAGCTGGCCACACTGGCGAAACACGCCATCGCGAGAAAGTTGAAGAATATTTGAGATGCATGTACCACGATGACGGGTTTTGATACGATCATCTAGAACAAGAGTTGGTTAGTGTGGTTGATATAAAAAGAAAAATATGGGAGAAACCCAAAGCCAAGGAAGCCAGGCAGCAGGGATAAGTAGGAGAAAGGCCAGCTGGGCTGAGCTCATAGGGAAAAGAACATGGGAGGGGGGGACAATTATGTAATTGGAGAAGTCGAACTCACATCGTCATCGACGGGAACCATGCCGTGTCCGCTGCCTATAGCACCAACGGAGGACTTGCCATGTTTTGCGGGGGCAAGCCTGCTTGCTAGGTCGGATATTTTGTCGAGCAGAGGCATAAAAGATGAAGGTGTGTTTCCAAGATGATCAAGGGCAACCCTGTGTTCTGTTTCCAAAAATGGCCACGTGCCGTTGCGCAGGCGGCAGTGTAATAAGCTCCCTTTCTTCAGACTGCGGAGTGAAGACTTAAGATTCCGAATAAACCGTCCATATTCCGGCTACGTACGTTCTATGTAGGTATTCTGCACATTGGCCAATTAATTAAGTGTTTGCATCCATAATATATAACTACTAATGATCTTTTTTGAGTCCAATTTATCGACCACCGTAAGCGTCATAGCCAGGAGCCGGCGATGCAGCTCCGCCATAAGCTGCGTGAGGACCTGGTGAAACTCTGCCTCCTCCATACGCAGCATGGGGACCTGGGGATGACCTGCCGCCATAGCCAGCGCCGGGAGCAGGGCTCTGACTACCCAGGTCATACTCGTATGCGGGTTCTGCGCCACCATAGGCAGCGTGGGGACCTGGGCTCATTCTGCCTGAAGGATTCATGGTGTTCATTGGGATGGCTTCTCCTGACCATCCTGGTGCACCGTGTTCGAGAGTGCCTGGGACAGGACCCCTATAAGGATCGTAGTAGGCAGCGCCTGGGTCATCACGATATGGTTGATTTGGATTCAAATGAGGCAATGGAGGCACAGCATATGGATCGTTGCTAGTTCCCGAGGCGAAATCTGGAGTAGAGTAATTTGTTGATGGGACTCGTGAGAGAGAGCCTTCTGAGCCAGTGTCGAAGCCGGAGCGACCGGTGTTCTTGACGGGGAGAGGATGAGAGTCGCCAGCAGTGCCAGCGCCGTGCGTATTTAGATCGGGCCACTTTATGGCTTCATCTAGATAAAGATATTAGAGGAGAGAAAGCAATGAAAGCGAGTAGACGCACTGTCGTCAAAGTCGGAGAAGCGTTTCCTGGTAAACTTCCAGACGAAAAAGGCAATGATACCGATGACTGCAATGCCGCCCGCGACAGAGAGACCAACAATAGAACCAGTAGAGAGACCCTCTGAAGAGTCGTTGGAGTGATCACCGGCGTTTGTGCCTGTAGGAGCAGCAGAAGTGCTGGAGGAAGACTGGCTCACGACGGTGGTGATGGTGACCACAACGCCATCACTAGTTGTAAGAGAAATTACAGGAGGAAGTGAAGATGTGGGGTTAGTTGGAGGAGGCGTTGCAGTGGGAGCATTGGGGGTAGAAATGGATGAGGAAGAAGAAGAAGAAGAGGATGAGGATGAGGATGAAGAGGATGAACTGGTCTGAGAGGCAGAGGTGCTCGAGGCAGTCTCCGAGGTAGCTGTAGTGCTGGTGGCAGAGGCAGAAGTGCTGGAAGAAGAGGATGAAGAGGAAGAGTCCCCGTCTGCAGGAGGAGTCTGTGCAGCAACGATTGCTATTAAGAAGACCAGCAAAAAGTGGAATGGCTTCATTAGTGTTTTGAATAGAAAGTCGCTTTGCCTGCTTTTTTGCCAGTGTTTGTGGCTGTGCACATCAATCCAGAAATAGACACAATCACCTGGATTACTAGACTTTACATTGCATTCATTGTTGCCTTATAACAGCAGACGCCATGGCTTTCGACTCACCTATTCCAGCATGTCTAGCAACATTCCCATCCACTCGTTAGTTCTTCCCTCTCTGTCACTTCTCTTTATCCTGACATGCCCTCTAGCGCCGAGTCGACTGATGACTTTGTTCAAGTGGCAGTGGAATATGTGCAAGGTACCCTCTATGTCCTCTTTATCTGTCGGTTTTCATACCCACATACTCTCCGCAGATAGCCAAGACCCTATCGATTATAATAATCTGAACGTCGTTATATCCAACGATGCCCGCTATCTCCTTCCTCCTACGGTGTACAGAGATAGACGCTCTGTTACTCCAGAATCTCCCTATGAAGCCGACTTTTCATCCCCAGCATCCTCTCCTCAGACAAGGTATCCTGACTTTGACCACTCTGAGCTCAGAGGGGACCTATATCAACTGAACATCGCCTCCGCTAGCGACTCCCAAGTCGACTACTTCTCTTACGAGCAGCCCTCTCCAGCCCTGTCCCACAACAGCGCTCTCAGTTATGGATCCGCCTCCTCTTTTGCCAACAGCTCAGAAAACTGCTCCTTATCTCCTCTCCGCTTTCCCTCGCCTAATGGGTTCGTTATGAACAGCCAAATGCCAGGCTACCCAGCAGCACAGGATCCCACTGGTTCCTATCTTTTCCTTCCCACCCCGAATGACATCCTTCCTGAACATCAGGTCCACCTCGCTTTCCCTCCAACCTCCCCTTACTCCCCCTCGGGAAACTTCCCTCCCACCATGTTCACACAATCTCTCCTCGTCGACAAGCCCCCACCTCCTTCGCCCTCAGGCGCCTCCGACTCTTCCAAACATAATTTGGAGGAATCCCTCAACGACATAATGACCGATATCCAGGCTGGCAACCCAACTGAAATACAGTCCATGCTCATCCAGGATGTATCTTCCAAAGCTGGTCCCGACGTGAAGCACCTCTTCGGGAAACCTGCCAAAGCAAGCGTATGCTCCCTAGCAGGCCTCGCCGCAAGTGGAAAGCGTCGCAAGAAGCCCGCCAAATTCGCTTGCAACTTCAAGGACTGCCTTGCTACATTTACCAGGAACGCCGGACTCAAGAGTACGCCTCTATCTCTATTTTGACCTATTTTCGTATCAACTTATTTGCATTATTAGGTCACTACAAATCTCATCTGGGAGTAACCGATTTGGAGTGTCCATTCTGCAACATCCGTACATCGACTTCCTTGGACCGCCACAAGAAACGTTGCAAGCAGAACCCTAACCGGGAGGCCATCACCAGCACTACCAAGAAAACGCGTACTAGGAAACGGTCCGATCCTGCAAGCAGCAAAGCGTAAAGTACACTCCTCCTCGCGTTTTTCTCCATTCGTTTTCTAATTCTAGATCTCTGCAACTTATTCTTTCATTTATTGTCGAGCACTTCCTTGTTTCGTTTTCATCGCTTTCCTATGCTATCTGTCCCTATCGAAAATGCTATCTGTATCTGTTCTTTTGCATAATCATCTAAACATTCATATCATTCACCCTATACCCATCTTACGTTCGTTCTTTTGCATAGCATTTTTAGTAGAGTATAGCATAGTTTCTTCTTTTTCTTTTTTCTTTACAACATCATCTACCAGGTTTCACCGCCTTTTATCTTCGTGTTCCCCTTTCGCGCCTGCCTGCCTGCCTGCATGTATCCCTGTCAAGAACCCCCACTCATCCACAGCCTCGGCCTCATTTCTCATTTTGTGTATCTATTATTGCATATCATATCTTCATCCATCAGCTTTTTCTCTTTCTTTCCCTTTCATTAACAGTATCCAACTAGTTCTAGTTCGGTTCACGACACACACACACACACCCATTTTATATAGCTCCTACCACAGCCTCTTACTT